>Ga0137403_10000067_pt2 | contig 49691 bp, 41 predicted proteins | sample CZOMad2_1_16fung_FD_122057 | JGI IMG/M metagenome (GOLD analysis project Ga0137403, IMG submission 122057) | Vadose zone soil fungal communities from Angelo Coast Range Reserve, California, USA - CZOMad2_1_16fungal (Hybrid Assembly) | ecosystem: Environmental > Terrestrial > Soil > Vadose zone... | reverse complement strand
CCCCTCCCGGGCTATGGGTGTAGAGACGTCCCTGGCGTGAACGACATCCTTCGCAGGCCACGGGGACGGCGGGACGTCTCCGGATAGGGTTGTCCTCTCCTCCACACGCCATTGCCATCCCTCTTTTTGGCGATCCCCCGGCAAAACGGCCGGGGGCGTAGCCCCGGCGGAGACGGCCCGCGGTCCCCGTGACCTGCGGGTCGATATCGTTCACGCCTGGGCACGTCTCTACCCCTCCGCCCACCGAAGGACGAACCGGGTCTCGATCCGCACCCCCGGTGTCACGCTATTGCCTCCTGCGGTGATCACATCTTTAGAGGAACAACGACGCGGCGGGATCGGGAGGAGTCTCCTATAATGATCTGAGGAGAGCCGCCGATGAACGTTCGCGAGACCCTGATCGACATCCACTCCCTGGAAGAGGATCTCCTGGAGTTTGAGCGCAAATACGGCCTACGTTCCGAGACCTTCTACGCCGCCTATCAGGGCGGCGAAGAGCCGGAAGATGACGCCTGGGTCCTGGACTTCAGCGAATGGGCCAGCGTGTACCGGACTTGGCTGACTCGGCAGGCCGAGTACCGGAATGAGGTCCAACGACTCCAGGCCGGCTCACCGAGTTTGGAGGGGTTGATCCGGGTGGTCGCGTGACGACCCCCCTGCGCACGCCTGAGGACTACGAGCTCTTCCTCTATACCCTGCCCGAACAGTACCCATCCATCCGCCGATCCACCCTGACACGTGCCGCCCGACATCAAACACCATCGCATCCCCGCGCCCGCGATGAGCTTCGACCGCCCCAACCTCCCGGCGCTGGTCCAGGAGATCGGGGAGCTGCTTCGGAGGATCGAGGGGGAGTGAAGGACGAACCGGGTCTCGATCCGCACCCCCGGTGTCACGCTATTGCCTCCTGTGGTGATTACATCTTTAGAGGGACAACGACGCGGCCCCTCATTCCCCTCCCGGGCTATGGGTGTAGAGACGTCCCTGGCGTGAACGACATCCTTCGCAGGCCACGGGGACGGCGGGACGTCTCCGGATAGGGTTGTCCTCTCCTCCACACGCCATTGCCATCCCTCTTTTTGGCGATCCCCCGGCAAAACGGCCGGGGGCGTAGCCCCGGCGGAGACGGCCCGCGGTCCCCGTGACCTGCGGGTCGATATCGTTCACGCTTGGGCACGTCTCTACCCCTTCGTCCCGCCACGTGGAGCCTGCGATCTGCTAGGCTTGTCCGCGACCGGGCGGCGAGAGCCCGGCGCGGGAGGACGCCATGGAAGCCCTGCTGAAGGACCTCGAGGCCACCGTCGGTGCCGACGGCATGGCCACCGGCGAGGCCGCCGCTGAGCAGGCCTTCAGCCCCTGGGCGCGGCTCGGGAAGCCCCTCGCGATCGTCCGGCCTCGCTCGACCGCCCAGGTGGCGGCGATCCTGCGCGCCGCCCACGCGGCCGGCGGCTCGGTGGTGCCGTGGGGCGGCCGCACGGGGTTGGTCGACGGCGCCTCGGCCGAGGACCAGATCGCGCTGTCGCTGGAACGGATGAACGCCGTCGAGGAGATCGATCCGGTCGCCGCCACGATGACGGTCCAGGCCGGCTGCGTTCTCGCCGCCGCCTGCGACGCGGCCGACGCGGCGGGCCTCTTCCTGCCGCTGGACCTCGGCGCCCGCGGCTCGGCCACCCTCGGCGGAAACATCTCCACCAACGCCGGCGGCAACCGCGTCCTGCGCTACGGCATGATGCGCGAGATGGTGCTGGGGCTCGAGGCGGTGCTCGCCGACGGCACGATCGTTTCGTCGATGAACCGGCTGATCAAGAACAACACCGGCTACGACTTAAAGCAGCTCTTCATCGGCTCGGAGGGCACCCTGGGCGTGGTCACCCGGGCAGTGCTGCGGCTGCGGCCGAAGCCCGCGTCCCAGAACACTGGCTTCCTCGCCGTCGAGAGCTTCGCGGCGCTGCCGAAACTGCTGCGGCATCTGGAGGGCGAGCTCTCGGGTGCGCTGTCGGCCTTCGAAGTGATGTGGCCCGAGTTCTACGAGTTGGTCACCACCGAGCCCGCCAAAGGCCGGCCGGTCCTGCCGCATGGCCATCCGTACTACGTGCTGGTCGAGACCCTGGGCTCGCACCCGGACAGCGACGCCGAACGGTTCGAGGCGGTGCTCGCCGGCGCGCTAGAGGCTGGGCTCGTCTCCGACGCCGTGATCGCCACGAGCCGGGCCGAACGCGAGCGGATGTGGGCGCTGCGCGACGACGTCTCCCAGGTGATCCAAAACGGCCCGATCGTCATCTTCGACGTCAGCCTGCCGATCCCGGAGATGGAGGCCTATGTCGCCCGCATCCGCGCTGACCTGACCGCGAAGTGGCCCCAGGCGACCTGCGTGATGTTCGGTCACCTTGGCGACGGCAACCTGCACGTCATCGCCGGCGCCGGCGACCCCAAGCTGCGGCACCAGATCGAGGAAGTGGTCTACGCGCCGCTTAGGGCGTTCGCCGGCTCGGTCTCGGCCGAGCACGGCATCGGGCTGCAGAAGCGCGAGTTCCTGGGCGTCTCCCGCTCGCCGGCCGAGCTCGCCGTCATGCGCACCCTCAAGGACGCCCTCGACCCAAAGCACGTGCTGAACCCAGGCAAGATCCTCGGGTAGGGAAATTCGCGCCGTCTGGGCCTACGCTCGGACGCCCTGCCCTCAAGTGGCGTTTAAATTTAGCACAGGCAATCGCGCCCAGGAGGGGAACAAAATCGCCCCCGGTGTCACCCTGCAGCTTCCCGCGGTGATCTTTTCTCATAGAGGGCCCCCGATCCGCCTCCTATACGCCGGGCACAGGGGGAGGGCCAAGCTTCCCCAGCAACGCCCGCCAGGCCCGGCCGCGATGGGACACGGCGTCCTTCTCCGGTCCCTCCAACTCCCCGAAGGTGCGCGTCTCCCCCTCGGGCAGGAAGACAGGGTCCCAACCGAAGCCGTGGGGTCCGCGCGGCGGCAGGACGAGGGTCCCCTCGGTGATCCCCTCGGCCACCACGGTGCGGTCGGCGTCTTTGTAGAGGAGGGCGCAGCGGGCCGTGGCGCGGGGATCGCCCAAGGCGGCCGCGGTCCGGGCGAGCCCCGTGGCGCCCACCGCCTCCAGCATCCATTTGACCAACGGACCGGGGAAGCCGTTCAGGGCGGCGAGCGAGAGGCCCGCCTCCTCGACCACCAGCGGCCGGCCGAGCCGCCGCCAGGCCTCCTCCCCCTTGGCCGTGAGGACTTCGAGCAAGTCGAGCGACTGGATCTCCGGCAGGTCGAGCTCCACCGCTTCGAGCGCCGGCCCCGCTACCCGCCGGGCCTCGGCGATTTTGCCGCGGTTGCCGGAGACGAGGACGAAGGGGGGGCCGCGCATCTAGCCTCGGCGCCGCGGGGTCTTCGTAGAGACGCCCAGCCGCCGTCCGGAACCTTCCCGGAACCACTGTCGCCAGGGCGTCTCCGCAGGCATCAGGCGCCTGCGACCCGGTCGATGTTGGAGACGCCCCGACGGCACGGTAACGGCAAGGATTTCGATAGCGCCTGGGGCGTCTCCACGGGGATTTCCACGGGCGACCGATTTTTCATCCCCCTCACCCCTACCGCCGCCGCGCCTCGATCGCCCGGAGCTCGTCGATCAGCTCGTCGACCTGCCGGCGCAGGTGCGCCAGGTCGCAGCTGTTGTCGATCACCCGGCCGGCCGCCGCGCGGCGGGTGGCGCCGTCGCCCTGGGCGAGGAGGCGGGCGCGGGCGTCGGCCTCGGGGATGCCGCGCTCGACTGCCCTCGCGAGCCGCAGCTCGGGGGGCGCCTCGACCGCGACGACGCAGTCGAAGCCGGGAGCGTAGCCGGCCTCGACGAGGAGGGTCGCCTCGAGGATCACCACCCCCTGGCTCCCCGCCGCCTGCTCCTCGAAGCGCTGGCGGACCAGCGGGTGGACCGCCTGCTCCAGGGCGCGGCGGGCTTCCGGGTCGGCGAAGACCTTCGCCGCCACCCGGGCGTGGTCGACCGCCCCGGCGGCGTCCAGGGCCTCGGGCCCGAACAGCCGCCGCACCGCCGCGGCCCCGGGCGCTCCCGGGGAGTAGAGCTCGGCCACCAGGTGGTCGGCGTCGATCACCCGGAAACCGGCGTCGGCGAGCCAGCGGGCGACGGTCGACTTGCCGCCGGCGAGCCCGCCGGTCAGGCCGACCTTGAGCCCGCAGGGGGCGGGGACCTTCCTCTCGGGCGACGTCATCGGGGCACCTCTCCGCGATAGAGGCAGACGGCGCCGGCGGCGAGGTCCTCCCAGGCGAGGGCGGTGAAGCCGGCCGCCGCCATGCGGTCCAGGAAGTCGCGGCGCTGGGGGAACTGGAGGACCGACTCCGGCAGGTAGCTGTAGGCTGAGCCGCGCGGCGAGAGCAGGCGGCCGATCCCGGGGAGCAGGTGGAGGAAGTAGAAGAGGTAGAGGGCGCGCAGGGGGCGCCGCCGCGGCAGGGCGAATTCGAGCACCACCAGGCGGCCGCCGGGCAGGAGAACCCGGGCGAGCTGGGCGAGGGCGGCGTCGAGATCGGCGACGTTCCTGAGGCCGAAAGAGACCGTGGCGCCGCCGAAGGCGCGGTCGGGGAAGGGGAGGGAGAGGGCGTCGGCGGCCAGGGCCTGCGGCCGCGGCCGGGCCCGGCGCCGGAATTTGTGCCGCGCCAGGGCCAGCATGGGGACGCAGAAGTCCGCCGCCGCCACCGGCCGGCCGGCGGCGGCGTCCGCCGTCGCCTGGTCGCCCGTGCCGCAGCAGAGGTCGAGCACCGGGGTGCCTGGGATCCCCGCCAGGCCCCCCTCCCGTAACACCGCCGCCGCCCGCCGCCGCCAGAGGAAGTCGAGGGCGCCCGACAGCAGGTGGTTGAGCAGGTCATAGCGCGGCGCCACCCCGGCGAACATGTCGCGGATGGTCCGCCCCGATTTGTCGACCCGCACGCTCTCCATAGGGGAGGAGTGTAGCAGTTGACCCTCACCCCCGGCCCCGGTGAGGGGAACCGCAGGCGAGGACTTTGCCCCTCAATACCCCCTTGACAAGCGAAGAGCCCCAACCTAGTATCGGAGGTCCTTTGCGCCCCGCCTCCGGCGGGATACGCTCTGACTGTGCCCTGGCTGTTCGACGGAGACTTTCATGATGAGAACCTACAGTCCGAAGCTCGCGGAGATCGAGCATCGGTGGTACGTGGTGGATGCGGCCGGAATTCCGCTCGGCCGGCTCTCCTCCCTGGTGGCCCGCCTGCTCACCGGCAAGCACAAGCCCACCTACGCGACGCACATGGACACCGGCGACTTCGTCATCGTCCTCAATGCCGAAAAGGCGGTGCTGACCGGGAAGAAAGAAGAGCAGAAGGTCTACCATCGCCACAGCGGCTACCCTGGCGGCTTGAAGAGCGAGACCGCGGGCAAGCTGCGCCAGCGCCGCCCGACCCAGCTGGTCGAGAAGGCGGTCTGGGGCATGCTCCCCAAGTCGAAGCTCGGCCGGGCGCAGCTCAAGAAGCTCAAGGTGTACGCCGGCGGCGAGCACCCGCACCAGGCCCAGAAGCCCGAGACGCTCGATGCGGCCGCCGCGATCTAATACGAGGAGAACCGAGTGAGCCAGGTCAACTACTACGGCACCGGACGCAGAAAGACCGCCGCGGCGCGCGTCTTCCTGCGTCCCGGGTCGGGGGCGATGAAGGTCAACGACCGTCCCCTGGACGAATATTTTCCGAACGAAGTCCTGAAGATGGTCATCAAGCAGCCCCTCCTGCTCACGGAGACGAGCGAGAAGTTCGACATCGTCGCCACCGTGGAAGGGGGCGGCAGCGCGGGACAGGCCGGCGCCATCCGCCATGGCATCACCCGCGCCCTGATGGAATACAACATTGAGCTGCGCGACCGCTTGAAGTCCGCTGGACTGGTGACGCGCGATCCCCGGAAGAAGGAGCGCAAGAAGTACGGCCAGAAGGGTGCCCGCGCTCGGTTCCAGTTCAGCAAGCGCTAGAAGGAGAGACTCTTGGTAGAGGTGACGATGAAGGAACTGCTGGAGGCCGGAGTCCATTTCGGCCACCAGACCCGGCGCTGGAACCCGAAGATGAAGCCTTACATCTTCGGCAAGCGCAACGGCATCTACATCATCGACCTGCAGAAGACGCTCAAGCTCTTCCAGGAGGTCGCCCAATTCGTCGAGGACATGGCGCGCGAGGGCAAGCGCATCCTCTTCGTGGGAACCAAGCGGCAGGCCCAGGAGGCAATCGCGGAGGAGGCGGCCCGCTGCGGCGAGTTCTACGTCACCAACCGCTGGCTGGGCGGCACGCTGACCAATTTCGTCACCATCCGGGCCTCGATCGAGCGGCTGAAGGACGCCGAGGCGCGGCTGGGCGACGAGAACAGCGCGCTGACCAAGAAGGAGCGGCTGCGCCTGGAGCGCGAGCGCGAGAAGATGGCGAAGAACCTCGAAGGGGTGCGCGACATGGAGGAGCTGCCGGACGCGCTCTTCGTCGTCGACCCGAAGAAGGAGTACATCGCCGTCTCCGAGGCCAACAAGCTGGGGATTCCGGTGATCGCGATCGTCGACACCAACTGCGATCCCGAGCTCGTCGACTACCTCATCCCGGGCAACGACGACGCGATCCGCGCCATCCGCCTCTTCGCCTCGCGCATCGCCGACGCCTATCTCGAAGGCGCCGGCCGCCTGGGCGACGAGCGGATGATGGGGGCGAAGGACGGCTCGCTGCCGTACGCCACCGACAAGGAGATGGAGAGCGCCGCTCCCGCTTAAAGTCTCGACAGCAGGGAGCGGGCCGCTCATAGAGCGGCGGTTGGGAAAGGTCAGTCGAAGTCGAGCTGACCTTTTCTTTTGCACGAGAAATAAAATCCGTGAGCGATGGGTTCCGGATCACGTTCCGAAGGAGGAGTCCCTATGGAAGTCACCGCCCAGATGGTGAAACAACTGCGGGAGCGCACCGGCGCCCCGATGATGGATTGCAAGTCGGCGCTGGGGGAGTCCCAGGGCGACATCGAGAAGGCCGTCGACGTGCTGCGCAAGAAGGGCCTCGCCGCGGCCGCCAAGAAGGCGGGTCGCATCACCGCCGAGGGGGTCGTCAGCTCCTACATCCACGCCGGCGGCAAGATCGGCGTCCTGGTCGAGGTCAACTGCGAGACCGACTTCGTGGCCCGCACCGAGGCCTTCCAGGAGCTGGTCAAGGACGTCGCCATGCACATCGCGGCGGCCGATCCGAAGTTCGTCGGCCGCGAGGAGGTGACGCCCGAGGTGCTGGAGCGCGAGCGGGCGATCTTTTCCGAGCAGGCCCTGGCCTCCGGCAAGCCGCCCGCGGTGGTCGAGAAGATCGTCGCCGGCAAGCTCGAGAAGTACTACTCGGAGCTCGTGCTCCTGGAGCAGCCGTTCGTCAAGGACCCGGACAAGACGATCCGCCAGCTGATCGCCGAGCGGGTGGGGAAGATCGGCGAGAACATCAAGGTGCGGCGCTTCGCCCGCTACAAGCTGGGCGAGGGGATCGAGAAGCGCGCCGACGATTTCGCCGCCGAGGTCCTGGCCCAGGCCGCGAAGTGATGCCTGACGGTCCTGAGATCGCCCCGATGCCGAACCTGCCGGAGGCGGCAACGCCGGCGGGGTCGCCTCCGGCCGGTTGCGCCTACCGCCGGGTGCTCCTCAAGCTCTCCGGCGAGGCGCTCATGGGGTCGCAGCCCTTCGGCATCGACGAACCGGTGGTGTCGGCCATCGCCGACGAATTGCGCGAGGTACACCTCCTGGGGGTGCAGCTGGCGATCGTCGTCGGCGGTGGCAACATCATCCGTGGCCTGGCCGCGAGCCACCGAGGCATCGACCGGGTGACCGGCGACTACATGGGGATGCTGGCCACGGTGATCAACGCCCTAGCGATCCAGGACGCCCTGGAGAAGCGCGGTGTCCAGACCCGGGTGCAGACGGCGATCGACATCCGCGAGGTGGCCGAGCCGTTCATCCGCCGCCGCGCCCTGCGTCACCTGGAAAAGGGACGGGCGGTGATCTTCGCCGCCGGCACCGGCAATCCCTACTTCACGACCGACAGCGCGGCGGCCTTACGGGCCAACGAGATCCATGCCGACATCCTGCTCAAGGCGACCAAGGTCGACGGGGTCTACACCGCCGACCCGCGCCAGGACCCGGACGCGATCCTCCTGCCGGAGCTCACCTACCAGCAGGTCCTGGAGCGCGACCTGAAGATCATGGACACGGCGGCGATCAGCCTCTGCCGCGACAACGGCATCCCGATCGGGATCTTCAACCTGGGGACCTCCGGCAACATCCGCCGGGTGGTCTGCGGCGAGCGGGTCGGGTCGGTGGTGCGGCGGTAGCGGGCGGGCCGTGTCCGAGGAGGGGACATGAAAGAACTGTTCAAGGAAGTCGAAGCCCACATGAAGCACGCGGTGGACCACTTCCACCACGAGCTGAAGCAGCTGCGCACCGGCCGGGCCTCGCTGGCGCTGCTCGACCCGATCCACGTCGACTACTACGGCTCGTCGGTGCCCTTGAGCCAGGTGGCGAACCTCTCGGTGCCCGATGCCACCCTGATCGTCATCCAGCCCTACGACCCGAGCCAGATCCAGGGCATCGAGCGGGCGATCCGCAAGTCCGACCTCGGCCTGAACCCTTCCTCGGACGGCAAGGTCGTCCGCGTCCCGGTGCCGTCGCTGACCGAGGAGCGCCGGAAGGAGATCGTCAAGAAGGCGCACGACATGGCCGAGCACGCGAGGAACGCCGTGCGCCAGGCCCGCCGCGAGGGCAACGAGAAGCTGAAGAAGAAAGAGAAGGACAAGGAGATCAGCCAGGACGACGAGCGCCGCGGCCTGGACGAGGTCCAGAAGCTCCACGACCACTACATCGCCGACGTCAACGGCGCCCTGCACAAGAAGGAAGAGCAGATCCTGGAGGTGTAGGGCGTTCCTCTACGGCTACCACCCCGTCCGCGAGGCCCTGCGCCACCGGCCGCACGAGCTCGTGCGGGTGCTCGTCGCCGCCTCGCGCACGGGGCGGCGGCGGGAGGAGATCGAAGAGCTCTGCCGGCGTCACCGGGTGGCCTGCGAGGTGGTCCCCGAGCGCCGGCTGACCGACCTCGCCGGCCCCGTCCACAACGGCATGGCCGCCGAAATCGCCCAATTCGCCAATACCGCCGAAATCGCTACGGTGCCGCAGGGGACGATCGAGCCCGCGGCTGCGGGCGGGGCCGATCCGGACCTCCTGGTGCTCCTCGAAGACGTCCAGGACCCCAGAAACCTGGGAGCGGTGCTGCGGGTCTGCGAGGGGGCCGGGGTCGGCCAGGTGCTGATCCGCGACCGCGGTTCGGCGCCGGTCTCCCCGACGGTGGCGAAGACCGCGGCGGGAGCGAGCGAGTGGCTGCCCATCGAGCGCATCGTCAACGCCGCCCAGACCCTGGAGCGCCTGAAGGCAGAGGGGTACTGGATCTACGGCACCGACCCGGCGGGTGACGCCCCCTGGGAGGTCGACCTCAAGGGCAAGGTCGTCCTCTGCTTCGGCGGCGAGGAGAAGGGCCTGCGCGCGCTCACCCGCAGGATCTGCGACCGCCTCATCGGCCTCCCCATGCGGGGCCGGGTGGGCTCGCTCAACATCTCGACCGCGGCGGCGGCGGTGCTCTACGAGGCGGTCCGACAGCGGACGTGATCCTTGAAGATGAAGAGTCTCTTCATTAAAATCAATCTAAATAATTTTTAGTAGACAACGGGGCGCGGAGTCTGGTACAAAGGCCGAGTCGTATCCCAGCTCCGTCACGGTTCCAGCTCTGAAGGAAGGAAGGCCCCATGGTCGCCCTCCGTGCTCGTGCGCTAGCTCTATCCGCATCGATCGTCACCCTCGTCCTCTGCAGCGGTATCGCCAGAGTGGCGGGGGCGGACACGCCGGGAAATCGCGTTACGGCCTCGACCGGCATCCGGGAGAGCACGGCGGCGATCATGGAGCGGCAGCAGGCGAGCCCGCCACCCCGCCCGCGCCCCGAGCACGAGTTGGAGTACCCCGACCGCAGCCTCCTGCCGCAGAACCCCCAGGCCCCGGCGCTGGCGCGGGTCCCGGCGGCCGAGCCGGGGAAGGAGGCGGCGCCCCGGCTGCCGAAGATCCACACGACGGGCGCCGCCTTCGACGGCGCGACGCTCACCGACACCGGGGCTTTCCCTCCCGACTCGATGGGGACCGTCGGGCCGACTCAGTTCATCGTCTTCGTCAACGGCCGCATCCGTTCGTTCACCAAGGCGGGGGCCGCGGACGGGGTGTTGAACGCCGATCCCGACGTCTTCTTCGCCTCGGTGACGACGCCGGTCTCCCCGCCGGTGGTCCTCGACTTCACCAGCGATCCGCAGGTGCGCTACGACCGCTTCACGGGCCGCTGGTTCTTGACCATCATCGACGTGCCGTGCACCAACGCCACCTGCACGACGACGGCCGCCAACCGCCTCCTGATGGCGGTCTCCGACGCGGCGAGCAACGGCACGGTTTCCGGCAGCACGGTCTGGACCTTCTTCCAGTTCCAGGCCGACCCGGGAACGAACTTCCTCGACTACCCGTCCCTGGGTGTTGACGTCAACGCGCTCTACATCGGCGGCAACATCTTCAGCAGCGCCGGCGCCTTCGTCGGCACCAACGGGTACGTCGTCCAGAAGACGTCGGCCCTGGGGGTCGGGCCCCTGGTAGTCACCCGGTTCGCCAACCTGGCGGCGGGAGCGGGGGCGGGGCCCTTCGCGCCGCGTGGCGTCGACAACGTCGATCCGACCGCGACCGAGGGTTACTTCGTCGGGGTCGACAACGCCACCTTCAGCACGCTGATGTTCCGCCGGGTGAGCAGCCCCGGTTCCGCGACGCCGACGATCTCCGCCAACATCAGCGTCACGGTGCCGACGACGACGTCGCCCAACCCGGTGACGCACGCCGGCAACACGGGCGGCAACAACGGCCGGCTCGACTCCCTGGACGACCGGCTCTACGAGGCGTCGGTGCGCGGCGGCCGCCTGTGGACGGCCCACAACTTCCGGGTGAGCTCGGCCGGCGTCGCCAACACCGCCGCGGCGTCGCGCAATGCGACGCGCTGGTATGAGTTCCAGAACCTGACGACGACGCCGACTTTGGTGCAGTCGGGCACGGTGTTCGACAACGCCGCCACCCTGGCCGCCGCGCGGCAGTACTGGATCCCCTCGGTCACGGTCACCGGCCAGGGGCACGCCGTGCTCGGCTTCAGCCTGGCCGGCACCCCGGTGGGCGCCACCCCGGCGTACGTGGGCCGGCTCTCGGGCGACACCCTGGGGACGATGGTCGGGCCGCCGACGGTCGCCGCGGTGACGTTCGGAACCACGACGGCAAACTACAACCCGGCGGCCGATCCCGGCGGCGCCGCGGGCCGCCGCTGGGGCGACTACTCGTTCACCAGCGTCGATCCGCTCGACGAGATGACGGTCTGGACGATCCAGGAGTACAACCAGGCGCTGAACAGCTACGCCGTGCGCGTCGGCCGCCTGGCGGCGCCGCCGCCGGCGACGCCGACCTGCTCCGGCTCGCCGATCACCTTCAGCGGCCCCACCGGCAACGTGGTGATCACCGCCACCTCTTCCGGCGGCTCGGGTTTCTACGATCCGGGGGCGAACCTGGCGCCGCCGGCCCTGGCGTTCAAACACCTCTCGGCGACGGTCACCAACGCCATCGTCAACAGCGTGACCTTCAACACACCGACCCAGGTGACGTTGAACATCACGGCGCTCGCGACGGGGCTCCAGAACGTCACCCTCGTCAACCCCGACGGCCAGAGCGTGACCGCCAACGGCTGCATCAACGCCCAGAGCGCGGCGGTGGCCGACCTGGCGATCACCAAGACCGACGGCGTGGCGACGGCGGTGCCGGGCGGGGCGGTGACCTACACGATCACGGCGTCGAACGCGACCGCCTTCGCGGCGACCGGGGCGACGGTCGCCGACACCTTCCCGGCGGTCCTCACCTGCACCTGGACCTGCGTCGGGGCGGGCGGTGGCACCTGCACGGCCTCGGGCTCGGGCAACGTCAGCGACACGGTCAACCTGCCGGCGGGCGCGAGCGTCACCTACACCGCGACCTGCGGCATCAACCCCGCGGCGACCGGCACGCTCAGCAACACCGCCACGGTGACCCTGGCCGGCGATCCCAACGCGGCCAACAACAGCGCGACCGACACCGACACCCTCACCCCCCAGGCCAACCTCGGAATCACTAAGACGGACGGTGTGACGACGGCGACGCCGGGCGGCTCGGTGACCTACACGATCACGGCCTCGAACGCCGGCCCGAGCAACGCTCCGGGTTCGGCGGTGGCGGACACCTTCCCGGCCTCTCTGACCTGCACGTGGACGTGCGTGGGGGCGGGCGGCGGCACCTGCACGGCTGCGGGCTCGGGCAATGTCAACGACACGGTGAACCTACCGAGCGGCGGGAGTGTCACCTACACGGCGAGCTGCACGATTTCGGCCGCGGCGACCGGCACGCTCTCCAACACGGCGACGGTGACGGCGTCGGCTGGGGTGACCGATCCGACTCCGGGCAACAATTCGGCGACCGACAGCGACACGCTGGCGGCGCAGGCGGATCTGGCGATCACCAAGACCGATGGCGTGACGACGGCGACGCCGGGTGGCTCGGTGACCTACACGATCACGGCCTCGAACGCCGGTCCGAGCAACGCGACCGGTTCGACGGTGGCGGACACGTTCCCGGCGTCTCTGACTTGCACGTGGACCTGCGTGGGGGCGGGCGGCGGCACCTGTACGGCTTCGGGCTCGGGCAATGTCAACGACACGGTGAACCTGCCGAGCGGCGGGAGCGTGACCTACACGGCGAGCTGCACGATTTCGGCCGCAGCGACCGGCACGCTCTCCAACACGGCGACGGTGACGGCGCCGGCCGGGGTGACCGATCCGACTCCGGGCAACAACTCGGCGACCGACAGCGACACGCTGTCGGCGCAGGCGGACCTGTCGATCACCAAGACGGACGGGGTGACGACGGCGACCGCGGGTGGCTCGGTGACCTACACGATCACGGCCTCGAACGCCGGTCCGAGCAATGCGACGGGTTCGACGGTGGCGGACACGTTCCCGGCGTCTCTGACCTGCACGTGGACGTGCGTAGGGGCGGGTGGCGGCACCTGCACGGCTTCGGGTTCGGGCAACATCAACAATACGGTGAACCTGCCGAGCGGCGGGAGCGTCACCTACACGGCGAGCTGCACGATTTCGGCCGCGGCGACCGGTACGCTCGCCAACACGGCGACGGTGACGGCGCCGGCTGGGGTGACCGATCCGACCCCGGGCAACAACTCGGCAACCGACAGCGACGCTCTGGGAGCCCAGGCGGACTTGGCGATCACCAAGACGGATGGTGTGACCTCGGCGACTCCGGGCGGCTCGGTGACTTACACGATCACGGCCTCGAACGCCGGCCCGAGCAATGCGACGGGTTCGACGGTGGCGGACACGTTCCCGGCGTCTCTGACCTGCACGTGGACGTGCGTGGGAGCGGGCGGCGGCACCTGTACGGCGTCGGGCTCGGGCAACCTCAACGACACGGTCAACCTGCCAAACGGCGGGAGCGTGACCTACACGGCGAGTTGCACGATCTCGGCCTCGGCCACCGGCACGTTGAGCAATACGGCGACGGTGACGGCGCCGGGCGGGGTGACCGATCCGACTCCGGGCAACAACTCGGCGACCGACAGCGACGCCCTGGGAGCGCAGGCGGATCTGTCGATCACCAAGACGGACGGCGTGACGGCGGCGACCCCGGGCGGCTCGGTGACCTATACGATCACGGCCTCCAATGCGGGTCCGAGCAACGCGTCGGGTTCGACGGTGGCGGACACGTTCCCGGCGTTTCTGACCTGCACGTGGACGTGCGTGGGGGCGGGCGGCGGCACCTGCACGGCTGCGGGCTCGGGCAATGTCAACGATACGGTGAACCTGCCGAGCGGCGGCAGTGTGACCTACACGGCGAGTTGCACGATCTCGGCCTCGGCGACCGGCACCTTGAGCAACACGGCGACGGTGACGGCGCCGGCTGGGGTGACCGATCCGACCCCGGGCAACAACTCGGCGACCGACAGCGACGCGCTGGGAGCCCAGGCGGACCTGGCGATCACCAAGACGGACGGGGTGACGACGGCGACCCCCGGTGGGTCAGTGACCTACACGATCACGGCTTCCAATGCCGGTCCGAGCAATGCGTCGGGTTCGACGGTGGCGGACACGTTCCCGGCGTCTCTGACCTGCACGTGGACGTGCGTGGGGGCGGGCGGCGGCACCTGTACGGCTTCGGGCTCGGGCAATGTCAACGACACGGTCAACCTGCCGAGTGGCGGCAGCGTGACCTACACGGCGAGCTGCACGATTTCGGCCGCGGCGACCGGCACGCTCGCCAACACGGCGACGGTGACGGCGCCGGCCGGGGTGACCGATCCCACTCCGGGCAACAACTCGGCGACCGACAGCGACGCTCTGGGGGCGCAGGCGGACCTGGCGATCACCAAGACGGATGGTGTGACTTCGGCGACTCCTGGGGGCTCGGTGACGTACACGATCACGGCTTCCAATGCCGGCCCGAGCAACGCGACGGGTTCGACGGTTGCGGATACGTTCCCGGCGTCTCTGACCTGTACCTGGACGTGCGTGGGGGCGGGCGGCGGCACCTGCACGGCGTCGGGCTCGGGCAACCTCAACGATACGGTCAACCTGCCGAGCGGCGGCAGCGTGACCTACACGGCGAGCTGCACGATCTCGATCTCGGCGACCGGTACGCTCGCCAACACGGCGACGGTAACGGCGCCGGCCGGGGTGACCGATCCGACTCCCGGCAACAACAGCGCCACCGATACCGACACGCTGACCGCCGTGCCCGGAGCGTCGGTCTCGGGCACCAAGACGGTCGCCGGGATCTTCGCCGTGGGGGGCACCGTCACCTACACGGTGACGCTCACCAACGCTGGTCCTGGAGCCCAGGCCGACAACCCCGGCAACGAGCTCACCGACGTCCTGCCTCCCGAGCTGGCGCTGGTTTCCGCCACGGCTTCGAGCGGCACCACGGCGGCGACCACCGGCACCAACACGGCCACCTGGAACGGGGCGATCCCGGCCAGCGGCTCGGTGACGATCACCATCACCGCCACGATCCTGCCCGCTGCCCTCGGCAGGACGGTTTCGAACCAGGGGACCATCGCCTTCGACGCCGACGGCAACGGCACCAACGAGGCGACTGCGCTGACCGACGATCCCAGGACGGCGGGTGCCGCCAATCCCACCAGTTTCCAGGTGGCGGCTCCCCCCGAGGGGATCCCGACCCTGTCGGTGATCGGGTTGCTGCTGCTGGTCCTACTCCTGGCAGGGACGGCGCTCGTCTTCCTGGCGCGCCGCCGTCGCGCCTGAGGTTCTGGACGTATCGGAAGGGCGGCCCTACCGGGGGGCCGCCCCTCAGGCTTGCCAGTCTCGGCCGCAACCGCTAGAATCTGTCGGCTTCGGGGGCCGCCGGCATAGCTCAGGGGTAGAGCTACTGTCTTGTAAACAGTAGGTCCCCGGTTCGAATCCGGGTGCCGGCTCCAGATGTCGACGGCTCCGGACGAAGCCAGCAGGACCGGGAGGTGTGGCCGAGTGGACAATGGCAGCAGACTGTAAATCTGCCGGGCAACGCCCTACGGAGGTTCGAATCCTCCCGCCTCCACCATTTCCTGCCTGACGAGTCCCAGCATCACCCCGAGCGGGAGTAACTCAGGGGTAGAGTCACAGCCTTCCAAGCTGTTGGTCGCGGGTTCGAATCCCGTCTCCCGCTCCAATCTCTCTTAGACAGCAGGACAGACATTGCGCAAAGTGAGCCTTGGCCCATCGCTCCTCGGGTTCGTCGTCGGCTGCCTGCTCCTGTCGACCGGTGCGCCGGCGGTGGAGAGGGCCGAAGCGAAGATCGTCAATGGCCTGGGCACCCACCTCCATCCCAGTGTGGGGATGCTCGTCATCCAGGGCGGCTCGCTTTGCTCGGGGGTCTTGATCGGCTGCCGGACGTTCCTTACCGCGGCGCACTGCGTCTGCACGGTCCCGGGGGTCGCCGCCTATGATGGCGCGCAGTGCAACGCGCGGCCGGAGCTCCTGGATCCATCCCGATTCCTCGTGTTCTTTCAGCATGCGGGGTCTTTCCAGGCGGCGCAGGTGATGGCCAACCCGGGCTACCTCCCGAATACCGCGAGCGACCTGGCGATCCTCAGGTTGGCCGTTCCGGTCTCTGGTACCGCGCCGACCCCCATCGAGACGACCGCCAAGCCGCCGTTCGGGACGACCGGCACGATCGTCGGTTTCGGCTCGACCCGGGCCGATCTACCGGATGGCGGCGTCAAGCGAGCCGGTGCGGTGACGGTTTCCTCCTGCGCGGGTCCGAGCAATGCTTTCGAGGTCTGCTGGAGCTTCTCCTCGCCGCTCGGCGCGCCGGGGAGCAACTCCAACATCTGCCGTGGAGATTCGGGGAGCCCGCTCTTTGTCGCCGATCCGCTCGGTCCGCCGGTGGTGGCCGGAATCGCCTCGTTCGGCACCAACGAGACCTGCCTGGCGCCGGATACGGGGCTCGATTCGGACGTCTTCCGGGATCGGGAGTGGATCGCGGCACAGGCCGGCGCCGACCTCGCGAGCACGACCTGTGGGGATCTGCCCGCGGTGGGCGGCAGCGGCACCGCGGTGCTGGGTAACGACGTCACGGCTACGGCCGCAGCGCCCCAGGCACGATTCGATTTCGCGGTGCCAGCCGGTACGCGGAGGCTGCGGATCGGGCTGAATGGCGCATCGGGGAACCAGGCCTATCTCTATGCCAAGGCGGGTAGCCCGGCAGGTCCCGCCAGCTTCGACTGCAAGAGCGAGGCGTCGCAGGCCTTCGGGGTCTTCCCGGCGCAGTTTTGCGACATCCCCTCGCCGGCCGCCGGGACCTGGAACGTCCTCGCCCAGCTCGGCAGCGGCCCCGGCGGACAGATCCAGGCGACCGCGACCCTGTTCCTGGGACCGGCCGGATCGCCCTGCGTCCCCGACGCCACAACACTCTGCATCGACGACCAGCCCGGGGACCGGAGGTTCAAGGTCCAGGTCGCCTATCGGACGGCGCAGGGGGGAGAGCGCTCGGGGATGGGCACGGCGATCTCCCTGGCGAGCCTGGGCGTCGAGCACGGCGGGCTCTTCTGGTTCTTCAGCCCCGACAACCCGGAGATGCTGGTCAAGGTCGTGAACGCCTGCTCGTTGAACGGCACTTTCTGGGTCTTCTCCTCCGCCGGCACCAACGTGGGGTTGACGACGACGGTGACCGATACTCTGACCGGCCACGTGAAGACCTACTCGAATCCGGACCTGACGGCTGCGGCGCCGGTGCAGGACACCGGCGCCCTCCCCTGCAACTGATCGCTCCCTCAGGTCGCCCGCTGGAGCGGTACCCCCGTCCGCCCGGCCTCCAGGACCTTGGGGTCGGGGATCAGGCCGAAGCCGTCCGCCAGGTGGGGGAAGTAGTTGAAGATGGCGATCAGGTGCCCGAGCTCCAGGAGCCCCTGGTCGTCGAGGCCGAGATCGCGCAGCGGCTGCCAGTCGGCGGCGGTCATCTGGGTCGGCGTCCGGGTCATCTTCTCGGTCACCGTGCAGAGGGCGCGCTGGCGCGGGGTCAGGTGGGTCAGCTCGCGCCAGCGGCGCTCTTTGATGGCGTCGACCAGGGCCGCGTCATTTTTCTCGACACGCAGAAACTCTGCGTGAGACTGCGTTCAGTAGGCGCAGTCCTGGGCCGCCGAGGCGACCGCCGCGACCATCTCGCGTTCGGCGCGGTCGAGGGCGCCGGGAGCGAACATGATCTCGTAGAAGGCGCGCTGCATGGCCGGGCCGATGCGCGGATGGGAGGCGAGCAGACGCCCCATGCCGCCGATGAACCCGAAGTCGTAGGGCGACTTCATGCCGGGAGGCATCTGCGCCCGGATCTCCTCGGGGGAGAGGAGTGCGATGAACGGTCCTGCTTCTTCGGACATGGAGATCTCCTTTTACGTCCCGATATCGGGCTTCACATTGTACCCTGCGGTACCTGGGGCATGGGGGTCACCACGAAGTCGCCGAGCTCGCTGACGCTGTCGGTCTTCGACCAGACCCCGACCTTCCCTGAGACCGGCGCGGCCAGGGTGTAGTCCAGGAGGTGCTCGCCGTCGAGATAGCCGGTCAGCTGGGTGCCATGGACGGCGATCTTGATCGCGTGCCACTCGCCGAAGGGGATGGGGACGTCCTTGCTGCCCTTCTTGACGAAGCTCCGCTTTCCCTTGTCGAAGGTCCACAGCACGAGGTTGTCCTCCTTGCCGTTGAAGCGGACCGCCAGGTAATCGCCGTTGGCTTTAAGGTTGAAGAGGATGCCGGCGCACGAGTCGAGGGCGCCGCCCAGGAGCTTGAAGCGCACGGAGATCTCCCCATCGTGGAAATCGGGGACCTCGGCGGCCACGGCGTAGGGGAAGTAGGCGAACGCCTTCACGTTGTCGATGAACTCCTCGTGCCGCGCGCCGTAGAGGGCGCGCGCCTTGTCCGCCAGGCCGCCCGCCGGCTGGCCCTTCTTCCACTGGCGGCCGTCGACGAGAAGGACTTTCTGGCCGGCGTCGGTTGCGATCGTCCAATCGCCGACGACGGGGAGGAAGCGGGTGGGCTCCGTCCCCTCCTTCTCGCCGGAGAGATCGATGCGGAGGGCGGCCGGCGGTGTCGGCGGCGTTGGCGCGGTGGGCTTCGGCGGCGCTTTTTTCGGAGTGCTCGCGGGGTTCGCGGCAAAGACGATCGTGCCCAGGGCAAGGGTGGCCAAGGTGACGAGAGCGATCAGACGAGATCCTGGCATGTTGACCTCCAACGGCCGCGGAATACGGCATACGCCAGGCCGGCGGCGAGCGGCCAGGCGAGATAGAAGAGAGACGCCGCGCCGCGCGGAGCGGCGGCGAGCGGGTATCCGGGATAGGGCGCTTCCGGCGATGGTGGCGGCGGCGCGACGCCGGCGAGCTCGTAGATCTTGGCGAGGACAATGGGCTCGGTCGTCGAGCGCAGCTGGGCGCGGCGTCTTCCCACCGCGTACCAGACCTCGCCGTAGTGGCGGGCCGATCCCTCGAAGAGCCCGGAGCGGCTCTCGGCGGCGTAGGTCACCGAGAAGCGCGGCACCACCCGGCGCAGCTTGGCGAGCACGTTGCGCTCCAGGTCGGCGAGCCTCGGGTCCTCGGCGGCCAGGTGGGCCGTGACGTGGACCGGCAGCTCGATCTTCCGCAGGGCCACCTCGTCGGTGCGGGGGAACGAATTCCGCCGATCCTCGGAGAGATCCCAGCCTGAGCGCGACGCACCGGCGAGGGCGGCCGCGCCGACGGCGAGGACGAGGAGGGCGGCGGAGAGTGTGGCCCGCCTCCGGAGCGGCCGGAAGGGATCGAGCCAGAGGGCGGCGAAGGCGAAGCCGGCGAGGCTCAGGAGCGCCAGGACGGCCACGGTCGAGAGCCGCAGCTCGCCATGCTCGAAGGTGCGGAGAGCCGCCTCGGGAGTGAACGGGGCGAGCCGGGCGAGGAGGCCCCCCTGGACCGCCGAGACGAAGTCGAGAGCCCAGGTCCCCACGGTGAAGCCCAGGGTGACGATCGCGGCGCTCGCGCTCCCCCGGCAGACGGCGGCGGCGGCGAAGGCGACCGCGGTCGCGAGGAGGGCGTGGAGGAGGTGGCCGAGGACGACGTTCGCCGTTTCCGGGAGGGCCAGGTGGCCGCCGTAACCGTGCCAGAGGAAAAGGGCGAGGAGCGCCGGGAGCCCCGCGGCGAGCCCGCCGGCGAGGAGCACGAGGGCCTTGGCGGCGAGCCGCGCCGGGAGTTCGGCGGGGGTCTGGGCGAGGAGCTTGCCGGCCCCGCTCTCGCGCTCCGCGGCGACCAGGCGGATGGCGACGAAGGGGAGGAGGAAGGTCGCCGCGAGATCGTAGGCGCCGAGCATGGGGACGACGATGCCGTCGAGCGGCGAGAGCCCCTGCGCCAGCGCCGCCGGTCCGCCGATACCCCCGCTCGCCTCGGCGTAGGAGAGGACGGCGGTGATAAAAGCATGGCCGACGAGCGGACCGATCATGGCGAGGAGCAGCCACCCGGCGCGCGAGGCGAGAAGCTCCCGCGTTTCCAGGCCGATCAAAGCGCGGATCTTACGTGAGTGCGAGGAACACCTCCTCGAGATCCTGCGGGTCGGCGAGGACGGTCGGCATTCCGGCCCGTTCCCGCAGCTCCGGGAGCGTCCCCTCGCCCGCCACCTTTCCGTTCGAGAGCAGCACGAAGCGGTCGCAGGCGCGGCCGGCGTCGGAGAGTTGGTGGATGGAAAGGAAGAGAGCGCGGCCCTCGGCCGCCGCACCGCGGAGGACGGCCGTGGCCTCGCGGGTCTGGCGGTGGTCGAGGCCGTCGAACGGCTCGTCCAGGAGGAGGAGCGGCTTGGGCGCGAGGAGACCGAGAGCGAGGAGGAGCCGTTTGCGCTCGCCCTTCGAGAGCGTGCGGACCGGCGCGCCGAGCAGGGGACGGAGCTGGAGCGTGTCGACGAGCCCGGCGACGCGCTGGGTTGCCACCCCCCAGAGATCGCGGCAGACGAGGAGCACCCGGCAGACCGGTTGATCCGGCCAGGGGGCGATCCCGTCCGGCACGTAGAACAGCGCGGCGCTCCGCTGCGCCGGAGCGAGAGGCTGGCCACGGCCGTCCGCGATTTCACCCGCATCGGCCGGCAGCAGGCCGGCCAGACACTCGAAGAGAGTCGTCTTGCCGGCGCCGTTGGGGCCGATTAGGCCGAGCACCTCGCCCGGCCGCACCGCGAAGCTCACCGCGTCGAGCACCGTGCGCGGGCCGTAGCACTTCCCGAGCCCGCGCACGGCGAGGAGGGGAGCCGCGGCTGTCATGCCTCGCAGCCCATCCTAGAAGCGCAGCCGCGCCTGCACCTGGAACTGGCGTCCCGGATCGACGTTGCTGATCCCGCCGAGCGGCTGGCCGAAGGTCGAGAGCGGCGCTCCGCTGGTGTTGTTGCCGAAGACGCCGTTGAAACCCACGACGTTGGCGTGGTTGGTGAGGTTGAAGACCTCGGCGCGCAGCCCGAGGCTGGTATTCCCTCCGATCAGGCCGAGCGGAAACTCGCGCTCGACGAAAAGCGACAGGTCGTAGAGGTTGGCGCCGCGTCCGGCGTTTCTCCCGATGACGTGGCCGTCGATCACCGGGCGATCGGCGGTCGAGCCGTCGCCGTTGTTGTCGGCTCCGGTCATGATGTTGTAGGGGCGGCCGGAGGCGATCTCCGCCACGCCGCCCAGGGTGAGCGCCCAGGGGCCGCGCATCCAGCCCGACAGCACGGCCCGGTGCCGCTGGTCGATCAGGCTGTCGGCCCACTCCTTGCCCAGCCGGTTGACCTCGCTGGGATCGCCGCCCGGCGCGTCCGGCTCGACGTTGTTGCGGGCGTGCGACCAGGTATAGCTCACGAGGAGCCCGGCGTGGCTCTCGAAGTCCTTCCGCAGATTGAGTTGCAGCCCATCGTAGCGGGCCTCTCCCTGGTTGACCGTCACCAGGATGCGACGATAGCCATTGGGGACCGGCTGGATCGGCCGGGTGGCATCGGCCACCGTTGCCGAGCGGGTCTGGCCGGGGGCGGTGCGGTCGAAGGGCGCCGGGGCGTTCAAATCCAGGTTCCGCGGGATGTCCTCGGTGCGGGCGTGGACGACGTCGGCCGAGAGGAACCAACGGTTGCCCAGCTGGCGCTCGGCGCCGAGCGTCGCCTGGTCGGTGCGCGGGTTCAACAGCTGGTCCGGATAGCCGTGGAGCTTCGAGACGTCGAAGAACTGGCTGTAGAAGGCGCGCCGGCCGGGCTGGAGGGTGATGTCGCGCGCCGGCAGCACCGCCCCGGCGGGAAAGCCGGAGAGCGGCTGGAGCGAGGTCGGGAAGCCGAGCTGCCCGGGGGCGGCGGTGAAGCTGAAGAAGCCGGTGGGGCCGTTCAATGCCCAGGCGGCGACGGTGTTGGCCTGGATCTCCGAGTAGTAGCTGCCGAAGCCGCCGCGCACCGTGGTCTTCGGGTCGTTGCCCGGATTCCAGGCGAAGCCCAGGCGCGGCGCGACGTTGTCGTCGTCGCCGGTCAGGCTCTGCCGGTCGTAGCGCAGGCCCAAATTGAGGACGAGATTCGAGCGCAGCCGGTAGTCGTCCTGCGCGAAGAGCGACGAGAGGGTCTCGCCCACCGTGTAGTGCACGTTGCCGAAGCCCTGGGTATAGCGCTGCACGTCGTTGATCGTCAGCTGCGAGGTGGGGGTCGTCGGCGAGATCCCGGCCTTGAAGGTGAACTGGCCGAGAACGAAGGGAGCGCCGAACTCCTGGCCGTTGCCGCCGGAGTTGGAGCGCATGACGTCGCCACCGACTTTCAGGAAGTGATTGCCGAAGGCGAGCGACAGGGTGTCGGCAAGCTGGGTCTGCTCGTTGGTCAGCAGGGCATAGCGCGACTCGCCTTCGGTCGAGACGCCCGGCCGGACGTACTGGGTCGAGGGGGTGACCGGCGAGAACTGGGTGATCGGATCGCCCTTCTCCCAGACCAGCCGCGCGTCGTTCCAGGCCGCGGCGCCGAGCACGGCGGTGTCGCCCAGCTGGGCGTTTTCGGTGCTGCGGCGGAAGATCCGCGCCGCGCTCGGCAGGGCGACGCCGCCCACCGCGTCCTGGGGATTGGTGTCGCTGAAGCGGTCGGAGTCGAAGCGGGCGAGCAGGTGCTGGCGCGAGCTGAGATCGAGATCCAGGCGGCCGAAGAGGAGGGTCTGCTTGAACTGGCCGGTGTAGACGCCGGGGGCCAGAGGAGAGGTGATGACCGAGTCGCGGTTCTGGTCGTTGTACTCGGCGGCCACGGACCAGTAGGCGCGGTCGCGCACCAGCGGCCCCGAGGCGAAGCCGCTCTCCTGCTGCAGCTTGTCGCGCGAGCGCTGCTTGGTGACCGGCGCGTCCGACTGCAGGCCGGCCGGCCGGGAGAGGCCCAGGATGTCGGCGTGGACCTGGTTGGTGCCCGAGCGGGTGACGAGGTTCAGGGCGGCGCCGGTGGTCCGCCCGTACTCGGCCGAGAAGCTGTTGGTGAGCACGGTGAGCTCCTGGATGGCGCCCAGGGGGATGGTGGTGAAGATCGTCTGCCGGCCCCAGGCGTCGTCCGCGGTGCCGCCGTCCACGGTATAGGTCGTCTGCCGCCGGCCGCCGCCGTTGACGACGAACAGGGTCTCCGAGAGGAAGAGGTCGCCAGTGCCGCGCGCCGAGCGCACGGCCGAGCTGAGGAGGGGAAGCGAGGTGAGCTTGCGACCGAGGAGCGGCGTCTGCTGGATCTTCTCGTTGTCGAGCCGCAGCCCGAGCTGCGGCGAGTCGGACTGCACCCCTTCGGCGGTCCCGAAGACGGTGATCGAGGACTCGACTGCGGCGGCCTGCAGGACGACGTCGATCGAGGCGGTCTGGCCGGCGCGGAGCACCAGGGCCGCGCGCTCCTGGGGCGCGAAGCCCTCATGGGCGATGCGGATGCGGTAGGTGCCGGTGAGCGGCAGCTCGGGGAGGGCATAGATCCCCTTGGCGTCGCTCGCCGTCGTGCGCGAGAAGCCGGTCGCCTCGTTGGTGACCGTGACCTCCGCGGCGGGGACGGGGGTCCCCGACTCGCTGGCGATCCGGCCGCGAATGGCCCCGGTGCCGGGGGTCTGCGCCCAGGCCGCCGGGGCGGGGAGGAGGAAAAGGAGAGCCCAGGCGAAAGCGATCGAGACGAACGGCAGGGCGCGCCTGCCGGAGAGCTGCGGACGGGTCATCGAGGTCCACTCCTTCCATGAAATCCAAGAACGAAATCCCGGACCGCGGGCGACGAGCCCACGGCCGGACGCAAGGTCGCGGCACGAGCGACCTTGGGTCTTATTCGTTCCGGCGCTTCAGGAGGACGAGGAGATCGGTGGCTGCGGGACGAGGGCTGCGGGCCACCCCCATGACCGCCGCCCGAGACGAGGGGAGGGCCGAGCGGATGCCGGGGTCGGCGGCGGGTGCCCCCGAGGGGGGCGCCGCGGCGGCCACGGCGGCGAGGACCGGGCGGCTGGCGGGGAAGGCGAAGCCCGGCACGGCGCGGGCCGGCTCGGCGGCCACCACCTCGCGCCGCTGGCCGCCCCGGCGGCTGCCCTCCACCCAGGCGAGCACCCCCGGTTCGCCGGGCCGGGCCGGCTCGCCCCGCCGCAGCGCCGCCCGAGGGAGATCGAGAGCGCCCGGCCCCGCCGGCGCGGCCGTGATGGCGAAGCGCTGCGGCAGCTCGCAGGCGACCTCCCGGCGCTCGTCGCCGAAGCGCAGGAGGAGGCGGCCCTGCCGGGTGGGGAAGCTCGGGACCTTCCAGGTGACGTGGCGCAGATCGCGGTCGAGGTGCGGCGTGATGCGGACGGGGTAGGTCGCGCCGCCGTCGAGCGAGAGGAAGGCCTCCCACTCCTCCCAGGCTCCCGGTCGCTCGGCACCTTCGAGCGGCGCCCATTCGAGGGTCGCCGTCGATCCGGCCGCGAGGACCGTCCCCTCGCCGGGGGCGAGGAGGCGCACCGGGAGCTTGGCGGCGCGCGCCGGGCTCGCCGCGAGGGTCCACAGCCCTAGCGCGAGAAACGCGGCTACGAGCCGGCGGTGTGGGGAGAGTCCGTCCATCGTCGCAATACGATACAGGTGCGAAACGAGACCGACAAGGAGACGGTCCGCCCGCCCGACCCCGGTCTTGAACAGGCCGGCCCTCCCGTAGTGATACCCTGGTCGCGGCGTATGAAATCGGACTACCAGCTGTTCAAGCTCTGGTGGGTTTCCGTCCTGCCGCTCACCAAGGACGCCATCCACATCTACGTGGGGTTCCTCTGCCTCCTGGGCTCGCTCATCGTCTGGCGGCGCAAGCTCACCTCCTGGTGGGCGCTCCTCCCCGGGTTCCTGCTCTCGCTCCTCATGGAGTACTTCGACCTGCGCGACGGCTTCGGCTGGACGGCCAGCCTGCACGACGTCGTCAACACCAACCTGCTGCCGCTGGTGCTCGTGCTGCTCGCCCGCTGGGAGGTGCTGCGGCTATGAGCGGCGCAGCGCGCGGGCCTGCTCGCACGCCTCGGCGAGCAGGCGGGAGAGGATCTCGGGCTCGACCGGCTTGACCAGGTAGGTGTGGAACCCCGCCTCCAGGGCCCGGGCGCGGTCCTCCGGCTGGCCATAGCCGGTCATCGCGATGAGACAGGGGGATTGGCCGTTCAGGGTGGCGCGGATGCGGCGCGCCACCTCGTTGCCGTCGAGGCCCGGCAGGCCGATGTCGATGAGCGCCACGTCGGGAGGCGCGGCGAGGGCGCGGGCGAGGCCGCCCGGACCGTCCTCGGCGAGGTCCACCCGGTAGCCCCAGATCTCCAGCAGGTCCTTGAGCGACTCCCGGCCGTCCTCGTTGTCCTCGATCACCAGGACGCGCACCCCGGGCCGAGGGTCCATCCCTTGCGCCGTCCGCGCCGCCCGCGCCGGGGCCGGGAGCGCCGTGCCGGTCGGACGCCGGGGCAGGCGGACGGTGAACTCGCTGCCGCCCCCGGAACCCGGGCTCGCCGCCGCCACCCGGCCGCCGTGCAGCTCGACCAGGCTGCGCACCAGGGGGAGGCCGAGCCCCAGCCCCCCCTGCGAACGGGGGATCGAGCTCTCCACCTGGGTGAAGAGCTCGAAGACCCGCGGCAGCATCTCGGGCGGGATGCCGATGCCGCTATCGGCGACCCGGATCACCGCCTCGCCGTCCACCTCGCCGACCGAGAGCGCGATCCGCCCGCCCGGCGGCGTGTACTTGATGGCGTTGGTCAGGAGGTTCGAGACGATCTGCTCCAGGCGCACCGGGTCGCCGTCGACCTCGACCGGCTCGGTCGTGACCTCCAGCGCCAGGTGCTGGTGCTCGGCCTGCACCGCCGTCCCCAGCTCGCGCAGGCAGCGCTCGGCCACCTCCTGGAGGTCGACCGGCTGGGTCTGGAGGATGATCTTGCCCAGGGTGACGCGGGAGATGTCGAGCAGGTCGTCCACCATGCGGGCGAGGTGGCGGAGCTGGCGGTCGATGACCTGGCGCTGGCGCACCGCCGGCTCGTCGGTCGTGCCCACCCGTTCGAGTACCGAGTGGGCGTTCCGGATGGCGGCGAGCGGGTTCCTGAGCTCGTGGCCGAGCATGGCGAGGAACTCGTCTTTCTTGCGGTCGGCCTGGGCCTGACTGTGCAGGAGATCCCGCACCTCGTACTGGCGGCGGCGGGCGCGGAGCGCCGCGTGGCAGGCCGAGACCAGGGTGTTGACCCGCACCGGCCGCTCGAGGAGCGTCGAGTTGCCGAGCGGCTCCAGGGTCGCCAGGACGTCGTCCGCCGAGTCCCGACGGGTGAAGACGAGGAGCGGCAGGTCGGACCACGGCCCCTGGCTCCCCAGGACGTCGAGGAGCAGGTTCACGGTGTGGGGTGAGAGCGCCTCGTCGGCCAGCACCGCCATGCCGGCGCCGCGCGCGATCTCGCGGGCGAGCTCGTCGAGGTCGGGGCAGGCCGAGGCGGCGAAGCCGACCCGGAGGAGCATTTCGGAGGTGAGGGCGGCGTCTCTCCCGGTGGGGGCGTAGATCAGCACCCTCTCCTCGAGGCGGTCCTTCAAGCGGCACCTTCCCCCTTCTCGAACAATCCCGCGCCGTCGCCGGTGTAGACCGGCTGGCCGGTCAGGACCCCCCGGAAGTCGTCGAGCTGCCGGCCGACCCGGCAGCCGATCGGTCCGATGCGCAGCTCGCGCACCGACTTCTCGTGCCGGCCGGTGCGCTTCTTGACCACCGAGATGGCATGGCGCACCTCGCCGAAGGCCTCGAAATAGCGCAGCAGGATCACCGTGTCGGCGAGGTAGGAAAGATCGATCGGCGACTCGATCCCCTGCCCCACCAGGCCGCTCTGCGCCATGGTCATGATCGTCGTCGCCCCGTGCTGCGAGAGGTAGGTGAGCAGCTCGTGCAGGTAGAGGGAAAGGAAGCGCTCCTCCGGCATGGCGTTCCTGTAGCCGTTCAGGCTGTCGATCACGACGACCTGGGTGTCGTCCGTCGCCACCCGGCGGCAGACCTGCTGGGAGAATTCGCCCGGCGCCAGCTGGGCGGGATCGACCTGGGAGAGCGTCACCCTGCCGCTCTCCAGGTGCTCCCGGAAGCCCAGCTGGAGGCCGTCGGCGCGGGTCAGCCAGTTCTCCGGCGTCTCGTCGAAGGTATAGAGGGCGACCCCCAGGCCGCGCCCGGCGGCGGCGAGGGCATACTGCATGGCGAGGGTCGACTTGCCCACCCCCGAGGGGCCGAGGAGCAGGGTGCTGGTGCCGCGCTCCAGTCCGCCGTCCAGGAGGGTGTCGATCTCGGGAACGCCGGCGGAGAGGATCTCCCGCTCGAACGAGCGGCGCTGGCCGGCCGCCACCAGGCGGGGGTAGACGGCCAGGCCGCCGGTCTCGATGTTGAAGTCGTGGTAGCCGTCCTGGAAGCCGACGCCGCGCAGCTTCTGGATCTTGAGCCGCCGCCTTTGCCCGCCGTACTCGGGGACCAGGTGCTCCAGGGTGATCACGCCGTGGGTCAGGCTCTGCAGCTGGAACTCGGTCCCCGGGATGGTCCGGTAGTCGAGGAGCAGCACCGTGCACTGCCGGCCGGTGAAGTAGTGCTTGAGCGCCAGGATCTGCCGCCGGTAGCGCAGCGAGTCGCGAGCCAGCATGCGGAACTCGGAGAGCGAATCGAACACCACCCGCCGCGGCTTGATCGCCTCGACCGCCGCGAGCACCGAACGGGTGGTCTCCGAAAGCTCGATCTCCGAGGGATGGAAGAGGGTGTACTGGGAGTCGGCCTTCAGGCTCTCCTCGGCGGTCTGCAGGTCGCAGATGGTGATGCCGTCGAGGTTCCAGCCGTGCGAAAGCGCGATGTCGCGCAGCTCTTCCTCGGTCTCCGACAGGGTGGCATAGACGCCGGTCTCCCCGGCCCGTACCCCAGCGAGTAAAAATTGCATGGCGAGGGTCGTTTTTCCTGCTCCCGGATCGCCCTCGACCAGATACATCCGGTTCTGTGGAAAGCCCCCGCCGAGGACCTGGTCCAGGCCTGAGATCCCGGTCGCCGCCCGGGGTTGCAACCCCTTGGGCGGTTCGACGATCCCCCTTACCCCCGTGGTCTCGACCCGCGGGCTCAGCTCCTGAATCACTGCCGCGCACCTCCCTCGAGTGCCCAGAATGCCGATTCCCGCAGGCTCACCTTGACTGGGCTCGCTTATACGGGCCGGCGTATCGAAGTTTGGCAATGCAAAGGAGATGCCTGAGAATGCCACTTAGGCATAGGGATAGAATCACCGCCGCGCCGTTCGTCGCTCCTCACTCCATACCTTGCGGAACGCCTCGTAGCCGAGGACCGGGCGGCCGCCCTTGAAATTGTCCTCGCAGTCGACGACGACGCAGGTCGGGGTGCCGCCGAAGCGCGGGCCGCGCAGGCCGCGGCCGACGATCTGCTCGTAGAGGACGCGGCTCACCGTCGGGCGGCCCATCACCACGTGGGTGACCCGCGGCGCGTCGAACCCGGTGGTCAGGACCTCGCAGTTGCACAGCACCCGGAGCATCCCCTGCTTGAACTCGGTGACGATCTGCCGGCGGGTGACGTCGCGGGTCGAGCCCGAGATCACGCTGGCGGGGATGCCGTGCTGGCGGAGGAGAAACGCCATGCATTCGGCGTCGCGTACGCTGGGGCCGAAGTAGAGAATCGAGGCCGCCGGATCGCGGGCGAGCGGCAGGAGCCGTTCGAGGATGGCGAGCCGCCGCGGCGTGTTGTCGGTGCGGATGGCGAGCACCCGGTCGAGGCGTTCCAGCTCCTGCTCGGTGGGCAGCAGCGAGAGCTGCGAATCGGGCAGGCGGATGGTCGTCGGCGTATGGATGACCTCGAAGACCGGCGCCGCCAGCACCCCCAGCTCCTCCAGCCGCCGCCGCGGGTTCTCCCCCAGGGTGCGGAGCGGCTCGACCAGGCGGTGGAAGATCTCCTTCAGCTCGCGCGTCCCCTCCTCGGGGTCGTCGCCCAGGTACTCCATGCGGAAGGGGGTGGCGGTCAGCCCCACCACCGAAGCCGGCCGTTCGGGCCGATGGAGCTCCGCGAGGATGCGGCGGTAGGAGGGTGCGGCGGCGCGGTGGGCCTCGTCGACCACCAGCAGGCCGAGCGCCGGCAGCAGCTCGGCGAGGATCGCCCGCGGCCCCGGCGCCCCCGCGGCCCGGCCCTCCAGCAGGTGGACGAGGCGGTGCGGGGTGGTGACCAGGACGCTCGGCCGGGTGAGGATCTGGGAGAGGGTGCCCCGGTGGGCCAGGAGGTCCTGCGTGTAGCCGCCCCAGAAGCGCACCAGGCTGACCGGGCAGACCTCCTCCGACGCCTCCCACACCTGGCGGAAGCAGGTGCACGCCTGCTCGCACAGCTCCTCGGTATGGGCGAGCCAGAGGACGGTGCCCTGGTGGGCGAGGTCGCGCTCGCGGTCGTAGCGGTCGAAGAGCCAGAAGGAGATGCTCTCGACCGCCACCCGGGTCTTCCCGGCTCCGGTGGGGAGAGCCACCAGGCAGCGCCGCCCGGGCGGCTCCTGGAGGGTTTCGAGCAGCCCGCGCTGCACCTCGCGCTGGAACGGTTCGAGGGGCTTGAGCCGGAAGCGCCCCTCCAGGTATTCGACGTCCGGCAGGGCGTCGGGGGCCGGAATGCCGGCCAGCTCGCCAGGGAAGCCGGCGGCGAGGACGAACTCGGAGGCCGTCCCCTTGCCCGGGTGCCAGCGCTTGGGGAAGCCCACCCCGGCCGCCCGCGCCACCGCCTCGCGCACTGGCACCGCGGCGAAGAGGTCGACGCCGTGCTGGAGGACGAGGGCGGTCGCCAGCTCTCGCTTGGTCCCCCGCCGGTCGCTCCCCTCGCTTTTGAGGCGGACCTGGCGCAGGGTATAGAGGAGATCGGCCAGCAGCTCCTCGATCGCCGCATGGGGGAGCAGCTCGACCAGCCGGTCGACGGCGCTCCGTTCCCACCCCTCGCGCAGGAGGAGCGGCCCGCCCGCCGCCTCGTCCGGGAACCGCCCCCGCTTGTGCCGCGCCGCGAAGCCGCCCGTCCCCGGCGCCCCCGGCTCGATGTCCGGATCGTGCGCCAGCCGAGCCTGGATCTCCCGGTACTCCTCCTCGCCCAGCCCCCAGGCCTCCATGACCTCCGCCTTGGAGAGCGAGCCCTGGTCCTGGACGGCGCCGGCGATTTCGCTATGGAGAGCGGGGTCGACCACGCCGGGGAGTATAACTTTTGCCTGGCTCCCGCTACGAGAGGGGGAATTCAACCTGCTCCTGCTACACTGATCGTCATGCCGACCCCCGACCAGGTCCTTGCGACCCTCCGCGAGCAGCACGCGCTCCTGAGCCGGCGGTATCCGATCCGGCGTCTGGCCCTATTCGGCTCCTGGGCCCGTGGCGACGCCCGGGCGGACAGCGACGTGGACGTGCTGGTGGACGTCGACCCCTCGATCGGCCTGCGCTTCGTGGAGTTGGGCGACGAGCTCGAAAAAGCCCTGGGCCGCCGGGTGGACCTGGTCTCCCGGCGGGCGATCAAGCCCTCGCTCTGGAAGCAGATCGAGCCCGAGCTGATCGATGCCTAAGCGCGATCCGGGTCTGCTGATCGAGGACATGCTCACGGCGATTCAAAGAGTGGAGCGCTACACCTACGGTTTGGATCGGACCCTCTTCCAGGAGGACGAAAAGACCGTCGACGCCGTGGTCCGTAATTTAGAGATCCTCGGCGAAGCAGCGCGCCAGATGCCAGAGGATTTTGCCGCCCGGCATCCAGGGATCCCCTGGCGCCAGATCGCGGGCCTTCGCAACCGCATCGTGCACGACTACTTCGGTCTCGACCTCGATCTCATCTGGCAGATCCTCCAGAATGACCTGCCGCCACTCCGAGCTCTCCTGGAAGGCACGGGCGCCAAGCCCACCTGATCGAGGCCGTCTCCAAGAGACGGCCGCTGCGGTTCAAGCCTCGGCGAGCGCGGCGAGCCGCTTGGGGGCGACGAGCCGGTAGCTGCCGGTGACGAGCTCGGTCACCTCGTCCCAGTCGATGTCGGCGGCCTTCCCGACGTCCAGCCGGAGCCCCACCCAGCCGCGCGGTCCGATATAGGCGGGTATGTAATAGTGCTCCGGGTCGGCCGCCACCCGCTCCGCGTTCTCCCCCAGCGCCACCTTGCCGCAGACGGCGACGATGCCGTCCCCGTGATGGTTGTCGAGGAAGTAGGCGAAGGTCTTCTTGCGCACCAGGAAGCTCGCGTGATCGCCGGTCCGCGTCCGCGAGGTCTCCGGGAGCGCCAGGCAGATCTGGGTGAGCCGGACGAGGCGCGGGTCTTCGGCGGGGGGCTTGGGCATGGCGGTGGGCTCCGGGGGCGGCGGCATGATTTTATCGTGCGGGATCTTCGGGAACACCTCCGGGAACGTCCGGAACCCGTGGAAAGTCGTCCCGACCGCCTCCGGGTGCTTCCGGAACCTCTCCGGACGCTTTCGGAACCTCTGGAAAGTCCTCCGGGACCCGTGCAAAGTCGTTCGGGAGCTCTCCGGGAGGTCCCGGACGGTCTCCGGGAGCTTCCAGAGATCCTCCGGGCACTTCCGAAACCTCTCCGGGAGGTTTCCAAAACCCTCCGGGACGTTCCAGAAACTCTCCGGAAGCTTCCGGACGGCCTCCGGGAGCTTCAAAATCCGTGGAAAGTCTTCACGGACGCGTGGAAAGTAACTTTCCACGCCTGAAAAGTCGAGCTGCATGCATGGAAAGTAAAATACCACGCGTCAAAAGTCTTCCCGGAGACGTCGAAAGTTACTTTCCATGAACGGAAAGTCGACCCGGAGGCATGAAAAGTCGACCCGGACGCGTCAGAAGTCGACCCGGACGTATGAAAAGTCGACCCGGAGAGGTTCTGGAGGACTTTTCAGGGTTTTTGGCGGCTCGCGGAGAGTTTTCCGGGCGGGTTGGAGGCGAATCCGTCCTCTGAAGAGGTCATTCCGCCACCGTCCTCCCATTGTCATCCTGCGGGGAGCCCTTGGCGGCCCAAAGGATCTGGGAGGGAGGCCCCCGTAGGGCGACTTCTGCGATCAGCCGAGGATCTCGTCGATTCCAGGAGGATCCGATCCGAGTCGTCGCAAGGCGTCGGCCGCGCTCCTGAGAGGCGGTGAAAAAATCGGCCTCCTACCTCACGGGTCTTCGTAGAGACGCCCCTGCCGGCCTCCTGGACCTTGCCGAAACCACGGCCGTCGGGGCGTCTCCGCAGGCATCAGACGCCTGAGATCTCGGCCGCGTTGGAGACGCCCCGACGGCGTGGTAACGGCAAGGGTTTCGATAGCGCCTGGGGCGTCTCTACGGGAATCTCCGCGTGCGACCCGATTTTCTCACGACCTCTGAAAACAGCTGCCGCAAGAAAGCCCCCGGCCGGTGGTTCCACCAGCAAGCCGCCCGGAAACGCGGGCGGGGAGTGAACGGAAAGGAACCCACCATGAAAAAGAGCCTGCTGTGCCTCGCTTTGACCAGTTGCATCGGCCTCACGTTCGCCTCCGGCGCGCGTGCCGAGGGCCTGCGTCGGGACATCCGTCACGATCGAGTGGACATCCGGCACGATGCCCGGGATTTGCGTTCGGACCGGATCGACGTGCGCCGAGATGCGCGCGACCTCTACCGCGATCGCCGCGACATCCGGGCCGATCGCCGGGCCGGGGACGTCCGCGACCTGCGCCGGGACCTGCGGGACGCCCGCCAGGATCGCCGCGACCTCTGGCGGGACGGGACCGACATCCGTCGCGACGGGCGGGATCTGCGCTACGACCGCCGGGACCTGCGCCGCGACGAGTGGCAGCGCCGGAACGGCTTCTGAGCCCTTCAGGACTCCTGGTCTATCCGGCGGTGCCGGGTAGACCAGGGGCCTCTCGCCCGCCTACCCCTCCCGCTCCAGCATCTCCACCCGGTTCCCGAACGGATCGCGAAACTCGAAGCGGTGGCAGCCGGGGATCGGGATCGCCTCCTCGACGGTGATCCCCTCCCGGGTGAGCCGTTGGCGCCAGGCTTCGAGGCCGGTCACGCGGTAGGCGACGTGGGCCTTGGTGGCGCGGCGGTCGACGCCTTCCTCGGTGCCGATGTGGATCGGGCGGTCGCCGGCCTGGAGCCAGAGGCCGCCGCGGGCTTGCAGGGGCTCGGGCTTCGGGATCTCGGCCAAGCCGAGGAGCTCACAGTAGAAGCGCCGCGCCGCCGCCTCGGCGCCGCGGGGCACGGTGATCTGGACGTGGTCGAGGCCGACGATCCTCGGCTCCGGAAGGTCCTTCTCCATCTCGCTCTCCTCAGGATTCCAGCTCAAGGCCTCTACGAAACGATAGCGGACAAGCGTCCGGACAGGAAGACAGAGCGTATGATCTTCCATACGCTCCGCCGCGCCGGGAGATCCGGGGGTGCCGCCTCACGGCCTGTGTCTCCTTCGCCGTAACTCATTTCCTGGCAGAGGCTTGGGCGCTTTCGTCGGCGCGCCAGGGACGCCGTTCTCAAGCTGGCATCGGCATTGCCCTTGGAGGGCCGCCGCGAGGGCCAAAAGGGGTCCTCGCAGCGAAAGGAGGCTTTCCTTGGAGCACGCACATCCGCCGGTCCGCACCGGCTTCTCCCTCTCGGCCCGCCGGCTTCTCTTCCTGCTCGGCCTGCTGGCCCTGCTCGGTCTGTTCGGCGGCACGCCCGCCCGGGGGGACGAGGCGCCGCGTTTCCTCATCGAGAAGATCACCGTCAAAGGCAACCGCCGCCCCGCCTCGGCCCGCATCGTGGTCTCCGAATCGCTCCTGAAGGACGGGCGGACCTATGGCGAGGACGAGCTGCGCACCGCCGTCCACCGCATCAAGCGGCTGCCGTTCATCATCGAGGCCGACTTTGCCCTGCAGAAGGGGAGCGAGCGCGGTCGCTATGAGCTGGTCATCACGGTCGAGGAGACGCGGCCGATCTTCGTCGACCTCGAAGGGGCGGGCGATTATTCCGATCGATCGGGCGTCTACTCCCCCCTGCCGACCTCCCGGCGTTTCGACTTCTCCAACAACTCCCTCTTGGGCGTGCGCGAGTTCGTCGGCTCGGAAGGGGTCCTCTTCGCCTCGTTCGGCAGCTCGAACGGGCTCTTCCAGTTGGGCTACACCCGCTACGACCTGTTCGGTCCCGGCAGCTTCGCGAGCCTCGCCCTGGCCTTCAGCCCGCACGACAACAAGGAAACCACCGCCTCCCTCTCGGCCGGCGTGCCGCTCACCGTCAACCAGTCGCTGCGGGCGACGGTAGCGCTCAGCCACGCGAGCTTCCGGGGCGACGTCTCACGGGACGATTCCACCCAGCAGTCGGGGCAGCTCGACTGGCTCTACAACACCACCGACGACCCGCTGTTCCCCACCCGGGGCGATACGGTGGAGGCCGCTCTCGACTACCGGAAATATCACTCCATCTTCAAGGACCCGGGGATCGCCATGTCCCCGTTTCGGTTCGACGAGCGCACCTGGGGTCTCACCCTGTCCGGCAACCGCCACCGGCCGCTCACCGCGCGCCAGTCCCTGGCGTTCGGCCTCTCCGCCGCGGCCTACCACTTGAGCGAAGACCAGACGTCCGCCAATTTCCTCAACGGCTCCGGCACCGGCTACCAGGCGAGCGTCAGCGTGACCCATGCGTTCGACCTCCTGCAGGGCGAGCGGGCGCGCCACTGGGGGGATCTGCGGCTGGAGACCTCGGCCTCCTATGTGGGGTCCCACAGCAACGACGCCTTCAACGCCCTGTTCGACCAGACCACGGTCTACCAGCTGACGCTCGGGGAGACCCTGGTCTTCCGCAACCCCTGGGCGATCGTGCGGCTGGGCGTTCTCTACCACGGCAAGGTGATGCGATGAGGGGGGCGGGATGGAGGATCGCGTTCCTCTGGGGAGTCCTGCTATCCGCCCTTTCGGCTGCGGCGTTTGCCGCCGCACCCGAGGCGCCGGCGGTGGAGATCCGGGAACGGGTCCTCGCCGTCTCCAACCTGGCGCCGGTGCTGGGTCGGCCGGAGGTCCGTCCCCACTTGATGACGGGCCTCACCACCACCTTCCTCCTGGAGGTCGCCGCGGTCGACGGCGCGGGGCACCGGGCGAAGGGGGGAGGCAAGGTCGACGTGCGCTATGAGCTCTGGGACGAGGTCTTCCTGGTCAGCGCCATGGGGATCGACGGCCGGGTGCGGCGGGAGAGTCTGCCCTCGTTCGACCGTCTGCTCGCCTGGTGGCACGGGCTCGACCTGCCGGTCGTGGGCACCGCTCCGCTTGCGGGTGGCGGCCCCTGGAACGTCCTCGTGCGCCTCTCGATCATCCCTTTCTCGCAGTCTGAGCAGCGGGACACCCAGCGCTGGCTCGCCGACTCGATCGAGCGGCCGCAGCGCGGCGAGTCGACCGCGCCCCCCCGGGCGGAACCGCTGACCGGGACGCTCGACGCCCTCCTCGCCACGTCGATCAAGCGCCAGCGGCTGGTCAGCTATGATTGGAACCTCGTCGTCCAACCGGAGCGCCGGTAAGTGAACCTCAAGGTGACGCTGACCACGATCCTCGGCCTCCTCGCCGCGGCCGCCCTGGTCTTCTTCACCTTCGAGCGCGAGCTCGCGGGGGCCTGGTTCACTTTCGGGGTCCATCCCGAGGTGACCGGGCTCCTCGAGCGCTCGCTCGACGACCAGAAGCGCCTGGCGCGGGGCGACCCGGCCCACGCGCCGCTCTACCGGCAGCGCTTCGACGCCACCCGCGCGCTCCTCGGGCGACTGCGCATCCTGGAGCTCAGCCGGGGGGAGATCGTCGGGCGCTACGAGGCGCTCCTCCTCGGCCTCTTCGCCGGCATCCTCACCCTGGGAAGCACGATCTACGCCGTGCGCGCGCGGCGGCAGGAGGTGCGACTCACCCGGCTCCAGGGGGCGCTCGCCGAGCTGGCGGCCGGCGGCACGGACGTCCGCGTCGGCGAACGGCGGCGCGACTTGATCGGACGGATCGCCGCCATGATCGAGGAGACCTCGCGGGTGATCGCCCGCGACCGCCGGCGGCTGGCCTCGCTGGAGAACCTCTCCGCCTGGCAGGAGGCGGCGCGGCGACAGGCCCATGAGATGCGCACGCCGCTCACCGCGGCACGGCTGGAGCTTTCGCGCCTGCGCGAGATCGCTGGTCACGCTGGACCCGCCGGAGAAGCGGAGGCGGAAACCGGCCGCCTGGCCGAGAGCGCCCTCGCCGAGATCGACCGGCTGGGCCGCCTCACCCAGGCCTTCACCGCCTTCGCCCGGCTGCCCGAGCCCACGCTCAACCGGCGGGACCTCGGCCCCTTCCTCGCCGAGTACGTCGAGACGTTCGCGGCGGCCTGGTCGAACCTCGCCCTCCGGCTGGTCCCTCCGGGAGGTGCCTGCGCCGCCGCCTTCGATCCCGAGATGGTGCGCCAGGTGCTGGTCAACCTCTGCGACAACAGCGCCCTTGCCCTGGGTGAGAGGGGGGGGACGGTCACCTTCTCTCTCGCGACCGCCAACGGCTGGACCTGCCTGGAGGTGGCGGACGACGGCCCCGGGGTGGCGGCCGCGATCCGTCCTCGGCTCTTCGAGCCCTATGCCACCACCCGGCGGGTGGGGGAGGGGATGGGCCTGGGGCTCGCCCTCTCGCGGAAGATCCTCCTCGACCACGGCGGCGACCTGGAGCTCGCCGCCAGCTCCGGGGAGGGGGCCGTCTTCCGGCTGCTCTTCCCCCGGGTCTTTCCGCAGGTCATGGAGGGGCCATGAAGCGGGTCCTCCTGGTCGAGGACGACCCGAAGATCCGCGCCGGCCTCCTCCTCCAACTCGGCGAGGCCGGGCTCGCGGTCGAGGCGCTCGCCTCGGCCGAGGAGGCCTATGCCCGGTTGGCCGACCGCGGGCGGCTCCCCCCGGACCTCCTCCTCCTGGACGTCCGCCTGGGCGGCATGAGCGGGGTCGAGCTGATCCGGATTCTGGCGCAAGAGGGCGAAGGGGGCGAGCGGCGGCTGCCGCCCACCATCATCGTCTCCGGCGAGGCCTCGATCAGCGAGACCGTCGAGGCGCTGCGCCTCGGGGTCCACGACTTCATCGAGAAGCCGTTCAGCCGCGAGCGGCTGCTGCGCTCGATCGAGAACACCCTGGAGAACGCCGACCTGAAGCGCCGGGTGGCGGCGCTCGAATCACGGCTCACGGATGCTCCCGAGATCCTCGGGCGCTCGCCGGCCCTCCTGCGCTTGAAGGAGCGGATCGCCCGGGCGGCGGCGACCGAGGGGCGGGTGCTGATCGCGGGGGAGAGCGGCACCGGCAAGGAGCTGGTCGCCGACTCTCTGCACCGGGAGAGCGCCCGGCGGGAGGGGCCGTTCGTCAAGATCAACTGCGCGGCGATCCCCGCCCACCTGGTGGAGGACGAGCTCTTCGGCCACGCGAGAGGCGCCTTCACCGACGCCAAGAGCGCCAAGCCCGGGCTTTTCGAGGAGGCGGACCGGGGGACCCTCTTCTTAGACGAGATCGGCGACATGGAGGCGGCGATCCAGGCGCGGCTCCTGCGGGTGCTGGAGGACGGCCGGGTGCGGCGGGTGGGGGAGACCCGGGACCGCCAGGTCGACGTGCGGGTGATCGCGGCCAGCCACCGGGACCTCGCCCGGGAGGTGGAGGCGGGGCGTTTCCGCCAGGACCTCTACTTCCGCCTCGCCGCCCTGCCCCTGGAGGTCCCTCCCCTGCGCGAGCGGCAGGAGGACATCCCCCTCCTCTTCCATCATTTCCTGGAGCGCTTCTCGCGCCAGCACCACCTGCGCCAGCGGCTCCTCGACGACGGCATCTTCCCGCCACTCCTCGCCTACGCCTGGCCGGGCAACGTCCGGGAGCTCAAGAACCTCTGCGAGCGGCTGGTGGTCTTCGGCGCCGATCCGCTCTCGGCGGCGGACCTTCCGTCGGTCTTCTTCCAGGCGTCGCCCCAGATCCCGGAGACCGGCCTCCTGCACCTGGCGGCGGCCGGGCCGGTCCTGCCGCTCCGCGACTTCCGAGCGCAGTGCGAGCGCGAATATCTGGAGACCGTCCTCCGCCGGACCGGCTGGAACTTCGCCGCCGCCGCCCGCCTGCTCGGCATCCAGCGCACCTACCTGCACCAGAAGGTGGCGGCCCTGGGGCTCGAACGGCCGATGCGGCCTGGTGGAGAGGGGCAGTAGCCCCATAGGCGCTACCTTACCCGGCAGGAACGGGATGTGGAGTGTCTGGAGGAGCGGGTGGGGGTCCCTGGGAGCGCTGGCGTCTCGCCGGCCGGACGCTCTCCGGCAGTCTAGGGTTCACTTACCTTCTCTTGAATCCAAAGATTGACCAGGGTCTCCGCGCTCACGCCACGCTCGTGGGCGATCTGAATCACCTTGTCGGACAGAGATCGTTCGATGGGTAATAGAACCTCTCGGTCTTCAGGTCGACCTCGAAATCGACGGGGCCGGTCACGATATCGCCTGCGTCGTGAGTATCCCAATACTCGCCGATTTCTTCGTAGGAACGGCTTCCCGAGATGGAAGCTCTACGCTCGTTCATATCGTTTTCTTTCCGCTGGGGTCATATCCGCTACCGCAACCAGTTGGCCGGATTCTCCGGCCGGTTCTCCACCCGGATCTCGAAGTACAGCTTGTCGGACGCCTGGCCCACGGTCTGGCCGAGGGTCACCGCGTCGTCCTTGTTGACCTGGCAGGAGGAGAGGCCGGCATAGAGGGTCAAGACGCGGCCGGGGTGGTAGACGACGACGGTCGTGCCGTAGCCCTCGAAGGGGGCGGCGAAGAGGACTTTGCCGGGGAAGACGGCGTGCACCTCGGCCTTGGGCGGGGTCTCGATGTCGATGCCGTTGTGCGGCACCTTGGTGTGGTAGCGCGGATCGAGGAGCGGTCCGAAGGCGGCGGTCACCTTGCCGTGCACCGGCCAGTCGAGGACGCCGCGGAAGTCCTGCATGGGTTTGCCCGCCAGGGCCTCCGGGCTCTTGCCGTAGAGGAGGTCCAGGAAGCCGGAGAGCTTCTGTTCCTTCTCCGCCAACTCGCCGGCCCGCGCCTCCAGGGTCTGGCTCTCCCGCCGGGCCTGGGCCAGGAGGTCCTCCTGGTGGCGGCGCAGGCGGACGAGGTCCTTGCGCCGGGCCTCCTCCTGGCCGAGGAAACGCTCGATCTCGGCTCGGCGGGTGACCAGCCGGTCGCGCTCGGTGGCGAGCTCGGCGCGGGCGGTGGTCACCCGGTCGATCGCCTCGCGATCGCGGCGGGCGAGATAGCGCATCAGCCGGATTGAGGGGAGGAGCCGGGTGTCGGGCTTGAGCGAGAGGAAGAGCCGGAGATAGCCCTGGCGGCCCAGGCTGTAGAGGCCGACCAGCCGCCGCCCCAGCTCGCGCCGGGCCGCCGCCAGCTGGTCCGAGAGGAGGGCCACCTGCCGCTCGCCGGCCGTCTCCTGCTCGGCGGCGAGCTTCTGCGCCGCCGTCGCCTCGGCGAGGCGGCTCTCCTCCAGCTGGAGCTCCAGGTTGGTCTTCGCGATCTCCCCCTGGAGCCCGCTCTGCTCCTGCCTGGCATGGGCGAGCTGGGTGGTCAGGCGCGCAATCTCGGCGCGGATGGCCTCCAGCTCCTTCTCGCGGGAGGGCGGCTCGGGCCGCAGCGGCAGGGCGGAGAGCGCACAGAGCCCGAGGAGCAGCGCGCTCACGATGCGGCGGGACATCGCAGAGGATTGTATGCGCTATGGTCCCGGCAGGACGTCCTTCATTCCCAGCTGTCTTACGAGGAAGGCGAAGCCGTCGGTCGCCTCCTCGATCTGCTTCGAGGTCGGCTTGCCGCTGCCGTGTCCGGCGCGGGTCTCGATGCGCAGCAGCACCGGCGCCTCCCCCCCTTGGTCCTTCTGCAGGGCGGCGGCGAACTTGAAGCTGTGCGCCGGGACCACCCGGTCGTCGTGGTCGGCGGTGGTGATGAAGGTCGCCGGGTAGTGGGTCCCCGGATGCAGGTTGTGGTAGGGCGAGTAGGCGTAGAGCGCCTTCCACTCCTCGGGGTTGTCGGGCGAGCCGTAGTCCGACACCCAGCCCCAGCCGATGGTGAACTTGTGAAACCGCAGCATGTCGAGGACGCCCACCCCCACCCAGGCGGCGCCGAAGAGGTCCGGGCGCTGGGTCAGGGCCGCGCCGATAAGCAGGCCGCCGTTGCTCCGGCCGCTGATCGCCAGCCGGTCGGTCCGCGTGTAGTGGTGGTCGATCAGCCACTGGGCGGCGGCGGTGAAGTCGTCGAAGACGTTCTGCTTCTTGAGCTTGGACCCCGCCTGGTGCCACTCCTCGCCGTACTCGCCGCCCCCCCGCAGGTTGGGCACGGCGTAGACGCCCCCCATCTCCATCCAGACCAGGTTGGGGATGGCGAAGGCGGGGGTCATCGAGATGTTGAAGCCGCCGTAGCCGAAGAGCAGGGTGGGGTTGTTGCCGTCGAGCGGCAGCCCCTTGCGGGCGGTGACGTACATCGGCACCCGGGTGCCGTCCTTGCTGGTGTAGAAGACCTGCTTCGTCTCGTAGCGGGAGGGGTCGAAGGCCACCTTGGGCTGCCGGAAGAGGGTGCTCTTTCCGGTCACCAGGTCGTAGTGGTAGACCGCCGCCGGGCTGGTGAAGGTGGTGAAGAGGTAGAAGGTCTCGCTGTCCCGGCGCTTGCCGGTGAAGCCGGCGGCCGCGCCCAGGCCGGGGAAAGCGATCTCGCGCAGCGGCTTGCCCTCCAGGTCGAAGACCCGGACCTGCGAATGGGCGTCCTTCAGATAGAGAGCGACGAAGTTGTCGTGGAGGACGCTCACCCCTTCGAGCGTCTCGGGCTTCTCGGCGAGCACCTCGTGCCAGTGCTCGTGGGCCGGGCTCCGGGCGTCGACCGCGATCACCCGGCCGCGCGGGGCGCCGAGGTTGGTCTTGAACCAGAAGACCGGGCCGTCGTTGCCCAGGAAGTCGTAGGAGGCGTCGAACGCTCCCAGGAGCTCGCGCATGGGGCTTCCGGGGTCGCCTAGGTCCTGGTAGAGGATGCCGTTCTCGATCTCCGTCCCCTTCCAGACCTGGATGACGAGGTAGCGGCCGTCGTCGGTCACCTGGGCGAGGAAGCCCCAGTCTTTATGGTCCGGGCGCTCGTAGACCAGGCGGTCGGCCGACTGCGGCGTCCCCAACCGGTGGTAGTAGAGCTTCTGGAAGTAGTTGGCCTGCTCCAGCTGCTCGCCCGCCTTGGGCTCGTCGTAGCGGCTGTAGAAGAAGCCCTGGTGGTCGTGGGTCCAGGCGGTGGTCGAGAACTTGACCCATTGCAGCCGGTCGGGCAGGTCCTGGCCGGTCGCCACGTCGCGCACCCGCCACTCCTCCCAGTCCGAGCCGCCGGAGGAGAGGCCGTAGGCCATCAACTTGCCGTCGTCGGAGACCGAGAGGGCGGTGAGCGCGATGGTGCCGTCCGCCGACAGGGTGTTGGGGTCGATCAGCATCCGCGGCGTGCCGTTCAGCCGGTCGAGGGTATAGATGACGGCCTGGTTCTGGAGGCCGTCGTTCTTGGCGAAGAAGTAGCGGTCCCCCGCCTTGGCGGGGACGGCGTACTTCTCGAAGTTCCACAGCTCGGTCAGCCGGCGCTGGATGCGCTCCCGCTCGGGGATCTCCGCCAGGTAGGCGGTGGTGACCTGGTTCTGGGCCGCCACCCAGGCCGCCGTCTCCGCCGAGTCGAGGTCCTCCAGCCAGCGGTAGGGATCGGCCACCTGGACGCCGTGAAAGACGTCGACCTGGTCGACCGTCCGGGTCGCCGGGTAGTGGAGAGGGCCCGCGGACGAACCGGAGGCGCCGGAGGGCGGCTGGGCCGGGGCCGAGGCGGCGGGGGGAGCGGCGGGAGGGGCGGCCGGCACCTCGGCCGAGGTGACCTTGAGGGCGTGTCCCGAGGGGTCGACCCGGTCGACCGGCTTGCGGGACACCGGCGCGCACGCCGTCGCCAAGGCCAGCAGCGCCAGGGCCTTACGCATCGCCATGGGGTTGTCCTCGCGTGTCTCGTCCATGAAACAAAGCTCGATCAGGACCCGAAATTTCGGGTATCGGAAACAACGGTCCGAGCGAACGGCGGCATTCCCTCCAACACAAAGGGTGCCTCAAAGGTACCCGAGCGACCTCAGATTGGCCAAATATTCTCCCCCGGCCTCCGCCGCGGCCTGCGGCGGGCGGGGCCGGCCGAAGCCGGCGAGCGCCGCCGGCGGGGCCGGCCAGGGGCAGCCGGCGGGGGGCGCCGGCAGCTCGGCGCTCTGCGGCAGGCCGGCGGCGCGGAGGAGGCCCGCGGCCAGCGACTCGGGGGCGAGCCGCCCCCGTGCCGCTCCCGGCCCGGCGCAGCCGGCCCGGCGCCAGAGGATCACCCGCCCCTCGCCGCCCCTCGCCCGCCGCCCCGGGTCGAGCACGACGACGACGGTGCCCACCCCGTCCACAGCGTGGGCGAGGAGGGCGTCGGTCTGGGCAAGCTCGGCGCGCAGCAGGTCGGCGAAGGCGAGATCGCTGCCGCGGAAGCCGTCGGCGGCGATGTCCAGCCCCGGCAGGTAGAGGGCGGCGGCGCGGGGAGCGCGGCGCAGCCGCTCTGCGAAGACCTGGCGGTAGAAGCGGTCGGGCAGCAGGGCGCGGTCGAGGAGGGCCTGGCGGTCGGCCGGGGCGAGGGCGGCGCCCAGGAGCGGCTCGACGTCCTTGCCTTGCCGGATTCCCGCCGCTTCCCGGGCCACGTCCAGGGCGAGGGCGGCGAGCGCCGGACGCTCCGTGGCGGGCGCCACCGCCCCCTCCGTCCCCTCGCGCAGCAGCTGGTAGGCGCCATGGGCGACCACCAGTCCCGGGAGGGGAGCGGCGGGGAAGGTCGCCCACCAGTTGACCGCCAGGGCCGGCGCGCCGCCGCGCGCCGCCAGCTCCCAGACGGTGAAGGCGCTGCGCCGGTTGGCGAGCAGCGGCCGGTACTCGGCCAGGTGGAGCGGCACCAGGACCCCACTCCAGTAGGCGCGCAGTGCTCCCGAGCGGGCGAGCGGGGTGCCCACCCCGAGCGGCCGGAAGCTGTCGAGGGCGGCCACCCCATGCTCCGAGGTAGGGAGACCGGTCGCGATGGTGGTCCAGAAGGAGGCCGGCGCCTCCGGAGAGCGGGTGTAGCTCCGCGCTCCGCCGGCCTCCCCGGCGAGGCGGGCGAAGACCGGCAGGTCGCCGGTCTTCAGGAGATAGTCGGCCTCGGCGGGGAGCACGCCGTCGATCCCCAGGAGGAGGACCCGCTCGCCGGGTGCCTCGGGGAGCGAGGGGGGCGCCGCGGCCGGCTCCCGCCGGGCGGCGGCGAGGACCGCCGGCAGGGTGAGGAGGAAGGCGGCGGAGAGGATGCCGAACCCCAGCCCCCGGCGGGAGAACAGCCGGCGGTCGGGAGGGGCATCGGTCAGCCGGATGGCGAGGGCCAGGAGGCCGTGGTAGACGAGCTTGATCAGCACGTAGACGGCGACCGGCGCCGCGACCCCCACCACCGCCAGCTGCCAGCGCGGGCTGCCGGCCACGATCTCCCGCCCGGCGACCAGGGCGAGGCCCAACCCGGCGGCCCCGGCCGCCACCGCCGCCGCCAGGGCCAGGGTCTCGATCCGCCGGATGGGATAGAGCTTGAGGACGAGGATGACCAGGCCGCAGAGGGCGAGGAAGCCGGCCCCGGCGACCGCCGCGATGGGCGGGAAGAGGTGGAGGAAGAGGACCAGGAGGTCGAGCGGGGTGGCGGTCAGGCTGCCGTTCGCGGCCGCCAGGGCGAAGGCGAGGACCAGGGCCAGGGCGGCGCCGGAGAGGAGGGCGACCTTCGCCGTCAGGTCGAGGAGCGTCCGCCAGGGCCGCTCGGGACGCAGGGCGTCCTGCAGCAGGTAGCGCTCGAAGCGGTGCGAGAGATACCCCAGCCGCTTGAGCTCCGAGCGCACCCCCGCGAGGTCGTCCGGGTCCTGCGGCGCGGGGAGGACGGGGGCCATGACCGAGTAGTGTAGCGCGGGGAGAAGAGATATAGTTTTCCTGCAACGACCGTCATCTGCCAGTATGGACGACAGGGATCTGCCCTTCGGGCGCATCGGGCCCTATCGGTTGGAAGCTCGCCTCGGGCGCGGCGGCATGGGCGAGGTCTTCCTCGCCCGGGACGAGCGCCTGGGGCGGCGGGTGGCGATCAAGCGGGTGCGCTGGGGACCCGGCATCCCGGCCAGCACGCTCGAACGTCTGCGCCGCGAGGCGCGGGCCACGGCGCGCCTCAACCATCCGGCGATCGTCCAGGTCTACGACCTCATCCCGGACGGCGAGGGGGACGCCATGGTCATGGAGTACGTCCTCGGCCGCTCCCTGGACACCCTGGTGGGCGATCCCAGCCTCACCGCGGCCGGAGCCGTCCGCCTCGCCGGCGAGGTCGCCGCCGGGCTTGCCCATGCCCATTCCGCCGGCTTCGTCCATCGCGACCTGAAGGGCGAGAACGTCATGGTGTCCGGCGCCGGCCACGCCAAGATCCTCGACTTCGGCCTGGCCAAGCCCGTCCTCCCCGGGATCGAGGACAGCCTGACCGTCGACGGCGCGGTGATCGGCACCTACCGCTCCATGTCGCCCGAGCAGGCCGGGGGCGACGAGGTGGACGGACGCTCGGACCTCTTCTCGCTCGGCGTCCTGCTCTACGAGATGCTTTCCGGCCGGACCCCTTTCCACGCCGCCAACCCGCTGGCGACGATCAAGCGGGTGCTGACCGAGAACCCGGAGCCCCTCGCGAACCTACGCCCCGACCTGCCGCCCGGGCTGCTGGCCCTGATCGACCGGCTGCTTGCCAAGAATCGGGAAGAACGGCCGCAGAGTGCCGAGGAGGTGGCCCTGAGCCTGGCGGAGATGGCGGAGCTGCCCGGGCTTGGGCAGGGCACCCTCTCCCATCCCGATGGCCCGGCCGACGGGCTGACCGAGCCCACCCTGGACCTCCGCCATCCTGGGCCCCACGCCTTCGCATCCTCGCGGGCTCCGGCCCCGGAGCTGCCGGCCTCCCTGCTCCGGCCCCGGGCTCTGCTCCCGGCGCTGCTCCCGCTGGTGGCGCTGGCGGCGACGTTCTTCGTCCTCCTGAAGCCGATCGTACCGGCACCCCTTGCCTTCAGCACAGATGCGGACAAGGAATATGAGGCGGTCAAACGCCTCATGGAGGAGGGCAGGACACCACCGGAGGCCGAGCTCAAGCAACTCGACGACATTCTCCAGAGATCACCGCATCACATCCCGGCGCTCCTTGCCGCCGCGGAGGTTGCCCTCTCTCTATACGAGCCGCAGCACAAGGCCTCTTACCTGGACGAGGCCGGAGAACACGTGCGTCAGGTCGAGATCGACGCGCCCGAGGACAACCGTGCCCTCGGCGCCCAGTTCAAGCTCGCTCTCGCGCGCGGCAGAGGCGCGGAGGCCAAGAAAATCCTTGACCGTTTCGAAGACGCCATGCCGGGCGATGCTCTCCTCCCGGAGCTCAAGGCCAGGCTGGCGGAGTCTGGGAACGACCTGAAAAAGGCTCGCGCCTACTGGCTGGCCGCAGTCGAGCGAGATTCCTCCTGGATGAATCTCTTTTATCTCGCCAAATTGGAGGCACGCATCGGACGGCACGCCGACGCCCGGCAGCACCTCCGTATGCTCCTCGAGCGCTCTCGCGACAATTCCTGGGGCCTCGGAACTCTGGCCGACCTCGAGCTGACCTATGGCGACCCGGAGATCGCCGCAGGGCTCTACCAGAAGCTGCTCGTCCTTCCGGCAGCGCCTGCGGCCCTGTGGACCAACCTCGGGGTCTCTCGCTTCCTCTCCGGCCACTACGAACAGGCCATCGAAGCTTACAATCACAACCTTGAGAAGGACTCCCTCAACCCCGTCCTGCTACTGGACTGGGCGGATGCCGAGTCGGCACTCGGCCGGCCCGAAGCCCAAGGGCACTACTATCAGGCCTTGCAGAGACTCCGAGAGAGCAAGCAGCCGACCGGTTTCGCCGCCGAGAAACGGATGTTCGAAGCCCAGTGTCTGGCTCACCTCGATCAGCGCAGAGAGGCCGTCGAGCTGGCGAAGAGCACGGTGGAGGGAAATCCCCACCAACCCGGTATTGCTTACCAGGCCTCCCTGGTCTATGCCTTGAGCGGTCGGCGTACCGACGCCCTCCGCTCGGCCAGGGAGGCCCTCAACCAGGGTTACAGCCTAAGCTGGTTCAGGATCCCCGCCTTCGACTCTCTCAAATCTGATCCCGAATTCCAGTCTCACCTCAAGGCAAAGTCGCTCCCATAGGATCGGCCGCCTTGTGGACCGGGGGCGGCTTGGGCGGCGGCGGAACGTTGTCGATCCCGGGGTCGATGCGGATCGTCAACCGCCGGGACGACCTGGGCCTTGCGCCGTCCGGGATCTCGGCGGTGATCACGTACGTGTAGTGACCGCGTACCCCATTGTTTCCGCTGCCGGTCAAGGCCATCAGATTTTCGTCCAGATTCAGGAACGGTCCGAGCCCGTCCGATCCCGATGGGCCGCTGAACCGGATCCCCACTCTCGTCGCCCGGAGAGCGCTCAAATCCCAGCGTACCCTGGAGCCGGCGTCGAAGAGGACGACGTTGTCGAGGTCGACCGTGCCTTGCCCGTTCGCGTCGAGGCTCGCCTTGACGACGATGAGGTCGCCCAAGGCATCCTTGCTGTTGGCCGGAGTGGGCACCCCCACGTCCTGCCACTCGGAGAAGAGGACCGGCGCGGCCTTCCCCATGGAGACGCGGGCGCGGAAGGAGAACACCCTCCCGGCAGAGCCCATGGCCGGCCCGCTCATCGACACCTGGGCGGCGCCCCGGCTGACGGCCGGGAACGGGCAGAGCCCCTTGGTCTCGATGTCAGGGATCGCCCCCTTGGGCAGGCCCTCGAAGCTCCATTCGAGTCGCCTGCAGTCGGGCGCCAGCTTCACCGGTCCTCCGACAACCACTTCCAGCATGGAACCTGTACCGGCATGGCGGACGACGAACTTCTGCGATACGCTCATCACAGTCTCCCTTGATGGCCCTCGGGGGCCGGTTGGTGGTCGGGTCGGTCTCCGGTAAAAGCACGTTCGATGCCCGGTGGCGCAGAATCGGCGCTGGCGCCGGTTTCCCTCGGCCGGGCCGTGCTCCACGCTCGGAAGCGGTGGGCCATGCTCTAACTCTGAGGTTAGAGATCTAACAGAAATGCTAGAAGGAGAACCCTCTTGAATCCGATGCTGATCGCCATCGCAGGGCCGCTCACCGGGAGGACGTTCGCTCTCGGTTCCGATCCCCTCATCCTCGGCCGGCACGGCAAGATCGAGATCCCCGACCCCTTCGTCTCGGGGGAGCACTGCTCCATCTCGCCGGAAGAGGGCCGTTTCGTGCTGCGCGACCTGGAGAGCCGCAGCGGCACCGTCCTCAACGACGCGGCGATCCAGGAAGGGATCCTGACGCCGGGAGACCAGATCGGCGTCGGCAACTGCCGCTTCCTCTTCGCGACCGGGGAACCGCCAGGAAGCCAGAGGGAAGATCTCCTCGACAGCGCGGACTACCTGGCGGAGACCACCCTCGAGCGGCCGGCGGGGGCGCCCGACCTGGCGCCCGCGGCCCTGGCCGCGGCCCTGCCGGCGGGAGCCGCCGCGGCCCGGGCGGAGCGCGAGCTCAAGGCGCTCCTCCAGGCGATCGAGGACGACCTCCTCTCGCTGCGCTCGACCGAGGCCCTGGCGCGCCGGCTGTTCGAGCTGGTCTTCACGGTCTCCCCGGCCGGCCGCGCCGCCCTCCTGGTCCTAGACCGCAGCGGCGAGCTCGAGACCGCCTTTCACCGCGACCGGCAGGGGGCGACCGACTCCTTCCCGGTGAGCCGAACCCTGCTCCACAAGGCGGTGGGCGAGCAGGTCGCCATCCTCGCCGAGGACGTGCTCCGCACCCCCGCCCTGGGCGAGGCGGCGAGCGTCCAGGCGGAGCGCCTGCGCTCCCTCCTCGCCCTCCCCGTCCTCGGTCCCCACGGGGTCCTGGGCCTCCTCTATGCCGACCTCCGGCAACGCGGCCCGCGTTTCGACGAGGGGCACCTGAAGTTCCTCGGCGCCACCTGCCGGCTGGCCGCGCGGGCGCTCGGCAACGTCCGCCGGATCGAATGGCTCGAAGGGGAGAGGCGGCGCCTCGCGGCGGCTCTGGAGCGCGACATGATCGGCGAGAGCCCGCGCATGCAGGAGGTCTACCGGCGGCTGGCGCGCGCCGCCGCGACCGTCTCAACCGTCCTCCTGCGCGGCGAGAGCGGCACCGGCAAGGAGCTCGCGGCCCGCGCCCTCCACCAGGGCAGCCCGCGCGCCAACCGGCCGTTCGTGGCGATCAACTGCGCGACGCTCACCGAGGCCCTGCTCGAAAGCGAGCTCTTCGGCCACGAGAAAGGGGCGTTCACCGGCGCCGTCGAGCGCAAGCTGGGCAAGCTGGAGGTGGCCCACACCGGGACGCTGTTCCTCGACGAGGTGGCCGAGATGCCGCCCAATCTCCAGGCCAAGCTCCTGCGCGTCCTGGAGGAAAAGGAGCTCGAGCGGATCGGCGGGACGCGGCCGATCCGCGTCGACGTACGCGTCGTCGCCGCCACCCACCGTGACCTCGAGCAGGCGATCCGCGAGCGGACCTTCCGCGCCGATCTCTTCCACCGCCTGAACGTCATTTCGCTGACCCTGCCCGCCCTGCGCGAGCGCCACGAGGACATCCCTCTCCTCGCCCGCCACTTCGCCGCCCGTTTCAGCCGCGAGCAGGGACGGCCGGTCGCCGGCTTCAGCCCGGAAGCGCTCGCCTGCCTGACGCGCTACGACTGGCCGGGGAACATCCGCGAGCTGCGCAATGCCATCGAGGGGGCCGTGGCCCTGGGCGAGGGGGAGCTAATCGTCCCCGAGGACCTGCCCGAGGCGGTGCTCGCCGCCTGCCCGAGCGGGCTGGGACCGGAGGCCTCGATCCCCCGTTTTCACGGCGCCGTCAACGAGTACAAGAAGCGGTTGATCGTAGACGCCGTCCGGGAGGCCGGCGGCAACATCCCGCGGGCCGCCGAGATCCTCGGCTTCCATCCCAACGCCCTGCACCGGCTGATCACCAGCCTCGGGCTGCGCGACGCGATCCAGGGCTGAGAAGCTGCCTTTCTCCACCGCCGAGCCGGCGGCGGGGGTATAGTTCCCTGCAACGACCTCTCAGTCTACAAGCATGAACGACAGGGATCTGCCCCCCGAGCGTATCGGACCCTACCGGCTGGAGGCCCGGCTGGGCCGCGGCGGCATGGGGGAGGTCTTCCTCGCCTTCGACGAGCGCCTGGAGCGGCGGGTGGCGATCAAGCGGGTCCGCTGGGGTCCGCGGAAATCCCCCCACCTGCACGAGCGCTTCCGCCGGGAGGCGCGGGCGGCGGCGCGGCTCAACCATCCGGCGATCGTCCAGGTCTACGACCTGATCGCGGACGGCGACGGGGACGCCATCGTCATGGAGTACGTCTTGGGGCGCCCCCTGTCCACCCTGATCGGCGATCCCATCCTGACCCCGGCGCTCGCCGTCCGCCTGGCGCGCGAGGTCGCGGAGGGGCTCGCCCATGCCCACGCGGCCGGCTTCGTCCACCGTGACCTCAAAGCCGAGAACGTCATGATGACCGGGGCCGGTCGAGCCAAGATCCTCGATTTCGGCATCGCGAAGCTGGTCGCCGGGGGAGACGAGGAGAGCCTGACCGCCGACGGCGCGGT
>Ga0137403_10000522_pt1 | contig 49855 bp, 43 predicted proteins | sample CZOMad2_1_16fung_FD_122057 | JGI IMG/M metagenome (GOLD analysis project Ga0137403, IMG submission 122057) | Vadose zone soil fungal communities from Angelo Coast Range Reserve, California, USA - CZOMad2_1_16fungal (Hybrid Assembly) | ecosystem: Environmental > Terrestrial > Soil > Vadose zone... | reverse complement strand
ATGTATCGTGCCCCTACCTGGCGCGACGTTTCGGACAGGCGGAAGGACGGCGCGACGACCGCCCAGGGGCGCATTGGTTGCGCAATATCGATAGATTGTGCCGCGAAGAGGGCACGATGTATCGTGCCCCTACCTGGCGCGACGTTTCGGACAGGCGGAAGGACGGCGCGACGACCGCCCAGGGGCGCATTGGCTGCGCAATATCGATGGGTTGTGCCGCGAAGAGGGCACGATGTATCGTGCCCCTACCTGGCGGGCGTTTCGGACAGGCGGAGGACGGCGCGACAACCGCCCAGCGGCGCATTGGCTGCGCAATATCGATGGATTGTGCCGCGAAGAGGGCACGATGTATCGTGCCCCTACATTGGATAGGTCGAGCTTCGTGGGTTGGCGATGAATACGGGCAAGGAGCTTCGTCGCAGGTCGATCCGTATACCCGGCGCGGACTATACGGAAGCGGGCGGATACTTCCTCACGATTTGCGCGGCGTACCGGCAGAGCATTTTTGGCAGGATCGTGAATGGCCAGGTGGAATTGAGTCCGCTTGGCGAGATCGTTCGGGCTTGCTGGGTGCAATTCCCGGAGCATTTTCCTGCAGCCACCATCAAAGATTTCGTCGTTATGCCGAACCACCTGCACGGAATCGTGGCCATTGGCGTAGGGGCACGATACATCGTGCCCTCCGATCCGAAGGCGCACACGCCCGAAGAATTCCAAAAACCAGTTAGGGGATCGATTCCGACGATTGTTCGAACGTTCAAGGCGGCAGTTTCGCGGACGGCGCGCAAGGAACTGGGCATGGGTAGCGAGAGGATCTGGCAATCCAATTATTTTGAGCGGGTGTTGGGAGATGGCGAGGAATACGCCAAGGCATCCCGGTATATTTTGGAAAATCCGGTGCGATGGGAGTGGGATCGCGAGAATCCCGATTGCGCAATCGAGCCGAGCGGCGCGCAGGGGTCAAGGTCAATTGATCGCGGAGCGAAGAGGGCACGATTTATCGCCCCTACGAATCGCCTCTCCGAGCCGAGTGGGTTGTACTAGCCAAGGTCAACCGATTCCTGCCGCGAAGAGGGCACGATTTATCGTGCCCCTACGAAACCGGGGAAAATTCAAGCAACCAGCGACGGAGGAGGGTCTCAGTTGATGATCGGCGGGAAGAAGATGCTCCAGAACGCTGGAGAGGGCGCCAAGAATTCTACCGGGACGAGCGCGCCTTCGCTGGTGATTTGCGGCGGGCGCACCACCCGGGCTTCCACCCTTTTTTGGGTCTTCACGTTTTCGATGGATAGCTTGCTGCCTTCGGCGAGCGGCTCGTCAAGCACCAGCATGGCGCCGTTTTCGCTGACGGTGTGGGTCTGCCCCTGAATGGGGTTAGCCCTGCCGGCAACGTGAATCTGCACCTTGATACGCACCAGGACGCGTTGCGCGCGGCGGCGCTCTTCAGCCGTTAGGTTGCGGGTGATGCTTCCGCGCTTGACCTGATTTTGCTGCGCGCTGCCGTTGGCGCCGATGCGCGCGGTGGGAGCAGCGGACGGATTGGCATTGTGCAGTGGCTGCTTCATAGCTCCAGCCCCCAAAAATCCATTTCCGGTGCGACCAACTCGATGCCGTATTCCCAGCCATCGGGCCGCGCATTCCCTTTCCACACAACAACCGCGGCGTTAGCCGAATTCGTGGCCAGATTGGTAAGCGCCAGGCGATGCTCGAGCGCCAGTGATTCAGCAAGAACGACCATGCAGCCATACGGATTGACGACCCGAGTATGCGCATCAACGGAGATCCGACCGCCGATGCCAGCGTCCCATTCGAGACGAACCGGGACCCGGGAGTTCATCCGGCGGCCACGGCGTTTGTCATGGTAAGCGACGCCAATACGCTTCGGAGCGGGCCTGGCTTCGCGGGTTTTGACGGACATGTTCGACCTCGGGCGAAAACTCAGACGCGCCTATGCAACCACTGACGACGGACGGCCTGAGCTACCACAATTTTCGATCTGAGGTCATGCTAGAGTTGGCGGAGAGAGGGGTCAATGGTACGCAAGAGGGCTTTGCGCGGAGTGAGTAGCTGTACGTTGGGACAGGGTGCGGGGGGACAGGGTGTGGGGGGACAGGGTGTGGGGGCCGTAGCTTGGCCGGGATAAATTGTGAAGAACCTGATAGTGAATGCGGATGATTGGGGCTGGAGCGACGGAGTCAACCGCGGGATTGCCGAGGCTCATCGCAACGGGATTGTTACCAGCGCTTCAGTGCTGGCCAATGGAACAGCGTTTCTGGCAGCCCTGGAGCTGGCGCGAGCGATGCCAGGTATCGGCGTTGGCGTGCACTTGAATTTGAGCGACGGAGCGCCTGCGGCGGAGCCAGAGACAGTGACCAGCCTGCTGAACGAGGATGGCGCTTTTGCTGGGGGGCCGGAGGGCCTGCTACTGCGCATGGCGCGGCGCTCGGTGGAATTGAGCGAAGTGGAACGCGAATGGGATGCCCAGATCACGCTGGTTCGCGAGGCGGGGATTGCACCGACGCATTTGGACGGGCACAAACACGTTCACATGCTGCCAGGGCTATTTGAGATTGCCCTGCGCCTGGCCAAGCGTCATGGAATCGCGGCGATCCGCGTGGCGCATGAAGAATCGAGTTTGCGAACGGCTTTGGGGGCTCGTCGGGAGCGGCATGGCGGAATCGTGATGCGGCAAGGCGTACAAGCACGCGGGCTGAAGCTGCTGGCGCGGGACGCGCGGGAGATTGCGGAGCGCGCGGGAATCGCGGCGGCGGATTATTTCTGCGGTATCGCCCAGACCGGCGAATTGACGCGCGAAGGGGTCGAGCGGCTACTGCGAACCTTGCCGGAAGGGACGACGGAGTTGATGGTGCACCCGGGCTATCTGGATGAGCGACTAGAGAATTCGGCTACCCGGCTGAGGGAATCGCGCCAGGAGGAAGTGCGAATTCTGACCGACACGAGAATACGAAATGTTGTCGCTTCCGAAGGGATTCGGCTGATAGACTACAGTTTCGTGGCCGAAGCAGCCTAAACGGAATTACGGTTCGGGTAAATTTCTGTCATTTTGGCATGAATGAATGAGAAGTGAATCCAGCATTCGCTACTCGATTGTCGTTCCGTTCTACAACGAACAGGAAAACGTACCAGCTTTATATATGAAGCTCACCGATGTGATGGACGCCATCGGCGACCCGTACGAGCTGGTATTTGTGGACGATGGGAGCCGGGACGAGACGTTCAAGGTGCTGGCCGAGATTTTCGAGCACGACCGGCGAGTCAGCCTGGTACGGCTGCGCCGGAATTTTGGGCAGACCGCAGCGCTGAAAGCGGGATTCGATTTTGCGCGCGGCGAAGTAATTATTTCAATGGACGGAGATCTGCAGCACGATCCCGACGAGATTCCGCGCTTCCTGGAGAAGATCGAAGAGGGCTACGATCTGGTCAGCGGGTGGAGATTTCAGCGGCAGGATCATTGGCTGCTGAAGCAACTGCCAAGCCGCGCCGTGAACTGGATGGTGGCGAAGCTGTCCGGCATCGAGCTGCACGATTTCGGGACTACCTTCAAGGCCTACCGCCGGGAAATTATTCAGGAGATTCAACTGTACGGTGAATTGCACCGTTTTATTCCGGCGCTGGCGAGCTCTTCCGGCGCGAAGATTGCCGAAGTGCCCATCGTCACGCTGGAACGCAAAATGGGCAAGGGCCGGAAAAGCGGCTACGGAATCGGCCGCACCATTCGCGTGTTTCTGGACTTGATGATCGTGAAGTTCTTGCAGGATTATTCGACCCGGCCGGCGCAGTTTTTCGGACTGGTGGGAGTTGGCGGGATCGGGCTAAGCGGATTGCTGGCGTTGTTTCTGGCCTTCGAGAAACTCTACAGCCATCGAGGGATTGTTGCGGAGCATGGACCGCTGGCGTTTCTGGCGGTAGCGCTTTTCGTGACGGGCATCCAGTTTATTGCCATGGGATTGCTCGGCGAGATTAGCGCGCGGACTTATTACGAATCGCAGAATAAGCCGATTTATGCGCTGCGCGAAGTGAAGAGTCACCGCAAAGAAGCGGGCGATTCGACGGAGCAGACGCGGCCTTCGGGTTCTTCGGACCGGTGATTTTTCGCTCCGGGCGCTGCAACTTTGCGCATGGCTCGGGCAACTAATGTTGGTGGCAGCCTTCGCGTGGCTCAGAATCGATACTGAAATGGGGGCAGGGCGAATCAAGTCATGACGGACGTGCGTGAACCCGTGAGGTACAGCGTGGTTGTGCCGCTGTACAACGAACGAGAAAACATTCTGCCGCTGTACGAGAACCTGCGCGACACGCTGGAATCGCTGGGCGCGCCGTTCGAGTGCGTCTTCGTCGATGACGGGAGCACGGACGAGAGCGCGCATCTGCTGCGAGAAATCGCCGTGCAGGACAGCCGGGTGACGGTAGTGACGCTGCCGTGGAATTCGGGCAAATCGGCGGCGTTGGGCGCGGCGTTTGACGTGGCGCTGGGCGACTACATTATTACGATGGATGGAGACCTGCAGCATAGCTCCGCGGATATTCCCAGGTTTATCGAGAAACTCGCCAGCGGGTACGACATCGTTTGCGGTCGGCGCCTCGAGCATGCCGAAATTTCCTGGCTACAGCGGATTTCCAATCGCGCCGCCAACTGGGTTACCGCCAAGCTTTCCGGCGTGCGCATTCACGATTTCGGCAGCGGCTTCAAAGCCTACCGGCGGGAATTGATCGCGCAAATGCCGGTCTACGGCGAATTGCAGCGGCTGATTCCGATTCTGGCGCTTCGCCGCGGCAGCCGCATCTGCGAAATTCCCATCACCATTTCGCCGCGCGAGCATGGGACTTCCAAGTACGGCTTCCTCCAGAAGATTCCCTTTTTCTTTGACTTGATTACCGTACGTTTTCTGACCGGCTATTTGTCGCGCCCGATGCACTTCTTCGGGACGGCCGGAATCGCCGCGGCATTCACGGGTGGAATGATCGCGCTGTGGCTGATGGCCGAATCGCTGCTGCGGCACACCAACGTGCTGCAAGAGCACGGCCCGATGATGTTCTTCGCCACCGTGCTGATCCTGGCGGGCATGCAGCTTTTTGCCGTGGGCTTGCTCGCTGAACTACAGGTTCGGCACTATCACGACCGGATCGGCGGACGTCCTTCTTATACCGTTACCGGGGCTCGTCATCTCGCAAAGAAAAATGAAGAATCCATCCGGCGCTAACGTTCCCGGCGAGATGATTGCGCCGACGGACGGAAGCTTATGATGGGCCAGATGGAAGGTCACTCCTCCGCGCCCACGGCTGCTGGAGCCAGCGCTTCCTCGAAGTCACTTCCCTACCTGATTGGCATCATCCTTTTTTGGGGCTTGATCTATCTTCCCGGGCTGGCGTCGCCGGCCATGATGGACGACGCGGATTCCGAGCACGCAGTAATCGCGCGGGAAATGCTGCAGACACACGACTTTGTGACCATGCACGTAAACGGCATCCGCTATTTGGACAAGGCGCCGCTGCCCTACTGGATCATGTTCGGAAGCTACTCGCTGTTCGGTGTATCGGAATTTTCCGCGCGGCTGCCTTTCACGTTATTTGCGCTGTTTACGTTTCTTGCGGTGTTCGCGCTGGGCCGGGAGATTGCCGGCGAACAGGCCGGATTTTATTCCGCACTGGTGCTGGCGACAGCGATCGGCCCGTATATTTACACACGCTTCGTCATTCCGGACATCATGGTGTGCTTCTGGCTGACGGTGACGGTGCACTTCTTCCTACTGTGTCTGAAAGAGGCACGACCTTCGCGACTGTTATGTTGGTCGATTGGCATTGCCAGCGCTTGCGACGTGCTCACCAAAGGGCTGATCGGAATGGTGTTCCCCGTCGGGATTATCGGCGCGTATTTGTTGATTACCGGAAACCTGCGCTTTCTTCCGCGGCTCAGGATTATTTCCACAACGATTGTTTTTCTGGCGGTAGCGGCTCCCTGGCACGTGCTGGCAACGCTGCGCAATCCGGCGGCTGGCCAAGCCAAGGGGTTCTTTTGGTTTTATTTCATCAACGAACAGATCTACCGCTACCTGAACCTGCGCGTGCCGCACGACTATGACAAAGTGCCGCTGCTGGTGTTCTGGGGCTTGATTCTGGTTTGGCTTTTTCCGTGGACCTTCTTTGTGGTGAGCAGCGTGAAGCAGGTTCCGCTGAGGCTCCGCGCATGGCGAGAGGGGCTCGAAGACCAAGAGCGTGCGACGCTTTTGTTAGCCGTATGGGCGCTGGTGATCCTGGTGTTTTTCAGCTTCTCCACGCGGCAGGAATACTACGTGCTCCCCGCGCTGCCAGCGTTGGCCGTGCTTTGCGGCATATGGCTTCAGAAAGAGGCGACCTCGCCTGCGGGTGGTGCGCTGCGGCGAAGCGGTCTGCGATTCTCCGTCGTTTTGCTGGCGATGGGCGTGCTGGGATTTGCGATGGCCATCTTTTTTGCGGCCACCTCTCAGCCACCGCCTCCCGGCACGGATATTGCCGACCTGCTGCAGCAAGCTCCTGCCATGTACAAACTTTCCATGGGGCATCTGTTCGACCTGACCGGGCGCGCCATGGGCGTATTTCGCTGGCCGCTGGTGGTCTTTGGAACCGGCCTCTTGCTGGGAACACTTTTCAATTGGATCTTTCGCAAGCGGGGCTCTGCTGGACGCGCCAATCTTGCGCTGGCGGGGATGATGGTGGTGCTACTGTATGCGGTGCACGTCTCGCTAGGAATTTTCAATCCGATGCTCGGATCAAAGCCGCTAGCGATGGCAATTCGCGAGAATTTTCGCCCGGGCGACACCGTCATCATCAATGGTGAGCAGGCTTGGTCTTCGAGCGTGTTGTTCTACACCGGAGTGCCGCTGCATATGCTGAATTCGCAAGCCGGCGATTTGTGGTACGGCTCGCTGTTTCCCGATTCTCCGGCTGTTTTTGAAGACGACGCTTCGTTTGCCCGGCTGTGGGCCGGCTCGGCACGAGTATTCTTTGTGATGCCCAAAAACCAGGGGCTGGAGAAGCTCGAGGCTGGGGGGAAACCGTATTATCGCGTGGCCCGCTCCGGCGGAAAAAGCGTCTACACCAATCACCCATTGAACGCCGACACCAGAAAATAGCTTGATTCGAGACGCGTGAGGAGAGACGGGAATGAATCGCGAACAGTTTTACGCCATCATGAGCGGCGAAGGCACGCTGGACTACGAGCTGTATTTGAAGACCAAGGCGCTACTGACCTGCCAATCAGACTTCGACAAGCTGTGCAATCACGACGAAATGCAATTCCAGATTGTGCATCAGGTCGAAGAGCTGTGGATGAAGCTGATTGCGTACACACTGCTGGACATCGACGAATATCTGCAGCAGGAAGACACCAATCGCGTGATTACGTTGTTCCGGCGCGTGCACCGGACGCAGCGCATGATGATTCAGCAAGTGCCGCTGCTCGAAACGATGTCGCCTAAGGAATACCAAGAGATTCGCAAGAAGCTGGGTAACGGCAGCGGACAGGAATCCCCCGGATTTCGCGTTCTGCTGAAGATGTATCAACCTATCTGGAATTCGTTCAAGGCAAACTATCTGGACAAACATGGATTGACGGTCGAGAAAATCCACGACTCGGAGTATTCCCACGGCGATGCCTACGTTATTGCTGAAGCATTGGCGGAGTTTGATGAGCTGTTCCAGAAATTTCGCTACGAGCACATGCAATTGATTCATCGCACCATCGGATTCGGCTCGAAATCGCTGAAAGGGCGTCCGGTCGAGATTTTGGAGGAAGGCATGCGCCACAAATTTTTCCCGGAGCTATGGGAAATTCGCGGCCACATGACCGATGCCTGGGGCTCAGAGTATGGAGTGAAGAGGGATCCGCTGGGCGGGCATCACTAGAGCCGCGGCGACCGAACGTGAGCCTCCCTTCCGCCGTCAAGGCAGGCAGAAGGCGGCCCCTGCGCTAGCGCGCGGAATCAGCGGGCTGGTTTGAAATCGTAATATTTGCCGCCGAGGAAGATCAGCGGGTCGCCGGGAAATACATCGAGGCTTTCTACCTCACCAAGAAAAATGGTGTGATCACCTGCAATGTAGGTGGAGACGACGTTGCAGGTCAATTGCACGAGTGTATCTTCGAGGAGTGGAATGCCGGACTTGGTCCAGCGAAAGCGCACGCCGAGGGCGGCTTCGGCGTCGTCGGGTTGCTCGGGTTGCGCGAAGAAAGTGGAGAGGGCTTGCTGGCCAGCTTTGAGAACGTTGACGCCGAAGCGGCGGCGCTGATTGAGGATGGGCAACATCTTCGCGCTCTCAGCGATGCAGACGAGCGCAAGCAACGGCTCGAGCGAAACTGACGTGAAGGAATTTGCGGTCATGCCATGGACGCGGCCAGGAGAACGCTCGGCGGTAATCACGGTAACGCCGGTTGCGAAGTGACCGCAGGCTTGACGGAACTCGTGCGTGGTTAGAGGAGCAGCGGTCATAGTTGAATTTGCGAAGATATCATACTGCGCGGCTTGCACGCGAAGCGACGGCCGAAAGCTTTGTAGCGCCAGACGAGTCGCTTGAGAACCAAGTAGAATGGCGAGCGTGGAAGAATGGCAGCGGGGAGAGTTATTGATGGCTGGAAAAATTGCAATTGTCGGCGGCACGGGACCGGAAGGGTCGGGGCTGGCGTATCGCTGGGCGAAGGCTGGGCTGGACATTGTGATCGGCTCGCGAGACGCAGCACGAGCGAAGGAAGTGGCCGCGACGCTGCGAGCGCGTGCCGGGGCGGGCGCGAAGATTGACGGCGCGGACAACGCCGCAGCAGTCGCGCAGGCGGAGATCGTGGTGCTGACCGTTCCGTTTGCCGGCGTTGTAGCGCTGCTGAAGCAATTGAAGGCGGTGTGGAAGCCGGAGCAGATCGTGATCGATACGACGGTGCCGCTAGCAGCGACGGTGGGCGGATCCCCAACACGCATGCTGGGCGTGTGGCAAGGGTCGGCGGCGGAACAGACGCGGGAATTGTTGCCGAAAGAAATTGCGCTGGCGGCGGCACTGCAGAATCTTGGCGCGGAGTTGTTGATGGCAGATACGCCTGTGGATTGCGATGTGCTGGTTTGCAGCGACGACGAACGGGCGAAGAGCGCGGCTGCTGAGTTGGTCGAGAAAATTCCCGGAACGCGCGCGATAAACGGCGGAAAGCTGGAGAATGCACGGATCGTGGAGTCGATTACGGCGCTGTTGATTGGATTGAATATTCGGCACAAAGTGCATAGCGCGGGAATTCGGTTTACAGGGTTGCCGGCAAGAGGGGCGTAGACCGGTTCCAAAAACGGAAACGCGAATTGGGGAGCTAGATTGGGCTGCTCAGGGACCATGCTGGCGCAGCAAGCGGCGCCACTACAAGGAGAGGAGGTTGCGGGCCAGGCGGCGCTTTTGGGTTAGGGTTTTCATTATGGTGGGGAGGACGACCGGTTGCAGGCCCAGGGCACTGATGGGGGCGGATTGGGATTTGTCTTGCGGGTCGATTACGAAGGTGTTGGTGAAGTCTGCGTAGAGCTTGGCTACGCCGGTAGCGGAAGAGTGGTGGCCTAGTTGGGCTAGCATTTTGTCGGACGGACCCTTTAGGGACTTGCCGCCGACGATGGGGCAGACCGCGATGACGTCGCGCTTGCGTTGGCGGAGTGCTTCGCGGATGCCGGGCACGGCTAGAATTGGGCCGATGCTGATTAGCGGGTTGCTGGGGCATATGATGATGCGGTAGGCTTCGCGGATAGCTTCCAGCACGCCGGATGCGGGTCTTGCGGATTCCACATTCTGAAAGCGAATGCCGCGGAGGACCGGCTCCGCGCGACGCTTTACTAAATATTCTTGAAAATGTAGCGGGCCTTCGTTCGAATCGACAATCGTTGGCACCGGTTCATTGGCCATGGGCAGGATGCGCGATTTGACGCCGAGCGCAACACGGATCGTTTCGGCGGCTTCCGCCAAGGACTTCCCTTCCCTTAATAATGCGGTGCGGTGAATGTGGGTGGCCAGGTCGCGGTCGCCCAGGTTGAACCAGTTTTCACGGCCGAAAGTAATGAGGCGTTTCAGGGTGTGAAACGTTTCGCCGCGAAAGCCCCAGCCCTTTTTCGGATCGATGAGGCCAGCCAGGGTGTAGGTGACGATATCGAGGTCGGGGGAGATTTTCAGGCCGTGGAGTGCGATGTCGTCACCGGTGTTGACGATGATGGTGAGATTTCGCGGATCCATTTCGGCGTAAAGGCCTAGGAGGAGTTTGGAGGCTCCTACGCCGCCGGCCAGGGCGGTGATATTTGGTTTCGTTTTAGGCATGGGGGATGGGACTCGCCGGCAAGATGCCGGCGCCACCAGAGAAGAGCAGCGCCTTCGCGCGCACTTGCGGCGACAGGAACTCCTCGCGTGGCAGAAATTCCGGATACAGGGCGAGGCGCTCGCGAAGCACGAATCCGCGGGATTCGGTTTCGGATTGCAGGCGGGCGATTTGCGGCCAAGCGGCTTCGGGATTGATGAAATCTTTGGTGACTGGCGAGATGCCGCCCCAATCGTTGATGCCAGCATCGAGCAGGCGCGGGAAGTCGCCATAGCTTAGATTGGGCGGGGCTTGGAGATTCATGTTTGGGCCCAGAATCAAGCGCGCGATGGCCAGCGTACGCAACATTTCTTCCAAGCCAGGTTCTGGATGGGCGGCCATAGGGATATCGGGCTTGGCGCGGAAATTCTGAACGATGACCTCCTGAACGTGACCGTATTTCTCGTGGAGCGCACGGATGACAAAGAGTGAATCGATGCGTTCTTCCGGTGTCTCACCGATACCAATGAGAATGCCGGTGGTGAAAGCGATGTTGAGTTTGCCGGCTTCTTCGATGGTGCGGAGACGCAGGGCGGGAACTTTGTCTGGCGCCTTGGCGTGCGGCAGACCGTCACGCATCAAGCGCGGGCTGACGGTCTCGAGCATCAGGCCGACGCTGGCGTTGGAGTTTTTGAGGCGTTGAAGAATAGCGCTGTCCATGACGCCGGGATTAGCGTGGGGAAGCAGGCCGACGCGATCGAGGACCAGTTCGCACATGGCAGCGAGATAGTCGAGCGTTCGTGAGAAACCCTGGCGGCGAAGAAAATCCCGAGCTTCGGGGAAAATGCGCTCAGGCTGGTCGCCGAGGCTAAAAAGCGCTTCCTTACAACCAGCGCGGCGGCCTTGTTCGGCGAGGGCGAGAACTTCTTCAGGGGTCATGAAATGCGCCCCGGGCTGGCCGGGATCTTTGCGGAAGGTGCAGTAGCTGCAGTAGTCGCGGCAGAGCGTGGTCAGCGGGATGAAGACCTTCTTGGAAAACGTAACCACGTTGCCTTTGCCGAAGGCGCGCAGCTGGGTGGCGGCGGCGAGCAATTCATTGAGCGGAGCATGGGCATAGAAATCGAGCGCGGTGTGGCGATCGAGAGATTCCCTCGCGCTAGTGGCGTAGGACGGCACACCAAGAATCTAGCACAGAGAGCACCAAGTGCATCGCACGCGTGAGCGCTACCGGAAGAGATCTTCTTGGGCCGAGCGAATGATGCTGGATGCGCGATCATTCGCGGGAGCAAAGCGGTAGCCACGAATCAGCACAGCGGGAATGCCTTCAGCTTTGCCCATAGCGAGTCCCGCGGCGGCAGCCAGTTCGTCGGCAACGGCGAGGATAGTGGCTTGCAGCGGTTTCGCGGAGCGATCGAATCCGCCGCGGAGGTCGAGAAGAACGGACAGCCCGGCGGCACCGATGGCGATGTTGGTAAGGCCGAGGCGCCACGGTCTGCCAAAGGTGTCACTAATGATCACCGCCACACTTTTGCCAGTGAGCTTGCGAAGAGCCTCAGCGAGATCCGCTGCGGAGCGATCCGGGTCCGCCGGAAGCAGGGTGACCATGTCCGCGCCTGGAACATTGGAGTGATCGACGCCGGCATTGGCACAAATGAAGCCGTGGTGGGTCTCGACGATGAGCACGTGATCTTCGCGGACGATGCGGCGAGACTGCTGCAACACCACTTCAAGAAAGCGCGAGTCCTTTCGTAGCTTCGCAGCGAGCGCGATCGCCTTGGGCGACGGTGAAATGGAATTGAGATCGAGGAGCGCGCCTTCGGCCTTGGAGACGATTTTCTGCGCGATTACGAGAATGTCCTGGTTGCGAAGCGGCGATTTGCCGCGTTTGGCGGCTTGGCGCAAAAAGGACGCGAGGTCGTTGCCCGGTTCAATCTCCGGCATGCCAAGCAAGGGGATCAACTGTATAGAGGGCGGGGGCGACGCGCGACGCGCGGCGGAGGGGCGGCGTGAAAAGGTTCGGGGCATAAGAGAGGCTAGATTTTACGCGAGGATGGCGCCGGATTCACCGAAGAGATTCCTGGGACGGACCACAGCGAGCCTGACGCGGCACGCGCTCCACAAAAGAAACGGGCGAAGCGCTCGGAAGCGCTTCGCCCGGGAAGAACGAACAACCCAAGGCTACTTGTTGTGAGGCTTTTCATCCTTGGGAGGCTTGTCCTGCTTCTTGTCTTTCGGCGGCGGCGGGCGATTCTGCGCGCGCGCGCGCTCCTGCTGCTGTTGCTGCTGGAGTTTCTGCTGCTCCTGATCGTGTTTGCGCTCGAGTTGCTGGAGCTGCTGCTGCTGTTTTTGCTGAGCCTGTTGCTGTTTCTGCTCATTGGCGCGCTGCTGCTCGATTTTTTGCTGCTGCTGTTGTTGTTGTTGCTCGACCCTCTGGCGTTCCTGGTCCTGCTTTTGCCGGAGCTGTTCGAGTTGCTGGTCGTGCTTCTGGTCGAGCTGCGGATTGGAGGGCGGTGGAGCATTGGGCCGCGAAGCTTGCGGGCGATCCTGGTAAGTCCGCGGATTGCCCTGATTGTTGGGAGTCGCGCTTTGCGCAGGCGCCTGAGTAGGCTGCGACGGCCGGTTGGGGTTCACTTGTTGACCGTTCGGAGCCGTGGATTGTGCGGGCGGCTGAGTGCCCCCTTGTGATGGGCGGTTAGGGTTCACTGGCTGCTGATTCGGCGGCTGAGTCGGTTGTTGAGTCTGTTGTTGTCCGGGGCGCTGGTTCGGGTTGCCGCCAGGGCGATTGTTTTGCGGCGTCTCCAGGCGCGCGGTTGGCGCGATGCGAACGTTGTTGTGAACTTGCTGGGCATTGCCATTGGCGGTCGCGAGTTGGCGGTTCTGTGAAATGGGGATGGGACGTCCGCCATTCGCCTGGATGGCCTGCTGCTGCTTCACAAAGGGAGCCGGAGGAGGAGGAGGCGCCGCTTTCGCTACGACGGTGCGTTGCTGAACAACTTCTGGCGGCCTGACGCGAGCTGCTCCGCCGGAGCCGAGCACGCTGCGCTGTTGAGGCGCGACATTGGGAGTGGTGGCAACCACGGAAGCGCTGGCAACCTCTCTGGCGTCCACTCGAACCATGTTGCGACCCACAGGTTGTGCCGAAGTGAAGGCTTGCCCAGAGGTCGCGGTGACTGAGGTGCGATTGACGTAAGTCACGTTGGTGACGTTTTTGTTGACGACCACATTGTTGTAGTAGTTGTTGACGGTGACGTTGTTGACCGTGGTATTGGAGACGTTGACCCTGGTCACGTAAGTGCGGCTGACGTGATAGGACGGCACAAAAACTTCACGCGGACCAAGCGGGAACCAGCCCACCGGGCCGCCACCACCTACGGCGACACCGACTGAAAATCGTCCGCCGCCAACCCACGCGACAAGCGCAGGAGCATAGACTGGCCGAACGTAAGCCACGCCAACGACGGCGCGCGGGCCACACGGCACCCAACCCCAAACTCCGCCGACGGTAACCCAGCGACCGTAGTGGAAGGGCGCGAAGCCCCAAGCGGCGTCGTCAACCCAAGTCCAGCCCCAAGGGCTGATGAAGGCCCAGTGACCGTAGCGGTAAGGCGCCCAGCCCACGATGGTGACATGCGGAAACCACACCGAGCCGTATTCCGGAACCGGCCGCCAGCCGCCGTTGTCATCGAGATCGTCGTAGCCGATGACTTCATCGGAAACGTAACGAGCGGAAACAGAGTGATCTTCGTGGTGATCACGGTCAGCGCACCAGCGGTCAAAATCGTCATCGTCGTAGCCGCCGCCCTGGATGTCGGCGTTCAGTTGGTCGATTCCGCTAAATGTGCCGGTCTCGTTGGCATGCACCGCGTAGGCCGAGCCGCCGCCGGTGACTTCGCCTTGACCACTGCGAACTTGCACCATGGTGGCATCGCCGGACTGATTCACGCTGATCTTGTAAGTGCCGGCGCGAAGAATGGAGAACGCGAGATTGGGAGTATCGATCTCAAAGGTTTCGTTTTCGTCGAGACGCTTTACGCGGACGCGGAGCGTGCCTTCGGTAATCTGGAGCTGGGTGGTGTCGTCGGTCAGGTTAAGGAAGGAAAAGCCGGTGTTACCGGAGAGACGCAGCGAGGCGGAGCCGATGTTGAGCTCGGCACGCGCGCCATTGTCGGCCCACAGTTTGTCGCCAGTGGTCACCGGGCGGTTCAATACTGCATCGACCCAGTCGTCGGTTCCGGCAGGATTAAAGGATACGGCTCCATTGATCTGACTAAGGCGAGCCACGCGGCTCGGCGGATCGTCACCATCCCGATCCTGGGCCGCGGCCCGCTGCGGCACGAGGAAAGTTGCGGCCAGTGCCAGGCCCAACAAGCCCAAAAGCTTGAGCGGTATTTTTCTCATCTGTGATTCTCTCCTGAACTGCGTGGCGGCTTGTTACGCTTGCCCGCCACCCTTCGTGCGAGTCCCAAGTGACTGTTTACTTATCCCCAAGAAACCATATCACCGAGAACCACCACGGACTATCGGGCTAGTCTCCCGAATGTCGAATGGTGAACGGCTCGAACGGCAACATCTGTCTTATCTAACACCTAGGCGAGGCGGGAGTTGCGGCGCCGAATTTGGTACCGCCGAGCTACAAAAGCCGAGGCCCGTTCTGGTACGCAGAACGGGGCCTCGGAATCTTAAGGCAAGAATCAGCGTTAGTGACGGGTGTGGGAAGCCGAGCCGGCGCCACCACCGTGCGGTGATCCACCGCCTCCGCCCCGACTGCCGCCACCTCCACCGCCGCGCGGTGATCCGCCTCCGCCGCCGCTATAGCTGCGGCTCGGAGGAGGGGAGTAGGAGCGCGAAGGAGCCGGGTAGCTGCGGCTCGGTGCGGAGTAAGTGCGCGAAGGGGCTGAGTAGCTGCCAGAAGGAGCTGAGTAGGAGCGTGCGGGCGGATTGTAAGAGCGCTGCGGTGTGTAGCTGCGATTGCCGCCGTTGTTGGCCGGGCGGTTGCCATTGTAGCTAGGCGCGGACGTACGCGCGCCGCCAGCGCCGGAGCCGGCCCAAGCTGGGCGATCGCTGCGTTGTATCTGGCTGTTCGGCCGACCGGATTGCGCTGGCGCGGGAGCAGCAGTGTTACGGCCAGCGCCCTGGGGCGCGCGGCCACGATCGGTGGCGTTGCCTTGGGCTTCCCAAGTCCGCGAGGGCGGCCGATTGGGGCTGGATCTTGCGCTGGAGTTAGCGCCGGAGTTGGCGTTGACGTTGGCGTTGGCAGCGCGGTCAAATCCACCACTGGAGTTCCGGCTCAAATCGGAGCGCGCGGATGGTGGACGGTTTTGTGAAAGCTGGCGGTCGCGGGCGCTGGGTGCGGAATTGTTCCGGAACGAAGCGCCGCGGTTGAAGCTGGAGTTGCCCGGGCGATTGGCCGCGCCGTTCTGCGGAGAGTTGCCGGAACGGCCCGCTCCGAAGCTACCGGTGCTGCGGACCATATGAGAAGTGGCAGCGGAGGGAGTTGTGCGCGCCACTACTTGGCGATTCTGGACCGAAGAAGGCGGCGTCGAGACACGCCCACCGTTGTGAGCGGCGCCAAAATTACTCTGCCGGGTCGGGTTGACCCCTGGATTGTGCGTTACTTGAGCGCCGCGCAAGGAAGCCTGCGTGACATGCACCGCGCCGCGATTGATGCGCTCGCCGTTGGCGAAGGAGGTGCGCGAAGCGACGGTGACCGCGCGGGCGTTGTGGGCATTAGCGTAGTTAAAGTGATTGTTGTTGATGATCGTGGTGTTGCGGATCACGGTGTTGTGAATGTTGATGTTGTTCACAAAGCGCCGCCCGCCGTGGAACCACGGATGGAACGGCTCGCCAAAGCCGAGCGGGAACCAGCCGATTCCCCCACCGAAGCCGAAACCAAAGCCTGCGCCAAAACCGCCGCCAAAGAAGCCCACAAACGCTGGGCCATAGAAAGGACGGGCGTAGATTGGACCGGGGCACCAACCCCAACGGCCGCCGATCAAGTTCCAGCGTCCGTAGTGATACGGCGCGAAACCCCAGGGAGCGTAGTCGATCCAAGTCCAGCCCCACGGGCCGATCGAGGACCAGTAGCCGTAGCTATACGGTGCCCATCCGACGTCAACCGCGCTCGGATACCACACATGACCATATTCGGGGACTTCGCTCCACGTGCCGTTGTCGTCCAGATCGGAATAACCGGGCGTGTCGCGGGAAACGTACTGAGCAGAAACCGAGTTGTCTTCCTTCAGATCGCGCTCGCTGGACCAGCGGTCCAAGACATCTTGCCCGGGCGCTTTGCCTGCGGAGTAGCGAACATCGTTGTCGGTGCCGTTGAATTCGCTGCGCTCGCCGGCGCGAACTTGATAGGTCTTTCCGCCCGCGAGGACTTCGCCTTCGCCACGAATCGCAGTGATGCGGGTGCCATCGCCGTTTTCGCTTACGTCGATGCGAAAGGCGCCGGCTTGCTTGACGGTGAATGCCAAATTCGGGGTGTCCACTTCGTAGAGATCGCCTTCGCGGAGTTCGCGAACGCGGAAGTTGATGCTGCCTTCGGCAAGGCGCATCTGGGTGATGCCTTCATCGAGATTGAGGAAGGATAGGGCAGTCATGCTGCCGAGGTGCAGGCTAGCTTGACCGGCCTGAAGTTCGGCCCGAGAGTCCTTGTCGACCCAGATCTTGTCCGCGATGGTAATCGGGCGATTCTTCGCCGCGCTGCCCCAATCGCCTTCACCTCCGGGCTGCAGGGACACGGAACCATCCAAATAACTGAGGCGCGCTACGCGCGAAGGCGGATCGTTCTGATCGGTCTGATCCGGCTGAAATTGATCGTTTTGCAATTGATCGGGCGGCGGAGGCGGCTGGTCTTGCGCTTTCAGCGGCGCGACAAGGAGCAGACCTGAGAGGCAAAGCAAGGAACTTAGCTTTATGGTGCTTGCCCACTTGACGTTAAGCATTGTAACTCCCCTGTTCTCAGCCATTTAGCATTGGAGCGGCTGATGGGATAGGCCATTGTACATCCTTTCCCACTGGATAGAACCCCGGTATGGGAAAGAAGTTGCCCTTCAGGATTGGGCGGAACCCAATCCTGAATTAGTACCAGTACTGCAATTTCGGAAACCCGGCCCGAAATCTGTCCTTCCGAACAGGCGCATATCTAGGCCCCCCTTCCCTACACTCGGTTCTTGTGAGCGCATCCGCGCTTTGGGAGAATGGCATGCCTATGAACGCAAAGTGGCTCGGAGGTCTGGCACTCGCGCTGACAGCAGCGGTTGCCGCCCCTGCACAAACCTGGCGGCAGGTGGGTCCTCCAGGCGGCACGGTCATCACGCTCGGCGCCGATCCACACAACATCAATCGGCTCTTCCTAGGGACTTCCGACGGCCACGTATTTGCCTCCAACGATGAAGGCAGCCACTGGCAGTTGGTGAGCCGCATCGGTACCGGACAGGATGACGTGATCACGCACATCCTGATCGATCCGCGGAACGCCAATCGGCTGTATGCCAGTACATGGACGCTGTATTCGGGTGGCGGCGGTGTCTACCGCAGCGAAGATGGCGGCCGCACATGGCATTTGATCGGATTGGGCAAGGAAACGGTTCGCGCGCTGGCGCAGGCGCCGACGAATCCCAAGCTGCTGGTCGCGGGATCGCTTACGGGCGTATATCGTTCGACGGATGAAGGCACGACCTGGGAACGCATCACGCCTGCCGGTCATTCCGACCTGAAGAATTTTGATTCCGTGGCCTTCGACCCGAAGGACGAAAACATTATTTACGCCGGGACCTATCATTTGCCGTGGAAAACGACGAACAGCGGCAAAGACTGGTTTCCGATTCAAAAAGGCATGATCGACGATTCCGATGTAATGAGCATCATCGTTGATCCGCAGAATCCGGACAACGTGCACGCCACGGCTTGCTCCGGTATCTATCACAGCGTGAACGGCGCGCAGCAGTGGACCAAGTATCAGGGTATTCCGTTCGTGTTCCGCCGCACTCAGTTGATTCGTGAAGATCCCACGAATCAGCAAGTGCTCTACGCGGGCACTACCAGCGGCTTGTGGAAGACCACCAACGAAAAAGACTTCAAGCGCATCACTCCGGGCGACTGGGTGATCAATGCGATCGTAATCGATCCCAAAAACACACAGAAGATCATCCTGGGCACCGAACGCGAAGGCGTGCAAATCAGCGAGAACGGCGGCGCTACGTTTACAGCCGCTAATGCAGGCTTTCAGCACCAGCACATTCTGGACGTTGCCATGGACCGTGAACATCCAGAACGCGCGCTGGTGGTGCTGACTTTCGACACGAACGCTTTTATGGCCACAAAGGACGGCGGCCAGACTTGGACGACTCTTGGAGCCGGCCTCAAGCGCACCGACCTGCGGCATGTCTACGCATCCCCTTCGGGATGGTGGGCGTCACTGGGCAGCGGCGGCTGGGTGAAATACGAAGAGACCAGCGGCAAGTGGGTCAAGACCGGATTGTTTGCTTCGGATGCGGCGACCGGTCCTGCAGCGGCAGCTACGAAAGGCAAGAAGAGCACGGCGGCTGCGGCAAAGCGTCCGGCTGCCAAGGCGAAGGCTCCGCAACTCGTAGCGTTCCAGGTCAACGACATGCAGTTTGGCGGTACCGCGTGGTTCGCGGCCACCACCGGCGGCGTGCTCGTTTCGAAAGATCGCGGCACCACGTGGAAATCAGCGAGCAGCGATGCTTTCGTCAAGCAGCCAGCTACTTCGCTCGAAGCTTCCGCGGATGGCTCGCAAGTCTGGGCTATCTCACAGAGGAACGTGTTGTACTCGAGCGATGGCGGAGCGCACTGGGACGCCAAGGAATTGGCTTTCTCGGCGGCCGGCAATCTGCGCTTGCATCGCGTGGACGATCAGACGCTCTTCATCACCTCCAACATGGGCCTGTACGCATCAAAAGATGGCGGACGTAACTGGAACCGCAACGAAGTTCGCGACCTGCAGTTTCAGGATGCGGCCGGCAATGCAAATGCGCTTGTCGTATCGTTGCAGAAACACGGACTGTTGGCTTCGTACGACGCAGGCAAGAGCTGGCAACGCGTGAACGACCCGCTGGCGGAAGGCTTCTTCCCTGTCGTGCAGTCACGGCGCAACGGCGGTCTGGTGGCGGTGTCGGCAACTGAGGGCCTGCTCTCCTACGAACCGAGTTCACGCTCCGCGGACAGCGGCGTAGGCACGTCGATGGTCGTTTCGCCGAGCACGGCGCAGAAACCCAAGCCGTAAATTATCTCCAGAGGAATCACGGGCGTTCCGGTGGGTTCGGGACGCCCGTTTTCTTTGCAGCCGACGATGCGCTAGCATTGCCGCGTCCAAGGAGGCCGTCATGAACATGGAAGCGGAGCACGGGATCGAGCGCATTTCCAGCGCCCGCGATTTCTCGACGACGTTCGAAAAACTCGAATCAGTGGTGAAAGCAAAAGCACTGCTGATCTTTGCAAAGATTGATTTCAGCGGCGATGCGCAGCGGGCGGGACTGACCATGCCGCCAACGCAGATGCTTATTTTCGGCAATCCGAAGAGCGGCACTCCGGTGATGTTGGCGGCGCCAAGTTCCGCAGTGGATCTTCCACTGAAGATGTTGGTATCGCAGGATGCGGCGGGAAAGGTCTGGCTGAGCTACAACGCACCGGAGTATCTCGGCGAGCGGCACGGTATTCCAGCGACCCTGCTGCCAAATCTGGCAGGCATTCGAGCGATTGCGCAGGCGGCGGCAGCCTAGCATGCTCGCTCGGTTAGGAAACGGCCGCGCTGCCGCCAATCTGGTATCCCACGCCTCTAACAGTGCGAATCAGCGGGCGGTCATGGCCGGAATCGACTTTGCGGCGCAGATAGTTGATGTAGACGTCCACGACGTTGGTCATAGTATCGAAATTCAGTTTCCACACCTGCTCGACGATGGCGGTGCGCGGAACTGCCTGGCCGGGCTGGCGCATCAAGAACTCGAGCAGCGCAAACTCCTTGGGGCTCAGGTCAATCGAGTGACCACAGCGTTGCACGGTGTGCGAGAACCGATCCAACTCCAGATCATCCACTTTCAGCACGGCCTGTGCGGGGCGGCGGCCGCGACGCATCACCGCGCGGATTCGCGCAGCCAGCTCCGAAAACGCGAACGGTTTCGCCAGGTAATCGTCGGCACCTGCGTCAAGTCCGCGGACTCGTTCCTCTACCTGGCTCGATCCCGTCACAATCAGGACGGGCAAGTCCGGCTTCGTGGAACGAATAGCGCGGAGAACGTCCAATCCAGTCGTTCCCGGAAGCGCCAGATCCAGAAGCACGAGATCATAGGGCTGCTCAACAGCGAGACGTTGTGCTTCTCTTCCGTCGAATACTACCTGGACGGCGAAATGTTCCTGCTGCAGCCTTTGGTGAAGAAATTCCGCCAACGGTGCGTCATCTTCCGCGACAAGGATGCGCATCAGCACACACAGAAGGGTAGATTTTTTGAAGGGGTGCAACCAGTTTGGCTTTGCACATCAACAGTGTCAAGCAACATGCTGCCCTCCATTTCCGAAGAGATACGTCTTGTTCGCCAAGCGCATAAGACTCCCCCTAGCGAGCAGGGGCCAGCGCCGGTTGCGCCGAGGCGCTCGGAGTCTCGGCAGAGCCCTTCAACAGTTCTGGCGGCGTAACAATAATAATGTCGACTCTCCGGTTGCGGGCGCGCCCTTCGGGGGTATCGTTGGCAGCCACGGGATGGAATTCCGCATAGCCGGCAGCGGAGAGGCGGGTCGGCTCGAACTCGTAGCGGTCGATTAGCAGCTTGATAAGGTCCGAAGCACGCGCGGTAGACAATTCCCAATTCGACGCAAACCGCCCATTGTGAATAGGGACATTGTCGGTGTGACCCTCGATACGCAGCCCCTCGGTCCGTGCTTTGAGGATGGCGGCCAGGCGATCGATCGCGTCTTTGGAAGAAGGACGCAGCGCCGGCGAGCCGCTCTCATAAAAGCCCACTTCGCGCAAACTGATGACAATTCCTGCTCGCCGGGATTTTATCTCCACGGTATGATTGCGAATCTCCGGAGCCAGCGCTTTCTCGAGCTCCGCTTGCACGTCTTTCAAAGGAGAGCTTTCCGCCGGCGGCCCGAGAACTCCCTTCATAGGCTGTACCACGTGTTCCAAGTCGGTGGTACGCTCCACGTTTTCAATGGACTGCACTTTGGAAAAGGGTATGGCTTCGGAGTCGCTCAGAGGCACCTGGGTATTGGAAGTGTCGAAGACGCCTAACTGTTGAAAGGCCACCTGAATAGCCAGAGCCAGCCTGCCAACCTTGCGTTTGTCAACTTGAGCCGAAGCATACAAAACGACGAAGAAAGCAAAGAGCAGGGTGATGAAGTCCGCATAGGAAACCAGCCATCGTTCATGGCTGACGTGCTCCGCTGCCTTGCGCCTACGCCTCACGAGCCATTCTCTTTTCGGCATCCTGATTGGCTTCCGAGAAGAAGCCCATCAGTTTTGTTTCGATCATTCGCGGATTCATCCCTTCCAGGATGGAAATCACGCCTTCCAGCACCATCTCCCGGCGCGTCCACTCCTGCTTCATGCGAATGGTGATTTTCCCGGCGACCGGAAGAAAGAAAAGATTGGCGGCGCCGACGCCGTAAATCGTGGCGACGAAGGCCACCGCGATACCGCGGCCGACCTCACTGATGTCGTCAAGATGTTGCATCACCTGAATCAGCCCCAATACTGCGCCAATGATGCCGATGGTCGGAGAGAAGCCGCCCGCCGACTCGAACACTTTCGGTATGTTTTCGTCGTGCTCCGCCTGGTTGTCCAGTTCCAACTCCATCATCTTCCTAATTTCCTGCGGCTCCGTTCCGTCCACGGCCAGCATCAGCGCCTTTTTCAAGAACGGGTCCTGGATATTGTCCAGTTCGGAGTCGAGCGATACGATGCCATCTTTGCGAGCTTTATTCGCATATCGGACGATCTCGGCAATGATTTCCAGAGGGTTTTTGGAATTATCCACAAACACACGCGCCAGCCTACGGAAGGCCGCAATCACCACACGCAAGGGAAACTGCAGCAGGACCGCTCCCAGCGTGCCGCCGAATACGATCATCGCGGCGGTGGGTTGCAGGATCTGCGCGAGCTTTCCTCCCTCGAGGAAAAGCCCCAGCAAAATCCCGCCCAGAGCAACGGAGATACCCGCAACGCTGCTCTTATCCATGCGTGCGGAGCCTCAACTCTTCTCCTCCGCAAGCCCCGATGCCGGATAGCAAGGAGGGTTCGCAGCGGCGTCGCTGGACTTCTCCGCACCCAAGCCAACCAGGATACTCCGGCGAAAGCTGGTAATTTTCTGCAACACCTCGTCAGACGTTTCGCGAACAACGACCTTTTCTCCCGTGACCAGGGTCAGCACGGTGTCCGGCGCTCGCTCTACAAACTTGATCAGGTCGGAGTTGACGATCAGAGGCTGATTGTTAAGTCGCGTCAGTTGAATCATCTGCGCCGCCCGATCCAGCGAGTTGTGCCCAACCGCTCCCGTGGAAACTATCGACGGTTCTCCACTGCAGTTGAACCGCCAGTTCGCAACCGCACAAATCGCCTCAAGATGGGAATCCTCTTATTGGCGCGCGGCGTGCAAATTCTGTTCCCACTGGGGATGTTGTCCGGCGCAGCAAGACGATCAGTATCTCTAATTCATTGATAACGCGAGGCGTGGCCTCGGCTGTGGACTAGGGAGGCTGGAACCACCGTTCAGAACGGTGGACCGTTTTGGGACAACCGCAGGTCCCGGTATGGACCACCGTGCACTGCGAGGCCTCAAGGATCTCTGTCCGTGCGAGCAGCAGCGTCGACGAAAAATATGCAGCCTTATTCAGCAGGACAGGCGCACAGAAAGAGCGTCGGCAGTATTCCCCAAGCGGTGGTCCTATGTGGCGGTCTGGGGACGCGGTTGCGGGACGTCGTTCCGCTCTTGCCCAAGGCACTGGCTCCGGTGGCTGGCCGCCCGTTTCTGGACTACCTGCTCACGGGTTTGGCGGCAGCTGGGATTCACGATGTCGTTTTGTGTACAGGACATAAGAGCGAAATGATTGAAGCGAAGTACGGGCGGAACGCGGAGTGCGGCCTTTCGATTCGCTATTCGGTCGAGCCTTCCCCGCTAGGCACCGCGGGCGCCGTCAAACTTGCCGCCAGGGCCATTTCTACGAGTTCTTTTTTGCTGTTGAACGGTGACTCCGTCGTGGAAGTGGATTATCGGCGCCTTATCAAAAGCCACGTGGCATCGGGCGCCAAGGCCACGCTCACGCTGGTCCGTGTCCCGCGACCCGAGCGCTACGGTTCTGCTACGTTGAACGCCAATGGTCAAATCAGCGCCTTCCTCGAAAAAGGCAGCCCGCAAGACAGTTCGGCCAGTGGTGAACGCTTCATAAACGCCGGCGTGTACGCGCTGAGCCAAGACATTTTGCTGGAGATTCCGTCTTCATCCACTCCAGTTTCCCTTGAACGTGATGTCTTGCCTAAGTTTCTTGGGCGTGGACTGTTCGGCTTCGTGAGCGAAGGTTTCTTTATCGATATCGGCGTCCCGGAAGATTACACCCGGGCACAAACAGAATTGCCGCGGAGGTTCGGCCGTGCCGGTTCGCATTCGTGCTAAAGCGCCGCTTCGTTTGAGCTTCGCAGGAGGAGGCACCGACGTCAGCCCGTTCCTCGAACGGGAAGGCGGCTGCGTGCTGAGCGCGACTATCTCGCGCTATTCCTGGGGAACGCTCTCGCCGCGCGAGGACGGTCAAATTCATCTCGAATCCGCCGATCTCGGCGCGCTCTTTTATTTCGATACGCGCTCCAATCTGGTCTACGACGGAAAAATGGATCTGGCAAAAGCGGCGATTCGTACTTTGAGCGGCCAGGACTCCGGGGGCTTCGACCTGTTTCTTCAGACCGATGCACCGCCAGGCTCCGGCCTCGGTTCTTCTTCCAGCTTGATGGTCAACATGATCGGGCTGCTCCGCGAGTTCAAGGCGCTTCCGCTGACCGAATACGAAATGGCCGAACTGGCTTTTCAAATCGAACGCAAACAACTGGGCATCCGCGGCGGCATGCAGGACCAATACGCTTCGGTTTTCGGCGGATTCAATTTCATCGAATTTCACCCTGATCACGTGATCGTCAATCCGCTGCGCATCAATCGCGATTCGACCAACGAACTCGAGCATAACCTGCTCCTGTGCTACACGGGAAAGCCGCGCACCACCGACGGCATCATCCAGGACCAGGTCGGCCGCTACGAACACAACGAAGAAGCAGCTATGGAAGGCCTGCGCAAGCAAAAGACTCTCGCTGTCGAGATGAAGAATCTTTTGCTGCAGCGGCGGCTCGATGATTTTGGAGCGCTGCTCGATACCGCGTGGCAATTCAAAAAGAAAATGTCGCCCAAAATCAGCAATCCGCTGATCGATGAAATGTATGACGAAGCGCGGCGAAACGGTGCGCTGGGTGGAAAGATCACTGGCGCCGGCGGCGGTGGCTATCTGCTGCTCTACTGCGAGTACGAGAAGAAGCACAAAGTGGCCGAGGCGCTCCGCAAAATCGGCGGCATCCCAACAGAATTCGGCTTCGAGTTTCACGGACTGCAGACCTGGAGGATGAATGGCCACGGCGCCAACGGCCGGCATTGACGCGCAGGTGCAGCTCAACATCGAAGCCAGCATCGCCGTAAAGCAAGCCATGCTTGCGGACCACGAACTGCTCGCGGGGATCAGCAGCGCGGCGGAAATGATTGCCGCAGCGTTGCGCGCAGGTCATCGCTTGATGTTGATGGGCAACGGCGGCAGCGCCGCGGATGCGCAGCACATTGCCGCCGAATTTGTCGGCCGTTATCGAATGCAGCGCCGCGCGCTGCCGGTCATGGCCCTCACCGTGAACACTTCAGCGCTCACCGCCATCAGCAACGACTATTCTTTTGACGACGTCTTCACGCGGCAGGTGGAAGCTTTCGCGCGGCCCGGCGACGTGCTCATCGGTATCACCACCAGCGGCAATTCCAGAAATATCCTGCGCGCCTTCGTTCTGGCCACGCCTCTACGAGTACAAACCATCGCGTTCACCGGCAGCACCGGCGGCCGCGTAAAAGCTGCTGCGAACCTGTGCCTCTGCGTTCCCAGCGACGATACCCCGCGTATCCAGGAAGCGCACATTTTGATGGGCCACGCCATCTCGGAAATCGTGGAGGCCGAACTGTTCCGCCGATAGGTGAACGGAGAGAACAACAATGCGTGAATGGCATGACAGCAACGGGCACCACCGCAGGTACGTTCTGCTGGATCGCGACGGCGTCATCAATCGCCGCGTCCCTGCGGGTTACGTCACCTCCTGGGATCGTTTTCACTTTCTGCCGCGCGCGCTTGACGGCTTGCGCTATCTCGCAGAGCACGGATACACCGCGTTGGTGGTCTCAAATCAAGCGTGCGTCGGCAAAGGCCTGCTCTCTACAAACGATCTTGAATCCATCACTCGCCGCTTTTTACTTGAAGTAGCGCTTACCGGCGGAAATATCGGCCAGGTCTACTACTGCAAGCACAAGGAAGAAGATCGCTGCACCTGCCGCAAGCCGTTGCCCGGTTTGGTGGTTCGCGCGCGTGTCGAGCATCGCTTCACGTCCGAGGAAACCTATTTTATCGGCGATTCCGAAAGCGATATGGACGTAGCGAAAGCGGCGGGCTGCCCCGCGGTCCTCATTCGCCGCGATGCTTTTCTCGAACGCCACATGCCTGGCGTGGAGCGCCCGGCGATCACTTCTAATCTCTACGAAGCCGCCGAACTGATTGTCGCTCTGCAGCGCGCCAGCTCGGCAACTCTAACGCTGGCGCGGTCATGACTAATTCAACAAAACTTGCCACTGAACGGTTCTCGCCGCCCAGCCCACTGCCGCCGTCCGACGACCCACGCTACTTTCCGAAACCCTTCGATGATTTTCTGACCGCGACCTACTCCGGCGCGGATCCCATCGGCACTTCTCACCGCAACTACATGCGCACGGACATCGAGCGCGGGCGAGAAGCCGCCAAGCAATTGCAGCCGTGGATTTCGATCAAGGGAAAACGCGTCTTGGATGTCGGCTGCGGATATGGCGGCATACTCCTGGCCATGGCCGATGCCGGCGCCGCCTCAATCGCCGGAGTGGAAGTGGACGCCGAGCGGCTCCATTGGGCCAAAGAGCGAACCGACGCGATTGGATTTCCCGCCGACCTTCGCGTAGCAGACATCTGCGTCGAAGCCGACATACGAAAACTCCCGTCTTTCGACGTAATCCTCATGCAGGACGTCATGGAGCACGTCCCCGATCCAAGCGTCGCCATGCGCCATATTTCCAGCCTGCTCGCTCCCGGCGGCGCCGTGTACGTCCAGGTTGGCAACAAATTCTCAGCCGACCAGTTGCTGCACGATCATCATTGCCAGCTTCCCGGCCTCACCGTGCTTGCGCGCGAGCAGGCCGTCGAATACTTTCAGGTCCGCACCGGCAGGCCCGCGGACCATTACGCCGTAGGTTATTGGCGTGAAGAAAAATTCTATCGCAACGTTTTTCGCCGCTGCGGCGTCACCCTGCACCGCACCGAGCACTTCTACCATCCGGACAGCATCAACTACTACGCCAAAGACTTCTCCGAAATCTGTACCATGCTCGAAAAAGACCTGTGGCCCGACTTGCGGCCCGAGCTTGGCCGCCGCATGCGCAAGCGAATGCTAAAGGTCGTGCAGTTGTACGTCCACGCCAGCAGGCAACTCCCATCTCTAATGGCGCAACCGGATCTGCTGGCGCAAGCCTGCGATTCCATCGTGGCTCGTATTTTGCTCCCCGTGTGGCGCCTCGTGGGCATAAAAGACGCCCAGCCATCGCCAAATCTCTCCACGAATAATGGCGCCACAGACGCGCAATGACTCCTCGCGAACAGCACGCCATGGCGCTGCGCCTGTTCCAGGCGGGACAGGCCGCCGAAGCTCTCGCGCTGCTCCGCGAAGCCCTGCGCAACGACGAATACAGTGAACTCTGGAGCGATTGGGCCGCCATGCAATTCTCTCTGGGCCAGCCGGGCGAAGCCGAACGCGGTTTCGCCATCGCTCTCGAACTCGATCCCACCAATCTGCAAACCGCGGCCAATCTTGGCGCACTCCTCGCCTCGCAAGGCCGCCACGTTGAAGCTCTCCCGCTTCTCGAACAAGCCTTGCAATCCGGCAACCCCGTCGAGCGCGCCACCGCCCAGCAATTGCTTCTGCAGGGTCAGACCGCTGCCGGCGTCTCGCACCCGCAGCAACTCGAGCAGGTTCTCCGCGCTTTTCTCTCCGAAGATCCCAACGAGCAGTCTTACTTTGCAACTCATATCCGCCGATACGTCACCACTCTGCAGATCCTTCCTCCGGGCAACGCTTCGATGCGTTTGCTCGAGCTCGGCGCCGCGTTCCATCACGTCACTCCCGCACTGCAGCAGTGCAAGGGCTACGGCGAAGTACGTTGCTCAGATATCTGGAGTGGTGACGCTCAGGAGACGCGGCAAATCTCATCTCGTGCTGGCAATCAAACGTTTTCCTTTGTCGTGGACAACTTCGACGTACAACGGCAGCCCTGGCCCTACGCCGACGCCACTTTCGACGCCGTTCTCTGCTGCGAAATGCTCGAGCATTTGCACACCGACCCCATGGGCCTGTTCGCAGAAATCAGTCGCATTCTCAAACCGGACGGCACGCTCTTGCTCACCACTCCCAATCTCGCCAGCGCTCATGCCGTCGAAGAAACCATGCGCGGCGGTAGCCCTTACGGCTACGGAAAATTCGAAGTGGGCGGTAAACCCACCGATCGCCACAATCGCGAATACACTGCCAGCGAAGTGGAACGCCTAGCCACCGCCGCAGGATTCTCCGCCAAGCAAGTTCGTACCCAGGACTTTTACTGGCCTGGCAAGCGCGAAGTTCTTCGCTCCCTCGCTGTCGCCGGACACCCCATCGCCCGTCGCGGCGACTGCACCATTCTTCTGGCACAAAAACGTGGTCCGGTCCGTGAGCGTTATCCGGACGAATTCTACGCCACCGTCGGCGTCCAAGCCGACCGCCGGGCCCAGCAATCCACTGGCGTTCGCACCGAACCAGCCGCAACCGCACCGGTGCGCCCGCGGCACCTCGCCTTATTCCACGAGATTCTTCCGCACTACGATTGCAGCGGCGCCGACCTGCGCCTCTACGAACTCCTTCGCGAACTCCGCGTCCTGGGCCACAGGGTCACCTTGATCGCCCGCGACAGTCGCAACGAAGAAAAATACCGCCCGCCCCTCGAAGCCTTGGGTGTAAAAGTCTATGCTGGCGACCCCTGCCGGCTGCGCCACACCGGCTATGACAATCCATCCACCTGGGATCTTACCGAAGTCCTGGCCAAGGAAAAATTCGATATCGCCATCCTCAGCCACTGGTTCTGGTGCGGCATCTCCGTCCCCGAACACTACCTCGACGAAATCCGCAGTCACTCCCCCGCCACCCGCATCCTCGTCCTCTCCGAAGACCGTCACGGTGAGCGCGAACGCCGCTCCGCTCAGCTGACCGGCTTTCTCTCCGACATCGAACGCGGCAACAATTTCGAGCAACGTGAAAAGGAAATCTATCAGCGTGCCGATCTGGTTCTGTACGTCACTGAAACTGATCAGCGCCGTTTTTTCGAACTCGTTCCCGGTCTCGCCACCGAACACCTGCCCACCATTGCCGAATCCGCCTCCCCTGGCCCGCCCTTCGCCGAGCGCGAAGGCATTCTCTTCCTCGGTAATTTCGAAAATCTCGCCAACCGCGATGCTCTCGACTGGGTGCTCCAGAACGTCTGGCCTCGCTTGCGCAAACAGGATGCGCGTCTCCGCTTATACATCGCTGGCCACGCCGCTCCCACCGATCTCGAAAAACAGCATCCCGGCGTAATTTCACTCGGCAGAGTCGATGATCTCGGCCCGCTCTTTGACCGCCATCGCGTTTTCGCCGCGCCCATTCGCTATGGAACCGGCATCATCACCAAAAATATGCACTCCATCTCCCACGGCCTGCCGGTCGTCACCACCACCGTCGGCGCCGAAGGCATGCAACTCGTGCACAATCAGCACGCCCTCATCGCCGATTCACCGGAACAATTCGCCGCCGCCATTCTTCGCCTCTATCGCGATGAATCCGCCTGGACCGCCATCGCCACCCAAGGCCGCCAGTTCGTTCGCGCCAGGTTCTGCCTCGAAAATCTCCGCGCGCAAATCCAGAAAATTATCGCCGCAGCCATCGCCCTCCGTCCGCATCCTCCGCAACCCGGCTACCGCTGGTCCTATCGTCAGGTTGAAGACGCCGTCCCCGCGGTTCTCACCCAGGAGCCCCCACACTACCGTCCAATGCTCCGTACCCTCGCCTACTGGCAACTCGGCCGCCAGCATCTCGACGCCGGCAATCCTGCCGAAGCCCTGTGCCAGTTCCGTCACACCTTTACTTTCATCCGCGGCCGCTTGCCTTCCTCCGCTTTTCATTCCGCGCTGATCGACGACATGGCTCGCGCTTATCGTGCCCTCGGCGACACCGCCATGGCCGTTCGCTGCGAAAAGGAAAAGACCCACTGCATTTGGCCCTGGCCCACCAAAGCACCTGCCGAACCCTCTCGCTCTAAAGCTCAGAAACCTGCCGTTGCCGCGCCGCCGGAACTCTCCGTGGTCTTGCCCACTTACAATCGCGCGAACATTCTTCGTGTGTGCCTCGCCGCTCTTGCCTTTCAATCGCTTCCCGCGCGCCGCTGGGAAGTAGTCGTCGTTGATGATGGCTCGAGCGACCAAACCGAAAGCATGTGCGCCGATTCCCCGCTTCCCTTTTCACTGCGCTATCTTCGCCAGCCCAATCAAGGCACCGGCGCCGCTCGCCGCACCGGCGTCGAACACGCGCGCGGCGATTATCTGCTTCTGTGCAACGACGACACTATCGCCTCCTCCAACCTCCTGGTCGAACACCTCGCCTTCCATCGCAGCAAGCCTCGCGAATCGTGGGCCGTTCTCGGCGAGTTCCGCTACTCCGAGGACGTCGGCAGACGCGCGCTCTCCCTCTTCGTCAATACTTCCGTCTTCTTCTTTCCTCAAGGCGCTCTCAAGCCCGGTCAGATTTGCGATCAAGCCTACTTTGTCACCTGCAATCTCAGCGTTTCCCGCCAAGCCGTTCTTGACGCCGGCAATTTCGATCCCGCTTTTCGCGTCGCCGAAGACACCGAACTCGGCACTCGCCTCGCCCGGAAAAATATTCGCGTCATCTATCATCCGGCCGCCAAAGCCTGGCATGAACACGCTACCTTCACTTCCGCCGATCTCCTTCGCCGCGCCAAAGCCTACGGCGCCGCGGACTGGGATCTCTTTCAGAAGCATCCCCATCTTCTCGGCACTGGCGCAGGTCCGTTCGGCCTGCTCACGGACGCCGACCGTCGTCGCAAGCAAACGCAGCTGAATGATTTTCGCGTAGCCGTAGCCAACGGCCTCGCGGCCCTCGAAGCCCTCGACACTATGGATTTCCGCCTGCTCTTCCGCGACACCAAGAACGGCCCGGAAACCGCCAAAGACCTCATCGGCCAGGTCGGAAAAATCGTCCCCATGATTTACTGGCACTACTTATTTGAAACCTTCTTGCAAAAGTGGGACGAACAGGAGCGCTCCTCGCACTCGCAACCCACTGCCGAATTGCAATCCTCGGCTCTCGCCCGTTGAAAATCCGATGATCCCCACTCTCGCACTCTCCATGATCGTCCGCGACGCCGCCGCTCTGCTCCCCGCATGCCTCTCCAGTGTCCGCGACATCGTCGACGAAATGCTCATCGCGGACACCGGCTCGACCGACGACACCATAGCCATCGCTAGTCAATTCGGCGCTCGAGTCTTTTCCATCCCCTGGACTGACGACTTCGCCGCCGCCCGCAACCTCTGCCTAGCTCAGGCAAAGTCGGATTGGATCCTTTCCCTCGACGCTGACGAACACCTCGACTCCGCAGCCGCTCAGCAAATCCCTCCGCTCCTCAAAAAACAAAACATCGCCGGCTACCAGGTGACCCTCCGCAATTACGTCCTCAGCGTCAACGATCGCATCTGGGACCGCCCCGCCAAGCCCAACGATTCCCGCCTCTCTGCCGCCCGGCAATATCCTGCTTACGTCGAACACCAGAACGTTCGCCTCTTCCGTTGCCACCCCGAAATCCGTTTCGTCGGCCGCGTCCACGAAAGCGTCGGCCCGGAAATTCTTCGCCGCCGGCGCAGACTCGGCAACGCTTCCTTCCTCATCCATCATTTTGGTCTCGCCGCCAGCCAGGAAACTCGCGCCGCCAAAAATTTTCTCTATCGCGAGCTGGGCCGCCAAAAAATTCTCGAGATGCCCGAAAACTCCCAGGCCCATCTCGAACTGGGTCTCGTCGAGTTGGACAACTTCAGCAACGCCGAAGAAGCCCGGAAACTCTTCGACCGCGCTTGCCGTATCGAGCCCGGTTTCGCACTCGCCTGGTTTTTCCAGGGGGTCGCTCTCTCCAAACTCGATCGCCACGAACCTGCGCTCGCCTGCTTCGAGCACGCCGAGCAGTTCGGCCAGCGCACTGCTCTCGCCGCAGAACTCGCCGCCGACTCCCTTTACAACCTCGGCCAGTTCCCGCGCGCCGCCAAAACCTACCAAACCGCCTTGCGCCGCGATCCCCGCAATCCGCTCCTCGAAAGCAAACTCGGTCTCGCCGATTTGCGCTCCGGCAACCTCGTCGCCGGACTCGGGCGTTTGCGCCGCGCCGTCGCCGCCCGCCCCCAGGCTCCCGACGCTCACGAACGCCTGATCCTCGCCTTGGTCTGGGCCAATCGTCTTGTCGAGGCCGCTCAAGCCGCCATGAGTAAATTGCAATCTGTCCCCGAACCCGGCCCCGGCGACTTCCTTCGCGCCGCTAGCCTGTGGGCGAAGCTCCAGAATTGGCCCAACGCCAAGTCAGCCTTGGAATCCGGCCTCCGCGCATTTCCCGATCACCCAGCCCTGAGCCTGGGTCTCTCCGAAGCACACACCGCTCTCCAGGCACCAACCCAGCCAAAGCCAGAATTATCAAGCACTTAACCGCACTAAAGCCTTTCCCCATTCCGCCGATAAAGTCTGTGAATACGTTGGCGGTTCCGTAGCGAAGTGCGAGCCAGATGGACCAAGAGGGTTCCAACCCCTCGCACAAAGGCTCCCGGACGCCAAGCGGAGATTTCGAGAAAACAGCAGCAAATTGAGGATAGGAGCCTCACACACATGGCACTCAGTATCTTGAATAACATTCCGTCGTTGGTGGCCCAAAACCAGTTGGCCATCACTAACCAGAACCTGCAGAAGACCCTTTTCCGTCTCTCTTCCGGTTCCAAAATCAACTCCGGTGCGGATGACGCCGCCGGATTGGCCATCGCGGACGGTTTGCGCGCCAACGAAACGGCACTCACGCAATCCGCGCAAAATGCGGGCAACGGTATCGGCTCTCTGCAAGTCGCCGATGGCGCTCTGGCTCAGGTCACCACGCTTCTGAATCGTGCGGTTACTCTGGCCACGGAATCCGCAACCGGCACCGTCAGCAGTTCGCAACGCGGCGCTCTGGATGCTGAGTTCACGCAGATTAAGGCGGAAATCGACCGCATCGGCAGCACCACCACGTTCAACGGAACCTCGGTCTTCACCGCGACCACCACTTCGATCTTCCTGTCGGACGCCAGTTCCACCAGCCAGATCGGTGTCACCGTCGGAACTCTTGCTTCCTCAGCGATTACCAACGGTGGATCCACGGCCAACATCAGCGCCGATGACCTGACCACCGCCGCGAAGGCCCAGACGGCGCTCACGGACATTGATACCGCCATCGCCAACGTCGCGGGTATCCGCGGCTCCATCGGTGCCGGCATTAACCGCTTGCAGTCTGCCGTCAACGTAATCAACAACCAGGTGCAGAACCTGGCGTCCGCGGAAGACGGCATCCGCGCGGCGGATATCCCATCCGAAGTCGCGAATCTCTCGCGCTTCACCATCTTGAACCAGTCCGGCATCTCGGCCTTGGCTCAAGCTAACTCGGCCCAGCAGAGCGTGCTCAACCTGCTGCGTTAACCAAGCGAGCAAAACGGCGGCGGGCGAGGTCCTAACCGGTCTCGCCCGATTTGCCGCATCTAGGAGGGGATATGCAAGTTCTCCTGAACACATCTCAGGTTGTTGAACAAAGCGCTGAAAAAACGGCCTCCAAGCCCGCAAAGCAACCCGCGGCCAGCAAGGCGGCGGTGCAGCCGGTTGCATCAGAGAATTCTAAGCCGGCCGCTCCGGCAGGACTCTTGCAAGCTAATGTCACGTTTCGGCGCGACCAGGCCGGTCAGATCTATTACGTCATCAGCGACGCCCAAACTGGCAAAGAGCTTCGCGAGCTTCCACCGGAGGAAGTACGCAAAGCTGGCCAGGGCATTGAAGAATTCTTGAAGCAAGAACAGCAGAAAGCGGCCCAGTCACCGTCGCTCGAAGTTAAGGCTTGAAGTTAAAGGTTGAAGTCGGACCTTGAAGTGAAAGCCCAAGGGGAGCGCCAGAATGGCCATATCCGTCACCGGAGGAGGTTCATCCAACACCAGCACCGGATTGGGCCAGGGCATCGACGTCGCTCAATTCGTGCAGCTGGCGCTCGCCGGCGATCAAGCCAATATCACCGCTCGCCAGACCACGCAGACGGCGCTCACAGCACAATCCCAGGCTCTCGCCAAGATTACTTCCGACCTCAGCAGCTTGTCCTCTGCTGCTTTTGCTTTGAAGGATCCCTTGGGAGCGCTCAACGGTTTAACCGCCACTTCTTCGAACGCCAGCGTGCTCTCCGCGACGGCTGCGTCTTCCACGACTGCCGGCGTACACACCATCACCGTCGCCAATCTCGCCACCACATCGTCTTTCTATTCCGATGCGCTCGCCTCAAGCAGCGCGCAATTCGCCAGCGGCAGCTTTCAGGTGTCCGCCGGCGGCACTCAAGTCGGCTCCGTCACCGTGGGCATCAACAACGGCACTCTCGACGAAATTGCCGCGTCCATCAACAATCAGACCAGCGCCGTCCGCGCCAGCGTCATCAATGATGCCAATGGCTCGCGCCTCGCTCTGGTCAGCACCGTCAGCGGCGCTTCTGGCAATCTCGCCGTCACCGGCGGCCTCACCGCCGCGGACACCAATCACACCGTCATCAATTTCAATCAGGCGGTCGCGGGAATCAATGCTTCCCTGACCGTCGACGGCGTGCCCATCAGCAGCACCACCAACACCATTTCTGGCGTCATCAACGGCGTCACTCTTAACCTCACTTCCCCCGGTTCGTCGGTCACTCTCGCCGTCAATCCCGATGCTTCTAAGGCCACCGACGCTATCAATCAGTTGGTCTCGGCCTACAACACTGCCATCAAGGACATCAACGCGCAATTCACGGTCAATTCAGACGGCACTGGTGGCGGGCCGCTCGAAGCGGATGGTTCGCTGCGCGAAGCGCAAGCTGCATTGCTCGGCGCGGCGGTATTCTCCACCGGCAACACCGGGGTCGTCAATCTCGCCAGCATCGGCGTCAACCTCAACAACGACGGCACTCTCAGTGTGGACAGCGGAGCTCTGGCTTCTTCGCTTTCCACCAATTTCTCCGCGGTGCAGAACTTCCTGCAGTCCACCACCGGCAACTTCGCCGGCAATCTCTCCGCCACCATCAGTAATCTCACCGACCCCACGGCCGGCCCGCTCGGCCTGGACGCCAAGGGCATTGCCCAGTCTTCGCAGGACCTCGCCCAGCAAATCTCGGACCTGCAAGCCTCGCTGACCGTCAAACAGCAACAACTGACTCTGGTCTATGCTCAGGTCAACGTCACTCTCCAACAACTTCCGCTGCTGCAAAATCAATTGAGCCAGCAGCTCGCGCGCGCCTGACACCAAGGAGCCGGACATGAACGAACACGGAGTCGCTTTCGCTTATCAGCAATCCTCGGCGCGCAGCGCTACGCCGATCGGTCAAGTCGTCGCGCTCTACGACACCATCCTGCGCGATTTTCGCCGCGCCGGCGACGCCGCCGAATCTGGCGAAGTCGAAAAGCGCGTCTTCGAGATGAATCACGCTCTCACCGTCATCGCCCACCTGCAAAGCGTCCTGGATCACCAGCGCGGCGGCGAGGCCGCCAGGCGTCTCCAGCGCTTCTACGAAGTCACTCATGCCCTGGTTTTGCAAGCCAACGCCACGGGAAATCGCGACACGCTCAGCAAACTGATCGAACTCTACGGCTCGCTTCGCCAAGCCTGGCAGGAGGCTGAGGCCAAAGTGCCTGCGGGCGCCACACCTGTCATTCCCGCGGTTCCTTCCGTCAGCAACTCCGCGCCGCCATCCGCCGCTGTCCCTGAAAAAGAGCTCGTCGAGGTTTCCCGCTCGAATTGGAGCGCTTGAATACCGTGAACCTCCGCGAAAAAATCGCCGGTATCAATGGCAGGCTGGCCGCCCTTCTCTGCGAGACCAAGCAAGCGCTTCGCGGCGAGCGCGATTTCGGCCCCGAGCAGATCCGCGCTTTACGCGATCCGGTCACCGAAATGGATCCCATCATGTCCGGCTCGAAAGAACTGCGTGTCTTGCAGCCGGAACTCGAAGGCGAGTTGGACCTTTATAAATCACAGATCGGCGACTTGCAGGACACTCTCGAAAAAGTCCGCGTCATGCTTCTTGCCAGGCAAGCCCAAATGCTCACCAGCCGCTCGCAACTCAACGCCGTGAATCATTGGGCCAATACACTCGGCCAGACTCGCTGATTCGCCCAGCGCCGCTATGAACGGCCGTCTCCTCGTTTTCAACTGTCACGAAGCCTGGGTCCATCAACTCCGTCTTCTCGACCGTCCCATCGACGTCGTCATCGATCTTCCCGGCCGTCACACCCGCGGCTGGGACGAATCCATCCGCCCGGTTCCTCCCAACGCTCGCCTCATTCCTCTGAACGATGTCCTCGCCGCGCCCGAAACCTACGATTGTATCGTCGCCCACAACTTGACCGATCTCCTCGACGTGCGTTCTCTGCCCGGCCCTCGCCTCATGGTGATTCATCTCACTCTGGACGGCATGTTTCTCGAACAGAACGCTAAATCCGATCCCTCCGAGTTCCGCCGCGCGGTCACGAATTTTCTCGCACAGACCAACACCCATGTCGTCGCGGTTTCTCAGCTGAAAGGGTGCTCCTGGGGTTTCGCCGAGAATATCGTTCCCCTGTGTATCGATCCCGCCGACTATTTGCCTTGCCAAGGGGATCTCGCTGCCGGTCTTCGCGTTTCCAATTTCGTGCTGCGTCGCGCGCGCACTCTTTTCTGGGATTTTCATGAGAGCGCTTTCGCCGGCTTGCCCGTCACGCTGGTTGGCAACAATCCCGAACTCCCCGGTGTGCTTCCCTCGCGCGACTGGAACGACCTCAAGCACGCTCTGTCCCACCATCGCTTCTTCATTCACACCGCCGATCCCAAACTCGAAGACGGCTACAACACTGCCACTCTCGAAGCCATGGCCGCCGGATTGCCAATCCTCGGCAATCGCAATCCCTCTTCGCCAATCACCGACGGTACTGATGGGTTCCTCTCCGACAACCCCGCGGAACTCCGCCAAGCCGCAGAATTGCTGCTGAAAGATCGCGCTCTAGCCGCCAAAATGGGAGTAGCAGCGCGGCAAACCGCGCAACAACGATTCGCTCCGGCGAAATTCACAACCGCGCTCACTCACGCCATCGCCGTCGCACAGTCGAAGTGCCAGGTCAGCGGCCGAAAAAAGACTCGCGTCGCTGCCCACTGAGTTGTGTCGGCGGCTGCGAGCCAGCGGCCGAACTAGTTCTTTGCCAGCGTCGTCTGGCGTAGCATCCTGGACGATGAATCCCGCTCGGTTGCCGTACCCTTCGAGTCTAACGTGTCTAGTCCCAAGACATGCTTTACAGTCCGTCCCTAGACATCCTTTACACCGAGTGGCTTCGGGATTGGCTCCAGTGCTGTCGTGGGCCTGAACAGTCTAAGGCGGGTTTGGCCGTCTTCCTGGTTCCCGCCGAAGAATCAACCGCGAAAGCGAATAACTCACACCCACGAGGGCAACGAGAATCAGTGCGACCTGCAGCTTGTGTGCCGCAAGGTACGGTAAAGCCTCGGTGCCATAGCGGACCGCCAGGTATCCGATGCCGAAGTAGCGCACCAGCCGGGCTAGGGCAATCGCCGAGGTAAAGCTCACTAAACGTACTTCAAATACGCCAGCGGCAAACACGAAGATCTTGAATGGTGTTGGCGGTGGGAGCAGCGCCGCCAGCAGAATTCCTGCAAAACCGTTTTTGACCACCCATTCGCGGATGGCTTGGCCTCGTTCGCCGGCTTTCTTGCGGAAGAACGCTTCGCCGCCCTTTTTCGCTATGAAGAAGAGCAGAACGCAGCCGAGTACCGAGCCTAGCGAAGCCACCAGAGCATAGAGCGGCATTCTTGCTGGATGCTGAATCGCCAGCTCGATCAGCAGCAAATCATTGATCACGGGAAATGTGAGCACGGAAGAATCGAGGAATGAAATCAGGAACAAGCCGGGCGCGCCCAATCCTCCGGCAAACGCAACGATTCTCTGCTTCCACCCGCTTAAGTCAGCCGGCAATCCGAGTCCTCCGTTCAGAAAGTGCAAGGAGTCTATCAAAGGAGCGCAGCAACTCGCGTGAGAGCGCCGAGTTAGCGGCCATGCAAGACTTCATGGAGGGCACGTGTCAGCGCGGAAAGATCTTGCGGCGCGATGACCAGCGGCGGCGTGAGATAGATGATGTCGCCGAAAGGCTTGATCCACACACCTTTCTCTACGAAGCGGGCGCGGAGGGCTGCTGCGTCAACGGGGCGATCCATTTGCACGACGCCGACTGCGCCTTTCGCGCGGACATCGAGGACGCCGGGAGCGGCGCGGCATGGCGTAAGTTCTTCGCGGAGATGTGCTTCGATGGCAGCAGCTTGCGCGATGCGGGGCTCGGAGACGAAGAGATCGAGCGAGGCATTAGCTGCGGCACAGCCGAGGGGATACGCCATGTAGGTAGGACCGTGCATCAGAGCGGCTTCCGAATCGTCGGACAAGAATGCATTGAAAATTTCCGAGGTGGCTACGGTGGCCGCCAGCGGCACGGCGCCACCCGTGAGCGCTTTGGACAGGCAGATGATGTCGGGTACGACGCCGGCTTGTTCGTTGGCGAAGAGTGTTCCGGTGCGGCCGAAGCCGGTGAAGATTTCATCGAAAATCAGCGGCAGGCCATGGCGATCGCATAGGGCTCGCAAATCGCCGAGTACGCAGGCGTCGTGAAACTTCATTCCGCCCGCTCCCTGAACCAGCGGTTCGATAATTACGGCAGCAATCTCATTTTTGTTTTGCGCGAGGAAGTGATCTAGTTGCATGCGTTTCTCCGCGCTGTCCGGAATCTCCACGACAAATTGTTCCGGCAAGACACCGCGGAAGAGCTTGTGCATGCCTTCTTCTGGGTCGCAGATGGACATGGTGGCGAAGGTGTCGCCGTGGTAGCCGTTGCGGAAGCCGACGAACTTGGTGCGCCGCTGGCCTTGATTTAACCAAAATTGTACGGCCATTTTCAGCGCGACTTCGACCGCTACGGAGCCGGATTCGGAGAAGAAGACGTGATTGAGATCGCCAGGGAGTAGCGCGGCAAGGCGCGAGGCTAAGCGGTAGGCCGGCTCATGCGCCAGCCCACCAAACATTACGTGCGGCATCTTTTCCAGTTGCTCCGCGACGCTTTTGACAATATGAGGGTGGCTGTAGCCATGGCACGCCGTCCACCAACTGGCGATGCCGTCGATTAGTTCACGGCCATCGGCGAGTTTCAAACGGACGCCTCTGGCGGAGATGACGGGGACGGGCAGATCTGCCGTTTTCATCTGCGTGTACGGTAGCCACACATGATCGAGATTGAGCCACGGAGGAGTCATATCTTTGGACAAATTATAAACTTGATTCGCGAAGGCTACTGGGCGAAAGCAGCACGATCGAAATGATTCATGAAGGTTTGCATCAGAGCGGTACGGTGGAGATTGGGGAGCTTGGGGATTTCGCCGATTACGCGGACATGGCCGAAACGTTCGATGGTTTCGCGGTTTTCGCGGTTTTGATCGCCGATGAGCACTACGCCGTGCACGGGAAGTTCGGCGGCGTGCAGCGCTGCGAGGGTCAGCAATGTGTGATTGATCGTGCCAACGTTGCTGCGCGCAGCGACAATTACCGGCAGCTTGAGCTTGACCATTAAATCGAGGACAAATTGGCGTTGATTGATGGGCACGAGCACGCCGCCAGCGCCTTCGACGACCAGCCAATCATTGGCTAGGCTCGCGGGCAAGTTGATTCGGCCGAGATCGATTTCGGTGCCGGCCCAGCGCGCTGCGAGGTCGGGCGAAACGGGCGGGACGAATTTGTAGACTTCATCGAGAGTGCGGTCCGTGCCGATACCGGCCAGACGCATGACCGTCACGCGATCGGAGCCTTCGAGAGTACCGGTCTGAATCGGCTTCCAGTAAACGGCGTCGAGAGCCGCGCATAAAAGAGCCGAAAGAGTGGTCTTGCCAACGCCTGTGTCGGTCCCGGTGATGAAAAAATGATGCCTCATGCGCACCCTGCCGCGGCGGTTCGGCGTCCGTGCGCACGCCAGGTTGTCAGCACATCACGTAAGCGCTCCAGTGCCGGCTCCGGAGTGGACGCCGTCAACGAAAAGCGCAGGCGTGACTTCCCTTGGGGCACTGTAGGCGGCCGGATGGCGCGGACGGCGAATCCCTCTCGCTGCAAAAACTCCGCGGAAGCCAACGCGTCGGCATTTTCGCCGGCGATGATCGGAACGATTTGTGTGGAACTGCCAGCAGTGTCCCATCCATCCGCTGCGAGATCGGCAGCGAAGCGGCGCGATTTTTGGCGCAACTCGTCGCGCTGCACATCCATATCCTGGGCAAGCCGGAGTGCGGCTTGAATCTGGCGAGCCATGTATGGAGGCATGGCAGAGCTGAAAATGAAGGTTCGCGCATGATTGATGAGATGTTGCTTGAGCAGCGAGGACCCGCACACCAGGGCACCCGCGCCGGCCAGCGCTTTTCCGCAGGTGTGAATGACGGCTATAGGGCCGTTACCAGAATTGATTTGTTGAGCTATGCCCCGGCCTCCGGGTCCGTGGACGGCGGTGGCATGGGCTTCGTCGAGAATGACGCCGGCACCATAGCGATCGGCTAGCGCGAAAATTTCAGTGAGTGGCGCGATGTCGCCATCCATGCTGAAGATGCTTTCGGTAACAATCCATTTTCGGCAGGACGCGACCACATGCGCACGCAAGCCATCTTCGAGCGCCTGCAAATCGAAATGAGGGTAAATCTCTCGGCGCGCGCCGGACAAACGCATTCCATCGATCAGGCTCGCGTGATTCAGCGCGTCGGAAAAAACCACATCGCTCTGGCGCAGCAGAGATGTAAGCAGTCCCAGGTTGGCCGCGTAGCCACTGCCAAAGTAAAGCGCGGCTTCCGCACCCGCAAAGCGGGCGAATTGGCCTTCGAGTTCTTCCCACACGGCGGCGTGTCCTGAGAGCAAACGCGAACCCGTACCACTTACGCGCGCGGCATCGCTCACAGCTTCCAGCACGGCTTCTCTCAGCGCCGGGTGATTGGACAACCCCAGGTAGTCATTCGAGCAAAGGTTTACGCCTGCGGTCTCCGCCAGAACGCGCGTCTGGCTCCGCGTCGCCAAGTCTCGCAGTCCGGCGAGTAGTTCCCCTTGCAACCTGCCGTGAAAGTCAGTTGGCATGCGCTTCGAGTGGTTTGAGCCCCAAGGTTTCGAGTAGCTGTTCGTCTTCATCCGGTCCGGGGTTCGGAGTGGTTAGCAGCTTTTCTCCAACGAAAATCGAATTGGCTCCGGCAACAAAACAGAGCGCCACAGCTTCTGGCGACAATTGCTTGCGGCCTGCAGCCAGGCGCACACGCGACGTGGGCATCAGAATGCGCGCAGTGGCGATGGCGCGCACCATTTCCAGAGGATCAAGCGCCGGCATCGATGCCATCGGCGTCCCCTCGACGCGCACCAACATATTGATCGGAACGCTCTCCGGGTGCGGCTGGAGCGTGGCTAACTGGTGCAGCAAACCGATGCGGTCGGTATCGCGCTCGCCCATTCCCAGAATTCCTCCACAGCAAACGGTAATGCCCGCCTTGCGAACCGCCGCCAGCGTCTCTAGGCGCTCATCATAGACACGGGTGGTGATAATCGACCCGTAAAACTCAGGCGATGTATCTAAATTGTGATTATACGCCGTCAAGCCAGCATCTTTTAGACGAACGGCCTGCGACTCCGTCAGCATGCCCATGGTGCAGCAGACCTCTATGCCAAGCTCCGAGACGCCGCGCACCATTTTCAATACGCTATCGAACTCTTTACCTTCAGGCGCCTGGCGCCACGCCGCGCCCATGCAGAAACGCGTCACGCCGCGAGCTGCAGCTTCGCGGGCAACGCTAATGACATGATCCGGGTCCAGCAGGCCTTGGCGCTCGACATTCGTGTCGTAATGCGCGCTTTGCGGGCAGTACGCGCAATCTTCGGGGCAGCCACCAGTCTTGATGGAGATAAGCTGGCAGGTTTGCACGCGGTCCTGCGGGTGAAAGGCACGGTGGACGGTCTGCGCGCGAAAGAGCAGTTCGGTCAACGGAGAGCGGTAAATCGCGGCGACTTCCGGCTTGGTCCAATCGTAGCGTGAAAGGTCGCGCTGCGCCGTGTCGTGGCGAACTGGGGTACTCTCAGCGGCGTGCGCCGCCGCACTCGATGTAGCTGGTGAGGTCATGATCTCCGTCCGCCCAGAACTGGCCCAATCGGCAGGATGGTGGGATATTACCATCGGATGGCAAGCGCGTCGCGCCATCGAAATCAGGGCGGATAGCCGATTAGGCACCCGCTGTTCATGGCCCCGGACCGCCGGGCCATGCCGAAACACCCTTGGACTCGAGTTGCGCGGGAATTCCCGATGGAGACACTTGATGAATCGAAGCCACCGATTCGGATACGGAGCCGCGCTGGCAGTGCTTTGCTTGCCGGCAGCGGCCGCGAAGACCACGCCCAGCGAGCCCTCACTCACGATCGAGCAGCTACTGGACATCAAGCATCCGTCGAATCCGGTGTGGTCACCTGACGGCAAGCATGTGGTCTTCGTCTGGGACCGTGCTGGCATTGCGAATCTCTATGTGGCGAACGCCGATGGCCATGGCCAACCTCTCGCGCTTACGTCGTTCGCAGAGGGGCAGGTGGACCACGGGTTCTGGAGCCGAGACTCACAAACGGTCTACTTCCCCCACAATAGCGGTCTCTGGCAGGCAGCTATCTCAGGAGGTGCACCGAACGCGGCTTGGGCCGCGGTCGGGCATGAATCCGACTTCAACTCTTTCGCCGGACGGAACCCGCATCGCATTAGTCCGCCGCAGCGCTGCGGGCTCCGAGAACTCGGTTCAGAAAAGCGCGCTCGTTGTGCGCTCGCTGGTCGATGGGAACGAGTCCGTGGTCGCGCGAGACAGCGTGAGCATTGGACGACTGATCTGGTCGCCTGGCGGGGCGAGCCTTGTCTATACGGCAGGAGCGAAGACGATTAACCACGATGAAACTCCCGGCTACTCCGGCGAGAAGATTATTTACCGAATATGGGAATACGTCGCTGGGCAAGTTTACGCCGTGAAGATTGGCGGCGCTCCGATAGCGATCGGCACGCCCGGCGAATACGGCGGATTGGCGTGGGTGGACGCGACGCACCTCGTCTACGATGGGCAATCGAAAGACTTCAAGACGTACACGATCTATGTCGCGGAGACAACCGACGGGAAGCCGCGCGCGATTCATGCAGTCACCGAGGAAAAATTCTGGAGCATTCCGGATTGGGGAGAAGCTGGGGCACAACCCTGGCCTTCGCCGGACGGCAAGTGGATCGCGTTTCTGAGCGATGAGGACGGCTGGGATCACATCTATGTGATGCCTGTGAGCGGTGGCGCCGCCGTGCAAATCACCAAGGGTAGATTTGAAGCGTGGCGCCCGGCGTGGTCGCACGACAGCAAACGCATTGCGTTCGACGCGAACGAAGCGGATCGGCCGGGCGACCGCCGAATTGGCATTGCCAATATCAACGGCGATCCCGCACATGCCAGCCTCACGTACGTCACGACGGGCAGTGGCACCAACATCGACCCGCACTGGTCCGCCGATGATAAAAATCTTGTGTATCAGCACACGGACACGCGAAACAGCGCGGACTTTTTCGCGGCGGAAGCGAAAGCCAATGCAAAGCCGGTTCGCCTGAGCGATTCCATGCCGGCGGGACTCGATAAGTCCGAATTTGTGGAGCCTGAATTCTTGAAGTTCCCCGGAGCTGACGGAGCGCTCGTGCCTGGGTGGCTCTTCGTGCCAAAAAATCTGGACCGCAGCAAAAAGCATCCGGCGATCGTGTGGATTCACGGTGATGGCGTGAATCAGAACTACGACGGCTGGCACGTCGAGCGAAACTACGCGGTCTATTACAGCTTCCATCAGTATTTGCTGCAGCAGGGATATGTCGTGTTCGCGCCGGACTATCGCGGAAGCATCGGGTATGGCCGCGACTGGCGAACCGCCGTGCACCTGGATGTGGGCGGAAAGGATGCCAAGGACGCCTGGATGTCGGCGAATTACCTGAAAACGCTTCCCTATGTTGACTCCGATCGCATCGGCGTGTGGGGCCTGAGCTATGGAGGCTTCTTCACGCTGATCGCCATGACGGATCAGCCGAAATTATTCCGCGCAGGAGTGGATGTGGCTGGTGTAACCGACTATGTGATGTACTACGGCGATCCTTACCACGGCGACTGGACCGCAAGCCGCATCGGCACTCCGCAGCAGAATCCGCAGGTTTACGCCAAAGCTTCTCCGCTTTCGCACATTGATCGATTGGAGCGACCGCTGCTCATCCTGCACGGAACGTCCGACGTTAACGTGCCGTACCTCGAAAGCGTGCGGCTCATCGATGAAGCTCTAAAGAAAGGCAAGGGGCCGCTGCTCTCTTACATGATGTACCCAGGCGAATTCCACTATTTCACGCGGGCGCATGTCTTGAGCGACGCGTGGCACCGCGTGGATGATTTCTTTGCGTGCCATCTGCGAGGCTGGGCGGACTGCTTGCGCTGAGTCCCAAGCGTTTGGCACTTGTCGCGCATGCGGGATTCGCATGTCGGGATTCACTCCAACGGCGGTTCACGCTGAATCAAAATGATTCGTTTGACTTGATTTCGACTTAGATGTTGAACTATTCCGCCGGCGCGTATTATGACTTCAGTCGCAGACATAGACTGCACATCACCTGTCAAAACGGAGCCGTCTCGAAGCTCAAGCGCGTCATGGCTGGACGCCCCGAGTTCGTAACTGATGCTCCCTCCTGAAACATCATCGGGAGTGGTTTCCAGGGGAAATGTTCCTGAATTGAAGCCCTCTTTGCTGAACGCGAGAACGTGCTTCCCCGGCATAACTTGAACCACCTTCGGCGTGGTTCCCGCTGGCGTCCCATCAATTCTCAACTCCGCGCCCTGCGGCACCGAGTTGACGGCTATCGAAATCGTTTTGGAAGGAAGAAACGCTTGTAGTTCAGTCGGGAGGGACCGAGGAACAAGTTCCATTGAAACGATTGTTCCAGAGGCGCCTATGCCCATCTGGAATCTAACTGTCTGCCCAGGGTTGACATCGTTGATCGCAATCCAAGCCTCGCCGATCCGGACTTTGGCTTTGTCAAAGACATATAGCGTAAACTCCGCTTTGGATATTTTCTTGTTCCAAAGGTTCTCGGCGACGACGTCAGCCGTGTAGTCGCGCTGTTTGCCAGTGGAGCTAGTTTCCTTAAACTTGCCAAAGCTGAAACGCACAACCGCCTGGCCAGAGCCTGGCCAATCCATCACTTGTGGCGGAGGCTCTTTCGCGCTCGTCTCCGGGACTAGAAGAGCGGCAAGACTGAGCCCCCAGCAAGCCACTCTGCGAGGATGCATGAGTTTCACCTTTTTGAGAGTATAACGCACCGTATTGTGCACGAGGCCTACAAACCGGGTTGTTGATTCGAGCATCCGGGCCATCTCCGTTAGTTTGACCAGGCAATAGCGAAGTGTTATAAATCTTGGTTTCATAAGGGTTCGCGGTCGGGTCTAGCAGGGTGCTGCTTTGGTTGAGGGGTCGAGGCCAGCCTGCGCAGCGGTAGCAACTTCCTGTCCTGTCTGAAGGTGGGAGCCAGCAAGAGTCCGGCGGTGTGCTCCCCCGTGCGTTCATGGATGAGCGTTCGGCTGGGTGGTGTGTGCCGGATGTGTGTGCAGGGTGAAGCGCGCGGCCTATCCCCTAAGGAGGGCGCGCGATCACCGGAAAACGATCTTGGATGGAGGACTCTCGATGGGCACCTGGCTGACGAATGCCTGGTCATACGGTTGTGGAAGCATCGCGCGAATAGGTGCAGGAAGATTTAGCGTCGCGGCGTTAGTGGCGCTGTTAGGCTCGGGGGGTGCGCGGGCGCAAGAAGGCGGCGAAGCCGCCCTGAAAGTACCCGATCTTTCGCAAGTCACCTTTCTTGGAATCGACGGTCACAAGCTGCTGCTTTTCGGCATCGTCTTTTGCGTCTTCGGGCTTATTTTCGGCCTGGCCATCTATAGCCGCCTCAAGGGTATGCCCGTCCACAAGTCCATGCTCGCCGTCTCCGAGTTAATCTACGAAACCTGCAAAACGTATCTCCTCACGCAGGGCAAGTTCCTCATCTTCCTTTGGCTCTTCATCGCCGTGGTCATCGTTCTTTATTTTGGCGTTCTCGCTCCGGTGCATCCGACCGCGGTAACTCTTCCGATCATTCTCGTTTTCAGCGTTATTGGCATGGCGGGAAGCTACGGCGTAGCGTGGTTCGGCATTCGCGTAAACACCTTCGCCAACTCGCGCACCGCGTTTGCCGCTCTCCGCGGTAAGCCCTATCCGATCTACCACACGCCGCTGGAAGCCGGAATGAGCATCGGCATGATGCTGATCAGCGTCGAGTTGCTCATGATGCTGTTCATTTTGCTTTTTATTCCCGGGGATTATGCGGGGCCCTGCTTCATCGGCTTTGCGATTGGTGAGTCGCTGGGCGCGGCGGTGCTGCGCATCGCGGGCGGAATCTTTACGAAAATCGCCGATATCGGCTCCGACCTGATGAAGATCGTCTTCAAAATCAAGGAAGACGACGCCCGCAATCCCGGCGTCATCGCGGACTGCACCGGCGACAACGCGGGCGATTCGGTTGGCCCCAGCGCTGACGGCTTTGAAACCTATGGCGTCACCGGCGTCGCGCTGATCACTTTCATTCTTCTCGCCGTGAAAGATCCCAAAGTCCAGGTGCAGCTCCTCGTCTGGATCTTCGTTATGCGCATCATGATGCTGGTATCCAGCGCGGGAGCGTATTTCATCAATGGCTTCATCGCCAAAGCCAAGTATGGAAATGCGAACGAGATGAATTACGAAGCGCCGCTGACCTCGCTGGTCTGGATCACTTCGGTCGTCTCCATCGCGCTGACTTACGGCATCTCCTATCTGATTATTCCCACGCTCGGCGGCGATCCTTCGCAGTGGTGGAAGCTGGGAACGATTATCTCCTGCGGAACGCTAGCCGGCGCCGTCATTCCGGAATTGGTGAAGGCGTTTACCTCTACGGAGTCGCGACACGTAAGAGAAGTCGTCGCTTCTGCTGAAGAAGGCGGTCCATCGCTGGGCATCTTGTCGGGGTTTGTGGCGGGAAACTTTTCGGCCTACTACATTGGGTTGGCGATGGTTGCACTCATGTCCGTCGGCTATCTGATCAGCACATTGGACCTTCATCTCCTGATGCTCGCGCCGGCCGTTTTTGCGTTCGGCTTGGTGGCTTTTGGCTTCCTGGGCATGGGCCCGGTAACCATCGCCGTCGATTCCTACGGCCCGGTCACCGACAACGCGCAATCCGTTTACGAACTTTCGTTGATCGAACAAGTTCCTGGCATCCAGCAAGAATTGAAGAGGGACTACAACATCGACGTCAACTTCGAGCGCGCCAAGGAAATGCTGGAAGCCAATGACGGCGCGGGCAACACCTTTAAAGCCACCGCTAAGCCGGTGCTCATCGGCACGGCTGTAGTGGGCGCTACGACGATGATTTTCTCGATCATCATGGCGCTGACCCACGGGCTGACCGAGAACGTGAATAATCTTTCGTTATTGCATGCGCCTTTCGTCCTTGGACTGGTGACTGGAGGTGCGATGATTTACTGGTTTACCGGCGCTTCCACACAAGCGGTGACCACCGGCGCTTACCGCGCGGTGGAATTCATCAAGGCCAACATCAAGCTGGACGGAGCGGCTTCTGCCAGCATCGCGGACAGCAAGAAAGTGGTGGAGATCTGCACGAAGTATGCGCAGAAGGGTATGCTCAACATCTTCATTGCGGTGTTCTTTGCGACGCTGGCGTTTGCTTTCGTCGAGCCGTTTTTCTTCATCGGCTATTTGTTCTCCATCGCGATCTTCGGCTTGTACCAGGCCATCTTCATGGCCAATGCCGGTGGCGCGTGGGACAACGCCAAGAAAATCGTGGAAGTGGAGCTGAAACAGAAAGGCACACCGCTGCATGATGCTACCGTGGTGGGCGATACGGTGGGCGATCCGTTTAAGGATACGTCTTCGGTGGCGCTGAATCCGGTGATTAAGTTCACCACGTTGTTCGGCCTGCTCGCCGTGGAACTCGCCGTGCAACTGACCGCCACGCAAGGCAGCGGTTTAACACATATTCTTGCCGCCGCATTCTTCGTGGTTTCGTTCTTCTTCGTGTATCGGTCGTTCTACGGAATGCGCATTCGCGAAGACGCAGCTCACTGAAGATTGGTTTTGGTGCTCTGATTTTCGATCCAACAAGGAGGGCGGCTCTGGCCGCCCTCTTTGTTCAGTATGAGGCATGAATCATGAAACGACTGTTCGCCTTATCGGTTCTCTTTTCAGCGCTGGCTCTTGCCGCAACTACATCTAGGTCCGCTGACGCTCCGGGATTGAGCGCGCTGAAATTTCTGGAAGGAAAATGGGTAGGCGAAGGATCGAGCGAAGCAGGACGCGGCGGCGGATACGCAACCTTCGAAGAAGACTTGCAAAACAAGGTGATCGTGCGACGGAATCACGCGGAGTACCCGGCTTCGCACGACCGGGCAGCGTACCAACATGACGATTTGATGGTGATTTACGTAGACCCGAGTTCAAAGGGCATGCGCGCGTTTTACACGGACAACGAGGGCCACGTCATCCAGTACGGCGTTAGCGTGTCGACCGACGGCAACACGGTGACTTTTCTGGCGGACCGAGAGCCGGGTGCGGCGCAATACCGGCTCACCTACGCGCGGCTGGATGAAAACAAGATGACGATTCTTCTGGAAGCGCGGGGAACCAGTCAGGACGCGCAATTCCAGAAAGTGGTCGAAGGCAAGATGCAGAGGGCTGTCGTCACGAAATGAGCGGCGTTCCTGGCCTGGCGGCGACCGCTCTTGAAGATCGCGGACTCAGGAGCGGATGAGGCCGAGGAACTGGTGGGGATTGTTGTCAAAGCCGGGGAAAACGGGCTTCAGGTCTGGCACACGGACATGCTTGGCGAGGATTTCGCCGACGACGTAGCGGAAGTCAGTTGTTAACGCCAAGTCGCGGCCTTCATTGAGCTGATGATCCGCCAGGCCCGGCCACCGGCCATAGACTTGCCCGCCTTTTACGTCACCGCCCATTACAAACATGCAGTTGGCGTGACCATGATCGGTGCCGCGATTGCCGTTTTCCTTCGCGGTGCGGCCGAATTCGCTCATCGTGACGACCACCACGTCCTGCATGCGGTCGGCCATGTCTTGATGAAATGCTGCAAGACCACTACCGAGCTCCTTAAGCAAATTCGAGAGTTGGCCTTGCGCGCCACCTTCGTTGACGTGATTGTCCCAGCCGCCGCAATCGACGAATAAAACTTCCACGCCGATATTGGACTTCAGAAGCTGGCCGATTTGCTGCAGGCTTTGGCCCAGCCGGCTGGTGGGATACTGTGCGCCGTTTTCGGGCTGATATTTCGCAGGATCGGCTTTGCGGAGAAGATCGATGGCTTCAAAGGTTTCTGTGCCAGTGCCTCGCAGAGCGTGGTCTACGCTCTGCGAATACATGGCTTCAAAGCCGCCTTGGACGACTTGGCCCATAGCAGGAGATTGCGTCATCACCTTGAACTGCTTGAGGTCGGGCAGCGCGATTGCGCCGGTGGTACCGCGCAACATGCGGGGAAGATTCGGTCCCATGGCTACGGCGCGGAACGGCGAGGCGTTTTCCTCGGGGACGGATTGCAGCACGCGATCGAGCCAGCCGTCGTCGGTGGCTTTTTGGCCGGGAGTGCCGGATTCCATGAAGTCCTGCGCGTCGAAATGCGAGCGCGTGGGATCGGGCGAACCTGCCGCGTGAACGATCGCGATCTGATTCTTGTGAAAGAGCGGCTCGAGCGGCTCGAGGCTGGGATGCAACC
>Ga0137403_10000521_pt1 | contig 49919 bp, 38 predicted proteins | sample CZOMad2_1_16fung_FD_122057 | JGI IMG/M metagenome (GOLD analysis project Ga0137403, IMG submission 122057) | Vadose zone soil fungal communities from Angelo Coast Range Reserve, California, USA - CZOMad2_1_16fungal (Hybrid Assembly) | ecosystem: Environmental > Terrestrial > Soil > Vadose zone... | reverse complement strand
CGGGCTCAGGATCTGATCCTGCGGCATCGGGTAAAGCATTATCGCGCCGGTGAACTCGAGCGACGTTACGAGACTCTCGACATCGAAGAAGACTTCTTTGTCACGTATGGCTTTGTGACCACCTCGCTGCATGCGCTGATGCATTCGGGGGAGTCACGAGTTCCGGTGGACGACATTCGTCTGCCATTGCCCCGCGCCGAACGAAAGCGGGCGCAACAGCTGCTCGAGTTTGTCCGAGCGCGCGGCGCAGTGCATCCGCGCGAAGTAGATGAACATTTTGCGCATGGCAGAGTGAAGAACTACTGGGGCGGCTCGTCGAACGCCACCACTCATCTATTGGACGCGATGCACTATCGGGGACTTTTGCGGATCGCTCGGCGAGAGAAGGGCATTCGCGTCTATGCCGTGCGCGAACATGTCCAGGCGCCCATTGATCGCGATGAGCGCCGAGCACGCGTCGACGCCCTCGTCGATATCGTGGTCAACCTTTATGCACCGTTGCCGGATCCCAGCCTGTCGTACTCTGTGAAGCGGCTGCGCTTTGCGGCGCCGCAGTGGCAGGGAGAATTGAAGAGTGCATTACAGCGAGCGAAAGAGCGGCTGGCGCATGTACAAATAGGTGGCGTCGATTGGTTTTGGGCAAAAGAGGAGGCGATGCCAGGCGCGCCGCCGGAGACCGTACGTCTGCTGGCGCCGTTCGATCCTGTGGTTCGCGACCGGAACCGTTTCGAATTGTTGTGGGGCTGGGAATATCGTTTCGAAGCCTACACGCCCGTGGTTAAGCGCAAGCTGGGTTATTACGCTCTGCCGCTGCTTTGGCGCGACCGGGTGATCGGCTGGGCTAATTTGTCAGTGAAGGATAGAGAGCTTAAGTCTGAGTTCGGCTATCTCGGGACACAGCCGCGGGACGGCTCGTTCAAACGCGAACTGGAGGCGGAACTCGATCGCCTGCGGGTGTTTCTGAATCTTCCTATAGGAGGAGCCACCCGCTAACGCAGGTGGTACTGACCGCACGATTGGGAAGCAGCGACTCTACATCCCCTCCGCCGCAACCGGCAGCAGGGCGGCCTTCGTCTCAGGCGGCCGGAGAACAAAGGAGATCAGGTCGCGGGTATCTGCATCATCTTCGGTGCGGAGAATTCGAAGTCGGGGGAGTCCATGTTGTTATTCCTCGTAGTATTGCGCTCGTCCGGCCCGGTAACGTATAGTCAAACATAAGGAAGTCGCATTTACGGCTTCCGTAGCATCCGACGACAGTAAGCTGTTAGTCCCTAAAACTCCTCTCCACTTGATCTGACAACTTAAGCGATGGCCTTAGACGCGTCAGGATTGTTTTAGATATCTGAGGTCCGTAAGACCCGTGACCGCGGCCTCGGCAAGTCTTTCTAACTTCCGTAATGGATAAAGCATTGCTAACCGACTGTGCGATTGACTGCAAGGCTCAGGCATCCATTTTGTCGCCCGGCGCGATTCTGCAAGACCGTTACCGCGTGATTCGCCAGTTAGGCAAAGGCGGGATGGGAGCCGTCTATGAGGCGTTGGATCAGCGTCTGGATGCGATCGTGGCGTTGAAGGAAACGTTCTCGGTCGATGAGCGCCTGCGTCGACAGTTTGAACAGGAAGCGCGCCTGCTGGCTCAGCTACATCATCCGGCACTGCCGCGCGTCAGCGACTATTTTACCGAAGGCGATCGAGCTTTTCTGGTGATGCAATTTATCGGCGGCGTAGATCTGGCCGAGACTATTTCCCAACAGCCCGGACCATTTCCACGCAGTCAGGTGATCGCCTGGGCCGATCAGTTGCTGGATGCGCTGATCTACCTGCACACACGCGAACGCCAGGTCATTCATCGCGACATCAAACCACACAATTTGAAAGTTACCGCGAGTGGCCAGATTGCTTTGCTCGATTTCGGCCTCGCCAAAGCACAGACGACGGACTTGTCCGGCAGTAATTCTCAGACCAGCATCTTCGGTTATACGCGCCGTTATTCCCCTTTGGAGCAGATACAGGATCAGGGCACTACGCCGCAGAGCGACATCTACGCACTGGGCGCGACGCTCTATCATCTGCTGACCGGGGTCAAGCCGCCCGATGCCCTGGCGCGCGCCGCCGCCCTGGTTCACTCAAAGGCTGATCCGCTCAGGCCAGCCAATGAAGTTCATCCCGCCGTCGGCGCCGAGATCGCGGCAATTCTGAATCGAGCTCTGGCGGTGAGTCCGGAAGGGCGCTACGCGACCGCCGGGGAATTTCGTGGAGCTCTGCGGCGAGTAGGTCGTTGGGAGATAGAGCCGAAAATGATTGCCGATCCATCTAAGAGCGAATCGGCGAGTGATGCCACGGTTCGTCCACTAAGTTTAAGAAGAGCATCGATAGGGTCAATTGATCCGTTCGATAGTTACTCGATACTGAAGCCGGCTGATGCCGCTTGGCTGGTTCCCAGGCAGGGCCGTCACCCAGGGTTAGTCGCTGGTGTTCTGGCGATGGTCCTAATCGCCGGGGTGGGCGCATTCTACACCTCCAGTCGGCTGGTAGATTCGACCGCGCCGTTGTTGGACTCTGCTAAAGCGACCTCAGCGAAGGACGCCGGCGGCCCCACCGCGGTGCATCAAACCAAATCTGAGAAGCCACGGGTCAGCGCGTCGGCCGTAGCGGTTGCACCCCCTCCCCCCGCGCGGGAATCGAATCAAAAGAACCAAAAGCGTCCGGCACGCCCCGTCAACGCGCCTCCGAAAGCCCCGAAAATCACGCTGCCACCCTTTTCAATTGCTCCCTAGTGTCCTGACTCTAAAGTTCGATGAATTAATCTGCGGGCTGGTCCCATTAAGAATCATGACTTTTCTCCCTTCTCCCTCTGGGAGAAGGGCCGGGGATGAGGGCTTGTGACGGCAAACCCCTTTTACTTTTCTTGTGTTAAGCCAGAGGCGCGTGACATTCAAAGACAGAAACCTTAAATCGCCGGAGCCAGTAAGACCCTCACCCCAGCCCTCTCCGAAAGGGAGAGGGAGCAAAGGACTTCTTAAACGAACTTTTGAGACACCACCCTCTAGAGTGGGGGCTTACCGCTTGCGACGGCAAGCGGTACTGTAGCTGAATTGCCGGCGTGGCTTATTCGCGACTGGCTACCGGGATCGGTCCATAGAACTTCCAACTGGATCTAAAGTCGCGCGTTAATTTCTGGTTAGTCAGAATTGCCCGCACCATTTCGATGGGCATGCGGTTCTCTCGATAGATCCAGTCATGAAACGCGCGGTTGGTGAGTTTTTTCGAATCAACCAGCTCACGATGTAGCGAATAAATCTGCAGCCCACCGATTAGATAGGCAATCTGGTAGAGCGGTCCGTAACTTCCATCAAACGATCGTCTGACTTCCGCGGTCGCGTTGTCGCGCTCGTGTCCGACGCGGTCTACCAGAAAGTCGATGCACTGCTGGGGCGTCATCTTTTCCAAATGAAAGCTGAGCGAAAAGATGATTCGCGCACAGCGGTGCATGCGCCAGAAGAGCATGCCGATGCGATTCTCCGGAGTCTTCGGAAAGTTTAAATCCCAAAACAACATTTCCCAGTAGAGCGCGCCGCCCTCCGTCCAAAACGGTGTGCCGAACAGACCGCGATAAGGTTTGTAACGCGCATTCATGAAGCCTTGCAGGTGATGTCCGGGGATCAGTTCATGAAACACGGTAGCCCGCGCGAAGTGCACGTTGTTGCCACGCATGCTCATCATCTTTTGCTCATGCGACATGGTGTTGGTGGGGAAAGAAACCAGAATGACTTCGCCGCCCAGAAAGAAGGGGCTAACCAGTTGGCGCTCCGGCGTCATCATGTCCATTCGCCAGGTATCGCGAGCTAGTTGCGGCACCGTAATCAGATCGTGATCGTCGACAAACTTGATCGCTTCCAGAGCCAGGTCGCGAATCATCTCGGGTTGTTTGCCGGGCTCAACGTATAAGTTTTTAACGTGCTCCAAAGCTTTCTTCCAATCGTCGCCATAACCGAGGTCGCGCGACGCCTCCTTCATCTCGCTCTCGCACCAGGCCATCTCTTTGTTGGCGATTGCTATCAATTCCTCGGGGGTGTAAGGAATCATCTCTGACTGCAATTCGCTAAGGAGCGCGTCGCGGCCGATCGGATCACCGACGATATCGCTGGCGTCGCCGGGTCTGGCGGGGGCCACCGCGCGCTGCTGCCCTGATCCTTGTCCGCCGCCGCCGCCACCCACGCCTCCGCCTGGCACGCCGCCGGTTCCGCGACCTCCGGTTGCAGCATTCGCGTTTGTTTGGGTCGCTTCAGCGCGTAAACCGACCACCCGCTCACCCAGGAAAGCGCCGTAACTTGTCAGCGTTTGATCGAGCGTCTTGTAAGGTTCTTCATTCCACCAGGTGAAGAGGGGATCGTAACCGTTGTAGAACGTGTACCAGTTTCGCAAGCTGTTGCGCAGACTATTCAGTGCGCCGAACGCTCGAAACACTACGGTCTTTTTAGCTTTGATGACTTCTGGGCCGTCGCTTCCGGATCTTAATCCAGCCTCCACTAATTTGCGGGTGTCATCTATTTGTTTCTTGAGAGCGGTCAAGAGCGCCGCGGTCTTAGCTGAGTCGATCGTCTCCATTCGCCGGCGTGATTCTTCAAGCCCGATGATGCTGTTTGCGAAAGGAACTAATGGCTGGATCTCAGCCAGTTGTCTGGCTTGAATGTCCAATTGTCGCGTTTCGTATTCGAGGTGGTTCTTGAGCAGGAGATAGTCGACTTTGCCTTCCTGGCTCAGCGAATCGAAATTCATCTTCTGAAGTTGAGCCAGCCAGTCGGAATAGAGTTGCCTGAAGCGGGCCGCGCGCACTGGAGAAATCGAGACGGGATACGAACGTGTGAGACTGCCGCGATCGACCGTGTAGCGTTCAATCAAAGGGCGCATTTCGCTGTCGGGCGAACCGGTTTCGTCAGGCTCAAAAGATGTCGCGTTGCTGACCTTCGTCGTTGGGTTCGCGCCCGGACGGGCGTTCTTCGCAGTTTGAGCTGGAGCACTGGTCGAAAACCCGGTCGTCAGAAGTAGTACGATGCACAAGACGATGGCCAGGGGATTTGATGCACGGTTCATCTTCACTCCTCCAAGTTTCGCTGAAGACTGAGTTGCTGGCCGCATATACTACCGCAGTCTGGCCTGTTTGGCTCAGAGTAGGTCAAAAGCTCACGTAATGATATTGCCGCGGATAAAGAAGACGATCTACGAAGCCACCACAGTTAAGAGAACCAAGGCTTGTCTTCGTGTAGTTTCGTGTGTGACTTCGTGGATCGCCTTCTTTCGCAATGCCATATCCCGAGATCGTGTGACCGCCGCACTTGCCGCTCTGGAAAGTGTTTGCTAAGATTCGTCTTCGTAGTTCATACGACGGCCGGGCCGTAAAGGCTTGTCTGGTTCGAAACTTTTGATAGGATGCTCCGGAAGACCTTCGCCATGAATCGCAGCACTACACGGTTCACATTTTGATTGCCAGGCCCGTTACGACGGGCCGGCGGCGAAGGCGCTCCTATCGAATCCGATCGTAAGAAGTATTAAATCGTCAGGGATAAATCGAATAGGAAGCGCCAGGGCGCCGGCTTTGCCGCTTGGCTTGCCCTAGCCCCGTAGGGGCTGAATGTTTATAGCCCGAACAGCATTCTGGAGTTCTGTAGCTCCTTTAGGAGCGTAATGTCAGAGTGAACGTTCCGCTCCTAAAGGAGCTTAGGTCGATTGACGGACGTCGGGGCTATAAACACCTCGCTCCTGACGGAGCAAAATTGTAGGCAGTAAATTGAGTGCAACCGATTTGAGATTGCCAGTGTGATTCAAAGAGAGATGAGCGAGATCAACGTACAACTCGGAGACGGCGCGCCGGTACAGGTTCCCGGCCCGACGACCGTTGCCGACGCGCTGAAGAAGCTGGACCGCGACGTTGCGAAGCAAGCGCTGGCTGCTCGTGTCAACGGCCGCGAAGTCGATCTCGCTTACACGCTGGATGAGGAGGCAAACGGCGACGCGATCCGGATCGAACCGATGCTGCCGCAAACCCTGGAAGGCCTGGATGTTCTTCGTCATTCGACCGCGCATCTACTCGCCGCTGCCGTGCTCGACCTGTTTCCAGGGACGAAGTTGGGGATTGGGCCGGCGCTGCTCGAAGATCCGCGTTACGGTTTTTTCTATGACGTCATCGCGCCGCGAGCGTTGACTGAAGCTGATCTCCCGTTGATCGAAAAGAAGATGCGCGACATCGCCAAGCGCAACATGCCCTATCGACGCGATGAGATTTCCAAAGCCGAAGCGTTGCGAATTTTTGCCGAACGCGAAGAGCCTTTGAAGTGCGAACTGATTGACGAAAAAGCCGGCGAGGTCGTCAGCGTCTATTACATCGATGGTTCACCGTTCATCGATTTCTGTCTGGGGCCGCACGTGCCGAACACGAATCGCCTGCGCGCGTTCAAGGTCCTGTCGCTGGCGGGGGCTTACTGGAAGGGCGACGCAGAGAATCCGCAGATGCAACGCATCTACGGCACGGCTTTTTTCACGCCCGAGGAACTCGATGCGTGGCTGAAGCAGCGCGAGGAAGCTGAAAAGCGCGACCACCGGCGGCTGGGCCGCGAGCTCGATCTGTTTTCGATTCAGGATCAGTTCGGCCAGGGTCTCGTGCTCTGGCACCCGAAGGGCGGTGCGATTCGCAAGCAGATGGAAGATTACCTGCGCGAACAACTCGAGCAGCGCGGCTATGGCCTGGTCTTCACGCCGCACATTGCGAAGCGCGAGCTTTGGCAGGTGAGCGGCCACGAAGAGAACTACGCCGACGTGATGTTCGCGCCAACTGAGTTGGAGGACACGGAGTTCAGGCTTAAGCCAATGAACTGTCCTTTTCATATCGGCATCTACAAGTCTGATCAGCGCTCGTATCGTGATTTGCCGCTGCGCTATGCGGAACTTGGCACGTGTTATCGCGCGGAACTGTCGGGGACTCTGCACGGACTGATGCGGGTACGCGGCTTCACGCAGGACGACGCGCACATCTTCTGCACGCCCGAAACGGTACGCGGTGAGATCATCGATTGCATTAACTTTGCTTTCGCTCTGCTCGGCGCTTTCGGATTCGAAGAATTCAAAATCGAACTGTCGGTCAGGGGCACGAATTCTACGAAGAAGTATCTCGGTTCCGACGAGAATTGGGCGCGTGGGGAAGCCGCTCTGATCGAGGCCCTCAACGAGCAGAGCCTTCCTTATGAGCGGATGGAAGACGAGGCGGCTTTCTATGGGCCGAAGATTGATATCAAGGTCAAAGACTCGATTGGCCGGCTGTGGCAGTTGACTACCGTGCAGTTTGATTTCAATTTACCGCAGCGCTTTCAGCTCGAATATATCGGTGAAGACAACAAGCCGCATCAGCCAATCATGATTCATCGCGCCCTGTTTGGCTCGATGGAACGCTTCTTTGGCGTGCTGATTGAGCATTACGCGGGCGCTTTCCCAATGTGGCTGGCGCCGGTGCAGGTGGCCGTGTTGCCGATTACCGATCGCATCAATGAGTACGCGGAGAAGATTGGACAGGAACTGCGCGCGGCGGGATTGCGGGCTGAAGTCAACGTTCGCAGTGACAAGATTGGCGCCAAGATTCGCGACGCCCAGATGCAGAAGGTGCCGTTCATGCTGGTACTCGGCGACCGTGAAGTAGAGGAAGGCAAAGTCGCCGTGCGCGAGAGATTGAAAGGCGACATCGGCGCGATGTCTCTGGCAGAGTTTATCGAAATGGCGCGGCGGTTAGTCGAGAGCCGCGCACTCACAAATGGCTGAGTCCAAAGTCCAAAGTCCAAAGCCCAAAGTCGTACGAAGACATTGGACATTGGACTTGAGACCTTGGACATAAAACTGAGGAGGTGCAGCAATAGCTACAGGTTTTCGAGGCCGCGGTCGTCCCGATTTTCGCCGCGCGCCGGTCATCCGCATTAACGAACGTATTCGCGTACCACAGGTGCGCGTGATTGCCGAAGACGGCGAGGAGTTCGGGGTCATGGACACCCGTGACGCGATCCGCTCCGCGCGCGAAAAAGGCATGGACCTGGTCGAGGTCGCGCCGAACGCCGATCCGCCGGTGTGCAAGATCATCGACTATGGCAAGTTTCAATACCTGGCCAAGAAGAAGGCGAACGAAGCCAAGAAGAAGCAGGTCATCATCACGGTCAAGGAAGTTAAGTTTCGTCCCGGCACCGACGAGCACGACTACAGCTATCGCATGAAGCACGCGCGCGACTGGCTGACCGAAGGCGATAAGGTGAAGGCGACGATCTGGTTCCGCGGCCGCGAGATGACGCACCGCGAATTGGGTTCGCGCATTCTGGAAAAGCTCGAGAAAGATCTGGCAGACATCAGCGAAGTCGAGATGCGGCCCCGCATGGAGGGCAACCAGATGTTCACCATCTTTGGGCCCAAGAAACATAAGGGCGCCAAACCCGCTGTGCCGGGGCAGAGCAAGGGAAATGCTGCAAAACCCGCGCCCGCTGGGCCGGCGACGCCAGGTTCTGCTCCCCCAGCAACACCGACTGCGGCAGCACCATCAGTAGCCGTAACACCCCCGGTTCCGCCCAATCCGGCAGCGCCTGAAACTCCGGTAGCGCCGGTTGGTACGGATGAGAAGCAGACTGGCTGACCTTCGATTTGAAGAGGAGAAGCTGTAGATCCGGGCTTTGAGATCTGAAATTTGAGATTTGGAATCTAAGAAGGAGCAATTATGCCAAAACTAAAAACACACCGAGGTGCGGCGAAGCGTTTTCGCCTTACGGCCACCGGCAAGATCAAGCGGGGCCATTCGCATGCGCGCCACATCCTGACAAAGAAGACCAACAAACGTAAGCGATATTTGGATGTTGATGTTCTGGTTTCGGACAGCGACCTCGATCGCGTCAGACGAATGCTGCCGTACGGAAGAAAATAATAGAAGAGGGATGAAGGATGAGGGGATGAAATGATTGGGCTGCTAATAGGTTGAGGGGTGGATCGATTCATCCCTCATCCCTTCGCCCTCATCCCTTTAATAAGGAGAGTCATTATGCCGAGAGCAAAAAGAGGAAACAAACGCCTGGAACGGCGGAAAAAAATTCTGAAGTTGGCCAAGGGTTATCGTGGCACCAAGTCGAAGCTTTACAGATCAGCGAAAGAGTCAGTTGAGCGTGGTTTGAACTTCGCATATACCGGACGAAAGTTGAAAAAGCGCGATTTCCGGTCGTTGTGGATTGTCCGCATTGGCGCCGCTGCGCGGCTCAACGGGTTGAACTATTCGCAGTTCATGCATGGCTTGAAACTGGCGGGCATCGAACTCGATCGTAAGATCCTGGCTGACTTTGCCGCCAAACAGCCTGAAGCTTTTACCGCGCTCGCGGCCCAGGCAAAGACGGCTTTGGAGAACAAACCACAAGTCCGCGCGGCTGCGTAGTTCAATCGCACCGCCGTTCGAGACGAGTCGTAGATGACGACCGATTAACCTAAGGAAGCACCATGAAGAACTTGAACCTCAACACCACGATCCGCTTGCCAATCCTGGCGCTGGCGTTCCTCGTCGCTCCGCTGATGGTCTCGGGCCAGGACGCCAACCAAAAGAGCAATCCGCCCTTCACGGGGAAATACGAAGGCAGCGTGAAAGGTCCGGACGGCGATGTCCACATGACGTTGGATCTCGTGGATGACGCGGGAAAATTTTCCGGCAGTGCAACCGCTCCGCAGGGGGTCCACAAGGTGGTTAAAGGTGAGTTGGCCGCCGGACTCCTGACTCTCGAGTTTGATGACAAAGCCAAACTCACGCTGCGGCAAAAGGGTGACACGCTCGTCGGCGAATTGTCGGTCGGTGGAAAAACCGGAGCGGTCGAACTCAAACGAGTGGCGAAGGATGAAATCTCTGGTGTGTGGGACGCTTCGGCCGACGCGCAAGGCCAGCCGGTTCCCTTCACCCTCACTCTGAAACTCGACGGTGAGAAGGTCACGGGTGGTAGCAGTTCCCAATTGGGCGAGTCAACAATTTCGTCCGGAAGCTGGAAGGACGGAAAGCTGGCGGTAGTCCTCGAAGGTGGGAACGGCCAGGTGGCCCTGGTCGCCACGATGGTTGACGGAAAACTTACGGGTGATTTCGATTACGCCGGACAAATGCAGGGTAAGTGGGTCGGCATCAAACGGAAACCTTAGTTGGTGTTGAGTCCGCGAAGCGGACGGCATGTTGGTAGCCCACAGCGGCAGCTGTGGGTGGCTTGTCAAGATTGATCCCACAAGCTCCGGAGGAGCGACATAAGTAAGCACAAGCGATCAAATGAGGTTGGATCATGTCGCCCGCTTCGCGGGCTGATTCTATTTTGGCGTGCTTCTCCCACAGCTGGCGCTGTGGGCTACTAATATATCGTCCGCTTCGCGGACTCGAAGGGTTGGGAACCGAATGCCCGAGGTGGTTACCTACGAAGACCTAAAGGTTGAGGCCGATAAAGTCTACGAAGCGTTTAATCAAGAGTTCAAACGCTTCGAACGCTTTGTCGTCGATCGCTTCTACGCGGAGTCCTTGCCGACTCTTATCCAGCAACTTAAGAATGAAGGCTATTCGGTTGCCAATGCTAAGTCCGACCTGAGCGACTTAGCGGCGCTCGGAACCAAGTACACGGCCAAAAAGAGCGATTGGTCGACTGCGAAGAAACAAATTGGTCGCATAGCGGACAATGAAAAGCGCGCATGGGCAGGCCAGCACTTATTGTTTCTTGATCTGTCTATCAGGGACCGGCTTGGCTATGCCAAGCTTACTTTGGATGAAATCATAGAAGACCTGCGCACCGCGCGCGAAAGCATCGATGTAACCATGCCCGGACGGCGTTCGCGTGCCGGCCATCTGCACCCGGTCACCTTGATGAGCGAGCGCATCGAAGACATTTTTGTCTCGCTGGGATATGCCGTCGAAGACGATCGCGAGATCGAAACCGACTTCTACAATTTCGATGCGCTCAATATCCCTGAAGGGCATCCGGCGCGCGATCCACAGGATACCTTCTATACCACCGACGGCTTTGCTTTGCGTTCGCAGACTTCGACCGTGCAGATTCATGCGATGCAAAGACGCGGTGCGCCGGTGCGCATGATCGCGCCCGGGCGCGTCTTTCGCCGCGACACTCCCGACCCGACGCACAATCCGATGTTCTTTCAGGTTGAAGGGCTCTGCGTCGATCGCGGAATTACCATGGCCCATTTGAAAGGCACGCTGGCAGAGTTTGTTCATCGCCTGTTCGGGCCGGACACCAGGACCCGCTTTCGCCCTTCATATTTTCCGTTCACCGAACCGAGCGCGGAAGTCGATTACAGTTGCTTCAACTGCGGCGGCAAAGGCTGCCGCATCTGCAAAGGGTCCGGCTGGATTGAACTCGGCGGTTCCGGCATGGTGCATCCGAATGTGCTGCGCGCGGCCAACGTGGACCCCGAAGAGTTCACCGGCTTTGCCTTCGGCCTCGGGATCGATCGCACCTGTGCGCGGATTTATCAACTGGATGATATCCGATTGTTGTTCGAGAACGATGTGCGGTTTCTTGAGCAGTTTCGATAGAGATGTGAGTGGTCAGTTGTTAGTAGTTACTTGTTCCTGGCCGGCGCAAATTGCCCAGCACTGCGAGTGCTAACAACTGGTGGATTCAAGTCTGAAGAGCAACTCAATTAGACGGGGTGCTGGTATCGCGAAGCGATTACGTCACAAAGCCCAGGGTTGCTTCAACCCTGGGTAGGTGTAAGTCCGATTATCAACCCGGAACGGGTTGCGCCAGCGGACGCAACCGCGTTGCGGTTGAAGCGACATTCTAATTCTGTAACCCAGGGTAGCCGAAGCGGCAACCCTGGGCTCTGAGACTTAACCGCTTCGCGGTAAGAACGCGGTTCAGTCAGAAGGCTAACCGGTATTGCAAAAGCGCTGTGGTGCGCTTCAGACTTGAATAGTTACGAGCAACTGACAAATGCTTATTAGCTACAACTGGCAGCGCGAATTAACCGACACCAAGCTCGACCCTCAAGAGATGAGGGAGCGGCTGACGAGTGTTGGTCTGGCGGTCGATGCGGTCGAAGCACGCGACGGTGATTACGTGCTGGATGTTGAGGTGCCTTCGAATCGCGGCGATTGTCTGTCGCATCTGGGTATTGCTCGGGAACTCGCCGTTATCGAAAAATCTCAAATCTCAGATCTCAAGTCTGAGATTGGTCGGATGGAAGGGAAGGCCGGCGATCTCGCCGCGGTTGAAATCAGCGCTCCGGATCTGTGCCCACGATACGCCGCCAGAATTATTCGCGGAGTAAAGATTGCGCCATCGCCCGATTGGCTTGTCAAGCGTCTGGAAGTCCTCGGTCAGCGTCCGATTAATAATGTCGCCGATATAACCAACTATGTGCTACACGAGTTCGGCCAACCGCTGCATGCGTTTGACCTGGCTAAGCTCGAACAGAAACGCATCGTGGTTCGGCGCGCGGCCGGCGGAGAAGCGATCAAGACTCTCGATGGCGTCGAACGCAAACTCGATCCAGACATGCTGGTGATTGCCGACGCCACGCGCGCCGTGGCCGTCGCCGGCGTGATGGGGGGTGAAGAAACCGAGATTTCAAACGCGACCCGGGATGTCTTGATCGAGAGCGCCTGGTTCAGTCCTGCTTCCGTGCGCCGTACGGCAAAGCTGCTGGGTTTGCACACCGAAGCCTCGCATCGTTTTGAACGCGGCGTCGATCCTGCCGCCGTCCTGTCAGCGCAGACGCGCTGCGTGGCGTTGATTTGTGAGATTGCCGGCGGCGTGGCGACTGAAGATGCTATCGATGCCTATCCAAATTCTTTGCCGCAGAGGAGCGCGTCACTGCGTCCGGAACGCGTGGCGGCTATTACCGGTTTGCAAGTTCCGCGTGCCGAAATGCTGCGTATCCTCAACGCGCTTGGCTTTCAGTTGGGCGAAGACAATCCCGCGTCCCTGACTTTCACGATTCCATCCTGGCGGCACGACGTGGCGATCGAAGAAGACCTGGTAGAGGAACTCGCGCGTCATACAGGTTATGATCGGATCAAGACAGAGCTTCCGCCAGCCAGTCTGGCCGGCGAGTACCACTCGAGCGAACGGCGCAAGCGCGCGTTGCGTAAAGCCATGGCGGCCCGAGGGTTTGATCAAGCCATTAGTCTCAGCTTTACGGAACTGACCGAAGACTTTGAACTCATTCCCGCGCTCGGTGAAGGCGTGACACCGGTCGTCTTGAGCAATCCGATTATTGAAGAGGCCTCGCGGATGCGACAGGCGCTGCTGCCAGGCTTGCTGAATTCAATTCGCCGGAACCTGAATCACGGCACTCGCGACGTTTGTCTCTTCGAAACGGGCCGGGTGTTTGGGGTCACAACCGTGGGCCAACTGCCGATGGAACGAGAAGCCTTTGCCTTAGTCGCCACGGGCGGCGCATTGGAGGCCAATCGCGCGCAGGCTGAGCGCGAAATGGATTTCTTTGATCTCAAGGGCGCGCTGGACGCCGCCGTTGACGCGATGAACCTGCCGCCGCTTGATTTCGAAATGGCCGCGGTCAAGCATCTGCGAGCGGGACAGTCGGCGGCCATCAGCATTGAAGGAACGGCGATTGGTTCGATTGGCCGCCTGGCTGAATCAATCGGCGGCGCCTATAAGTTTCGCCAGCCGATCTGGCTGGCTGAAGTTGATCTCACTACGTTGCTCGAGATCAAAGAACTGCCGGTGCTCTACTCACCACTGCCTCGCTTCCCCTCGATCGTGCGCGACGTTTCGCTGCTGGTGGACCGCAAAATCACAATAGCCGAGTTGCTGCACGCGTCTCGCGAGGCGAAAGCCGACCATTTCATCGGCGCGCACTTTGTCGGCGCCTATGAGGGCGCAGGCATTCCCGATGACAAGCGTTCCATCACGCTGCGTTTCGAGTACCGCGCGGATGACCGGACGCTGCGCGATGAAGAAGTGGACGAGATCCACTGGCGGTTAGTGGAAGCCCTGAAAGCGAAGTTCGATGCCGAGGTGCGGTAGGTTTTCACGAGCATTGGTCTGGGATGAGGCCACGTTCCGGGAACGCGAGGTCAGTACCACCTGCATTAGCGGGTGGGCCAAACACACAACGAGCGGCTTGAGTGCTTGGATCCACCCGCTCACGCGGGTGCTACTGACTTCATCATGCAAGTCGAGCATCACAGGCTGAAGTCTATGCTACTTTTAAATTAATCTTGCGCTCTCGCGTACTAAGTCGGATAATCACGCAGACTTTGCAGCGGCTCACGTCTTAAGCCCTGGGAGACGAAACATGGCGACACTGAACGGACTCGAAAAATTCTCGCACCTGGAAGACAAGATCTATCGCACCATCGAACTGACCAAGACCCTGCGCCAGGAGAAGGATGACCTTGAGCGGCAGCTCGCCACGGTTCGCAACCTGGGCGGAGATAAACAGGAGTTGCTGACTCAGATTGAGCGATTGTTGGCTGAGCGCGAGGCAATTCGAGTCAAAGTTCAGCGCATGCTGGACGCCGTGGCCGCGTCCGATCCTGAAATCGCGGAGGCCTTACGCGGATGAGTGCAGACAACTTCGACCTCGACCGAAACGCCGACGCGGCCGCGTCGCCAACCATCAAAGTTGAAATCTACGATCAGGCGTATACGGTCCGTTCTGACGGCGACCCGGACTATCTCAAGGCACTGGCCGAGTATGTCGATCAGCGCATGCGGGAGATTTCTTCCGGGACGCTCACGGTTGATTCCCGCAAGGTCGCCATTCTTGCCGCACTCTACATCGCCGACGAATTGCACCAGCTCAGAAAACTCCAGGAACAATCGGATGAGCAATTGGCGACACGCAGCGTTGAATGCTCAGAGATGCTCGATCGTCTGCTCAAGGTTCCGCGCAGCCTCAATCGGCCTGCCGCATCTTCTTGAGTCGACTGCACGTCTGCCAGCGCAACCATGGACAGGCGAAACATGAATCGGACTGCTCGGATCATTATTCTCCTCACCGCGTCACTGGCAGGTGCCGCCTTCAGCGGATCGGCTGAACCGCAGTTGATGTTTCACAGGTGCACTGTTACCGGCTCAACAACGTCTCCGCTGGCTCAGCAACGCAACATCCTGAAGAACCGATTCACCACACCCACTCCTGCTGACATCAACGCTTCGATCACTCTGGCTGCGATTCTGGAGCCGGGCAAAGACGTTAAGCGATGGTCGGCTAAGTCGGCGGCTGAAATCGAAGGGACTGTTTTTGACGTAAAGCCGGGTGGGATTGAATCAGCCAACTGCGGTGCTCGTGAACTTGCCGACAGGGATACACATATTGAGATGGTGCCGAACAATCAAGAATTCGCGGCATCGCGCCGGGTGATTGTCGAGGTAACCCCCCGGCTGCGGGCAATAGCCGCTACCCGCGGATTGGATTGGTCAACAGAGGCGCTGCATAAACTTCAGGGACATCGAATCAAGGTGCAGGGGTGGATGTTTCTTGACCTTGAGTACCTCGATGAATCGGAGAACACCGCGCCGGGGAAACGCGCGAACTGGCGAGCCACTGCCTGGGAGATTCATCCCGTCACTGCCATCACGATCCTTGAATAGCCGTTGTCAAAAGGACCTTGTCCATCGCTCACTACCAGGGCGAATCTTCGCTAACTATTGATCACGTCGTTGTGCTACTATCCCCGCGGCAGAGGGAAGGTTCTGCCGGGTTCGTCACCGAGCAACGATGATTGAGCCAACGTCGTTGAAAAAGGGAGACCGACGGCGAGCGCTAGTGCCGTTCTTCATAGTTAAGAAGGGCCGAGAGCGAGCGACGAAAAGCAGGTCACCCACCTGTTAACTCAGGTTCAATTACGGCGAGGAGCGGCTCGGCGGTTTTCCCTCCTGCTAAATCCAAGGGTTCACCTTGCAAGGTGTTCGCTGATGGGTTGGGTCTTTATCCACCGTCTCTGTGTCGCTACCTGACCTATCTGTTAGGCCTTATCGCCGACTCAACGGCCTCAGGAGATGGAACCATGAGAAATCCGCTCGACCATCCTTTGGTAGACTACTTGATAATCAGTGTTATCAGCTTGGCAGTGGCATTGATTTGTTTCAAACTTGGCGGCAGTCTGGCTGAGGTATCAGGTACTGAAAACAACTTTCTCGGAGTCACCTTCAAAGCTTCAGGGGCACTGGGGGGGTTCTTTCTTGTTTTCCTTCTTTCCCAGAAGGCGATCGAGAAACTTAGAAGGGACGCTGCGACCCGGAGAGAGAATTGGACGATTCCGGTAAAAGTGTACGTAGAAGCCGAACCGGATTTTCATCCTCCAGCCACCAAATACAAATGTGAGGCCACCGTAATTAACGACGTGACCGGAGAAACGCGAACTTTGAATCTTGAGCCCCGCTGGGAGGCGGGATTTTTGACCGTTAGTTTCCGCGACGTCACATTATCTGATTTTCTTGGCGCTATGATTACTGACGATCGAAATCAACAATGGCAGTTGGAGGATTTCAGGCCCTTTACACATAACAAAGAAGCTACTCTCCTATTCAACAGGAACGCCCGCGGCAATGGCGGAGGGGAAAACGATGGCGCTGAAGCTTAGGAATAAATGGGCTTACAAAGGAAATGACCGTTGGAGGTGGGAGGCGTTCTTAGACGACGCGAACTCAGGCGAGTTAGGTAACGTTGTATCCGTGGAGTACTTTTTGCATCCTACATTTCGGAACCCGGTCAGGAGGATCATCGAACCTGAGGGAGGGTTCTTGCTGAGGACTGAGGGTTGGGGCGAATTCGATCTCAAGGCCTTTGCACAGATGAAAGACGGGTCGAAAGTGCCGCTAACCCACCGCGTTATGCTCAAATTCGATCCCCCCACAGGAGTCACCGAGTAGGCGACAGGCGACCTTCAGGAACCGCCGGTTGATCGAATCTCTCGTGTTAGAAATCACGCGTCCGGTCGATTTACGACTTGGGGCGCTTTTTTTCGGATCGGAGTCGCAGATTGAAGATTCTCTTGATTGGTGACGTCGTTGGTAAGCCGGGCCGGGTGGCCCTGCTCGATCGTTTGCAGGATCTCAAGGAACAGCACGCGATCGACTTCACGGTGATGAATGCTGAGAACGTCGCCGGCGGTTTTTCGATCACTCCGGGGATTGCTGAACAGCTTTTCTCGTCAGGGATCGATGTGATGACTTCAGGCAATCACATCTTTGACAAGCACGAAGTCATCGACTACATCGACAAACAACCGCGTCTGCTTCGTCCCGCAAACTATCCGCCGCAGACACCCGGGAAGGGAATTTGGGTCGGAGAAGTTAATGGCAGCCAGATTGCCGTAATGAACTTCCTCGGCCGTGTCTTCATGCAACCTGCCGACGATCCGTTTCGGATCGCGAACGAGTTGATCGCTTCACTCTCTGACGACGTAAAGATTCGTATCGTCGACATGCATGCGGAAGCGACTTCGGAAAAAATGGCGATGGGCTGGTTCCTCGACGGCCGGGTCTCAGCCGTCGTCGGCACGCACACGCACGTGCAGACTGCCGATGAGCGGATTCTGCATGAAGGCACCGCGTACCTTACCGATCTCGGGATGACTGGAAGCTATGGTGGGGTGATTGGCATGAAGAAGGGCGACATCATTAATCGCTTTACCTCGCCCATCCATCGCAAGCCGGATCATTCGCGAAGCGAAGTGCGCATCTGCGGCGCGATCGTGGATGTCGATGAAGCGACGGGGCGAGCAAGATCAATTGAACGGATTAATTTGAGTCACGAGCAGTGAAAGAGCAGTGGGCGGTGTGCAGTGGGCAGTGGGCAGTGGGCAGAATGGTTCATCGATCTAGCGAAGCCATTAGACCGTTGAGAAGTCGGCCGACTTCGCCGGCACGACTGAGAACGCTCTCTACCTTTCCTTTGACTATGTATTTGAGTCTTTGAGCAATCAGGATCTGCGTTTCGACCTCGCGCAGCGATCCATATGCAATCGATAGGTGACGAAGGAAGTCAGCGGTCGTTCTTCTTCCCTGACCTTCAGCGATGTTTGAAGGAACCGAAACCGCTGCTCTCCGAATCTGACTCGTCAACGCATAGACTTCTTCGCGCGGGAAGTCTCTTGATGCTTACTTTGTAAACATCTTCCACTAAATTCATCGCCTTTTGCCAAGCGATCAGGTCCTGGTAGTTCTTCACTTTCATAGGGAGTCTCCTCTTGAGGTTAGGCCTTACTGCTCGCTGCCCACAGCACACTGCCCACTGATTCAGAGCGGCGGCTCTTCCGAAACTGGCTCGCCTGCCACGCCCGGCTCGTTAGGCGGAGCCAGCAGCAATTCGGCGAACCCGGGCGGCATTGAGCGCACGCGGCCGTTGGCGTCGGTGACCACATGTCCGGTCTCGCCTTCAGCGATCACAACTCCATCAGATTCCCGGACCAATTCATAACCAAAGCGCAGCGACCTGCGGCGCAGCTCCGTGATGTGAGTTCTCACAATCAGCACGTCGTCGTAGTAGGCGGGAGCTTTGTAGCGGCAATAACTTTCGGCGACCACCAGAAACGAGTTTTCGTTCTCTTCCATGTCACGATAAGAAAACCCGCGGGCCCGGCAGAATTCAGTACGGCCAATTTCGAACCAGACCAGGTAGTTCGCGTGATAGACCACGCCCATCTTGTCGGTTTCCGCATAACGAACGCGCAGCAGCGCCTCGTGCCACTCGTTCATTTCTTCTTGTTCGTCCGGATTCATCACGATGATTGATTTGGAGAAAAGCGCGACACTTACCACCAGGACACAAAGAGCACACAGGAGGATCTGACACTGATTATCGTCTTCGTGTGCTTCGTGGCTTTGTGTTTCATTCCTGACCTCTCTACCCTCTGGGGTCTACGAATATTTCGTTCCTACGGAACTTGGTTCAAGCCCACGCCGTAGCGTTAGCTTCAACTTCTCTATTCAGGCTAAACTGTTTTAGCGGACTATAAGAGCGAACTATGCGGATGTCAAAGCAAATCGGCCCTGTCGTGGAGTGCGGACGTCCCTGTCCGCCTCAGCGCGCAGCGCTAAGAAGTCCTGGGGAAGGCACCGTTTCGATGTCAAAAGAAAAGCGCTTTGTAACTGCAGGCATTGCCGCCATCGTGTTGCTGTTTGGCTGCCTCGTCAAACCTCCCCAGAGCTCTTCGCAAGCGAAACCCCAGACAACTACTACTGCATCACGCAACACCGCTCTGATCGCAGCTACCAGCGAGGTGCTCAAAGAGACGAGCGAAATCAGACAACTCAGCATTCTCCGCCCGGTCCGCAGCTCGACACAGTCTCGTCCTGAGATCGAGCGCATGATCCTCAAGAACCTCGACGAAGAGACTACGCCCGAACAAATGCATGCGGCAGAGGCGCAGCTCAAACGACTTGGACTGGCGCCCCCGGACTTTCAATATCGGGCGTTGATGCTGCGCGTGCTTAGTGAGCAGGTCGCCGGCTACTATGATCCGAAGACCGCTGAATTCCATTTGGCCGATTGGATTGATCTCGATGGCCAGAGGCCGATCATGGCGCACGAACTGACGCACGCGCTTCAGGATCAGCATTTCAATCTGCGCCGCTTTGAGCATTGGCCCAAAGGCGATTCGGACGCCGAGCTGGCAGTGCACGCTCTGATTGAAGGTGACGCGACGCTGGCGATGGCGCTCTATGTAGCCAACAATCCGCTGCGCGCGCTCGCCTTCCTGAAGTCTCTCGGTGCGACCGGAATGCAGTCGCAGGAACTCGACAAGGCACCGCGCGCGCTGCGCGAGACCCTTTTGTTTCCATATCAGCAGGGCAGCGATTGGACCAAGAACCTCTACAAGCAAGGCAGTTGGGATCGCGTGTCAAAGGCCTTCACCGAATTGCCGCAATCGACAGAACAGATTCTGCATCCTGAGAAATACTTTGCGCACGAAGCGCCGGTGAAGGTGACGCTGCCGGACCTTACGAGTCTGCTTAATGCTCGTGCCGGGAGCGCGTCAACGAGTAGTGTGCGGTGGGCAGTGGGCAGTGGGCAGCCGGAGAGAAGTAATAGTCGACTCTCGGACGAAATCACTCAATCAATTGCTGGGAGCGCGGGCGACTCGCCCGCACTGAGCGCGCAGCGCGAACAGATTTGGAGTGCGGCGACTCGTCGCCGCTTTGGTCCAGACTCTGCAGATGCGCAGACCAACTCATCGGCCGGCGATGCTCGACCGCTCACTGCTCACCGCTCACTGCGCACTGGCGGCTGGCGCCGCCTCGACTACGACGTCCAGGGCGAGTGGGGCTTCTATCTAATCCTCGATCAATTTCTCAAGTCGCCGGTCGATTCACGCCGTGCCGCTGCGGGTTGGGGCGGCGATCGCTTTGCCGTCTACGAAGGTCCGAAGGGAGAAGTCCTGATAGCTTCTCTATCAACCTGGGACACAGAAAACGATGCCCGCGAATTCTTCGACGCCTACGTGAAGCGAACCGAGTTGCGCTATCCCGGAGCAGAGAAAACGCCGACAGATCCGCTGACTCTTAATCAGCCGCTCGCCAGGTCAACGGAGATCCAACAGCCGATCGTTGACTCGCGTTCTTTCAAGACTTCCGAAGGCGCAGTCAGCGTCGAACTTCGGGGAAATCGCGTGGCCATCCTCGAAGGCGTGCCAGATCGCATCCCTGAAACAGCTCTGCTACAGGCACTCTGGCGCTGAATATCCTTTGGCCTCTTTGGAAGAGCAAATTGCCGCGACTCGCTCAACTGTGATATTTTTCCTTCAGAAATAATCAAATCTGAAGAGTCGGTAGCCTATCGTTAGTGTCGTCAGTTGAGACTCAACATGGCTGAGACAGAGTCTGAAGTAACACCAGCTTCGGGATTCAAGGTGCGGCCGCTTTCCAGGGTCGTGAGGGTTGATCCGTCTTTGGTGCCGGCGGAGAAAGCAAAAGACTCGACGGCAGGCTCCAGTAGTCAGGAAGCAAACGGCGGGACCTCGAAACCTCACCACTCAGAATCAGGGAATAGACGTTCGCGGTTGCGAGAGTTGACCGAAGAGCTTCGCCGGGTCGAGGCCAGGATTCGTCTCGGTGGCGGGCTCGACAAGATTACGAAGCAGCACAAGCAAGGCAAGCTGACCGCCCGGGAGCGGATTGATCTCCTCCTCGATAAAGATACCTACAAGCAAGAGATCGGTTTGCTGGTCGCTTACGATCAGTATGACGGTGGTGCGCCGGCGGCGGGGGTGGTCACAACGATTGGTCGCGTCAATGGCCGCGAAGTAGTCGTGGTTGCCAACGATGCGACGGTGAAAGCCGGGTCGTGGTGGCCGGAGACGATTAAGAAGATTCTGCGCGCGCAGGAGATCGCGATGCGCTCGCGTGTGCCGATCATTTACCTGGTTGATTCGGCGGGCGTGAATCTTCCTTATCAGGGCGGCGTGTTTCCGGGGCAGTACGGGGCGTCGCGTATTTTTTATTACAACTCGATCATGCGGCGTTATTTGAAGGTGCCGCAGATTGCCGCGGTGATGGGGCCGTGCATCGCCGGCGGCGCGTACCTCCCCGCGCTTTCGGACATCATCATCATGGTCGAAGGCACTTCGTTCATGGGCTTGGGCGGCGCGAACCTGGTCAAAGGCGCCACCGGGCAGTCGATTGATAATGAAACTCTGGGCGGCGCGCGCACGCACAACGAACTTTCCGGAGTGGCGCATTATCGGGTACAGGATGATCAAGAGTGCTTAGCTAAGATTCGCGAGTTTGTGTCGGAGTTAGCATCAAAGCCGCCCTGCACAGTCTCGATTACCGAGAGCGCTCCTACGAAAACTCCTCTGGAAAAGATCTATGACCTCATTCCTGAAGATCATCGCCAACCTTACAGCATGCGCGATCTGCTGGATTGTGTGCTCGACGAAGGACTTCTCGATGAGTTCCAGGCGGACTATGCGAAGGAGATCATCACCGGTCACGCGCGCATTCGCGGGATTCAGGTGGGTTTGATCGCCAACAACCGCGGCATGTTTCGCGACCCGGCCGGCGGTTCGCCAAAATTTGGCGGGATCATCTATACCGAATCGGCTGAAAAAGTTGCGTACTTCATCGACACTTGCAACCGGCATCAGACGCCGCTTTTGTTCGTGCAGGATGTTTCCGGTTTCATGGTTGGCTCAGAGGCTGAGCATTCGGGGATCATTCGCGCGGGCGCGCGCTTTGTGGAAGCGATGGCCACGGCGTTAGTGCCGAAGATTGTCTTGACCGTGAATCACGCATCAGGCGCCGGCTATTACGCGATGGCGGGGCAGGGCTTCGATCCGGATTTCATTTTCAGTTGGCCGACGGGGCGCATGGGCGTGATGGAAGGGGACTCAGCCGTGCAGGCAGTTTTTGGCAGTGAGCTCGAGAAATTGAAAAAGAGCGGCCACGAACCGAATGCCGAGCTTGAGTTGGAGATGCAGAAAGTGCGCGAGACTTATGAGCGCGATCTGGATGCGAAGTATTCCGCGGCGCGCGGGTTTGTCGATGCCGTGATCGCTCCGGAAGAGACCAGGGACGCGTTGGAGCTTGCCTTACTGGTCAGCTTGAATTATTCAGGTCCGCATCTGGGACAGTTTGTGTTGCCGGCGAATTTGGCGTAAGAGTAATCCACAGATTACACCGGCAAGGGTTTGAGCAGAGGCGCGAAGGCACGACGGTGCCGAGAGCGCAAAGGAATGATTGAAAAAGCGCGTACATGCTCTATTCGAAGTGCGCGATACAACAAAGGAGAACACCTGTGAGAAAGAGCACTTTCTATCTTTTCGTTCTGGGACTAGCTGTGATCGCGATGACGGCGCTGGCCAGCGCGGGACTGGTAGTATCCGCGCAGAACTCGAACTCGTCGATGACGATGGCTCCGACTAACGAGAGCAAACCGAAGACAACTCGCCGTCGCGGCAGACGAACGCCAAAGAAACCTGCCGCTGATGCCGGTGACGCTATGGCAGCCATGCCCGCAGCGAAGCCCGCGAGGAAATCGGGTCGTTGCGATCCGGCAGTGCAGGAGCAGACTGATCTTTCGGGAACCTACACCGGCAAGGTCAAGCATGGTAACGAAGCCGCTATGGATGCAACGCTGACAGTCACCGGAAATAACTTTACGATGACCAGCGGGTCGGATACGCATTCAGGACGCATCACGGCGGTCACAACCTGCGGCTATACCGCGGTCACGGTAATGATGGGTGACCTGACGCCGCCGATGCCGGGACCAACTCAGCCGCCACCGGCTCCAGCGATGTCTTTGCGCGCCAAGAAAGTGGGCGACAAGTTGACGTTGACCAGCGTCCCCGGCGAGCCGCAAAAGGTTATGTTTACCACCGGTGGCGCTGCCATGAAGAAGCCGATGCGGAAGCACACAAAGCGTAAAGCGAAGACCACCGAAGCTACGCCGCCGGCAGCAAAGCAGTAGTTAGTCCGCAGCGTCGAACGACGACACGGGAAGACGGCCGAGACAGAGTCGAAGCAGTCGCGCGATTGGATGGCCGATCGCGGCTTCGCTCCGCGCTGGGTCTTCCCGTGTCTTCTTCTGCACTACCCAAACGCAATCGAACAGAATGAGAGATAAGATTCGTATAGCCGCCGGTCAGGGGTTCTGGGGCGATCTGCCCGACGCACCGGTGCGCCAGGTCGAAGACGGGCCCATCGATTATCTGATGCTCGACTATCTGGCTGAGGTCACGATGTCGATCATGCAGAAGCAGAAGACGCGCGATCCGAAGGCTGGTTACGCGCGCGACTTCGTCTCACTCATGAAGCAGATTTTACCCGCCTGCGTCGAGCGTAATATCCGGGTAACGGCGAATGCTGGTGGAGTGAATGTGGAAGGATGCGCCGCGGCCGTTCGTGAGGTCGCGCGCGAACTGGGTCTGGCCGGCAAGTTGAAGATTGGCATCGTAACCGGCGACGACATTCTGGGTCGCCTCGACGATCTTCTTGCGCGCGGCATTGAGCTACGCAATATGGATACGGGTGAGCCGCTGTCAACAGTTCGCGATCGAATTCAAAGCGCGAACGCTTATCTCGGGGCCGAGCCGATCGTTGCCGCTCTGAATCAAGGAGCCCAGATCGTAATCACGGGCCGTTGTACCGATACCGGGTTGACGCTGGCGCCGATGATGCATGAATTCAGTTGGGCGCCAGATAATTGGGATCGCCTTGCCGCAGGGACCATCGCCGGTCACATCATTGAGTGCGGAGCGCAATGCTCCGGGGGCAACTGCCAGTACGAATGGCAAAGCATTCCGGATCTCGCGAACGTCGGCTTCCCGATTGCCGAGGCGAACGCTGACGGCACGTTTGTGATCACGAAGCACGACGGCACTGGAGGCCGGGTCAACATGCCTTCGGTGAAGGAGCAACTGGTTTATGAGATGGGTGATCCCCATGGCTATATCACACCGGACTGCGTCGCCGATTTCACCACGATTCAACTGGCCGATGACGGGCCCGACCGCGTGCGTGTGTTCGGGATCAAGGGGAAACCGGCAACTGAGACTTTGAAAGTTTCGATAAGTTATGCGGCTGGTTTCAAGGCCGTCGGGACACTCGTCTATGCCTGGCCGGATGCTTACCTGAAGGCGAAGGCCGCGGATCAAATTCTGCGGGCGCGACTGGATCGACTTGGGTTGCGCTTCGATCAAGTGCTGACCGAGTTCGTCGGCGCGAATGCGACGCACGGGCCTTTAGCTGGCGAGCCATCGCCCGATTTGGCAGAGGTCCAACTACGCGTGGGCGTGCGCGGGAACGATCGCAAAGCGATCGAGCGATTCACCAAAGAGATCGCGCCGCTGATCCTGACCGGGCCTCCCGCAGTCACTGGTTTCGCCGGCGGCCGGCCTAAGGTTGAGGAAATAGTTGCTTACTGGCCGGCGCTGATTCCGAAGGGTGAGATCAGGTCGAAGGTTGAGATCACTGAAGTGTAGAGGAAGGCGTTTGTTCCCTCTCCCTCTGGGAGATTAAGAAAACGGAAACATGCGGATTCAACTAACAAAACTTGCTCATGCACGTTCCGGCGATAAAGGCGACACAGCCAATGTGGGCTTGATCGCGCTGCGCGATGATTTCTACCCGTTGTTGGTTCGTGAAGTAACGGCAGAGCGAGTAAAGAAACACTTTCAGGGAATCTGCAAAGGTGAAGTCGAACGGTTCGAGTTGCCGAATCTTGGCGCGCTCAATTTTCTCTTGCACGAGAGTCTGGGCGGGGGCGGTACTCTCTCTTTGATGACTGACGCGCAGGGAAAGACATTTTCGACGGCCTTGTTGCGGATGATGATCGACATTGCTGACGATGAAGCAATGAGGCTCGGAATTAGTTAGATTCACGCAAGGACGCAAAGGCGCAAAGTAGAATGCGACATGACTATGCTCAGCTCAGTCAGGTTCGTTTGCATTACGTTGAGTGTGGCGCCGGAGATGATCTCGTAATCCTGCTGCACGGTTTTCCTGAATGCTGGTATTCATGGCGGCATCAGTTGCCGGTGTTGGGCGAGCGATATCATGTTGTGGCGCCGGATATGCGGGGTTATAACCTCAGCGACAAACCCAAAGGGGTTGAGAGCTATCGCATCGAGCTACTCGTCCAGGACATAGTTGAACTAATCGATCATTTCGGTAAGAAGAAAGCCGCCATTGTCGCTCATGATTGGGGAGCCGGCGTCGCCTGGGCCCTCGCTCAAAAACATCCGGAAGTTGTTTCCAAGCTGGTGGCAATGCAGGTCCCGCCGCCGGCAGCGTGGCGAGCAAACTTCACACTGCGGCAACTGAGACACAGTTGGTATATGTTCTTCTTCCAGTTGCCGCGTTTACCGGAGTGGTGGGCCAGCGCGAACGATTTCTCGCTTCTCGACAAAATCTATCGGGAAACGACTGTCAGGGCTGATGCTTTCAGTGCCGAAGATATTGCAGTGTATAAAGAGGCATTGCGTCAGCCGGGCGCGCTGACCTCGACGATCAACTACTATCGGGCGAATGTCTTTCGATCATTAGTCCGTGGCGGAGTTGAAACCCCTGATCATGGTGGAATTAAGGTTCCGACGTTGTTCATTTATGGTGAGCACGATATGGCCATTGTCCCTGATACGGTTCGCGGTCTTGATCGATTCATCGATGCTACCTATCGCGAACTGCGGATTCCCAACAGCGGGCACTGGGTGCAGAATGAAGCCGTTGCCGAGGTCAATAATGCTTTGCTTGATTTCCTTCGAGACTAACTGATGCCGGAAGAGAATAACGTCACGGTGCTGTATGCGGTTGATCGCTCGATTGCGCGGGTCACGCTGAACCGGCCAGAGAAGCGCAATGCGCTCAATGACGAGTTGATCGGCGCTCTTAAGGAAGCGTTGCGGCGTGCCGACCATGACGAAAGTGTGAACGTGGTTGTTCTGTCAGGCGCCGGAGATGATTTTTGCTCGGGCGCGGATCTGGAAGCGTTACAGAAGATCTCGAGGGCGACCGTGGCAGAAAACCTCGAAGACGCAAGGTCATTGATGGAGCTGTTTCTCTTGATTCGGGAAGTCCGCGTTCCCGTTATCTCGGCGGTGCAGGGACGCGCCCTGGCCGGGGGATGCGGACTGGCACTGGCGTGCGACCTGGTTCTGGCGGCGCAATCGGCGCGTTTTGGTTTTCCCGAAGTGAAGATCGGGTTTGTGCCTGCGATGGTGGCGGCGATCCTGCGGCGCAACACGTCGGAAAAGCGAGCTTTCGAGCTCTTGACTCTGGGCGCCGATATTGACGCCGATCAGGCGGCGGCGTACGGTCTGGTCAACCGAGTTTTGGATGACGAAGCGTTTGAAGACGAGCTTGATGTGTTTGCGCATCAGTTCGAGAGAGTCAGCAGTCCGGCGGTTGGACTGTCCAAGCGATTGTTTTATGCGGGCGACGCAATGACTTTCAAGGATGCCCTGGAGTGTGGAGTCGACACGAACGTGATAGCCCGGATGGCGGAAGATTGCCGAAAGGGAATTGAACGCTTCTTGAAAAAGTCCTGAGGGTAATGTCGTGATTGCCTTGAGTCTCAGGTGCGCGGGTGAACATTTTCGCGAATGAACTTCGCGATGTCCTGCGTCGAAGTCCCGGGAAGAAAAATTTCAGCCACCCCTTGTGCTTTCAGTTTGGCGATGTCTTCCTGAGGTACAATTCCTCCCAAGATTACCAAAGTGTCTTTCATACCCTGTTCACGCAATAACGCCACGATGCGCGGGCATAGTGTATTGTGAGCGCCACTCAGAATCGACACTCCGACAGCGTCCACGTCCTCTTGCAAAGCGGCCGCGGCGATCATCTCAGGAGTCTGGCGCAGGCCGGTGTAGATGACTTCCATGCCCGCGTCACGCAGCGCGCGCGCAATCACCTTGGCGCCGCGATCATGTCCATCGAGGCCGGGCTTTGCCACCAGCACACGTATTTTCTTTTCACTCATTTGTTCCTGTCTTACTTGAAAACGCCGAGGGGGCCGTTGCCTTTAATGTATGGGCGAAGTTCGGCGTACGTGAAAAAATAATCGCCGGCCGGCGCCAGTGCCTGGATTACGTGCGGAAATCCGGCGTCATACAAAAAGGTAACACCCTTGTCATCGGCGTAAAAGTTGTCGAGATTGCGCACTCCGTATTTTAGCTTAGTCAGTTCATCCCTAACCCACTTCTTGGCATCAGCATCTGCGGACTTGTCCTCTTCATTGGTTTGCAGAAGTTCGTTTATTTCAGCCTTCAGTTTTGGCTCGACCAGACGGGCCAGGGTGGTGAGCGAATCCGGATTGAACGCATCGGACGCTCTGATGATCTTCCCGTTCTTCAGATTAATCAGAACGTGCTTCGTCGAAGTGGTGGGATAGGCCCCCTCTGCATCCTCGGTGAACGTAATATGCAGGAGATAGTTCTTGTTGTAGTTGACCTTGTAATCGAATTCGAGGAGTCCCGGGTTTCGCCGGTATTCTGGAAGGGTCGAGCCGAAGACGTTCTTCATACTCAGCATGTTTTGGATCCGGCGCAGGACGATGGCGTCAGACAGCCCGCTAACGATTGGGTACCGAACGGTCGCGTTCCTCCGCTCAGGAAAACCGGCGGCCTGTTTCGCACTGCGGTGGATGACGACCTTCCGGGGTTGAACTGTAACGTGATCCTGCGCGACGACGCTTGATGAGTGGGCCGCGATGGTCAATAAGAGCGCGAGGACTAGCAAAGACAAACGTAAACGACTCATATGGTTTAAGAGGCGCAGTCCATTCAGGCTAGATGGCGGGTTCTTCGTATATCCCGTAGACGTCCCGAAGCGCTGAGCAGATTTCACCGAGCGTGGCGTAAGCGCGAACCGCTTCGATCGTCGACGGCATGGTGTTATTACCCTTTTGCGCGGCTCGCCTGAGGGAGTCGAGCGCTTTGTCAACCGCGCCCTTGTCTCTCCGCGTGCGTGTTTGCTCGAGTCGTTCGAGTTGTCGTTCGCGCACGGACTCATTGATGACCATGGTCGGGACTTCTTGTCCCTGGTCTTTCATTTCATACTTGTTCACGCCGACGATTGTTTGATCGCCACGTTCAAGCGCCTTCTGATACTGATAAGCTGATTCCTGAATCTCGCGTTGAGGAAATCCCTTTTCGACGGCTTCAACCATCCCACCCATGCTATCGATGCGTTCGAAATAATCCATGGCGCCATCTTCCATCTTCTCGGTTAAGGCTTCGACGAAGTAGGAGCCGCCCAATGGGTCGACCGTATTTGCGACTCCGGTCTCTTCCGCGATTATTTGTTGGGTTCGGAGGGCAATCAAGGCTGCCCGATCCGTCGGCAAGGCGAGGGCTTCGTCGTAGGCATCGGTATGCAACGATTGCGTCCCACCCAGGACACCGGCGAGCGCCTGGATCGCGACCCGGACGATGTTGTTCAGTGGTTGTTGCACGGTCAGAGATACGCCCGCCGTCTGAGTGTGGAATCGCATCTGCATGGTGCGTTCGGTCTGGGCACCAAAGCGATCCCGCATCGCCCGCGCCCAGATACGGCGCGCTGCGCGATACTTCGCGATCTCTTCAAAAAAATCATTGTGAGCGTTGAAGAAGAATGAAATCCGCGGCACGAAACGTTCCAGCTCGAGACCGGCCCGAAGACCCCATTCGACGTATTCAATTCCGTCCCGTAAGGTGAACGCCAGTTCCTGGAGCGCGGTAGCGCCCGCTTCACGAATGTGATAACCGCTCACCGAAATCGGGTTGTACCTGGGAACGTAGTTGGTGCAGAACTCGAAGGTGTCGATGACCAGTTTCATCGCAGAGCGAATTGGATAGATCCACTCTTTCTGCGCTATGTACTCTTTGAGAATGTCATTTTGTAGAGTGCCGGAAATCTTCTTCCAATCCGCTCCTTGTTTTTCCGCGACCACGAGGTACATAGCCAGAAAGACTGACGCCGGCGCATTAATCGTCTGGGAAACGGTAGCCACTTCGAGTGGAATTCCTTCAAACAACGCTTCCATATCAGCGAGCGAGGAAACTGCAACGCCACACTTTCCCACCTCGCCTTCCGAAAGCGGGGAATCAGCGTCGTAACCCATCAGCGCCGGCAGATCGTAGGCGACCGAGAGTCCAGTCTGGCCTTCTTTAATAAGGTATTTGAATCTTTCGTTCGTCTCCTCGGGTGTGCCAAAACCGGCAAATTGGCGCATCGTCCAAAGTTTGCCCCGATGGCCGGTCGCGTGGATCCCTCTGGTGTAGGGGAACTGACCTGGAAAAGCGACGTCCCGATCAAATTCAATGTCGGTAACGTCCGAAGGGCCGTAGAGACGATTAACTTCTTCGAGGGAAACGGTTTGGAAACTGGGCTTGCGCTCGCCTTGCCGCTTCAGAGCGGGCTGTAAGATCTCCTCTTCCCATCGTTCTTTCGCGCGTTCTTCAGAAGAGGCTTCTTTGATCTCTTGCATCGTCCAGATTCTTTGACGAAAGGTAGTCGCTGCCGTTCACAAGTAACTGATTATTCGGATATTAGTTGATGGCTCTAAGTGTGTCAATCCAGGCGGAAGGCGCACCTACCAGAGACAGGAGACACTTTCAAGCCGATAGAAGGGGCGCGGCTGTTGTAAAACCAACAGCCGCGCAATCTCGGAAGGACCCGGAATTCGTGGACACAGAAGCAGGGTAAAGCGGTTGCTGTTAGCGGACAAACGATAGAGTTCCAAAATTCGAAACTGCGCCAATGGATTCAAGGGGTATTACAATGTCATTCGGCCTGACCATCCCAAGTCTTTCTCGCGCGGCCGACTCGATGGAGATTGGGTCGCTGGCGATTCGGCGGATGTCGATTTGCAGGGACGCGTTTGCGCTGCGCGTCGAAGCTATTTCGGCGGCCATCCGACGATACTCGATCGTCGAGCTCTTTAGTTCGGTCCTTGACCGCACCAGCACCGTTGAGCATATCCCAAGCGCCGCGATCAGTATCATTGCCAGAAAAATCCACGATGGAATTAGACGCAACCAGGCACGAGCAGCCGGATACAATTCGCGCGAGAGGTCGCGGATTGGAAGCGTAGGAATTGCCTGTGTTGCACACCGTTGCGTCGTTTGCCGGGTGCTAAGCCAGTAAGTATTTCCTGCCCTGTTCAAAGGAACACCTCCTCTAGTCTTACTTCTGATGAGCGTCGATCAGATTTACTTTTAGATTTAGTTTACTTTGCCGTCGAAGAAGCGGAGCCAAAAGCATTAAGACTCGTCGATTTCATCCCAGGGTCGGCCCCGTCCGGTCGAGCTGGGACTGTTAGAGGCGAAGGTAGGCGAATGGTTGTTGCCAATCGCCCCGATTCGGCGCATCCTGCGTCGCTGTAACGAAACGCGCATTGATGCCAGCTTTCGCCGAATGGTGACACTTCCTCGAAACTGCCGCAAAGTCCGGTCGGTCGCTACGGATTTTGACTCCATCACCGCTTCTCCTATGCTCGAATGAGCCTGACCGTTTAAACAAGCTGACCACTATATAAACGGTGAGTAAATGATCCAACGCCCAAGATACAGTGGCTTTGAATCCTTTCAATCCCTTGCGCAACAATGCTTTACCGCAAGGTCGGCCGACTCTAGCATGTGCGTGGATCTGAGGCAATACCATTTCCTTGCAACAATTCAGCAAGCTAAGCTCAACAGTTACATCAGGTAGCGTCGATTAAGCGCTTAAATCGGCGTACGGCCGGCGAACGGAAATAGGATCATACTGCCATTAGTACCGCGATGGATATTCTCCGTTACCGTTCGCCAACCACGGTTGCCGAGCAGTCTTCCTCTTGAGTCGCGACGAGCCGTCAGCCCAGCTTCGCGTCGCACCGACACACGGCGGTGACGCACGCTGTCAGCAGGACGAGCGCGTAATATACTTCTTATCTGGGACTTAGCCGGTTGTGGGTGGTCGGCACAGGCATTGCAGCCGCAGGTCTTGGTTCTTTCTGTGCGCAAAACCTATCGAGACGGAGCTGGATTCCTATGAGAGCTATCAAATATGCCGAACGCGGCCTCACAGCAATGGCTGGCGGGCTGTTCGACACGATTCAAGTATTTAACAAGTACAAGCCAAATCCGTCGTTCACGCCGAAATGGTCAGACAAACCGCTACTGAAGTCTTGGCAAAAGACGAAACCGACTCTGGGTTGGCCTCGTGTTACCGACTCCCTATGCCCGAACTGCGTAATCGAGGCGCGGGAGGAGATTCTCAGTGGAAAGCAGGATGTTTCGGTTCTCTTGAACGAAAAGGTTGGGGAGATCAAGGCGCAGATTATTGAACGCGATGGCGAGATTTGGATGGTTAAGGACTGTCCGATTCATGGGCATTTCGAGGACATGATGGCCATCGACTCGAAATTTCTAACCCACATCGAGGCGATGTTTCCAGGCCGGGATATCCCGGCGCATAACGATGAGAAGCTTCATAATCATGGTACCAGTACGATTAAGTATGGCCGTGGTGCGGTTCTTACTGTCGACCTTACGAATCGGTGCAACATGATGTGCGATCCATGTTTCATGGATGCGAACCAGGTTGGGTTTGTCCATGAGTTAAGCATGGAGGATATCAAGGAGATTCTGGATAACGCGATTTCGATTAAGCCTCGGCGTCAGATGTCAGTACAGTTTTCCGGTGGCGAGCCTACGATTTCGCCGCACTTTATTGAGGCGATTAAATACTCCCGTAAAGTTGGATATAACTCGGTGCAGGCGGCCACCAATGGGATCGAGTTCGCGAAAAGCAAAGAGTTCTGCCGGCAGTCAGCAGAAGCCGGATTGCGGTATGTGTATTTTCAATTCGACGGGATTGGAAACGACGCGAACAGCCACCGGCAAGTGGGCAATCTGTTCGACGTGAAACTTCGAGCGATCAATAATCTACACGAGGCTGGGGTTGAGATTGTTCTGGTCACGACGCTGGTAAACGGAATCAATAACGATCAGGTCGGATCGATTATTCGCTTTGCTTTGGATAACCCAAAGAAGATCGCGTTTCTTTCGTTTCAACCAGTTTCTTTTACTGGCCGGGACGAGGCGATTACCCCTGAACGGCGCCTACAGCAGCGATACACACTTTCGCATCTGGCTCATGATGTGAAGAATCAGGTTGGCATTACTGAGCCAACGCGCGACTGGTTCCCGCTGTCATTAATGGGAGCTTTCGCGGATTTTGCAGATTTGGTTCATGGGCCTAACTCCGAATGGGGCCAGGTCTCTTGTGGTTGTCACCCGAACTGCGGGGTGGGCACCGCGGTGATGATCGACAAAGAAACGAAAGAGATGAGTCCGGTCCCGGCGTTCCTCAACATTCCTGGGCTGGTCAAGGATATGAGGAAGATTACGGATGCGGCGCGCGGTAAGTGGTCGTCGAACATCATGATGGGGCTGGCGCTGCTGAAGCATTACAAGCCGAAGATGGCACCTTCCGAATTCAATCTTTATGAGCTCTTCAAGAAGTTCGACAAGTCGTTCGGCTTGACCGGCAAGGACTATGGCAAGGTCGGTGGTGATCGCAGTACGGAGGACATCGAAAAGCGGCGCTCTGATCGTTGGAACTTCCTGTTTATTGCCGGAATGTGGTTTCAGGATTTGTTCAACTACGACTTCCGCCGCACAGAGATGTGCATTATTCCGTACGGAACGCAGGAAGGCGAAATCAGCTTCTGCGCTTACAACACGGGCATTGGCTGGCGCAATATCATCGAGCACATGCACCAGAACGCGACCGTTGCCAAGTGGTATGAAGAACACGGACGGCACGAGATTTTTGCCGGCGGCAAGACTGTCGAAATGTCCGATCCTACTCACGGTTTAAAGCTCAACGAAGTGGATCTCGCGCGGCCTAATAAACCGCATATGGAAGGTCCGAAGACCGCGCACGAAGAGACCGTGATGATGCGCAAGCTCTATCAGGAAATGATCCTCAAACAACAGGAGATTAAGTCAGACAACGGTGACAAGCCGGTGAAGATTCAGGGCTTGAGTCGTAAGAAGGATGTAGCTGTTGTCTCGGCTTAGTCCGAGGCGAACCGTCTGATTAGGTGCCCCGCGAGCGGCCGAACTGTTCGCGGGGTTTTCCTTGTCTGCTTGACCATGATGCCGCGGGACGTGTTAAATAAGGGTTCTAGAAAAACTGAAAAAGCAAAAACCGATCAATTGGAGAAATAGATGGCAGTAGTGACAGTCAACCAGGGCGAGTCGATCGAAAGTGCGTTGCGTCGGTTCAAGCGCAAGGTGATGACCGAAGAGATTATTAAGGACGCAAAGAAGCACGCTTTTTTCATGCCCCCGGGCCAGAAGGCAAAACTGAAGTCTGCTTTAGCCCGCAAACGCAACAAGAAAAAGGGTCGCCCGCGACCGCGCACCATGGGTCCCCGTTAGCAGTCGTGCCGCGTCAAACCACGAGACTCACCAGGTTGTCCACAACGAAAAGTGGGGTTCGGGAAAGCGTTTCTGAAGCGGCGGGCGCACGTGTGCAAAGCGGCGAACTAACTCACCAGATCGGCAAGTGATGACGCGCATCCTCTTAACCAACGACGACGGGATCCATTCTGAGGGCTTGGAACTTCTCGAAACAGCTCTACGGGAGATCGGCGATGTGTTTGTCATAGCTCCCGCCGCCGAGATGAGCGGCGCCTCGCACAGCTTGACTCTGTCGCGGCCGCTGCGCATCCGCCAAATCGATGATCGGCATTGGACAGTAGACGGAACGCCGACAGACTGTGTAACGCTGGCGCTGCATCAGATCCTGAAAGCTAACGAGCTGCCGGATGTTTGTGTATCAGGAATTAATCACGGTGGGAACCTGGGGGACGACGCGACCTATTCAGGCACCGTCGCGGGGGCGTTGGAGGCGACGATCCTAGGAGTACCGGGAATCGCCGTTAGCCTGGTCGCTCGAGAGAATCTTGATTTTACCGAAGCCGCTCGCTTTGCTTTGCTTGCCGTAAGAAAGATTCTGAGCGAAGGCTTGCCCGAGGGAACACTCTTGAACATGAATGTTCCGTTGGGAGTGGTCAAGGGCGTGAAAGTAACCCGCCAGGGCATCAAGAATGCCAGGCCCGTTATCACCGAGCATATCGATCCCCGCGGTAAGCCTTACTTCTGGATCGGCGAACAGTATTTCCGCTCGAATGCGGAAGACGGCACCGACTATCGAGCAATAGAAGAGGGGTATGTCTCGATCACCCCGTTGCGCAGCGACATGACGGATCATGCAGCCCTGAGCGAAATAGGCTCCTGGAATTACTTGGCTTCTTCTGAGCTCTTACACACTTAACACAGCGCCAAGACCTTCCTTCCGGCCAAAGAGTTGAGTTCCACAACATCACGGCAACACGCAACGCAAGCTGAGTATCGCATTCCGCGCGAGCGTATGGTTGAGCGCTTGCGCGAGCATTACGGCATCCACGATCCAAAGGTGTTGGAAGCCATGCGCCAGGTGCCGCGCCACTTCTTTGTTACCGAAGCTCTCCGCGGGCGCTCGTATGACGATAACGCCCTACCGATCGATTTCAACCAGACGATCTCGCAACCGTTCATCGTCGCGCGCATGACTGAATTGCTTGAGTTAGACAAAAAGAGCCGGGTGCTGGAAATTGGCGCGGGCTCAGGCTATCAAACGGCGGTGTTGGCGCAACTGGCGTCGCAGGTCTATTCAATTGAGCGCATAGGCGAACTGGCGCGCCAGGCCCAGAGCAGGATTCGTGAACTGGGAATTCACAACGCCACTGTTAAGGCTTTCGATGGGACGTTGGGTTGGAATGCTTACGGCCCTTACGATGGGATTCTGGTGGCTGCCGGCGGGCCAGGCATCCCTGATCCTTTGATAGCCCAACTGAAAACCGGCGGACATTTGGTGATCCCAATCGGAGAAACACGCGAAGCGCAGAAGCTCGTCCGCGTGATCAAGACTGAAAGCGGACATCGGGTCGAAGAGCATGGGCCCTGCCAGTTTGTGCCGTTGATTGGCCAGCATGGTTGGTCGAAGCAGTGAGTGGTGGGCAGTGGGCAGTGAAACGGAATCTGAATTAAGTTCCAAGTACGAAGGAAGACAGCGGCATCTCTCCGTATTGAACTAATATGATTGGCAAACTCATCGAACTACTTTCAGTCTTTATCGTGGCTACGATCTCGCGGCTTGGATATGCCGGAGTAGTTTTGCTCATGGCTATCGAGTCGGCGTGCATTCCGCTGCCTTCGGAAATAATTATGCCGTTTTCGGGCTACCTGGTTTACACGGGTAGATTCAACCTGTGGGCTGTGGGGGTAGCTGGAGCGTTCGGCTGCGTGGTGGGATCGCTCATCGCCTATTGGGTGGGGATGTATGGCGGTCGGCCGCTGATCGAAAAGTATGGCCGGTACCTGCTCGTCTCGCGTCACGATCTCGATCTGGCTGATCGATGGTTTGATCGCTTTGGCGAAGTGACTGTGTTCGCGAGCCGTCTATTGCCGGCGATCCGGACCTTCATCGCGTTCCCTGCGGGCGTGGCCCGGATGAATTTAAAGAAATTCGTGATCTACACTTTCGCCGGATCGCTGCCGTGGTGCATTGGCCTGGCTTATGTCGGACAAAGGCTCGGCGAGAAGTGGGACAAAGATCCAACGCTCAAGAATCTTTTTCACCGGTTCGATTTTGTGATCGGAATCGTCATCGCGTTGGCGGTTGCCTGGTGGGTGTGGCGACATATCAGACACCTGCGAGAAGACAAAGCGAAGGCGGCGTGATGAGTGAAAACCTAATCGACTCAAAGGTACGCGTGTTTGACAGTGTCTCCACCGTCACATAGAATCCAATCCTGTTAGTTCGGGGCGTGGCTCAGCCTGGTAGAGCGCTCGGTTCGGGACCGAGAGGTCGGAGGTTCGAATCCTCTCGCCCCGACCATTCAATTCAAAAGACAGCGGTCGCCGATCTGCGGCCGTTTTTGTTTTGTGCCCGATCTCCCCGGAAGAATGAGCACCTCAGCGACGCGATGCTTCCGCGATTTTCAAACGCAGACGTTGAGCCGAAGTATCGGAGTCGGCCAAAGCGGTCTGGGTCCGGCTGTGATCCTGGCGCAGCAAATCAAGCTGTGCCTGTGCCCGTAGCTTCTCGTTGTTCAGGCGACGACGGAGCGATTCCCGAGCCTCCTCCGGATGTACGGAGCCGAACGCAGCGAGTTGCGACTCGATATTTTCAGGGCGCATCTGCTCGTCGGTCTGATCGATTTTCTTTTGTAAACTCGCTTCCTTGTCAATCGTATCCCGCAATTGGGCCTGCAGGGCCTGCGCCCTTTGCTCCTCCTTGATGAGCAACTCGCGCAAGTAATCAGCCTGATGATATTTTTCGAGTTCCGCGACCTTCCTCTTGAGCTGTTCGACTTCCCCGATCAGCTTCAGCGCGGTTCTGCGTTCCTGCTCACAGTCGGTTTTGTTCTGAGCTTGCGCCGCGGATTCGCCGCGCTTTTGGGACGGTTCCTGCGAGGAAGCAGCCGATATGTTGAGGAATAGAAGGCAGACCAATGAAGCCCATAGCAGGGGCCCGCTGAAGTTGCGCTTATGAAATGCACGCTCTAACGACGGAATCACTCTCATGTACTCCTCCATCTTTCTTCCTGTTCAATCCAGCCAGTGGACTGAATCCGAATGTTGCCCGGATGATACAAACACCCGAGGTCGATGTCACGTTCCGGTAAATGTAAGCAGTCGGGTAAATGTGTGGCGCCTGGTATCGAACGCGAAGCGGGGCAGTAGCCCGACCGTAAGGGAGGGCGTTCTATCACGCGTTTGCGCACCTCCCCTACGGTCGGGCTACTGCCGCGTTTGGTCGGCGACAGAGATTTACTCCGTTACCTAATCGTAGGCGCCGTCGTAAATTGGTTTCGTGCTTTCATTTCTTTCAGAGGGAAATTGACTAAGGCCATCGACGCGCGTGAAGACGCCATTCCGGCGGGACCAGCCTATTGGAATCGGGATCTGCCACTCTCCAGCTTCGTGCCTAAGCTTTCACGACCGGGCGATCAGCGATTACGTCCGGCAGTTCATCCTCTACAAGTCGAAGATGGGGATACAGGTAGGCGGCGGCAACGGTCAGCAGGACCAACAGCCCGAGCACGATGTAGAGCAACCCAATTCCTCGACCGCGTCCGACTCCAATTAATCTACCGACGCTCGAGACGAGAGGTCCATTGACAACGAGCAAGGGCTCGAAGACATGGTCGGCCAGCGGCCCGGCCACCAGATAAGCGAGGGGCATCTAGGACCATGCGATCATACGACGGACCGCAAAGACACGCCCCTGAACGTCTAACGCGACCTTGCTCTGCCAGATGGCCTGACTGGCACCGATGATGATGGGCAAACTAAACGAGAGCAGGAAGACTGCACCGATTATCAGGGGCACCGACGGCTGTGATCCCATCGTCACGACGCAAAATCCCACCAGTAGATAAAAGCCCACCACACCATTTACGCGACGCTTAGGACCTCCCCAGGTGCTCATCAAGAAACTTCCAACCAGCGTGCCGAGACCGCCAAAGGACAAAACGGTAGCGAGTGCTCGCGGAGTAGCAAACGAAAGCATAAGAGGCGCACTTAGTACGACGACAAAGCCGATCAGAAAATTATTTGCGGCAAAGAAAATCAGTAATCCAAGCAGGCCTGCACGCGCAGTGATGTAAGACCACCCGTATGCGGCGCTACGCAGCAGTGATGGCTTTCTCTTCTCAACGCTGCTGATGGAGGTAAGCCTGGGGATAGGCGTGTACAGCAGCACGGTCACCGCAACCAGGAATGTCAGGAAGTCTACGAATATCACGCCCCAGAGGTGGATAGTGGTGACGAGTGCGACCGCCACTAGCGGCGCAATAATCTGGCCAACTGCCTCGTTAAGCTGAATCATGCCGCTCGCGCGGCCGAGATGACGCTTCGGCACCAACAACGTGGTGGCAGCAGCGAAAGCGGGGCCTTGAGAGGTGATGAAAATCGATTTGACTCCATTGATAATGTAGATGTGCCAAATCTCGAGCCTATTGAAATAGAACAACGTCGCGACCGCGAGCATGCAGAGCCCTGAGCCGAAATCGCACAGAATCATCATCGACCGTCGATCCCAGCGATCAGCAACAGCTCCGGCGAGCGGGGAAATGATGATGCCCGGCAGCGTCGCAAAGAAGGTGACCAGCGCGAATTTCGTTGCTGACCCTGTTCTCTGGTAGACCCAGACGCCGAGTGCAAAGCTAGTCAGGCTGGATCCCAGTACAGAAACAAGTTGGCCACCCCAGATGAGGACGAAGCTACGCATTCCACTGAAGAAAGTGAGAAATGACATACGGTAATCCTTGCAAGATTACTACGGCTTTTTCATTAGACTTCGCTGGCGAAGGAGCTTGTCCGCGTCGTGCCCAGTTTGATGTAGCTCAAGCTGCTAGCCTGCGCAGACTAGCAGCCTGCGCTACTTAAACGTCTAACTGGGTATCCGCTACGGCAAATTTTGATTGGTCGATTGAACTTTTTCAAGATAAGCCTTCATTCGTTCGGCCAACGTCCGCACATAAGGCTCCGTGACTATCTGGTGATGGTCGCCGGGAACGGATTGGACCTCTAGCTGCTCCGCGACCTTTCTCCATCCGTGTGCGGAATCACCAGCAGACGCACCGTCGCTGGCTTGGAAAAGAACGACTCTCCCTTGATAGCCGGCAGGCACATACCTCTTGAGCGCGCGCCGATTAGCTTTGAACACCTGTAACAATCGATTTAATTCTGAGACCTCCACGGAGGGAGGCAGGATGTTATGGTTTCTCGCTTGCTCCAGAAAATAGTTCAACCGGTCTGCTTCTTTCAACTGCCTGACTTCATCAAACGAGACAGCCAGTTCTTTACCGGAGAGCAGGAATAAGTCAAGGAAGAATCTTACGAGTAGGGTCGCGTCTTCATCAGCGAGTTTTTCGTCATCTCCGTCAAATTGCGACAAATGGCTGTCCATTAGGATTACGAGGCAGACCTGTTCATGCTGCTTCTGTAGCTGCTGGGCCATCTCCAGAGCTATCACTCCTCCCATGGACCAACCGCCGAGTAGATAAGGTCCGTGCGACTGAACTTCACGAATGGCTTCGATGTAGGACCTTGCCATTTCTTCAATTCGCGTCAATGGCTCTCGTCCGCCATTATGGTTGACGGCTTGCAATCCATAGAATGGCTGGTCCTTGCCCAGCTTTTGCGCCAACGCAAAATACGACCACACGTTTCCGCCGACGGGATGCACGCAGAAGAAAGGCAGCTTTGAACCGGCTGGTTGGATACTAACCAGCGGGGACGTTGGCTGGGCTTTGCCATGGTCGCGAAGCAGTGCCGCCATTTGTTCGATGGTGGGGCGCGCGAGCAGAACAGCCAGCGGAATGCTTTGGGCAAACTGATTCTGGATGCGGGCCATAAGGTGTAGAGCCAGAATGGAATGTCCCCCCAGTTCAAAAAAGTTGTCTCTGACCCCAATGGGAGAAACTTTCAGAAGGCTTTCCCAAATCTGCGTGAGCTGGAATTCCAGCAGGTCACGGGGCGGCGTGATCGAGTCGGATCGTTCAACGACGCTCGTCCCCGGTTCGGGCAAGGCTTTCGGGTCCAACTTGCCGTGCGGCATTCTGGGCAGGCGGTCGAGCATCACAAACGCGGAGGGCACCATGTAATCCGGCAATTTCTCCTTTAATGAGTTTCGCAACTCCGTGGCCCCGAGGCTGTTCTGTTCTTCAGAGACGACATAGGCGACGATCATCTTCTCTCCGAGTGCGCCTTCCCGTGTCAAGACTGCGGCTTCGCGCACACAGGGGTGTTGGTTGAGGGCAGCGGCCACCTCTCCCAGCTCAATTCTGTAACCGCGTATTTTCACCTGATCGTCGGCGCGGCCAAGAAACACGATGTTGCCGTCTGGCAGGTGGCGAGCCAGGTCACCAGTCTTATACAGACGGGCGCCCCCCGTTTCATTGTATGGATGTGGGATGAAATTCTCGGCAGTCAGGTCAGCGCGGTTGAGGTAACCACGCGCCAGGCAATCGCCACCGATATACAACTCTCCGGGGGTGCCGACCGGCACCGGTTGCAGTTGATTGTCCAGTAAGAAAGCCTGAGTGTTCGGGAGCGGGCGCCCAATGGGAATTGATCCGTCCGTCTCATCCGCGCTGTCGAAACAGTAAGTCAGCATACCCACGGTAGCTTCCGTCGGCCCGTAATGGTTAAGGATACGGCAAGCGGGCGCTGAGACCTGAAGGCCCGCGATCCAGTCCCGACGCGAGGCTTCGCCTCCGACGACCAGCCACTGCCTGGGCATCAATTCCTCCGGTTCTGCCCAGTTCAGTAAGGCGGCGAGGTGCGTTGGTGCGATCTTGAGACAATCGATGCGATGCAGATTGAAGTATTCGGCCAGTAGCTGAGGATTGGTTGAACTCTCTTGCGATATCACGTGCACGCAGCCACCGGTTACGAGTGGCGGGTATAGCGCCGTCAGTGAAGCATCGACCGTCAGCGGCTGTACCATGGCGAAGTCAAGACCGCTCTCCGCACGCATTCGGTGACAGATGCCCTGAACATAATTAACGAGTGACTGATGCTCTATCAGGATACCCTTGGGCCTCCCGGTCGAACCAGAGGTATAAATTAAGTAAGCGAGGTTACGCGCCGTCACAGCACTCACAGGATTCAGTTCGCTTTCGCCGGCCGTTTTTTCCGTCGCATCGTCCAGACAAATTATCTGAGGGGTATAAGTTGGTAGGCGGCTGATCAGGTCTTTCTGCGTCAACATCACAGGCACGCGGGTATCTTCCAGCATGTACTCAAGCCGCTGCTGTGGAAGTTGTGGGTCAAACGGTACATACGCCGCCCCGGCTTTGAGGATGGCCAGAGCTCCGATCACCATCTCCAGAGATCGCTTAGCATAAAGACCGACCAGCATGTCAGCTGCAACTCCGATCCCTCGCAGATGATGGGCGAGTTGATTCGCTCGACGGTTTAATTGCGTGTAGGTTAGAGCGTGGCCTTCAAAAGCTATCGCAATTTTCTCAGGCGTCCGCTCCACCTGGGCCTCAAACAATTGATGAATGCATGCATCATGGCCGTAGTCCTCCCTGACGTCGTTCCACTCAATCAACAGACGTTGACGCTCCGCGGACGAAAGGGGTGTGAAAGACTCATAACGCGCGGCTGGATCGTCAACCATGGCCGATAGCGTTCTGGAGTAATACTCGCCGATGGAACTGATCTGGTCCTCACTAAATTCGGAGATGAGGTATCCCAAATCTAACTGCACGTCGGAGGTGTCCAGATCCAGGCCAAACGTTGCTTTAAATGCATAGTTGGTATCGGCAAAGACTTTGGCTTCCAAAAACTCAACGCTCTTCAGGCTCCTGAGATTCTGGTAGATGTGGAAGTTGATGAAATTGAAGGTCGTCTCGAACAACGCCTGACCGCCGTTGAGTCTCTGCATTTCCGCCAGCGGGAACCGGCGGAAGGGCATTAACTCCTGTTCAGCCGCGAACGTTTCTTTGATGAGCTCGAGCCAGGTACCACCGCGCAAGCGCAATCGAATCGGAACGCTGTTGAGGAAGAGTCCGAGCACGCGGTCGCCGTCGGACTCTTCGAGGCGCCCGTTAGAGATGAGCCCCGTCAAGACATCCTGCTGACCGCTGAGCAGGCCGAGCACTCGAAGGTGCGCCGAAAGCAAAACGCTCTTGAGCGGGACGCCCGCAGTACGGCTCAGCTTTTTCAAAGCCGCTGAAACCTCGACGGGAATCGCGACTTGTACGGAACGCTGTTTGACCTCAGTTGAGCGGCGGTCCGAAGGCTGCCGAGGCATGACCGTGGCGGTGCTGCCGCTCAGCTTTTCGAGCCAGAATTCGCGATTCTGACTGGATGAGATGACGCTCCTTTCCAGTGCTACAAAATCCCGGAAGCTCGCTGCCGGCGGAGGCCCAGGACTGAAAGGCATGTCACCCAGCGCAGCGAAGTAGATCTTAAACAGCTCAGTTATCATGGAGGCCACGCTCCACCCGTCAAGGATTGCGTGATGCTCCGTCCAGGAAAGCTGGAAAATCTGTTCGCCGCGAATGTGGACGTGGAAGCGCGCGAGGGGAGCGCAGGTCCAATCGAAGGTCCGCCCCTTTTCAGCTTCGAACCAGACTTCAATCTCCCGGTCCTGCTGAGAGAGCGACAGATGGCGCAGGTCATCCACTTGCAGATCAACAGCCACGATCCGATGAACAAGTTGCAGGGGCTCACTAAAACTTGTCAGATCGAACGAGGTGCGCAGGACTGGGTGACGTGAAACAAGCTGCTGCAGGGCTGTGCGCAAATGGTTCTGGTCGAAGCGAGCCTTCAAGCGCATGCTGGTAATATTGTGATAGACCGCCGACTCGGGGTTAGACTGACTGTGAAAGAGCATGCCTGCCTGGAGCATTGCCAAAGGGTAAGCATCTTCTATGTCGGTGGGTAGACGCGCGCGGTCCGCTTCGGAGATAAGACTGAAGACCTCAGTTTTCAGTGGTTGCAAATCCTGTTCAAATTCAGGAATCTCCCGGGCGATTTCGCTGATGGTCGGGCGCTGAAAAAGTTGGTGAATGGCAAAAGTGAGTCCTCTTTGCCGCGCCTTCGAGTGAACCTGAATGCTTCTAATAGAGTCTCCGCCCAGATCGAAAAAGTTATCATGAATGCCGACTCGTTCAATTCCTAACGTCTCTGCCCAGATTTCGGCGAGTGCCTTTTCGGTTGAGGTGTGAGGGGCGGTATAAGCCTCACTGATCTCTGGCCTCGCTGTTTCGGGTTCGGGCAGCGCTTGATAATCAACTTTCCCATGAGCCGTGAGGGGGAAACTCGCCAGCGATACGAAGTGCGAGGGGATCATATATTCAGGCAGCTTCTCCTTGAGAAAGTTGCGTAATTCACTGAGGTCGATATTCCGGCCGCGCCCGGTAACGAGATAGGCAGTCAAACGTTTCTCCTCGCCGTACTCTCTGGCGATGACTGATGTTTCCTGCACCGCCTCGTGTTGACTGAGGACGGATTCAATCTCTCCCAACTCGATGCGGAAGCCGCGAATCTTTACTTGCAAGTCGAGGCGACCGAGGTACTCAATATCTCCATTCGGAAGATAACGACCCAAGTCACCGGATTTGTAGAGCCGCTCGCCGGGTGTGTCGCTGAAGGGGTGCGGAACGAATCTTTGGCTGGTCAGTTCGGGCAGGCCAAGATAGCCCCGGGCTAGTCCTGCTCCGCCGACATGAATCTCACCAGGTATGCCGACGGGCACGGGCTGCATGTCCTGGTCAAGTAAATAGACGTCCAGATCAGGTACCGGAACTCCGATGTAACTTTTTCCATTCCCGTCTATGTCGTCCATGGTCAACGGTCGATAAGTGACATGCACTGTGGTTTCCGTAATCCCAAACATGTTGACCATTTGAGGCTGCTGATCTCCGTAGCGCTCGAACCAGGGTTCTAAGCTTTGTATCTCGAGCGCCTCACCGCCGAAGATGACCAGGCGCAGGTCGAGCTTCGGCGCGTCAATCAGCGATTCTTCCTGCCGAATCAGCTGCTGGAATGCTGAAGGCGTCTGGTTAAGAACGGTGACCTGCTCTCTTGCTAATAGATCACGAAACGCTTCGGGAGATCTGCTTACCAGATATGTCACGATGACAAGTCGTCCGCCATAGAGGAGCGCGCCCCAAAGTTCCCACACCGAGAAGTCGAACGCGTAAGAGTGAAAAAGCGTCCATACGTCGCGCGCGTCAAAGTTAAACCAGTCTCGGGTGGCCTCGAAGAGGCGTACAACATTGGCATGATCCACCAAAGTGCCTTTGGGCTTGCCGGTCGAACCCGAGGTGTAGATCACGTATGCCAGGTTTGCCGGTGTTGTCTCCTGAACTGGATTCTGCTCGCTTTCACTATCAATGCGTTCCTCAGCAGGTTCACAGCAAAGAACGCGCGCCCCATAAGACACAATGGGTGGCGGCAATTTCTCAAGCAAGTCTTGTTGCGTCAGGATGACGGTGACCTTGGCATCCTCCAGCATGAACGCGAGCCGCTGCGTCGGGTAGAAAGGATCGAGCGGGACATACGCGCCTCCCGCCTTGAGCACTCCCAGCAGGCCGACCACCAAATCGATATTGCGTTCCATGTAGACGCCTACCAGCGCATCTGGTTTTACGCCGAGCGCGCGCAGATTATGGGCGACCCGGTTGGCCTTCCGGTTCAGTTCGCGGTAGGTCAACTGGATACCCTCGAACACCAACGCCGTCGCGTCGGGGGTGCGCGTCACCTGGGCCTCAAATAACTCGTGCAGGCAAGCACGCGGATCGTACGATACGCGGGAACGGTTCCTCTCGATCAAGATGGAGTGCAGTTCCCGCTCGGTCAGCATCGAAAGTCGCGATAAAGCCTGTTCGGGGGTCTCAACTATGCTCCGAAGTAGGACCTCGTAATGCTCAAGCAGACGAAGAATAGTCGAGCCATCGAAGAGGTCTGTGTTGTACTCCAACACCATCGCGAGCCCGTCATTGACTTCCGTCACCTCCAGCGTCAGATCAAATTTGGCGGTGTGTATGTCAACGGGCATCGCAGTCAAACTGAGTCCTGGCAGTGTCAACGCTGGCGACGGAGTGTTCTGCAGCACAAACGCCACCTGGAACAGAGCTGAGCGGCTCACGTCTCGTCGCGGCTGCAACTCCTCAATCAGCCGCTCGAAAGGCAAATCCTGGTGAGCGTATGCGCCCAATGCCTCCTGGCGAACGCGTTTCAATAACTCAAGAAAGCTGGGATCGCCGGACAGATCTGCGCGCAAGACCAGGGTATTGGCGAAGTAACCGATCAAGCCCTCGATTTCTGCGCGATTTCGATTGGCGATTGGAGTGCCCACCAGGAGATCGTCCTGTCCGGTGTAGCGATAGAGCAGCAACTCGAACGCCGCCAGCAGTCCCATAAACAAGGTGACGCTTTGCTGCTGACATAATTCATGAAGGTCAGCACTCAGAGACTGAGGGATTAAGAGAGTTTCTTTTGCCCCGTTAAAAGTCTGCACCGCCGGTCGAGGACGATCGGTGGGCATTTCCAAAACCGGAAGACTGCCGCCAAGCCGCTGCTTCCAGTAGGACAGCTGATTCTCGATTACGCCTCCCTGTAGCCACCTGCGCTGCTCGACGGCGAAATCAACATACTGAATCGGCAAAGGCGGAAGCGGTGAAGGTTTATTACAGCCGAACGCCTCGTAGAGTTGCGCCAGCTCCTGGACCATCACTCCAATGGACCAGCCGTCTGAAATAATGTGATGGGTGGTCACCAGGAGCACGCGCTCATCTTTGCTTAACTGCAAAATTTTCAAACGCAGCAGGGGGCCGGTGCTGAGATCGAAAAGCTGCTGCGCTTCTTCTGTGCTTAAGCGCTGAACTTCATTCTCCCGATCCGCTGGGGAGATGTTTCCGAGATCGATCACTGGAATCTGTACCTGAGAAATCGCTGAAATATTCTGAGTGGGCTCGCCGTCGATAGTTACGAAGCTGGTCCGCAGCACTTCATGGCGCTTGATAATTTCATTGAAGCTGCGCTCTAAGGCGATGAGGTCAACGCGGCCTTGGAGACGCACGGCGCCGGCAACATTGTAGACCGGGCTGTCAGGGTTGAGGCGGTCGAAAATCCACAGGCGTTCCTGAGCAAATGAGAGCGACAGGGGCCCGTTTCTGGAAGCGCGAAGTATCGAGTCAGAGGCGCCGCTTCCAACCTGTCCGACCTGGTTAAGGAAACTAATAATCTCCGGTTTTCGTGCCGCTAACTGCTTCAATAATTCAGCGGTCATCACCCCTGAAGGCGCGCTATAGCGCAGACGATCCCCTTCGATCCAAAGCTTCACGTCCAGGTTCCGCAGGTAAGAAAAAAACTCCGAGGTCATTACAATTCTCCGCTCACGCGCTGGGCTTCCTGGTTTTCAGCGGAGTGGGTCAGTCCTTCCAACGCCCATCGGATCGTCTCAATTTCTTCGGACATCGCTGAGATAGTTGGATGTTCAAACGCCGCTTGCAGAGGCAGTTCCAGCCGAAAAGCAGAACGAATTCGAGAGATTAGTTGAGTTGCCAGCAGCGAGTGCCCGCCCAGTGTGAAGAAGTTTTCGTAAACCGAGACGTCCTTAACTCGCAACAGCTCCGCCCAAATTTCCGACAGGATTCTCTCTGTTTGGGTCCGCGGGAGCACGAGTTCACTCTCCAGATCGCGCCGTGTCTGCCCTGGGGCAGGCAGCGCCTGACGATTCACTTTTCCGTTCGCTGTGAGCGGCAAACTTTCCATCAGGAGAACGGCCGAAGGCAACATGTAATCCGGCAGTTTCCTTTTCAGAAAGCCGAATAACTCCTCGACCGTACAGGTCGCTCTCTGGGCTGGGACAACGTAAGCTATGATGCGCTTATCGCCCTCAACATCCTCGCGGACCATTACCACAGCATCCGACACGGTTACGTGCTGAGTCAGGACGGTTTCGATCTCTCCTAATTCAATGCGGAAGCCGCGGATCTTTACCTGGTGGTCAATGCGACCGAGGAAGTCGAGGTTGCCGTCGGGCAGATAGCGGGCCACGTCTCCCGTTCGATACATACGTGCTCCAGGTCTTTCAGCGAATGGATTAGGAATGAAACGTTCGGCGGTCAACTCCGGACAATTGAGATAACCGCGGGCCAGTCCTTCGCCGCTAAGATAAAGTTCACCAACGGCGCCCACGGCAACTAATTGGAGATTCGGATCCAGCAAATAAACCTGGCTGTTTGCAATCGGACGACCGATGACTGGCTGGCGAGTCGCTGCCTGGGCCACCGCCGCAAAGGTTGAATAAGTCGTGTCTTCCGACGGTCCGTAGAGATTCCACAGTTTGGGGACATTCGTTTGCTGATAGATTTGATCGACCAGTGATTTTGTCAGCGGCTCACCCGCGAGATTAAGGACCCGAACCGACTTGGGGACGCCGTCAATGCGCAGTAACTCCGTCATCGCGGATGGAACAGTATTGATCAGCGTGATCTTTTGTGCGGCCGGGAGCGAGGGAACCTGCAAAACGTTTTCAGCCATGATTATTGTGCCGCCGCTGGCCAGCGTCACAAAGATCTCGAAAACGGACAAATCGAAGCAGATCGAGGTCGAAGCCAGGACGCCGGCAAGCTCGTCCGGCGGGAAAACTGTTCTGGCCCAGGTGACCATTGCAACCGCGCTTTGATGAGCAATCGCAACCCCCTTCGGTTTGCCCGTCGAGCCAGAGGTATAAATAACGTAGGCAAGATTCTCCGCCGATGCAGCCCGCGCCGGGTTTTCAGCACTCGCTTCGCTATTCACACTCCAGTCGCCATCGAGGCAGAGTAACTGCGTCTCGGATTGTGGTAAACCATCGAGCAAATGCTGCTGCGTGAGCAAAACAGGAACTTGTGAGTCTTCGAGCATCAGGCGGATGCGTTCCTGCGGATAACGTGGGTCAAGCGGGACATATGCTCCCCCGGCCTTGAGAATGCCGAGCATCCCGATAATCATTTCAATGCCACGCTCGACGGAAATGCCGACAAGTGTTTCTGCCCCGACACCCATTGAGCGCAGGCGATGCGCCAACTGGTTAGCTCTGCGGTTCAATTCGGTGTAGCTGAGTTGGGTATCGTCGAGCACTAACGCCACGCCGTCAGGAGTGCGGTCCGTTTGCGCCTCAAAGAGTTCGTGCAGGCATGCCGTCCGCGGATAATCGTTTGCCGTGTCGTTCCACTGACGAAGCAGTTGTTGTTCCTGCTGGGACAAGAATTGAAGCGTAGAGACGCGCTGCTTGGGATCATCAACAATACTCTGGAGCAGGAATCTAAAGTTTTCGCTGCAGCGTATAACGGTCGCAGCGTCAAATAAATCTGTGTTGTATTCAAGCAACCCCCTGAGTTGTCCATCCAGCTCCGCCATTGTCAAGGTAAGATCAAATTGGGCGATTCGCCGTTCCAAAGCCATAGGTTGTAACGTTAGATCACCGAGCTGGAGTTGTCCTCCCGTTTCACTCATGCTGAGCGCGGCCAGGCCCTCTTCACTTAGAAGGTGGGGCTTTTGGAAGACGAACATGACCTGAAAAATGGGCGGCCGACTGGGAGTTCGTTCCGGTTGAAGACGAGCGGTCAGCAGAGAAAAAGGATAGTCCTGATGCTCGAAAGCTCCAAGCGCCGTTGCGCGCATCTGAACAAGAAATTCTTCAAAAGTCGGGTCGCCCGAAAAGTCGGCCCGCAGCGGCAAGGGATTCACAAAGAGGCCGACGATTCCGGCCAACTCCGGATGATTGCGGCCGATCATCGGTGAGCCGACGATGATGTCGTCCTGCCCTGAATAGCGGTGAAGCAACACCTGAAAAGCGGCGAGAAGAGTCATGTAAGAAGTCGCATTCTGAGCACGTCCAACCTCCTTTAGTTGCTCAGTCAGCTCGCTACTCAGTTGAAAATAGTGGGCAGAGCCCTCGTAAGTTTGCAGAGGCGGATGTGGCCGGTCCGTCGGCAGGTTGAGTATCGGCAGTTCGCCCGTCAGTTGCTTGTTCCAGTAGGACCAGAGTTGCTCGCCACCCTGACCCTCGAGCAATTCGGCCTGCCACCGGACGAAGTCGGAATAATCCAACTCGACAGGTTGTAACTTCGCGGGAAGGCCCTCCTTTTTCGCCGCGTATAGGTTCGCTAACTCATCGGTAAGCACGACCAGCGACCAGAGGTCAGTCACTATGTGGTGCATCACCCACAGCAGGAGACATTCACGCTTTGAGCGCCTGAATAGGTACACTCTCATCAGCGGGTCTCGCTCTAAATCGAATGGGCGACGCGTTTCCGCGGATAGTCGTTCGTTCAGAGCCGCTTCGCTCCAATTTGAGGCGTCTTCCTCGCGAAACCAAATGTTCATACGCTCGTGAACTTGCTGAAGCGGTTCACCGTCCTGTGATGTGAAGGTAGTACGCAGAGAAGGATGGCGATCAACCAGACTCTGAAAGGATTCTCTTAAAGCCAGGGCATCGAGCTTTCCCTGAATGCGGGCCGCGCCCCAAACGTTGTAGGCCGTACTCTCCGGCGCCATCTGGTTCAAAAACCAGAGTGCTTGCTGAGCGTAAGACAGAGGGTGAACATTCGCCGCCAACTCGGCTGCGGCGGGGGTAAACCCGGTACTTCCGTTTCCCTTAACTCTGGCCACCGCCTGCGCCGCCAGTTCAGAGATGCCTGGCCCCTGAAGGAAACTCCACATCGGCAAACGAATTCCAAGTTGGAGTTCGATACTGTGCATCAATTCGATCGCGACTATTGAATCCAGACCATATTGTGCGATTGGTTGATGCTTATCAATCTGGCTCGCCGCTATTCCGATCTTGGCCGCGAGCATATTCGTTAACCATGACTCGACTTCTCCGATGGTCCTTTCCGTGTTGGTAAATTCTGGCGACCATCTAACCTGC
>Ga0137403_10000519_pt1 | contig 50083 bp, 44 predicted proteins | sample CZOMad2_1_16fung_FD_122057 | JGI IMG/M metagenome (GOLD analysis project Ga0137403, IMG submission 122057) | Vadose zone soil fungal communities from Angelo Coast Range Reserve, California, USA - CZOMad2_1_16fungal (Hybrid Assembly) | ecosystem: Environmental > Terrestrial > Soil > Vadose zone... | reverse complement strand
AGGCGGTTCAGAGCACAGCACGCGGTTCAGAGCGCAGCCGGGTCCGGTACTCACACGGCAGGGGAGTCATGACGATCGCGATGTCAGAACAAGTCGACGCCGAGCCCTGCGACGTCCTTCGCGGCGGCGACGGACCGGTGTACTTCCTGCTGGGCGGGCGGCTCTACGTCGTGCACGAGGTGCTCGGCCGCTGGATCGAGCCGGATCCCGGAACGCGCAAGCCGGCGCCGACCGAACGTGAGCAGGCCCAGGTCGAACACTGGCTGGTGGTCGCCTCGGTAGGCCGCTTCGGAACCCCGGGCGTCTTCCGCCTGCAGCGCCGCCCTGCCCCGCCGGCGAACGGACCGGACAGCTGGACAGTCCGCGCCGAGCGCCGGTGAGTGGGGCAGGAGGTGCTTGGCAGGTACGGGCAAGGTGTGCAGCTCAGCGGCGTAGGCGGTCCGAAAACCCGCTGGGTCAAGGTGACCTGCATCTCGCAGGCGTCGCAAAATCACGAGGGTGCTGACCTTAAAGGTTCGCGCAAGACGTGCCAGCGTATCGGACAGCCGCTCACCCGCTTCCAAGGAGGCACGAAGCGCATTGAGCGGCACCAGAAGTTCGGCGGCCACGCTGTTGCACCATCGCTCAATCGCCTGGTCCGGAGTGGCGCCGGCGGTGGAATCGGACAGCGCCGACGCGCCGATCCACTTGCGGGTGCGGAGGAGGAAATTGGAGCGCATTGTTTGTTCTCCTTCAAACGGCTCTCATTCTGAGATGAGGCGTTATGGGAGAGACGGTGTTGCCGCAGCACAAGGGCTGGCAGGGCAAATCGATCCGTGAAATGGCGGAGGCCCAGGGCAAGGGCATCATCGAGGCTTTCCTGGATCTGGCGGTCGAGGAGAACCTGGATACCGTGTTCTTGGAGGGGGCCTCGAACGTCGATAAGGCGGCCATGGCGCAGATCCTCAACTACCCCAACGCCTATATCGGTCTCTCCGACGGCGGCGCCCACGTGCAGTTCCACGGGGGCTATGGCTACAGCACGCGTTTGCTCGGCTACTGGGTGCGCCAGGAGGGCATCATGTCGCTGGAGCACGCGGTGCGACGGCTGACCTTCGAGTCGGCCTCGACGTTCGGCATCTACGATCGGGGGCTCCTCCGCCCTGGCCTGGCGGCTGATATTACGATCTTCGATCCTGACACCATCAACCCGCTGCCGGAGGACACCGTGCACGATTTTCCGGCCGGCGGCTGGCGCATCCGAGAGCTGGCCACTGGGATTCATTACACCATCGTCAACGGCCAGGTGTTGCTCGAAAACGGCCACCACACCGGCGCGCTCCCAGGGCGCGTGCTCAGGAATAGCCAGTATCACGAGACGGCACGGGCATAAGTGAGAGTAGTCCGCTGTTCCCCCTCTCCCTGGCCAGGGAGAGGGGCTCCGTGTGCAGTTCTGGCCCTGTTTTCCCTAACGCACGTCCGGAATGGTCCCGCAGTCTGTTCTCGCCTGGCCATCTATGGCACCTATCGGGTGTGAAGCGAGAGTAGGGCACATCCCCAGATCACCACGCCTGCGAGGGACAGTCGTACGAGACGCGCATGGTCAGCAGCTCATGTCCCCTAGGGTTGGCGGATTTTACAATCACCCGGTATATCTGAACAGATGCTGGCCTCTCTTCTGCAGCTCTCGCCATGATCACTAACCGCTTGCAATTGCGCTCCGGAAGCCTCATCTCCCCGCTACATGATGCCATCCGCATCGCCGAGGAATGGTCCCTGGTCGACCAACTCCTTGCCGGTCGAGTCGCCATCTCCTTCGGCTCCGGCTGGAACGTCAACGACTTCGTCTTCTTTCCGAGGGTACGATACACGCCGGGAAATCATGTACAAGCAGATCGACACCATCCGTACCCTGTGGCGGGGCGAGCTTATGACGCGCAAGAATACCTTCGGCAAAGATGTGGAGATCACCCTCTACCCAAAACTCGTCCAGAAAGAACTCCCCACCTGGCCTGGTTTCGCTATCGCATAGCCGCCAGTATGCCATCGCTCAAGTGATGTTGCTGAGCCGCTGCACTCTCGAATAACCTGGCGACGTTGGATTAGCGGTTAAGGTCCAGATCAGTATGGAAGGAAGTTTTTCGTGGAGAAAACACTTGAACTTCGGGCTAAGTTGCCACACCATAATAGTCTGATGGGCACCTAACCGAAGCATCTATCTTAGCTTATCAGGAGGTTGCGATGCGCACCTTGCTAGCGATCAGCGTCTTCTGGGCAGCAGTCGTGCCGTTCTTGCTGTGCACGCTGGTTTCGGCCGGCGAAGGGCCGAAAAAGATCGTCACCGTCGAGGGCATCACCGAATATCAGCTCGAAAATGGCCTGCGGCTTCTGCTCTATCCCGACAGCTCGCGCCCAAGAGTGACGGTGAACATGACCGTGCTGGTCGGCTCGCGTCATGAGGGATACGGCGAGACCGGCATGGCCCATTTGCTGGAACACCTGCTCTTCAAAGGCACGCCAACGCACCCCAACATTCCCAAGGTGCTTCGGGATCATGGCGCCCAGTTCAACGGCAGCACCTCAGCGGACCGGACGAACTATTTTGAAACCGTCCCTGCCTCCGCCGGAAACCTGGAGTTCTTCATCCGCATGGAGGCTGATCGTCTGGTCAATAGCTACGTCAAGCAGGAGGACCTCGATTCGGAGATGACAGTCGTGCGGAACGAATTCGAGCGGGGAGAGAATTCACCGACGGGCGTGCTGATGAAGCGGATTACGGCCGCAGCGTACAACTGGCACAACTATGGAAAGCCAACAATCGGCAATCGCAGCGACATCGAGCGCGTGCCGATCGAGAACCTGCGGGCGTTCTATCGGAAGTATTATCAGCCCGACAATGTCGTCCTGGTCGTGGCCGGTCAGTTCGACGAGGCCAAGGCATTGGCGTTGGTGCAGACATACTTCGGCACAATTCCGCGGCCACAGCGCGAGCTCAATACCACGTACACCGAAGAGCCGGAACAGGATGGCGAGAGGCTGGTCACGCTGCGGCGCGTCGGCGACGTGGGAGCGGTCGGGGTAGCCTATCACATCCCGGCCGGTCCGCACGAGGACTGGGCCCGGCTACAGGTGCTCACCATAATCCTCAGCTCAGAGCCCTCTGGGCGGCTCTATAAGGCGCTGGTCGAAACGAAGAAGGCTACCCGCGTCTATGCTAGCGCCCGCGGCCAGCACGATCCGGGCCTGATGATGACGCAAGCGGAGGTGCGCGACCCAAAGGATCTGGACGAGGCGCGCGACACCATCATCGCAACGGTCGAAGACATCGGCATGCAAGGCGTTACCGCCGAGGAAGTGAACCGCGCTCGACAGCAGATACTCAAGGCCCGCGAACTGGCCGCGGCCGATACCAACCAGACCGCGATTGCGCTCAGCGAATGGGCCGCCCAGGGAGACTGGCGCTTGTACTTCCTGCATCGCGATCGTCTCGAGCAGGTCACGCCCAGCCAGGTGCAGGCCGTTGCGGCGCACTATCTACAGGGCAACAACCGCACCGTGGGTGTGTTCATCCCGACTGACACGCCCCAGCGCATCACTATCCCCGCCACGCCGGACGTCAACTCCTTGGTCGGGGGTTATAAGGGCCGCGAGGCGGTCGCCGCAGGTGAAGTATTTGACGCCACGTCAGCCAACATCGAAGTCCGCGTGCAGCGCATGAACCTGCCCGAAGGCATCAAGGTCACACTACTGCCGAAGAAGACGCGCGGGCAGGAGGTCCAACTCGTGTTGACGCTACGCTATGGGAACGAGGAGAACCTCAAAGGCTACGAGGCCGCCGCCGGCCTCCTCCCGCCGCTCATGCTGCGGGGTACGAAGCAGCTCAGCTACCAGCAACTGCGTGACGCGCTCGATCGGCTCAGCGCCACGCTCGGTACCGGTGGAGGCGGTGGCCGAGGCGGCCAAGGAAGCGGCGGACCTCCCGTGGCCGGGGCGGCGGGCGCACTGAGCTTCTCAATCCACACCAAGAGAGACACTCTTCCTGCAGTGCTCGAGATCCTGCGCCAAGTGCTGCGCGAGCCAGCGCTTCCCGCCGATCAATTTGAGCTGATAAAGCGTGAGTGGTTGGCATCAATCGAGCAGTCCCGCACCGAGCCCGACACGTTGGCCAGTCGCCGTCTCCACCGCCACCTCGCGCCATACTCCAAGGACGACATCCGGTACGTGCCGACGATCGAGGAATCGATCGATCGCCTCGCAGCTGTTCCCTACGACCAGGTCCTACAGCTCTACCACGAATACCTCGGCTCGCAGGCGGGCGAACTGACAATCATCGGTGATTTCAACCGCGAGGCCTGTCTACCGATCCTCAAGCAAGCGCTGGGTGGGTGGACGCCGACCAAGCCGTACGCACGCATTGTGACGCCAGCGCCCGACGGGCTTGTCGGCGCTCAGCAGCAGCTCAGCACGCCCGACAAGGCCAACGCGACATATGCGGCGGGCATCGTGTTCCCGCTGCGCGACGACGATCCGGACTACCCGGCGCTGGTCATGGCCAACTACATCTTTGGCGGTAGCCCGCTTGATTCGCGCCTTGGCACGCGCGTCCGCCAGCAGGAAGGATTGTCCTACTCCGTCGGGTCGAGCCTCAGCGTCTCGTCATTCGACACGAGGGCGAGCCTGACCATCAATGCCATCTGCAATCCGCAGAACATCGACCGGGTGGAAAAAGCCATCCACGAGGAATTCGCCCACCTGCTGAGCGATGGCGTGACGGCCGATGAACTGGAACGTGCCAAGCAAGGGTTTCTGGAAGCACAAAAGGTCCGCCGTACAACCGACGGCGCACTGGCCGGATTACTTTCCGAACTAAGCTACACCGGCCGCACGATGACTTACCAGGCGGATCTAGAAAAAAAGATCGAGCGCCTGACTCCCGACCAGGTTGTTGCCGCAGTGCGAAACCATCTCGACCCCCAGAAACTGGTCATCGTGACGGCCGGCGATTTCGGAACGAAGGCTGAGGCGGGCAAAGGTCTCCCGTGACCTGAGATCGATCTCACGGCGCCCCTTCTGGCAAATCACCAGGAGTTCTTGCAACAGAACTTATACGAGTGGGAAGGTGCATTTGAGCATGCCCCCTATGCGCAGATTACCATCCGCGGTCATTCTGAGCCCGAACCTAGGGTGTCCACAACTCGTGGCTCCCGAGGAGGTTAACAGTAGCGCAGTTGTGCTGGTTCTTGCCACGCCCGGTGGGGAACAACCTGACTGGTCTGTCTATGCCGTGAAGGCACGACCGTCGTACGCAGACGAGGGTCAACCGTTCGAGTTGGGCCTCAGCGAGCCTGAGATGCTCGAAGATGACAGTTTACCCATGCAGTTTCATGATCTGACTGAGACTCGGAGGTTGATCAGCACGGCGCTCCGAACGCACGTGCTGCAGGGATATACCTTCTGGTGCGTGCGCGCTAGGCCAAGCGAGCAGGTTGGCGCTGACCATCTGCGCAAGGTCAGCGGCGAGTCGCGAGGCACCCTCTACGATCTCGTGCTCTACCGACAGGGCGAGTTAGTAGCCCAAGTCCATCATGCACTCTTTCTACGTCCCCGCAACCCAGAAGCGAGATTCGTTCACCTCACCGACTTGCACATAGCGAGCCGCAATGATCTATGGAACACGGAGATCCCATCCATCATCGATGGCGGCACTGGCTCGGAAGGCAAAGGGTTCGTGAACTTCAACGAACATTTACGGAAATTTATCCGCTGGGCTAACACGGCAGCCGATGCTGGCGAACTCGACTTCGTCTGGGCCTTGGGCGATTTGGTGGATTTCGTGCACATCGGGCTCGTCACGAGAGAACCGACAGATAATAACTGGTCAACACTGATCGATATGTTCATTAGCTGTCCCCACGAACGCGAGCGGGGCAACGAAGGACTACGAGTTCCGCTGTTCACCACGCCAGGTAATCATGACTGGCGAGCGTATCCCTACCCGCCGGACCTGACTGTGGAGAGCTTCGGCATCTCGAAAGCAACTGCAAACGAACTCGACTACCTGTATCACGACACCACTGAGGAGGTTGGAAAGAAGATCGAGGAGGTCCACAATCGGTTGATCGCCGAGGGATCGCCGATTCTAGCGCGGAGCTGGTGGGGAACGGTCACGAGTTTTGGCCTGCGTGGATTAGCTGTCGGAGTATCCCGGTTGTGGACACGCCTCAAGGCGATTCTTGGCAAGTACCTTCGACAGATACTCTGGCTCGCAACCGTCTCCTTCCTAAGCGGCAACTTGGCTGTTCACCCTGCGTGGTGGTGGTGGCTTGTCGCTCTTGCATTTGCTGTGCTCGCGGTGGTCGTCACGTTTGTCATACCGGGTTGGGTTAACGTGTGGGTGCGGAGGAGTATAGAGAGTTTGCTGGCCATCGACACCGATGTCGCTGGATTGCATGACTACTTTCTGAAGCTGAATCCATACTTTAATTACGCGTTCCGGTTGGAGAACTGCTATTTCCTCGTGCTGGATACAGGGTACGACTGCCTCACGGCGCAGAGTTTTTGGGACGATGGCGGCAAGAAGGTGCGTCGAATTGGGGTGCGCGACAACATTTTAGGCGGATCCCCGGACACCATGGGATTCTATCCGCCGCACGAAAACTATCCGTATAGCCAGATCGCTTGGCTTGAGCGCGCGCTCGCCAGCATTCAACAGGAGCACCATCAAGACGCCGGCGCCATACGTAAGTGCCGCGTGTTTGTCGGGCTGCATGCACCGCCCGCGAACCTGTCGGATCGTGACCGACACCAAGCCGACGAGCGACTGAAAAACGGTAAGCCTGTTCTCATGCAACGGGGATTTTTGGGTCGCTTCGATATCCGCTACGGGACCGTAAACCACTACCTGAGTGAATTCTACTATTTGTGCCTCGGATACCGCGAGGGCCAAACACACACGGTCACCGGACCGGGGATCGACGCTGTGTTTGCTGGTCACGCGCACTGGAGCATCGAGTTCAAACTGCAAAAACCTGAACGTGCAGCCGCCATATGGAAACCCGAAGTTCTGTACGGAAGATTCAGCGAGGAAGTGGTGAAAAGTTCGGGTCCGCCAGACCACTGGTGGGGACCATTGTTGCTGCAGACAGGCGCTTGCGGGCCACCCAGCAAGAGCGACCCCAATCCGCCGAATTTTCGCTACGTCACCATCGACGCGAGAATGGGTGTGTACAACTTGACGCCGCGTACGCTGCCTGATGAGGCCTTATCAACTTGTTGAGCGGCTTGTCCACCGCCCGCCTGGCATGCCATACTCATCCACCTCTAGGACCGACCGGCCCGGTGATGCCCGCCAGCTCCTTAGCCAGTGCCACGAAGGGGCTCGTATCATAGGCACTCGCGAGCCGCTGCTTGTTGGTAGCCAAGCTGCTCACGTTGTACATCTCGAACAGCAGTTGGCGGGCGCCGAAGGCGTCGCAGGCATACTCCCAGGCCAGCTTGAGCAAGCGAAAGTACTCGGGCCCACCGTGATCGTTGCCCACCACATAGCGATGGAGGTGGGGGCCGATCTCGGGGTGGTTCAGGTCAGCCTGCCCCGGGGCCATGAGGAGACCCGAGCCGCACAGCTCCCGGATACTCTGCAGCAGGTGCGGATAGCGCTCGATGGCGCAGATGCGGGCTGCCAGCGCCCTCGTGGGGTTGGGGAGGGCCAGGCCTGACGGGGAGTTGACGGGGTTGGCCTCGGCGGCCTGGATGAGGGCCCGCAGGGTCTCGAGGTAGACCATGGCATCGGCCAGGGCCATCTGCACCAGGGGCTGGCTGGCGGTGCCGAGAGCGTCGGTGATGGCGGCGCAGAGGCCCAGCAGCACCTCGGCCTTGACGGCCATGCGCACCAGCACATACCAGGGGCCAAGGCCGATAGCACCCTGAAACACCCGCGCCTCAAAGGCCAGATCGGCGGGATGGGAGCGCCGCAGGTAGAAGACGCGCTCCCACGGGATGAACACGTCGTCGAACACGACGATGGCGTCCATTTCATCCCAGTAGGGACTGAGGGGATGATCCTCCGGGTTGGGAGGTGTCAACGGCTGTCGGCAGATGAGGTGGATGCCCTCGGCGTTTACAGGCACGGCGAAGTATACAACCTCCTCAGCCTTGAGGTTGGGCCGTGGCGACGTCAGGCAGAGGAGTTCGTTGGCGTAGGGAGCCTGGGTCCCGACCCCCCTGGCCCCCCGCACGATGAGGCCGTCGGGACGCTGTTCTACCACCTGCAAGTGCTCCTGATCGGTCGTGGGGTGGTTCCGGTGATGCAATGGATCGGTGAAAATAGTGGCGATACTGACGTCGTGCTCGCGGCAATACTCAACGTAGCGGGTGACGTGTGCGGCGAAGGCCAAGTCCGCCTCACCCAGGAGGTCGCGTATATCATAGAGCCCGATCACGACCGTGGCCAGATGCTGTGGTAAGCGGGCTGCGACACCTCCTGCTCGGCGCACGAGGAACTCGTACATCTGCCGCTGGCGCGCCAGCTCGTCCACCGCATGGGGCAGCAGATAGGCCAGGCTCACCCGCTCGCCCGTGGTGGGCGAGGGCATGGTCAACAGATCCTGATGCGCCGGATCGTGCTGCAGGTCGTAGACCGCGGCCACGCTGCGGGCACAGCCGGCCAGCGCGGCATGAGTGGTGACGTCCTCCACCTGCTGCCCCATCAACCACACGCGGCGCCCGTCCCTGAGGCTCTCCAGGTACTCTTCTCCCCGACGTATGGGCATGGCCTCACCTCTCATCTCATTCCGGCGTTGTTGGGGAACCTCATTGTGATCGTGCATCAGAAGAAGTCAAAGCCCATCGGTCCATAGCATTTATGGCAGCACTTCCGCAATGGCGGAGATATCCTTCTTCGCCAACCCCTGCTGCACCGCGGCCTCATACACCGAGATGACCTCGGGCATGCCCAGCGTGGAGATGCCCAGTTCTCTGGCGCTGCTCTCGATGAGCTTGAGATCCTTCAGTGCGTGCTCGATCGGGTAACCCGGGCGATAATCCTGGTCTACCGGGTTATTCTGGACCACGTTGTGGAACGGCACACGGGTGCGTACGGCGACGCAATCGCCGGTGGATTTGAGCCAGATCTCATGCGTGGTGGCCTCATCCAGCTTGATACGTTGTGCCATGCGGGCTGCTTGCACAACGCTCACCATCGACGCCAGATAGATCCAGTTATTGCTTAACTTCGCCACTGCCCCGCTGCCGATCGGTCCGCAATGGTAGATATACGTGCCCAGGACGCTGAGGAATGGACGTGCCCGCTCAAAGGCCTCCGGCGTGCTGCCCACCATAATGGTCAGCGTGCCACGCTCGGCGCCAATGGTACCGCCGCTCACCGGCGCATCCAGATACGCCACCTCTTTGGCGGTGGCTTGGGCCTCCAATTCGCGCCGGGTCGCTGGATCGATGGTCTCCATACCGATGATCATGCCGCCGCGCGCCATACCGCTGAGTAGGCCCCGGGTCACCTGCTGTGCATCATCGACATTGCCGACCATGGTGATGGTGATTCTGGCACTACCTCCGACTTCAGCCGGGCTTGCGACATAGGTGGCACCGGCCTGTATCAAGCGTTCGACTTCGGGTCGCGTCCGCGTGCGGCTATAGATCACCAGTGAGTGCCCAGCTTTCAGCAAGTTCTGCCCCATAGGACCACCCATGGCCCCGATGCCAATCAAGCCAATTCGTTCTGCCATCATGTCCTCCCATCTTGATAGCTGCCAAGGTGCGGCGTTTCGCCAGGGCAAGTTGCTCATACTGCCCACTGCGCCTCGTTTTCATGGGCTAGAAGGAGCACACGAGAAGATGTCGGACAGCCCTGTCCAGGCGAAGGGATCGTTTCGATTGTGCGCGGGTCCAGCCTCCCGTGTCAAGGGTGGGATGCTTGCGCTCGCGGTCCGCTTTACCTACAATCACACTGGAGGTCCGGATCGTCGATCCACCAGCATGTTGCGCGCAAAGGGAGGCACGTATATGACGAACAGTCTACATTTCTGGGTCGCTGTCGGCTGGCTGTGGCTTGCCACGTCTCTGGCCAGTGCCCAGGCCCTGAAAGACCCGGCACTCATGGTCACAGAGGTGGTGGCTGGATTGAATGCCCCGACGACTATGGCCTTCATTGGGCCCGACGATATCCTCGTCTTGCAGAAAAACGACGGGCAGGTACGCCGCGTGATCGGCGGTGTGCTGCAACCGACACCAGTGCTAGATGTGGGGGTGAACCGGCTGTCCGAACGCGGGTTGTTGGGAATGGCGCTACACCCTATGTTTCAGTCTACCGCATGGGTCTATCTCTACTATACGGAGAGCAGCACTGGAGACGATACCCAGGGCTCTTCTGAATCCCTTGGCAATCGTCTCTATCGTTACCGGTGGGACGGTAACGCCCTCGTCGAGCCCCAACTGATTCTGGATTTACCGGTAACCTCGGGGCCGAATCACGACGGAGGGGTCCTCACCTTTGGTCCCGATGGCAAACTCTACGCCGTGATCGGCGACCTGAACCGCCGTGGCCAGCTCCAGAATGTGCCCGACGGGCCAGGCCCGGACGATACATCGGTCATTATCCGACTGAACGACGATGGCACGACCCCCAGCGATAACCCCTTCTTCAGCTTTGGAGGAAACTGGGCCAAATATTATGCCTATGGGATTCGCAACAGCTTCGGCTTGGCCTTTGATCCGGTGACCCAAAAGCTGTGGATGACAGAGAACGGTCCCGACACCTATGACGAGATCAACTTGGTGGATCCCGGCTTTAACAGTGGCTGGGTGCAAATTATGGGTCCTGAGGCGCGTTCCCCGCAGGGAAGCGACAGCCTGTTTCAGTTGCCTGGTTCGCACTATGCTGACCCGAAGTTTTCGTGGTTCGACACCGTAGCTCCAACCGCCCTGGTGTTTCTAAACTCCACGCAGTTGGGCGCGCAATACGCCAACGACGTCTTCGTCGGCGATGTCAATGCCGGTACACTCTACCACTTTAAGCCCACCTCCGCTCGCGACGGTTTCCACCTTGCGACTGCAGCGCTGGCGGAGGACCTAGTGGCTGACCCTGGCGACGACCTGCAGGAGGTCATCTTCGGCACCGGCTTCGGGGGCAATTTCGCGGGGATAACTGACCTCAAGGTAGGTCCCGACGGCCGGCTGTACGTTCTGTCGATTCAGGGCAGGATCTTCGCTGTATCCCAGAAGCCTGCGACCTTGCATGGCACGGTCGGCGATCAGACGACCGGAGCCGCTCTTGAAGCGGTCAGCGTTGCGGCCTGGCACGTCGATCCGGCGCCAGTGGCCCGCGTCAACACCAGCACCGACGCCGCGGGCCTATACGCCCTGAGCGGTCTACGCCCCGGCCGCTATTGGGTCTTCTTCGCCCACGGTGGGTACTGGCGACGCGTACGCATCCTCGAACTGCCTCCTGGGGAAGTAACCCCCTTGGATGTGCAGCTTGCGCCGCGATGAATCCTATCCCTTTCCTCCCCAACAATGGGGGGGAGGAAAGGGATAGGTGCAAAGAAAACAAGAGGAGAAGGAGAAACAGCGGACATTTACTCTGGAGGCCGCACGTGCATCTCGGCCATCCGCTGGGCGCCGGGACCAACGCGCTTACGGGCCACTTGCAAGCGGGTAAGGGCACGCTCTAACGCAGCGGAAGCCCTCTCGAAATCAATATCGGCGACGGTCGTCGACCATTCGCGCAGCCGCTCTTCCGCACGTCGTTTAGCGCGCTCGGCGCGCTCGAGGTCAATCTCTTCGGCCATTTCGGCGGTCTCAGTCAACACAGTCACTTTATTGGGCAAGACCTCCGCATACCCCCAAGTGATGGATAGATACTCCCACTGGTTCCCACTCCGGTAGCTGAGTTCCCCGACCCCCAGTGTGGTGATAAAAGGCGTGTGCCCCGGGAGCACGCCAAAGTAGCCCAGAGCGCCTGGCGCCGAGACCTCATCCACCTCGGTACTGAGCACCTGTCGTTCCGGTGTGACCACGTCCAACAGAAGACGCCCCCAGCCTTCAGCCATGGTTTAGGCACCTCCAGCCTTGAGCCGCTCGGCTTTCTCACTGGCCTCAGACAAATTGCCCACCATGTAGAAGGCCTGCTCTGGGAGGTGATCCATGTTCCCGGCGATAATCTCCTTGAAAGCTGCAATGGTTTCGGCTAGGGGCACGTAGCGGCCTGGAGTACCGGTGAAGGTCTCGGCGACGAAGAACGGCTGCGACAGGAAGCGCTGGATCTTGCGGGCACGCGCCACCGTAACTTTGTCGTCTTCAGACAGCTCTTCCATACCGAGGATGGCGATAATATCTTGAAGGTCTTTATAGCGCTGTAAAACGCGCTGGACCGAGCGCGCCACGGTGTAGTGCTCCTCGCCGAGCACCCGCGGGTCGAGAAGCCGCGAGGTCGAATCAAGCGGGTCTACAGCCGGATAGATGCCGAGTTCGACGATCTGCCGCGACAGCACGGTGGTGGCGTCCAGGTGGGCGAAGGCCGTGGCTGGTGCAGGGTCGGTCAAGTCATCAGCTGGCACGTAAATCGCCTGCACCGAGGTGATCGAGCCTTTGCGCGTCGAGGTGATGCGTTCCTGTAAGGCCCCCATCTCCGTCGCCAGGGTCGGCTGGTACCCGACAGCGCTGGGCATGCGTCCGAGCAGCGCGGATACCTCAGAGCCGGCTTGCGTAAAGCGGAAGATGTTGTCGATGAACAGCAGCACGTCCTGCCCTTCAACATCGCGGAAGTACTCGGCGACGGTGAGACCGGTCAAGCCGACGCGCAGCCGGGCGCCTGGAGGCTCAGTCATCTGTCCATAGATCAGCGCGGCTTTATCGATCACGCCCGACTCTTTCATCTCGTGCCACAGGTCATTCCCCTCACGGGTGCGTTCCCCCACGCCGGCAAAGACAGACACCCCACCGTGCTGCAGCGCGATGTGGTGGATCAACTCCATAATGATCACCGTCTTGCCTACACCCGCTCCGCCGAAGAGGCCGGTCTTACCCCCTTTCATATAGGGCTCCAGGAGGTCGATAACCTTGATGCCAGTCTCTAACACTTCGATGCTGGTGGATTGATCGCTCAGGGATGGCGCATCACGGTGAATAGGCCACCGTTCACTGGTATTGACCGGGCCCATCTTATCCACCGGCTCGCCGATGACGTTGAGCACTCGTCCTAACACTTCTTTGCCGACTGGCACGCTGATGGGTGCGCCGAGGTCGATGACTTGCATGCCCCGCACGAGGCCCTCGGTGGGCTCCATGGCGACACAGCGGACGGTGTTCTCGCCCAGGTGTTGGGCGACCTCGACAATGATCTCGTTGCGCTCGGCGGAGCCGTTGCCGTTACCTTCCTTCTCGATCTTGAGGGCGTTGGAGATGTCAGGCAATTTCCCCTCATCAAACGTCACGTCCACCACCACGCCAATCACTTGAGTGATCTGTCCGACGTTCATGATCCCTCCCACGACAAACAGTGCTGAGTGCTGCGCTGAACCACCGATCGACACAGATACATCCCGAGCCTCTGTGTGCATCTGCGTGTATCTGTGGTTCCCGTCCACAGCCCACATCACACCATCGTATTCTTATGCACTCTTCAGCGCTTCCGCGCCCGAGACCACTTCGAGGATCTCTTTGGTGATGGCTGCCTGGCGGGTCTTGTTGTAGAACAGGGTCAGTTGGTGAATCAGCTCGCTGGCATTGTCTGTCGCCGCCGCCATCGCCGTCATGCGGGCCGCATGTTCCGCAGCCGCCGTTTCGAGCAGGGCGCGATAGATCAGGACCTCGACGTAACGCGGCAACAGCTCGCGCAAAATCCCATCCACCGACGGCTCATAGATGTAGTCGAAGAGCACTGCGTCGGGTGAGGTGGGCGGCAAGGGAATGGGCAACAGCGTATAGGTCACCGTTTGTTGTCGCATCGCAGAAGCAAAGGTATTGCCGACCAGGACCACGCGATCGACCATCTCAGCCGATGCCGTGTACGCCTCGATCACCTCCCGGGCGAGATCCTGTGCGACCCCAAAGGACACCTGCCGCCCGAAGACGTCGACGTGTTGGCTGTTCACCTGGAACTGTGGACGGCGTCGGAAGAAATCGCGTCCTTTGCGGCCAACGACCACTAACGATGTCTTCCCCTCAGGATGCTGGGCCAGAAAACTGGTGACCGCGCGCAGCACGTTGCTGTTGAAGGCACCACAGAGGCCCCGATCGGTCGTCACCACCAGCACCAGCGTACCCAGCCCCTCGCGTCGCTGCAACAACGGGTGTTTTTGCGGATCGGCACGCAGGGCGAGATCGCCGATCACCTCCGCCAGCTTATTCGAGTATGGACGGGAGGTCAGCAGGCGATCCTGCGCTCGTTGCAGTTTGGCCGCGGAAACCATCTGCATGGCGCGGGTGATCTGCTGTGTCTTCTTTACACTCGAGATCTTGCGCCGAATATCGCGCAGGCTGGGCATAATACTCTCCTGAACATAGTGTTGAGTGATGAAGACCGAGAGCTAAGCGTTTTTCCACCCAGGGCTCAACACTCTGCACTATTTTTTGAGGCGGCTGACAAAACCGGCCTTGAACTCCTCGATGGCCTTGCGCAGTCTGGCCTCCAGGTCGGCGTCCAGTTGTTTCTTGTCTTTGATTTCTTTGGGCAAGGAGGCGTACCGGCTCTCGACAAATGGATAAAATTCTTCCTCGAAGCTCCGGCAGGCCTCGACGGGGATATCATCCAGGTAACCATTGATGCCCGCGTAAATAATCATGACCTGCTTTTCCACCGGCAGCGGTTTGTATTGATCTTGCTTGAGGATCTCCACCATGCGCTCGCCGCGGGTGAGCTGCGCCTGCGTAGCCGCGTCTAACTCGCTGCCGAACTGCGCGAAGGCTGCCATCTCGCGGTATTGGGCGAGGTCGAGCCGCAAGCGCCCAGCGATGCGCCGCATGGCGGTGATCTGCGCCGCACCTCCCACACGCGACACGGAAATCCCCACGTTAATGGCGGGGCGCACACCGGCGTAGAAGAGGTCCGCTTCGAGGTAGATCTGGCCATCGGTGATCGAAATGACGTTGGTGGGAATGTATGCTGATACGTCACCAGCCTGCGTCTCCACGATCGGCAACGCCGTCAAGGAACCACCGCCGAGCTCATCGCTCAGCTTCGCGGCACGCTCGAGCAAGCGCGAGTGCAGATAGAAGACGTCGCCTGGATAGGCTTCACGACCCGGCGGACGGCGCAGCAGCAACGAGAGCTGGCGGTAGGCCGCAGCGTGCTTCGACAGATCGTCGTAAATGCATAGCACATGTCCACCGGTATCGCGGAAATACTCGCCCATGGCGCAGCCGGCGTATGGCGCCATGTACAGCAACGGCGCAGGCTCACTGGCGGTGGCGGCGACGACGATAGTGTAGTCCATGGCGCCAGCATCTTCCAGGACCTTGACGACCTGCGCCACCGTGGACCGCTTCTGCCCGACGGCGACGTAAATGCAATACACCGGCGCATCGGTCTGATGCGTCTCTTTCTGGTTGATGATGGCATCGATGGCGACCGCAGTTTTGCCTGTCTGCCGGTCGCCGATGATCAGCTCTCGCTGGCCACGGCCAATTGGAATCATGGCATCGATGGCCTTCAGACCGGTCTGGATCGGCTGATACACCGAGCGGCGATCCACTACCCCCGGAGCCAGACGTTCGAGGGGGCGAAATTCTGTGGTCTCGATCGGCCCTTTACCATCCAACGGCTGTCCCAGCGTATTGACGACGCGACCGATCAGCGCCTGGCCCACGGGCACCGCCATGACGCGTCCAGTGCGCGTGACCTCATCCCCTTCTTTAATGTGCGTGTCTTCGCCGAGGAGCACGACGCCAACCGTCTCTTCTTCGAGGTTCAGCGCCAGGCCGTAGATGTCGCCAGGGAACAGCACCATCTCGCCGTACATGACATGTTCGAGACCATAGACGCGGGCCACGCCATCGCCGACCGAGATGACATACCCCACTTCCTTGAGCTCGATCTTCCCCTCGTAGCTCTCGATCCGTTGCTTGATCAGATCGCTGATCTCTTCTGCACGGATTTGCATCTGCATTACGCTAATCCCCCCCGGTGGTCTCCGACCAATGCCGTCCTCAAGCGCAGCAACTCATTGCGGATGGAGCCATCCACCACCAAGCTCCCCATCTGGGCCACAATGCCGCCGATGAGCGTGGGGTCGATTTCTTGGTCGAGGACGATGTCCTTACTGGTGTAATGGGCGAAGCGTTGCCGCACCTCTTCCTGCAAGGCCGGCGACAGCGGGACGGCGGACGTCACTCGCACGCGCAGACGGTTTTGCGCCTCCTCCGCCAAAACTTCATAGAGGGCGACGATGTGCGGCATTTCCGGTAGACGCCCTTTTTCCAGCAGCGTACGAACGAAACTCGCCTCGAGGGAGCCGATGCCCAGCCGTTGGCCCAGCTCAGCCAGCAAGTCCGCTTTAAAGTGTTGGTTGATGGCGGGATTGTAAAGAATGGATTTGAGGCCAGGTGCCTCGTCGATGAGCTGGGTGAAGCGTTTAAGCTGTTCCCCGGTGTCCGCCAGCCGCCTATGTTCGCGGGCGAGCGCCACCAGAGCTTTAGCATAGCGCTTGGCCACCACTGAGACAATCAATTCAGCTCTCCTATGCGCGCGATATAGCGCCGGACGATGGCCTGTTGGTCTTCATCACGCAGCTCATCTCGCAAAATCTCCTCGGCGATTTGCACTGTCAACGTCGCTGCCTCCTCCCGGAGGCTCAGCCGGGCCCGTTCCGTGGCTCGCTCAACTTCCAACCGCGCCTGAGCGACGATACGCACGGCGAGCTGCTGCGCCTCTGCCTCCAGACGGCGGGCCATCTCCTCCCGTTCCTGCGTGGCTTGCTGTTGGAGCTGGGTGAGCTCCTCCTGGAGGTTTGCCGTCTTGCGTTGATTCTCTTGCAGCAGCCGCTGCGCTTCGGCCCGGCCGGCCTTCGCTTCCTCGATCGCTTGTTGGATTTTTTGGCGATGGTCCTCTAAGACACGCAGCAAAACCTTGGCGAGCACCACATACAGCACAATGACGAGGATGATGAAGTTCAACCAACGGAAGATCTCTTCCCAAAGGTTAAATTCGGCATGGTGCCCACCACCCGCCGCCGACGCGATTGCCCTGCTGCTCCACACCAGCACGCCGAGCAGCATCGCCCACCTACGCCTGTTCCCTGATCTCATGTCTGCGTCCCCACGGTGTGACATTTAGCACCTCACCTCGCGACCCATCAGCTTCGCCACCACCAACCGCGCCAGTTCACGGGCCGCATCAACGAGACGGGTGCGCACCTCTTGCGTCTCGCGTGTGATCGTCGCCTGCGCCTCCGCCACCAGGGTGTGAGCTTCGTTGCGGGCCTGCTCCATCTGCTCGCGCTGTTTGGCCTCCATCGCCCGCTGCACGGCAGCCGCCTGCTCCGCCATGTCGCGACGGGCGGCGCCGATAGCGGATTCATAGGTGGTCAACGCGCCCTCGGCCTGCTGGCGCAGGCGCGCCGCCTCTTCTAGATCGTCGCGAATGCCTTTGTCGCGGGCATCCATGAACTGTATGAGCGGTTTGAACAGGATCTTATTCATCAAGACCAGGAAGATGATGACGCTGACCAGCGCGACTGGCAGTGTCCAATCAATGTCGAGCATGTTCCCTACCCTCTTCACTGGGTGAATACTGCTTCACCGGTGATCCTCGTGCGGCCACTCCTGCCAGGCACACGGCACGATTCAGATAACACACTTACCCATGCTTGTCAAATTTTTGGGCACCGGCGGGCTTACCGATCACGACCATGGTGCGCGTCGCCGACTCACCAGGCATTGGCATCAAGTCCATCACAACCCCACCGTGAGCGGCGAGCACCTTTGCCAGGCTGTGCACTTCCGCTAGGGCCGTCGGCCCTTTCTCCAACACGAGCCGTCCGCCAGTCTGTAACAGCGTCAGCGCGGCGGGCAACCAGCGTTGCAGTCCCCCAACACCACGCGAGACGATGACGGCGTAATGTCCATGCATCGCCTCCTCCTGCACCAGCGTCTCCACCCGGGTGATGAGGCAACGCACATTGCCTAGCCCCAGGACGCGGCAGAGATGACGGAGAAAGACGCTTTTGCGCTGTGAGCTCTCGACCAGATCCACGGCTAGCTCAGGATGCCACAATTTCAATGGTAGCCCGGGAAACCCCGCTCCCGTGCCGATGTCCAGGAGTGGCAGTCCAGGCTGAGGGACAAAGGTATGCAAAAAGTCGAGGGAGCCCAGGAAATGTTTACGAATGATCCCGACATCATCGCTGATCGATGTCAGGCTCATCGTGCGGTTCCAATGCTGCAATTCGCGCACGTAGGTCAGAAACTGCTGGCGTCGCGGCTCGTCAAGAGGACGGCCAGTGGCGGTGAAGAGCTGTTGCAGCAAATCTTCGGTAGTAGGTACGCATGGCGTCATCGCTGCTCAATTCTCTCGCCCCCTGGGCGAGGGAACAAGGTGCTTACTGTTGCCGCCGCTGCTTCTCCTGGTAGACATCCAGGATAGCGATGGCTGCGGGCGTGATGCCGGAGATACGCGAGGCCTGGCCTAATGAGGTGGGGCGCACGGCGCTCAGCTTCTCACGCACCTCAGCGGAGAGTCCCCCAATGGCATCATAATCCAGATCGCTGGCTAGCGGCTTAGTCTCGAGCTTTTTAAAGCGCGCTACCTGCGCCTCCTGCCGCTCGAGATAGCCCTGGTATTTGACCTGGATGGTCACCTGCTCGGTCACCGCTCGCGGCAAGGCCCTGGCAGGTAGCACCAAGCGCGCCAACATCCGGTACTCGATCTCGGGACGACGCAGCAGCTCCGCCAACGTCAGCACCGACCTGAGCGGTGCGCTGCCGAGCTCACCCAGCAGATGATTCACCGCCGCCGTCGGATTGACTTTGGTGCTCTCCAGACGGGCGACTTCCGCGGCGATCTGCGCCTGTTTGGCCAGAAATCGGTCATACTCGGGCGCGCGCACGAGGCCGATGGCATGGCCCTTCTCCCGCAGTCGCAGGTCGGCGTTATCCGAGCGTAACAACAGGCGATACTCCGCCCGCGAGGTAAACATCCGATAAGGCTCTGTCACTCCCTTCGTGACCAGGTCATCGATCATCACCCCAATGTAGGCCTCGGAGCGATCGAGGATCAACGGCTCACGGCCCTGCACGGTCAAGGCGGCGTTGATCCCACCCATGAGACCCTGTGCGGCGGCCTCCTCATAGCCGGTGGTGCCATTGATCTGCCCGGCGAACAGCAGACCGCCGACCAACTTGGTTTCCAGGCTGGGCAGGAGCTGCCGCGGGTCGGCGTAATCGTATTCGATGGCATACCCTGGGCGCATGATCTCCGCCTGTTCCAATCCGGGAATGGTGCGCACCAGTTGCATCTGGACGTCTAGCGGCAGGCTGGTGGAAATACCGTTGGGATAGATCTCCAGCGTCTGGCGCCCCTCCGGCTCGAGGAAGATCTGATGGCGCTCCTTGTCGGCAAAACGCACCACTTTATCTTCGATCGACGGGCAGTAGCGTACGCCTCGTGCCTGGATCACCCCGGCGTACATCGGCGAACGATCCAGGTTCTCGCGAATGATCCGGTGCGTGGCGGCATTGGTGTAGGTCAAGTAGCACAGGACCTGCGGCTGGGTAATGGCCTCCGTCGAGTACGAGAAGGGTATGGGCTCGGGGTCGCCGGGCTGGGGCTCCAGGACCGCGAAGTCGATGGTCTTAGCATCGAGGCGCGGTGGTGTGCCGGTTTTCAGGCGCCCCATCTGGAAGCCGAGCTCCATGAGCTGCTCGGAGAGTCCATAGGCCGCCGCTTCTCCACCACGACCGCCGGCCTGGTTTTTCAGGCCGATGTGGATGAGCCCACGCAGGAATGTGCCGGTAGTCACCACTACTGCTCGGGCACCGTAGGCGAACCCCATGCTGGTCATCACGCCGGCAATACGTCCATCACGCAGCAGCAGGCGCTCGACCGTCCCCTGCTTGATCTCCAGTCTTTCCTGCTGTTCCAGCGTGGCTTTCATCTGCAGACGATACATCGGCTTATCGGCCTGGGCGCGGTTGCCCTGTACCGCGGGACCTTTGCTGCGATTGAGCATTTTGAACTGGATGCCGGTGAGATCGATGCATTTCGCCATCTCGCCGCCCAGGGCATCGATTTCGCGCACCAGGTGCCCCTTGCCCAGGCCACCGATGGAGGGATTACAGGACATCTGGGCGATCTTATCCAGGTCGATGCTGAGCAGCAAGGTCTGACAGCCCATGCGTGCGGCGGCGAGAGCAGCCTCGCAACCAGCATGGCCGCCACCGATGACGATAACGTCGTAGATTTTGGCGAAGTCCATAGGAGATGTCCTGCACTCAGTTCCCTCACCTCCGCCCTGTCCCAGAGGGAAAGGGCGTCCAGGCAAGGGTGAAGAGGATGACGGCGTGGTCACTATTTCCCAATACAAAACTCGCTGAAAATCTTGTCGAGGAGGTCTTCAGTATAATTGAGCCCAACGATTTCACCCAGCCATTCCAGGGCCTCGCGCAAGTCCACAGCAATAAACTCGCCCGACAGACGCTGCTCCATGGCATCGCATGCCTGCAGTAAGCTTTGACGTGCGCGCTGTAAGGCTTCCCAATGGCGGATCCTGGTCACCATCGGGCCTTCGCGTGGGGGCTGTTGCCCGTCTAATACCGCTGCCACCATCGCCTCGGTTAAGCGCTCAAGCCCCTGACGCTCCGTACATGACACTGCGGTCTTAGGCCATTCAGGGAGGCGCACCTGCAACTCATCCACCGTCAGGAGTGGCGGCAAATCCGCCTTGTTCAGCACCACCTGCACGCGCTTGCCCTGAACCGCCGCCATGGCCTCCTCATCCTCAGCGGTCAGAGGCTCCGAACCATCGAGCACAAGTAACACCAGATCGGCGCTTTCCAGGCTCCCCCGCGCGCGTTCAATTCCTTCTTGTTCCACGAGGTCAGTGCTGGGGCGGATGCCGGCGGTATCCACCAGTCGGAACGGGTATCCGCGCAGGTTAGCGACCTCCTCCAGGACATCACGCGTCGTGCCCGGAATCGGCGTGACGATCGCACGATTCGCTGCCAACAGCGCATTGAACAGGCTCGATTTGCCGACATTCGGCCGTCCCACGATGGCCACCTGGACCCCCTCGCGCAACACACGGCCTGTCTGGAAGGTGTCCAACAGCATGGCCATCCACGCCTCCATCGCATGGGCCTTGGCGCGCAAGGTTTCCCACGGCAAAAACTCTAGGTCCTCCTCGGGAAATTCCATGGCACCCTCGACGTACGCCAGGACCTCAAGCAACTCCTCACGCATGGCGCAAATAGCCTGCGACAGCCCCCCCTGCAGTTGGGCCAGCGCCTGCCGATGGCTCTCTTCGGTCTGCGCCTGAATCAAATCGATGACCGCTTCGGCCTGGGACAAGTCGAGGCGACCATTGAGAAAGGCGCGTTTGGTGAATTCCCCAGGCTCCGCCAGTCGTGCCCCACTGGCGACGAGCGCCTCGAGGAGGCGGGCCATGACGCCGATGCCCCCATGGCCGCTGATCTCGACGACGTCCTCGCGCGTGTAAGAGTGCGGCGCCCGCATGTAGGTCACCAGCACCTCATCGAGTTTGACAGCGGTGCGGGGGTGAATGACACTGCCGAAGCGCACCCGATGCGAGGGCAAGCCTTCCACCGGCCGGCCGTGTCGATCCCGGAACACCGCCCGCACAATCGCCACGGCGTACGGCCCGCTGACGCGGATGATGCCCAGGCCTCCTGCCCCAATGGGCGTAGCGATGGCGGCAATCGTGTCATCCGGCGTCGCCTGCACCTGTCCAGCTCCCCTGCGCAATCGGCGACCGTCAAACCGTCCCACCAGCGGACTGCGTGGCCACTAGGCGGTTGCGCAGCATCACATACTGCTGCGCGATGGTGAGGAGGTTATTCACTAGCCAGTAGATCACCAGCCCCACCGGAAAGTTCAGGAACATAAAGGTGAAGATGATCGGCATGAACAGCATCATTTTGGCTTGCCGTGGGTCGCCGGTGGTCGGCGTCATCCATTGCTGAACGACCATGGAGGCGCCCATGAGGAGAGCCATGGGATAATCGGGTGCGGACAGATCCTTGATCCACCAGATGAACCCGGCATGCCGGAGCTCAATCGAGGCATAGAGAACCTGGTAAAGGGAGATGAACACCGGGATCTGTACCACCATAGGCAAGCAACCACCCAGGGGGTTGACCTTCTGCTCGCGGTAAAGCCTCATCATCTCTTCGTTGAGCTTCTGACGGTCGTTCTTATACATATCCTGGAGCCGCTTCATCTGCGGCTGTAGACGCTGCATGGCTTGCATCGACTTGAAGCTCTTCCAGCTCAGCGGATAGAAGAGCAGCTTGATGATTATGGTGATGATGATAATGGCGACGCCGTAGTTGTGGGTTACGCCGTAGAGCCACTGTAGTGGACGTAAGAGCCAGATGTCCGGCCGCAGTATCCGGACCCAGCCATAGTTGTAGAGCACCAACTCCTCGAGCGATTTACCGTTAGCGTCGAATGCGGCAAGTCGCCGCAGTTCTTTGGGCCCAGCATACACTGTGAAATGTACTGCGGTCGACGTTGCATTCAGCGGCCAGCGCAATGCCACCGCATACTCCAGGGCATTCGTCCCCTCATGCAAAACGCTCCACGCCGTGCTACTGCGGGGGATGGCAGCGATGGCATAGTATTTGTTCTGTACTGCCGACCATTGCACCTGACCTGTGCGCTCCAACGGTGGCTGACCAGCCTGCGGTGTGGCGAGCCAGCGCTCGCCATTGATAAAGGACATCGGACTGGCATAACTGCCGTTAGACTCAAGGTCGGTGTGCAGGCCGGGGCCCCATCGCAGCATCGCCTGTTGTCCATCCGCCGCGATCTCAACGGCTGGCCATAGGCCGGCTTCTGAAGCTTCAACCAAGTTCACTCGCGCATCGTTGCCGCCTCGCCCTGTTGCCAACAAACTAGCGCCACTGCTTCTCCATAGGGAGTCCCAGCGCCACACGAGATTGGGCGGGCTCTTCCACGGCGCCGCATATTTTTTCAACAGCAACTCCTTGATGCGCGCCCCTCGAGTGGTCATCACGATGCGCACCAGATCGCTGTCAAGCGTCACCAAACGCTCTGGCTCGGGAGACGTAGTCGCCGTCGGTACGGACCTCAGACCTGGCTTATCCAGCGTGACGTCGACCTCCATGGCATAGCTGCCATATTGCAGTTCAAAGGTCTTAACCACACGCCAGCCGGTGGGGTCTTGATACTCGAAGCGCACGGTTCCCCGCGGCTGTTGCTCCGTCAGCGTGAGCTGCGCCACCGAGGCGGTGAAGTTCGCCACTTGCAAGCGCTCATTCAGGGACTCCGGCGGTGCTGTCTGTCCCACGGGGCTGTCGCCCGCACCCGGAGCAGATGGCGCGCCAGGTCTCGCCATAGTGGAAGGTGGGGCTTTGGTCTCAGGAGCCGGCTTCTCTTGGGACTCTGGCGTTACAGGCGAGTGGGGCGGATCAGGCCCGGGTACAAAGACATACTGCCAGAGGATGAGTACGAAGATCGACAATGCGACGGCGAGAATGGCACGCCATTCCATACACTAATAAAACCTCCTGAGTGGCTGCGCAGGCTTTGTTAAGGTATGCCAGCGAGCGCGACTACTGGACCGGGTCCCACCCTCCAGGGTGAAAGGGATGACAACGCAACAGTCGCCATCCAGTCAAGCGCAAGCCTCGCCCTATCCCATAGCGGGTGATCGCCTGTATGGCATACGTTGAACAGGATGGATAAAACCGACACGAAGGTGGCAGCGCGGGCGAGATCACCAGTTGGTAAAGCCGTATCATCTCACAGATGAGATGTCTGGCGATCGACTTGCCCATGTCCTTCGCTCCGACCCACAATGTTCGTCGTACCCGGCGACCACCACGGATGGCCAGATCGGTGTCACACATATCTATCCGTCTTTCGGCCCAGCATGACCGAGCGCCTCGGCTGCCCTCAACATAGCCATCGCTTCGCACCAGGCGGCCTCAAGGGCCATGTAGGACGCCGGAGCACTGGCTGGAACCGCGCGCACGAATAAATCATACCCTCTGGGAACCAGCGCTTTCCGACGCCGAAAGAGCTCGCGTAGCCGCCGTTTCACCCGATTCCGCACGACTGCGATGCCGACGGCCTTGCCCACAGCTAGCCCGAGGCGAGTAACATATTCCCCCTGGCGGTAGGCATACACAGTAAAATACTTTGTACGCAGCCGCCGCCCATGCCGGTAACAGCGCGTATAGTCGGTCCGAGCGGTGAGGCGTTCATGTTTGCGCAGACGCTGGTCCACTCGATCTCAGACGGTTAAGCGGGCACGGCCCTTGTGACGGCGTCGCCTCAAAACCTCCTGGCCGCTACGGGTCGCCATGCGTGCTCGAAAGCCATGGGTGCGGCGACGCTTTATCCGACTCGGCTGATAGGTCCGTTTCATGCTCGCGTCCTCGGTCGTCCATGCCGCGTCCCGCCCTGCCCATCAGCATGGCCTGTACGCGGCTTCCTATCATTAATAATCTATATTCATCAAAGAATATCGATAGTTTCCGATGGGAGGAACCTGCCCTCCACCCAGCTTGTGACGCTCCGGTTGACATCGCATAACCAAGTGGGATGGTCACCCACCGCGTTCCGATTCTAGCAGAAACTACGTTGATTTTTCAATCGTCTTTTGGTACTTTATAGTCGTTGCTGGAGCCTTTCGGCGGAGGTAATACCTTGTTCTTGCACACCCTTCACAAGGTCATAGGACTGAGGATACACCTTATGGTGGCACCGGGGATGAATCGTAATCCACGGATTCTCCATCGATTTATCGAGTTATCCACAGCTGGGGATAACCATGTGGATAACTTGAGACGACCGCCGAAGATCCCTATCTTCTCATCCCAGGCACACAATCGATCGGGGTCTATGGGGACATTTCCCTGGATAAATTGTGTACACACCTGTGCATAACTGCTTCCGCAACTTCTTACCTGAATCTCCCTGAACACTATGGGACTTTCCCCCACAGTTTTACACAGCAGATTCCCATAGGTTGGCCAAGCTTTGGGTCGTTTATGCACATATCCCACGCTTCTACTACGACCATCTACTAAGGATTTCCTAAACTCGGTAAACATAGGGAGTGTGGACTCATGGAGATCCGGATCAGTCGCGAAGAGTTCCTGCAGGGCTTACAGCGTATTCAGTCGGTCGTCGAGCGCAAGACAACTACACCGATTCTGGCCAATTTTCTGCTCGACGCGCGCGGAAATCAGCTCATCTATGTGGCGACGGACCTGGAGCTCACCTGTAAGGGCATGCTGGCGACGGAGACCATACATGAGGGTGTCATTACCTTGCCGGCACGGCAAACATTTGATATCGTGCGTGAGCTGCCAGGCAGAGCGATGCTCGATCTCCGCATCAACGAGCAACATTGGGCTGAGCTCACCGCCGGCCGAAGCTATTTCAGGATTCCAGGCCTCCCAGGAGAAGATTTCCCGCCGTTTCCACCCTTTGAAGGCGCTGAACACCTGTCGCTCCCTGCCTCTACCCTCCGGGAAATGATCGCGAAAACTGCTTTTTGCACTTCCCAGGATGAAACGCGCTTTGCGCTGCGGGGCGCACTCTTTGCCATCAAGGAGGGACAGCTATCGATGGTGGCGACCGATGGCCACCGGCTGGCCGCGATCCAGCGCGAATGCAAACACGCTGATGCCATCACCAAGCAGGTGATCGTGCCGCGCAAAGCCTTGGAGGAAATACGTAAAAGCCTTGAGGATGGCGACGGTGAGGATGACGAGGTGACGGTAAGTTTGCTCGATCAACATCTGCTCATCCGCCGGGGCAATCTCTGGTTATCGACGCGCCTCATTGATGGGCAGTTTCCCGCCTATGAACGGGTGATCCCGAAGGGTCATCCCCAACACATTACGCTGCAGAGAGATGCCTTCTTGAGTAGCCTGCGTCGGGTCGCGCTCTTCGCGCCTGACAAGTCACGAGCGGTGCGGCTCAAGCTCGGGCCGGGGACATTGACGATCTTGAGCGAGAGTCCAGAGTTGGGAGAAGCCCGCGATGAAATCGAGGCTGAGTATGAGGGGGAATCGGTAACGGTAGGGTTTAACGCACGCTACCTGATGGATGTCCTGAATGTAGTCGACGCCGATCGGGTCATCCTCGAAGTGAAAGATGCGGTGAGCTCATCTTTGATGCGACCGGTGGCCGACCCCGATAGTCTCTATGTGATTATGCCATTGCGACTCTAAAATAGTGCTGAGGACTCAGTAGGAGACGATCGCGAGGGTGACCGAGCGCTAAGAAGGCTTTTAGCGGTATGTATGGTAGGGTAGACCTGGCGTTTGCATCAAACTTAGTCCGCGGTCCCTATGCCTCAGTCCGATGCTTCTCGGAGTGCTGATGCGGCTCATAACCTTGCAAGCGCGCAACTTCCGCAACTTCGACCGACTGGAACTTGAGTGTGGACCGCGTTTCAACGTCTTGGTCGGCAATAACGGCCAGGGCAAGACCAATATCCTCGAAAGTATCTATGTACTAGGCCAGTTACGATCTTTTCGCGGCGTTGGACGCGCGGAATTGACCCGCTGGGGGGCGGAGGTGGTCAGTTTGCACGGCACCGTTGAGCATCCAGCGCATAACGGGAAGCTGACTCTCGGCATGTCCTGGAATGGGCAGCGCCGTGTGCTCAAGGTCCAAGGCCGCGAGATCCAACGGACCATTGACTATCTGGGACATCTCAATGTCCTGGTGTTCTCAGCGGATTCCGTCCAGGTGATCAAAGGTTCTCCCGAAGGACGCCGCCGACTTCTCGATCGCGCACTGGTCAGTTTGCAGCCCACATATCTTGGCCTCTTGCAGCGCCATCAGGTGATCCTGAAGCACCGCAATCGACTACTGAAAGGGCCGAAGATCGACCGCGCCAGTTTAGATGTGTGGAATACCAAGTTTGCCGAAGTGGGAGCGGAGGTTATACGGGCGCGTGGCCGCTACCTGAAGCGACTCAACCGCCAACTAGGGCGCCTGAATGCATTGAAGCTGGGCAGTCCGACGGCGTTGCAAGTGAAGTATCAGCCAGCCCTCGGAGGTGGAGCCGATGACAAGGAGGCGCTGGGCCATGGCTGCGCCGACATTGCGCCAACTGTGCAACGCATGCTGGAGGGCATTGCCAGGGTGGAACGCCATGAGCTGCGGGCGCGCATGTCATTGATCGGACCGCAACGCGATGATGTCGGCTTTACCCTGGAAGGGCACGACCTCAGGAATTATGGCTCCCAAGGGGAGCAACGGCTGGCAGTGCTGCTGATCTTGATCGGCATGCTGGAAGATCTGGAAGCAGAGTTGGGGACGCCTGCGATCGTGTTGCTTGATGATATGGTGGCCGAGTTGGATCGCCGATGGCGTGGCTTACTGTGGGAGTTTTTGCAAAACATGCGGGCGCAGGTGTTTATCAGTGGGACGGAAATGACTGCCGACTTGGGAGCGCTGTGTGCGGCGGTGCCAGAGACGCAGGTGTGGAGGGTCGATGCGGGCACTATTGTCGCCAGTGCCTAGTGCCGCCGACCGCGAATTAGCACGACAAGAAGACGCGAGCAGAACAGGACAATCACGCAGCAAGGCGTCTGCCCTGCAGCAGATCGCCGACAGGTGGGGTTATGGCTGAACAGAGCGAAGAAGTACGTGTCACGCAGGGAGGTAACGAACCCGAGACGCCTGCCGCAGTGGCTGGTGATCCAGAGGCCTATGACGCCAGCCAGATCAAGGTGCTCGAAGGCTTGGAGGCCGTGCGTCTCCGCCCGGCGATGTACATCGGGAGCACCGGCGTGCAGGGGCTACATCACCTCGTCTACGAGGTCGTCGACAATAGTGTCGACGAAGCCTTAGCCGGGTTTTGCGAAAATATCCAGGTCACACTCCATCTGGACAACAGCGTCACTGTGCTGGATGATGGCCGTGGCATCCCCGTCGACATGCATCCGACTGAGGGTAAGCCGGCGGTCGAAGTGGTGTTGACCAAACTTCACGCCGGAGGCAAGTTCGATAAAGGGGCCTACAAAGTCTCGGGCGGGCTGCACGGCGTCGGCATATCTGTGGTCAACGCCCTGTCGGAGTGGCTGGAGGTGGAGATCTATCATGATGGCCACGTCTACCACCAGCGCTATGAGCGCGGCCATCCGGCCACTACTTTAGAAATCACCGGCAAGACCAGCCGCCGTGGGACCCAGGTCACCTTCTATCCCGATACCGAGATCTTCGAGACCCTCGAGTTCAGCTATGACACGCTGGCGGCGCGCTTGCAGGAGCTCGCGTTTCTGAATCGTGGCCTGCGCATTGGGCTCGACGATGCGCGCACGGGTCGGCAACAGGAGTTTAAATATGATGGCGGCATCCGCTCGTTTGTCGAGTACCTGAATCAGGGGAAAGCGCCGCTGCATCCAGACCCCATCTATCTGGCCGGCGAGCGGGACGGCGTGCGGGTCGAAGTGGCTTTGCAATACAACGACGGCTACGCCGAAAAGACCTACTCCTTCGCCAACAATATCAACACCATCGAGGGCGGCACGCACTTGATCGGCTTCAAAAGTGCGCTGACCCGCACCGTGAATAGCTATGCGCAGGCCAATAATTTGCTAAAGAGCGGCGATGAGACCCCCAGCGGCGACGATGTACGTGAGGGGCTGACGGCGATCATCAGCGTGCAGGTTCCCGAGCCGCAATTCGAAGGGCAAACCAAGACAAAACTGGGGAACAGCGAGATCAAGGGCCTGGTCGAAAGCCTCGTCAACGATCGGTTGGGGGTCTACTTCGAGGAGAATCCCGTCGTCGCCAAGGGCGTTGTGGAAAAGGCCGTGCTGGCCTCCCGCGCGCGTGAGGCCGCGCGCAAAGCCCGCGATCTGACACGACGCAAAGGGGCGTTGGACAGCGCCGCGCTGCCCGGCAAGCTCGCCGATTGCGCTGCCCGCGACCCGGCTGAGGCGGAGATCTTCCTGGTTGAGGGCGATTCCGCTGGGGGGTCAGCGAAGCAGGGGCGCGACCGCCGCTCGCAAGCGATTCTGCCGTTGCGCGGCAAGATCCTCAATGTGGAGAAAGCCCGCTTCGACAAGATGCTCAGTTCGCAGGAGATCCAAACCCTCATCACGGCGCTCGGCACGGGCATCGGGCCGGAGGATTTTGATGTCAACAAGATCCGCTATCACAAGGTGATCGTTATGTGCGATGCCGACGTGGATGGATCACACATTCGCACCCTACTGCTCACCTTCTTCTACCGGCAGATGGTGGACATCATCGAACGGGGGTATCTCTACATCGCCCAGCCGCCGCTGTACAAAGTCAAGCGCGGTAATCGTGAGCTGTACCTGAAGGATGAGCAGGCGTTCGAGGACTATATCCTGGAGCAGGGCACGAGCGAGCTGGCATTGGTGCCACAGCCCTCCATCGATGGCAATCTGGGCGCGGAACCGCAAGACGCGAGGGAGGTGTTCGACGCTTTCGCAGGTGAGACCAGTCCGATTCGGGGCGCGGAGTTAATCACCCTCCTGAAAGGGCTGATCGCCTATGAGCACTTGCTGAAGCGTTTTGAGCATCGCCGCATGGACGTGCTGGTTCTCCGCGCCGTGACTATCGAACAGTCCATAGACGTTGATAGTCTGCGGGATGCGCAGAAGCTCGAACACGGAGTGACCGCCGTCACCGAGGTCTTTCGCCGACTCTACCCCGGTGAGCCAGTGCCCGAGACCGATATCACCTGGGATGAAGAACATGCCGCCTATCGTGTGCTGCTCGAACGCGGACGAGAGGGCATGTCCAGCCGCTTGATGCTCGATACGCCCATGGTGACATCGGCCGAATACCGCGAGCTGCGCGCGCGTGGACAAGTGCTAAAGCGGCTCGGTCTGCCCCCATACCGGCTGCTGGTGAAGGAGCAAGAGCGCCTGTGTCAATCGGTGGTGCAGGTTATCGAGACCGTGAAGTCCCTCGGGCAGCGGGGGTTGAGCGTGCAGCGTTATAAAGGCTTGGGGGAGATGAACCCCGATCAGCTGTGGGAGACGACGATGGACCCGGCCAAACGGGTGCTGCTACAGGTGACGCTGGAAAACGTCTATGCGGCCGAGGAGATCTTCTCCATCCTCATGGGCGAGCAGGTAGAGCCGCGCCGCCAGTTCATCGAACAGCACGCCCTGGAAGTCCGGAATTTGGATATTTAGGAGACTGTATGGCTACTGACGCACGACCGCTGCAGATCAACATCGAAGATGAGATGCGCACGGCCTTCCTCGACTATGCGATGTCCGTCATCATCGCCCGTGCCCTACCCGATGTACGCGACGGCCTGAAGCCGGTGCATCGGCGCGCGCTGCTGACCCTATACGATCTTAACCTCACTCCGGACCGTGGGTATCGCAAGTGCGCCAAGATCTGCGGTGATATCAGCGGCAACTATCATCCGCATGGCGAGGGGGTCGTGTATCCCTCCGTGGTCCGCCTGGCACAGCGCTTTGCGATGCGCTATCCATTAGTCGACGGCCAGGGAAACTATGGCTCCGTCGATGGCGATCCGCCGGCCGCCATGCGCTACACTGAAGCCCGCATGACCGAGATCTGCCAGGAGATGCTGCGCGACCTGGAAAAGGAAACGGTCGACTTCATCCCCAACTACGACGGCACGCGCGAAGAGCCAGTGGTTCTCCCATCCACTATCCCGAATCTATTAATGAACGGTTCCGCTGGCATCGCCGTAGGTATGGCCACCAATATTCCGCCGCATAACCTGTGCGAGCTGGTCGATGGGCTGGTGGCGATGCTCGCGGACCCCTGGATCAGCATCGAAGAGCTTATGCAATTGATCCCAGGTCCCGATTTCCCGACCGCTGGGCTGATCTATGGCACCGAGGGCATTCGCGACGCCTATCAATCCGGGCGCGGCCTAATTACCATGCGCGCACGGGCGCTCATTGAGCACTCGAAACGGACCAGCCGTGAGCAAATCATCATCACCGAGCTCCCCTATCAGGTGAATAAGGCGAAGCTCGTCGAAAAAATCGCCGAGCTGGTGCGCGACCGCAAAATCGAGGGCATCTCCGACCTGCGCGACGAATCCGATCGCGAGGGCATGCGCGTGGTCATCGAGCTCGGCCGCGGCGCCCAGGGTGAGGTAGTGCTCAATCAGCTCTATAAGCAAACGCCGATGCAGAGCACCTTCGGCGTCATCATGCTGGCACTGGTGGGCAATCAGCCGCGTATCATGCCCCTCAAGGAGCTGATGAGTCAGTTCCTCGAGCACCGCAAAGAGGTCGTGACGCGTCGCACCCGCTACGATCTGCGCAAGGCGCGGGAGCGCGCCCATATTCTCGAAGGCCTGAGAGTCGCCCTCGAGCAGCTCGACCGGGTGATCGAGCTCATCCGCGCTGCCGAGTCGCCGGCTGTGGCACGTGAGCAATTGATCGCGACGCTGTCGCTCACCGAGGAGCAAGCCCAAGCCATCCTCGACATGCGCCTGCAACGCCTCACCGCTTTGGAGCGCGACAGAATCCTGCAAGAGCTGGCGGAATTAGAGCAGCGCATCATCGAGCTGGAAGGCATCCTGGCTGATGAGGTGAAGGTGCGCGCCATCATCAAGGAAGAGCTGCTGGGGATCAAGGACAGATATGGTGATGAGCGCCGCACCGAGATCGTTGAGGAAGCGGTCGAGCTCAACATCGAAGACCTCATCCCACAGGAAGATGTCGTGGTGACGGTCAGCCGTGGCGGCTATATCAAACGCACTCCTGCCCGCGTCTACCGCAGCCAGCACCGCGGTGGCAAGGGGATCAAGGCGATGGAGACCAAAGAAGAAGACTTCGTCGAGCATTTTTATATCGCCAACACCCACCATTATATCTTGTGGTTCACCAATATCGGCAAGGTCCACTGGCTCAAAGTCTATGAGATCCCCGAGGGCACGCGCGCCTCGAGGGGCAAGGCCCTGGTGAATCTCCTACAGTTGGACGATGGGGAAAACATCTCTGCCATGGTGCCCGTCGAGGAGTTTGCCAGCGCCCGCTACGTCATCATGACCACGAGGCGCGGACTGGTTAAGAAAACACCCCTGGCGGCCTTCGGGAATCCGCGCGCGGGGGGCATCCGAGCGATTTCTCTCGACGACGGCGACGAACTGATCGCGGTCAGACTCACCGACGGCTCGCAACATATCTTCCTGGGCACGGCGGACGGCCAGGCCATCCAATTCCGCGAGGCGGATGTGCGGCCGATGGGACGCACCGCCCGCGGGGTGATCGGCATCGATCTCGAAGCGGGGGATGCCGTGGTGGCCATGGAAGTCGTGAACCCCGGGGCGACAATGCTCACCGTCTGCGAACATGGCCATGGCAAGCGCACGCCCCTTGACGAATACCGCGTGCAAGGGCGTGGCGGCAAGGGGTTGATCAATATCAAAGTGACGGAACGCAACGGTCGGGTGGTAGGCATCAAGCAGGTGACCGAGGCTGATGAGCTGATGATCATGACCACGGCGGGCAATCTCATCCGCCTGCCGGTCCGCGAGCTGGTGGTGATTAGCCGCAATACTCAGGGCGTGCGCCTGATCTCGCTGGGCGACGATGATGCCGTGGCGTCTGTTGCCACCATTGAGGAAGAACGTGAGGTGGGAGATATGGTATAATGACACCTATGCCCGACCACCAAGTCTGGGCAGCTTTGGTGATGATCGAGACACACGCCGTGTAGACAAAGTAACGTACCCTCCCCCTGAATAAGGGAGGGTCTGGATGGAAGTGAAGAAACGCACAGCACGGGTTTCCGCATGATGAGGTCATGTGACGATAGAGGGGGGAATAATCATGCCGATTGGGGTAGGCCAACCAGCACCGGATTTCACGCTCAGAGGCAATGATGATAAAGATCACAAGCTCAGCGACCTGAAGGGGAAAAACGTCGTCCTGGCATTCTATCCACTCGACTTCAGCCCCGTCTGTACCAACGAGCATGTGTGCTTCCGTGACGACCTGACGCAGTTTCAGAGTCTCAACGCAGAGGTGTTGGGGATCAGTGTGGACAGCACCTGGGCACACAAAGCCTTTGCCAAACAGTTAGAGCTCCAGTTCCCTCTACTGGCTGATTTCCATCCCAAGGGAGCGGTGGCGGATAAGTTCGGCCTTTATCTGTCGGAACGTGGCATCGCGGCACGCGCGGTGGTGGTCCTTGATAAGGAAGGCATTGTCCGCTTTGTGAAACAGTACGATATTCCCACCGTGCCGGATACCAAGGAGGTCGTTGCCGCGGTGCAGGCGCTGAAGTAGCCCGGCTTGAGTGGTTGTGACATCCTTGATGACGTTCTGATAAGCACTGCATCGCCACACGCACACCGACAAGAGACCCGCGAGGGCGTCGCCTTCCGGGTCTCTTGTCGTCTAGGCTTTCTTTACGAGGAAGACCCGTCATGATGCCTGCCACAGTCGCCCGGCATCGATGGACAAGTGCTGAGTATGAGCGCATGTTCGCAGCAGGCATGTTTGAGAAGATCGAACTCCTGTGCGGTGACGTGGTGATTACTGGGGCCGGGGTCCGCCCTTATCGCTGGACGCTCGACGACTACGAACAGCTCATCGCCCTGGGACTCCTCGAGGGCAAACACGTGGAACTCATCCAGGGAGAGATTCTCAGCATGGCCTCGATGGGTGAGTCGCATGCGCTGACGATCATGCAGTTGAACTATGCCTTGCTGCCACACTTTAATCCAGGAACGGGCTTCCATCTCCGGATCCAGATGCCCCTCGCCTTGCCTGCCTTGACCTCCGAGCCTGAGCCGGATATCGCCATTGTAGTCCTTGACACGCCGACTAATGAGGCGAGTCGTCCCACCAGCGCCAGCGTCATCATCGAAGTGGCCGAGTCCTCTCTGGCGTATGACCGCGACCGGAAAGGTCCCTTGTATGCCGCAGCGGGCATCCAAGAATACTGGCTCGTCAATCTGCCTGAACGTTGCCTGGAAGTGTATCGGCAATGTATGCCAGACACGGCCTCTTTCTCCGGCTGGCGCTATCAGGAGCGGCAGAGACTGCGAGATAGCGACCAAATGACCCCACTGGTGGCCCCCGCGGTGGTGATCCGCGTTGACGCACTACTGGCTCCCGGCTAAAAGGGAAGCAGGTCGTGTACCCCGACGGGTCAAAAAGGAGAGCCGGAAAAGGGCATGAGGCCGGATGAGAGGCGATGACGGATGTAAGGATCGCTGACGTCTCATCATGAGGATAGGGGGGCATCGCCGCAGCGGGGATGGCGGGTCAATCATAGACAGCACCAACAATGAAAAGCCCTGTCTCTAGCAGAATATCGGTGCACCGCTGGCCGAGGGTCAGCTCGAGCTGCAGAACCTCGTCTGGGCTCAGATCCGGAGGTGGATAGATCCGGACGTGAGCATCTTCATCTTCGTACTGCTCAAAGGAGATTTCAATCCTAGCATCTGAGCGAAGTTCCTTGACCAACAGGGTGAGCTCCCGGAGCTTCTGATCGAGAAGCCCTTCTTTTGTGTCAAACTGAGCTGCCTTGGCCATGATGCAATACCTCTTGGATGGCGGCCAGAAACTGCTCGGCAGTCAACACAACGCGTCGGACCTGCCGCTCACTGGGCGCAGGCTGCCGCCTGAAACATAGCAAAATATGCTCGACTCGCTGTAGGATCCCACCAGCATTGCTCAAGGCATGCTTTAGCAGCCTTCAGAGAGCTTTCGGCTCGTGCCAGCTCCATTGGGCGGGTGTGAAGGATCCTGAACTGTACATTACCCTCCTGAAGCGCATCCAGGCCGCCTCCCGGTGAAACAGGCAACGGTCATCCCTGGCGCGGGTGCCTCCCATCCCCCGCTTTCGGCCATTCATCCGCATCCCATTGAGGAGGAGAAGGCGCGCCTGCTGCAACAGGCATTTGGCGGGATTGCTATCACTGTGCATGAGAATGCAGCAGCTATGGAGTCGGGAGCTGCGGCGAAGCAGTAGAGTTGCCTCCCCTTCCTTACATCTCGCCAACCTTCCGCAAGGCGTCGCGGTATACCTGGCCTTGCGGATTAACATGGAACCCAGCGGCAATGAGCTGATCCAGGAGCGGTTTCAACACTGAAATCGCACCCTCACGTCGGGCTTGGACGAGGATGCCAATGCTGCCGATGACCGGCACGCTCTCGCGCATGGCCAGCTCGCGCACACCAGAATCATCGGACACGACCGCGGCCTGTTGCTCAATCGCCAGTGCCACCACCATGACATCGGCGCTAGATAGAGTTGGAGGACTGGCATGACGCAACCGATCGCCGAGCTGTTGCTCGACAATATCGAGGATCTGGACGGCCCCAGCCTCATACATCTCGGCCAGTTCTAGCGCACCTGGCTTTCCCGTGCCTTGCGTGACGACTTCCTTATAGACCTGTGGGACAATCAGGATCGGATGGCAATACCGTCGGAGGAGGTCGATCTGCCCGATGATCGCCAAGTGGATGAACGGTCCACTATCCGCGACGGCCTTGATCATGCGGAGGCGCTCCCCCGCTCCAGGATGTCTAATTCGCGCTCTAGCCACTCCTCCTCATAATTGATGGACGGACTACGATGGGCTGCCATCAGCTCAAGGAACTCTCGATAGGACATCTGTAAGAGCTCTGCCCCACGACGCACCGATAACCGCTGGGTCCGCACCCAGTCAAGCACCGTGGCCTGCTTAATGACATCTGCCAGGCGCGCCTCATCAGGCGCCACGGCCTCAACCAGGGCATCGGGCAGCTCCCATTCAAACTGGATTCGCCTCGGCATACGCCGCCTCCTTTGTTTGGTGGTAGACCGAACCAGGGTCATATAGGACCAGCGTAAACCCCCTTCCCATCTCTGTCAAATGGGTATTGTCAAATGGGTGTCCACCAGAGGTCTGCGGCGCAAGCGGCGGCGGGTAGTTAGGATCTCGCCCAACCAAGACGGAAGCGGCAAGGCGGGTGGTCAGGTGGCGGGGCAGGCTGGGGGACAACGAGACTGAGGGCTGGAGCGACCGTCTGGACCGCTGATACTGTACCCGGCGTTGCCAAGCGTAGTACCTCACGTGCTGGACGATCTGCGGCCGGATATGTCAGAACTCGCACCACGATAGCAAGGTTGGTGATTCGGCGGGCTAACAAAGTAGCGGGGACAGCGGAACTAACTACCGCGAGTCCGGCCGGAGTCTTAGCGCCGCTCAAACTTGACCTGACCCTGCGCCTGATCCACGGTGACTTTGAAGTGGCGCATGAAGGTCATCCCCAGGAGCCCCAGGGGCAAATGCCCCTCGGCGTCGATGGCGACCGCCACATTCTGCGCCTCGACCGTCCCCACGCGAATCGACTTCAGAGTGGTGACGGGCGACGAGATTGGGCCACCAGGCGTCAGGAAGGAGTGCGTGGGCAGGCGTGCGAGACTAGTGATCCCTAAGTCCGACGCAGTTTGCCTGGTCAGCACCGTATACGTCGCGCCGGTATCTAGCATTAAGGGCACCGAGACTTGCCGATTGAGCAGGGCCTCGACGATAATCGGTCGGGGGCGACCGTCTGGGGCCATAGGTTCGCGCATGCCTTGACCGGGGTCCGCGCCCGGTCGGCCGTCTTGGTCGGCCACGCCACGGCGCCCTGGTTGCTCGGTGACGCCGACACGCCCCGGCTGCACCACTGCGAACTGGACATTGTTGAGCTGGGACATCTGCAGCAGGTAGGCCTGCAGTGATGGATCAGAATGGTGGTTTTGCTCTTGGACATCGCCCCTTACGTACGGCGTGCCGGCTCCCGCTGCGCTGGTCATCGCGAGATTGCCAACTAGAATGGCCATCAGGGAGAGCCGCACGAGTACCGGTAAGGACGGATAAGCGCTGGCGTTCTTCATCGTCAAGCTCCTGAATAGAAATGACCCGCGTGAATGGCCAAGACTGATGCAGCGATACCCCTGGCAACGGGCCAATATTTCATTTCGACAAAATCGCATTATTTGCCAAACAATCGAGGGGTGCGGGCGTAACAGCCTTACGCTGCACTGGCCTCAAGGATGTGCAGGCGAGATTTGATAGGCTACCCCCCTCGGCTGCTTCAACGACTGTTTCGTGATGCGATGCTCTTCATAGGTCAGCCATCGCCCCGACACATCGGAGCCCTCGACTAGGGAATAGAGGCTCGCATACTTTTTGAGGGCTGAAAAGCGTGTGGCGCTGACGCGGTTGCACAACCCCTCCCGCCAATATGAGACGTCCCCAAAGCCGCTGCCATCGCCGTGTGCCTTGGCCGTCGGCATAACCCCACGGATGAGCGCTTTGTGCTCTGTGCCCCGCATGTCCAGGCTGCGCTCGGTGCCATTAGGAGACTTCTGGATGCTCACGATCCGCGCCCCGTCGACGTAGAGGTCGGCAAGCACCGGATCAAACGCCTGCCCGAGCTCTACAAATTGCGGGAAGAACCTTCGCGCCTAGCTTTCAGACGTGCCGGTTTCAGAACGCCCTATCCCTACGACTGCGAGCGATTTGAATAAGATGAGCCCCGTTACCCCTGGTAGATACTTCATCCGTAGACCTCCCATACCAAATTATGGGCCCTTCACCTTTAGCTGTGCCCGTGCCGAGACACAGGCGGCAAGCCTCCGGGCGCAGGTTCAAGTGGAACAGCAGCGCATTGCGATGTTGCGGACAGCATGCGAAGCCGAAAAGGCGCGTCTGATCAAACAGGCTTCTTAGGGTGCTATCGACCGTCAGAGGAGAAAATCAGGCGGGTTAATCCTAGCCCAGTGCAGCGGAATGATAGCGATGGCCGGTGTGATCTTGACGTTCAGTGAACGCTCCCTCGTTTGGAAGCTGTCGCTGAAGGCCGTGGGGATCTATGCTCTATCCCTTTATTCACGAGGTCTCGCATGCCTCCGGCTGCGTGCACCAACTCGGCTGAGCCATTTGAGGCCTCTAAAGCTTCTAGTATCTGTTGGGCAGCCATCAGGGCTTTCTTCCAATCGTCCTCGCCCTCCCCCGCGCGTTGGCTATCCTTTTTCTGCCGCGCGAGCGCTTCCCGGAGCCTGGCATTCTCCTTTCCTACATCTTCAACCTGCCCGGCGACGAGCTCTAGAAATGTGTCGACCTCCGCCGGATCATAGCCGCGGAAGCACGGCGCGAACTCTCGCTGCCAGACTTCCAACGTTGACACCTTCATACAGATTGCCTCTTTCATGATTGCGAAAGCGCGACCACAGCCTTCATGCGCCAGCCCAACTTCCGCGCACAACGAGGAAATTAGTAAGCCTTTCCCGCAGGCTCACTTGACGGCCGAATGCCTCTGCGTCTGTCTTTGTAGCGAAGCGTCCGATGAAGATCCGCTGCCACCGGGGTTCCTCCTCACTTCCCCGCTGCGGTGCGGAGAAAGCTTGATAGCCTTGCTGTCGGTAGTGAGAGACCACCCGATCAACTTTGGCCTTGGTCCTGAAGCTATGCACCTGAATGGTATACGATCCACTTGCATCCGTTATCTGTATCGATAAGATCGCTTCAGTGGCTGGCAGGATATTCTCTAGCTGCGATCGACGATCGATGGTCATTGGCTGCGCGTTTGGAGGCTGTTGTTCGGAATCCGATTGGCCTTTGTCGACTATTGGATCTGGCCGGAACGGGGGCTCGGGTACCTTGGTTGTTGTCGCGGAGACTGATGCCGATTGGCTAAGAGCCTGTCGCGCGACTTTTAAATTCTCGCTAGCTTTGAGATAATAGCTAGGACTGAGGTGAATGGCCTTTTCAAACGCAGCGATGGCGTCTTGATATCGCTTTTCTCCGAAATACGCTACCCCAAGATTGTTATAGGCCTTCCCTTCGTCGCCTGCTTTTTTAAAGGCATCTAGGGCCTCTTCATATCTTCCCAATTTTGCCAAGGCTATACCGAGATTATTATAGATCTTCTGCTGAGAAGGTGCGGTTTTAAGCGCCTCTGTATAGGCCTGTATTGCCCTCTCGTAGTCGCCTTTGAAGTAATAGGACATTCCCAAATTATTGAATAAAAAGCCGTACTCTGGTTTCATAGCCAGAGCGGCACGATATTCGGTGATAGCAGCGTCAAATCGCTTTTGGCGGTCATAGATGATCCCCAGGAAATTATGGCATTGCCAAAGCTCGGGGCTCGACGCCAGGGCCTGACGAAAATTGGTTTCCGCCTCCCCATACTTCGCCGTTTTCAAGAGCGCTTGTCCCATACCTTCATAAGCCAAGGCATACGTCACATCACTCTTGAGTATCTCTTGAAATTCCTTGGTCGCCTCTTCAGGTAATCCCTTTTTCAAAAATAGGAGGCCCATCTTGTAACGGATGCGCGCTTGGCTGGGCTCCATGCGTAACGCCTTATCGTATTGGATAAAGGCCATGTCCATGTCGCCCTGCTGGAGATAAGTATCTCCTAGGCGCTCATAGTCGGCCGGTGTCATGGCCGGAAGTTTCTTCAGCGCATCATCCTCAAGCGGCATGCCAGCCTTTTGACGTTCCAGCATTTTTTTGTATTCGCCGAAGTGGGCTTGCGGAGAATTATTGGAGGCACAACCGCCTCCTGCGAGGGCGATGAGGCCCAATAGGAGCAGGAGGGAGGGAAAGAAGCTGAAACGCGCAACAGGATGTCTATCGCCAGCGTGCTGCTGTGTCATGCTTTGACCCTCCTGGTGTGCCTGATATGTTAGAATAATTGCTTATTGAAATGTCGTCTTACGGTCTTTCATCCCCTTGATGAGATTGCTTCGCTGCGCTCGCAATGATCGTAGATGTCTTGGCGAGGAGCGAAGCGACGAAGCCATGTGGTTTTTCTGGCATGCAATGAGTGAAGTGATATTATGAACCCAATTGATTGTTCTACTTGTGAAAATTCCATCTTTAGTGGCGACCTAGCGTGGGTAAAAGGACGCGATAGATCTGGACGGCGGCCGGGCCTAAAAGGACGACGAACAGGCTTGGAAAGATAAAGAAGACCAGGGGAAATAAGAGCTTGACCGGCAGCTTGGCCGCCACCTCCTCCGCGCGCTGATGGCGTCTTGTTCGCATGAAGTCAGAATGCACTCTCAAGGCTTGGGCAAGGCTGGTGCCAAGGCTATCCGTTTGGATCAGCAGCGTGGTGAAGTTATTGACATCTTCCAGCTCTGTGCGCAGGCTCAGATTCCGCAGGGCATTCTGGCGTGACTGCCCGGCGCGCAATTCTAAATTGACGAGCTTGAATTCCTCGCTCACGGCTTTATTGGTGAATTTCATCTCGTCTCCGACCTGGTTCATCGCCGCATCCAGCCCCAAACCCGCCTCTACACACACCACCATCAAATCCAAAGCATCGGGGAATCCTTCCAATATGCGCTGTTGTCTGCGCTGAACGGCCATCCGAAGCCAGAGACTTGGGCTATAAAAGCCCACCACAGCCATCAGGACGAAGAGGCCCATGGTTTGAGTGTACGGCAGCGTTGGCATAGCAGAGGTGCGGGCCAAGGCAAAAGCCACGGGGAGGCTAATGGCCAAGCAGAGCTTGACTCCATAGTAGATGATCGGGGCATCGATGCCTCGGTATCCCGCCTTGAGAAACATCCTTCGAAGGTGAGATAGCTCTTCCGGACTTTTGGGTTTGGTAGCCTCACCCATGGTCCCAAGAAACTTGAAAATTCGTGACTTGGCAGGAGAGGCATTCTCTTGAAACTCGGCTGAGGCGCTGCTCGCTCCTTTTCCCCTGACTCTCTCCATCCACTCCTTGCGTTGGCTGCGGTTGCTGAGGGCAAAGGAGATCCCGAAAGCGGCTAACATTGTCAAGATAAAAACAAAGGCGGTGATCAAAAGTGGCATATCCATTGTTTGAGGTCCCTATACTTTGATGTGAATCATCTTCTTAATGGCAATGGCGCCTACGACCATCATGAAGGCGGTGGCCGCCAGCATTCCCTTGCCGACAGGATCCGTGAACAGAACTTTGAGATAATCCGGATTCAAAATGGAGATGGCAAACGCAAGAAAGAACGGCAGGGCGAACATGATGATAGCGGAGAGTTTTCCTTCGGCTGCCAACACTTGAATACGATCTTGAAGCTGGAATCTCAGCCGAATGAGATGGCTGATATTCTCGGCGATTTCGGCCAGATTACCCCCCGTTTCCCGTTGGATGAGAATGGAGATCACAAAGAAATTCAAGTCTGGACATGCCACACGGCGCGAGAGATTCTTCAGCGCTTCGGGAACGCCAACACCGAAGTTGATTTCAGCCAAGGTCTTAGCGAATTCACTACCCATGGGGTCTGCAAATTCATCGCTCACCATCTTCATGCCCACCGGAAAGGTGTGACCAGCCCGTAAGGACCTCGCTACGAGATCAAGGGCTTCTGGAAGCTGCCTCTGGAATTTCAGCAGTCGCTGATGCCTTTTGCGATAGATGTACAAGAATGGCATCATGCCCAAGAGCGGCGCTCCTATGATGCCCAGGAGAGTATGGTACTTCGCGAAAGAGCCTAACAAGAATCCTAGAGAAGCCAGAAAGGCTGAAGACAACAGAAACGTTCCCACCGAATATTTGCTGTCAGCCTGTTCCAGAATGCGCCGGAAACCCTGCATGCCAGGAATACGAAGCAAGATATTGTTGACCCAGGAAACTTCACTGAGGATTCTTTTGCGGACGATATCGATGGCCTCGCTGCCATATTCCTCAGAGGACATTGCCCGGAGACGCCTTCGGAGTTTCTCTCGTTCAGGGTTATGGATGGTCCTGAAGGCTAAATAGCAGCCTTCTATGAAGAGAATGATCGTGATAAACATTGCAATGCCAATAAGAATATTCATCGCACTAGATCCTTAAAGGACATATTCAAATCCAGGTAAATGCCCAACCTCATCACCCTGAGCGCCGCGAAGGGTCTCTTGACGCAAACCGAGATCCCTCGCTCCGCTTAGCATGACCCAGGCAAAGTCATCTTGTGGATTCGATATTAGACCTCATAAACCTTGCTGGGATCGAACATATCGGGAGGGACCAGGATTCCCCGCGCCTTCAATTTCTCAACGAACCGCGGTCTGATCCCGGTGGCCTTAAACCGTCCCTTGACGGCGCCCTTTGCATCCATACCCGTCTGCTCGAAGGTGAATATTTCCTGCAGGTTGATGATATCAGCCTCCATCCCGGTCACCTCCTGCAGACTGATCAGCTTGCGGCTGCCGTCGGCGAGACGTGACACCTGAATAATGACGTTGAGGGCAGAACTGATGTAATGCCTTAAGAACCGCGTCGGGATATTGAGTCCTGCCATGCTGACCATCGTCTCGACCCTCAACAAGGCATCGCGAGGGCTGTTGGCATGAACGGTGGTCAGCGAGCCATCGTGTCCGGTATTCATCGCTTGCAGCATGTCCACAGCCTCGTCCCCTCTCACTTCGCCGACGATGATGCGATCTGGACGCATACGCAAGCTGTTTCTTACCAGATCTCGCTGGGTGACCTGCCCCCTGCCTTCGATATTGGGAGGTCTGGTTTCCAACCGAACCACGTGTTCTTGGCGAAGCTGCAATTCAGCAGAATCTTCGATGGTGATGATGCGCTCATTAGTGGGAATAAACCCAGATAGCACGTTCAACAAGGTTGTCTTCCCGGCGCCAGTCCCGCCCGAGATCAGGACATTCAGCCGCGCTTGGACAATCATTTGGAGTAATGCGCCAATTTCCCGCGTTAACGTTTTTAGCTCTGCAAGATCTTCCAGTTTCAGAGGATCCACGGCAAACCGCCTGATGGACAGGATGGGACCATCGATTGCCAGCGGCGGTATGATGGCGTTGACCCGCGAACCATCGAGAAGCCTGGCGTCGACCATGGGGGAAGATTCATCGATCCGGCGGCCGACATTGGAGACGATCCTATCGATGATCTTTCGTAGGTGAGCATCATCTTTGAAGCGAGCTTCTGTAAGTTCCAATTTCCCGAAGCGCTCGACGTAGATTTGGTTATGAGTATTGACGAGAATGTCCGAAATCGTAGGATCCTGAAGAAAGGGTTCCAGGGGACCTAATCCCAGAACTTCATCCTGAACTTCTTTGACGATCCTTTCGCGTTCGCGAAAATTCAAAGGAGTCGTCTCTCCTGCTAATACCTGCTCCACCAGCTTGACGATCTCTTGTCTCAGGAGCTGCCTGTCGAGAGAGTCTAAAAGGGAGAAATCCAATAGATCGAGCAATCGATCGTGAATCCGGCTTTTCAATTCTTGATATTCACTTCCATAAAGATATGTTTCTGCTCTTTTCTGGCTCAAAAGAGGTGCTTTGGGTGATAGACTAAATGAATTGTTCGATGGAGCAGTATATTGCGCCATTCTTCACCATCTTTCATCGATTGGATCCAAATAATCGACCGAAAAAAGAGCTACTGCTCTCTTTGTTGTCTGTGGAAAGAATTGCAGCTAATTTTTGAAAGCTTTTTGTGATCTCAGCACGCTTCGCTATGGACGAAAGTGGTTTTCCCTTATTGATGGCCTCCATCGTGGCAAAGTAGTCATTAGGGATCTTCCAGAACACCTTTTTTCCCAACAAATCTTCCATATCCTGTACAGAAACTTCGGTGCGTTTCTGGAAACGATTGATGATGATTTCAATATTCTCTCGTGGATAGCCTACATGAGAGAATATATCCAAAAGCCTTTTCGTACTACGGAGAGCTGGGACAGTTAAATTGGAAACAAGCAGGAGTATCGGTGACATGTTGAGAACTGCAAGCGTGGTATCAGCCAACGAGTCTCCACTATCGACGATAACATAGTCAAACGACTCTTGTAACAACCCTAAGGTCCTCTCCGCAGTCTCCGCCGTCATGGTGCCAATTTCCTCGACGGCATTCACTGAGGGCAACAGATAAAGCCCCGAAGGGTGCTGGGATAAGATGCTCCTCAAATAGGTTTCGTCCAGACGCTCGAGGTTTTTGGCGACATCCCCCAACGTGTGAGCCGGTTCAATGTCCAAGAAAAGAGCCGCATCGCCAAATTGTGGGTTCAAGTCCACCAGGACCACTGACCTGTTCTCCTGCGATTGCAGGAGGCTGATGGCCAGATTGACGGCGACGGTCGTGGTTCCCACTCCGCCCTTACTGCCAATGATGTTGATCAACTTGCCCCGTTTCGTGGTCTCTGGGGGTCGGAGCTTGTGCCGCTCCTTGAATCGATTGAAGGCGTCTTCCACCTCTGCTGGATTAACAGGCTGAGGTATGAACTCTTTCACCCCGGCGCGTAGAACCTCCAGCAGGACCACAGATTCGGTCAGGGGTGCCGTTAAAAAGATCTCTGTAGACGGAGAGGCAGCCAGGATAGAATTGATGAGTCCAAAAGTCTTCGTGCGGTCTTCATCCATTTCCAAAATGAGGAGATCTGGAGGCCTGGGATCCTCAGATTTTTTGAGGCGAAATCCCGGCTGGGTGGCCAGCAGCGTTTCGAATTCAGCCCTGAGCTGCTCATCTTTGATATTTAGACCTACGGCGATCGTATCTGCCATCATCTCGCCTTTCTGCCTACTGCACCAGACCGGGGATAGCACCGATGGTTCCGAACTCTGCGCCACCGCCTCGTGCATTATCCTCTATCAAGTTACACTCAACTTTGGCTTGAACTAATTGGCCTTTAGTTGGGCACTTAGATGGGCACTGAACATCGGTGATAAACGCGGTGGCAAATCCCACGATGGGGAGTGACCCACTGGGATTTTTGCAGTCCGTACTCTGGTAGACCGGCACAAATATCTTCCACGAACGACCAGTCGGCGATGTGGCATCGGGCGTCGCGTTCTTGTCAAAAAGGGTGTAGAGATCATCCAGCGCGCTTGCTACGTTCCCCCCGATATAGGTGAAGCTAGTGGTACCAACGGTAGCATCCGGCGTCTCGTACGTTCCAAGGGGAGGTAACTTCTGTAAGATCTCCTTGCTGAGGGTGCTGGCGTTGGCAGGCGATTCCTCAAATGTGTTCCAGCCGGCACAGCCGGTTGGAGTATTCGTCGGATAGAATTGGATGTTCTGGTTACAAAAAGCCGCATTGTTCGCAAACCATTGCTGTGAAATGCCGACGGGAATAGTCAGCCCCCCTGGCTCCACATGGCTGACGCCCGTCAGCGCTGCCGTGGGATGCATGACCGTGGCGGAGACGGTATTCACAGAGGTGGAGGTAACGTTGGCGGTGGTGATTCCCATGATATTGGCAAAAAAGGTGGAAATGGGCCCATTCGCCACCCCATCCCGGCGAGCTGTGACCTCCACTGCGGTTGGCCTGGTATCGGTGACTGTCAGGCTCTGGGCTTTGAGATCCCACTGGCCTACGCTGATATCCGTATTCGCGATCGTAATCGATTTTCCACCCGCCGTGTTCTTTTGGGCCACATTCTGAACCTGCGCCACGATCGCTGCTCTATCTGAACCGCTCAGCACATAATTTTGTTGCTGAGTGGGAGTCAGAGGCGTTGCAGGACTGCAGGGGTGGGCTCCTGGTCCCTGCTTTCCGGCGTAGATGGCGCCCAAGCACCTGGTCCCAGCCAATGCAGCGGCATCGGCCACATTTTTCAGCTCATTTCTGGCCACCAACCCGAAACCATAATCGACGGCGAAGGCGGCAACGCTCAAAAGCACCACCATGGAGACGCCAACGAGTATGGCGACTCCCCCTTTATTCTCACACAGTACCTTCCACGCATGCATCGAAACATACTCCCGTTTATTCGAGTTTCATGAGGGTCTGAGCACTTAAGGTAATGTTTTTGCTAAACCCTGGAATAAGCCCCGGCAGAACCAGAAAACTATAGGGGTAATCGACCCTGACCGTCAGATCGGATCCAGATGCCCCTCCAGTTGCTCCGGCGGCTGGGGTAACGCTGATGCTCGCTTTACTGGCATTCCATCCGACGTTGGTGAGGTATGATGTGACGACGTTCTTGATTTGAGTTGCCGAGGGCCTCGGATTGCCTATGATGATCCCTGCTCTGGCCCCCTCTCGGCTGGCATTGGTGATCACTTCTTTGTTGTACAGCGCGAAGCCGAAGTTGATGATCCCAAATACCAATATGAGAAGGATGGGGAGAACGAGGGCAAATTCGATTACGGCTGCGCCGTCTTCAGTGCGAAGTTTCATGACCTTTCCCTTACTTGATCTGACCCACGGAAACCGCGTAAGCGGGCGCAGGAGGAGGCTTTTCAAACGTCCCGCGGTATCGTTCCATCGTTGCCTCAGCTGCCCTCCCGTCGAAGCCATAGACGGGTTCCAGGTTTTGCTCCGCCGCGGGATTTAATATCTGCTGAATCCTGGCGAGGTTGTACGAGGTACCGTAGTCAGCCTCGACCCTAGTAGGCCCAGTAGCGCAGCCAGTCAATAGCATCACCAGAATCCCAGCGCATGCGACAAGCATGCAGGCCAGCTTTTTCATGCCTGATCTCCTAGTACAGTCTCAAATGTTGTCTTGCGCAATGTTACAGCGTGTCATTGCGAGCGCAGCGTAGCAATCTCATCTGGAGCGCTTTGAGATTGCTACGCTGCGTTGCTCCTCACAATGACATTGTGTCAGCCACCTCTTAGGGGGCGATGTGACCAAACTCGCCATCGAGTCCCCCTTGTTTCTTGGGAAGTACCAGAGGAGAGTTCTTGGATTGCCCGTGTTCTCTTCTGGGAGTTCGTTCGGGTCCTGAACCCTCCAAATTTCCCAATAAATACCATTCAAAATCGTTCGGTTCGATATACTGGTCAGTGGGAAGCATCTGCTTGGTCATGTCCAACGGTTTGACTAGATGGGGGGTCACGATGATGATCAACTCTGAGTCGTTTTTCTGAAAAGAAGAGCTTCGAAATAAAGCCCCCAGAATGGGAATATCCCCTAAGACTGGAAACTTGTCGATGACCTCGCGCACGTTTTCCTGGAGCAGACCGGCGATTGCAAAACTCTGTCCGTCAGCCAGTTCAATGACGGTAGATGCCCGTCTGGTGGTCAACCCTGGCACGGCAAAGCCCTGGATAAATACGGCCGTGGAAAAATCTAACTGCGAGACCTCCGGCGTCACCTGCATGCTGATTTTATTGCTGCTGAGGACGGTGGGGGCAAACGTCAGGCCCACGCCGAACGTCTTGTATGCGATCGTAATGACGTTATATGCCTGCGGCACCGGTATCGGAAACTCGCCCCCTGCCAGGAATCGGGCCTCTTGCCCGCTCACGGCGACCAGAGTCGGCTCGGCGAGGATTTTGACCAAACCGTCTTCCTTCAAGGCATCGATAAAACCGGTCCAGGTCGCATTACCCTGCTTGATGCGGAACAGGGCGTTAATGGCACTACTGAGCGCCTGCCCGAAGGGGGCGACGGCAGGGTTTATCGTGGGGACAATGGTCGCCTCACTCGGTTTGACAACGGCAGTGAGGTTATTTAACAGGGAAACCCCAAACGTCCCATTTGACGTGGCATAGGTAAAGTTGACACCTAACCTACGGGCGAGAGAGCGGGACATCTCGGCTACACGCACTTCCAGCATGACCTGTTGCACTCCGGCGACCTGAGCGAGATTAATGACCTTTTTGGGGGCAAATGCCTCGCTGACCACCAGGGCCTGGGAGAGATTAGCTGTGCTGGAAACCTCCCCGGAAAGGGCGATCGAATCGTGCGTGGCGTTCACCCGGATATTCTCCCCTGGGAGGATCTCCTGGAGTTTTTCCTTCAGTTGGGAGATGTCAGGAGATACCGTCACGTCGAAGATCGTAAACACGCGGTCGTCTGCTCCCCATAAGGTCAGGTTGGTCGTTCCCACCGCTTTACCCGTCAGATAGACCTGCCGGGGCGAGATGACGACAGTTTCGGCGATGTCCGGAGCCGCCAACGAGACGCGCTTGACGGCGACCGAGGTATCGATCACGAGCGACTTTCCCACTATGAGACTGATGCGTTGAGGGGTATACGTCCTGATAGACCCCTGGGGCAGCTCTTGGGCGCTGCTGGCAGGGGTGCAAAGAAGCCACAGGCTCACAACCAGAACACCAACGGCTGACATCCCTATCTGCCGTTCGCTGTGTCTCATAGTGGGATTCCCCTTGTTAGTCTTTTTTAAACGTCACGGTGCTAACTTTACCTCCCTGGATCAATTCTACTGAAACTTCAGCTGCTACCGGCGCTACCGGCTTGGGTTGACTCTTGGCCACCGGCTTCGGCTCCTGTGGCTTCACCTCCTCCCGCACACGATACGAGTTCAGCAACTCCGGGATGGTCGCGCCTTTCGTCAAGACGGGCTCTGTATTGAGGTGATTTCGTAACGCTAAAAGTATCTTGCCTTCACTCACTGCCAGGGCGAGCTTTTCGCCTTCCTCCGGCGTGACTTCCAGGGTGATCACCTTCACTGGTGATGCTTGGTCCTCTTTGCCTTTTCGTTCAACGTCAGAGCCGGTGGCTAACACCAGCACATTTTCCAGAACGATTTTGGTGACCGGGGGAGACTCGTGTAAGGTCACCATCACATCCACCCGATTGCCAGGGTTAATGAAACCCGCGACACCGACCACCTCATCCACCTTGACGCCCATCGCGCGCTTTTCCATACGGGTCACCGCGGCCACGCCTCCGGTCGTCACATCGCGCGGGGCTAATTTCGATTCCAGAATGGGTTCGTTGGTTGTGACATTCGAGACTAATACCCTACCTTGTAGGGTTTCCACCGTGGAGAAATGGCCATCAGGAAGGCTAGCGCTAGGGAAAGCAACCATCTTGATGACCTCGGGGGTTACCTTCGTCCCCCAGAACAGATCGCTACCGGCCACCGCGACCATCGCGGTCTGTGAACCGATGACCTTTTCCACCATCTTCGGTTGCCGTTGTAGCCAGTTATAGACCAGCACGCTGATGACGAAGGCCATACAGACAGCCAGTCCGAGTAAGATAAACGGCTGGGATCTTTTCATAACTCACCTGCCTTACCGTTTCTGGGGCGACATCACCCTGTTGTTTACGCTATCCGACCGGTCCGAGGTATACCCACCACGCTATGAATTTCGCAGCCGCGTCCTCGCGTCACCGCGAGGACAGCACTCCAATTCCCGGGAAAACGCCATTTCTCGTACTCTTGAGAAGTGAGCCAGCATACTAACAGAACAAAATGCTTCTTAACCGTGCAACTAGCAAATATTGATTAATATATCTATAAAATTATTAATTTCAATCAATTTATAAATGTTCTTTCATTGGCGCCGTAGTGGGAGCGACAATAAACGCTTCGCCCTGGTGACGGCAACCTTCCTCATACTAGTAGAGGCCGGGGAGGATGAATCGGGTCCTTAGCCGGTAAGTCCTATACTCATCGAACTGACGGGCGAGCTTCGCCTCCTCAATGCGAGCACGCGCCATTTGCATTCCGATGAAAACGGCCCAGAAGAGTAGGGCGATGGCAGTGCCGATCATCAGGCAGAGCCCCAACAGCGTCAGCGTCTCTCCCAGATAGAGGGGATGCCGGACGTACTGGTAGGGGCCAGATGTCACCGCGCGACGAGCCTCCGCCATGATCGCGAAGGAGCCCCGCAAATGCCACAGGGCCCACAGGCTAACGCCATAGCCTAGCAACGTCAGCAGTAGCCCTATCCAAGCTAGGTCCAATCTGTGCGGCATCCCAGCGCGCCCCAGAAACCACGCTCCGGCGGGTGGCGGAACTCGTCCGCAAGGTCATCGATTACGAAATTTTCGCCATCCTTTTGCTTAATGAGCAGAGACAGGAACTATACGTCCGCTTCCAGGTGGGATATCCCGTAGAGGTCGCGGATCGCACGCGCCTGAAAGTCGGACAAGGCGTGACGGGGCGGGCCGCGCAGCTGCGCCAGCCTGTCTTGGTGAACGACGTATCACAAGAGGACTTTTACGTTGACGCTGTGCCAAACGTCTGTTCGGAACTGGCGATTCCCCTGATTGTCAAAAATCGCGTGATTGGTGTGATCGACATCGAGGCCCGGGAAAAAGGC
>Ga0137403_10000518_pt1 | contig 50195 bp, 57 predicted proteins | sample CZOMad2_1_16fung_FD_122057 | JGI IMG/M metagenome (GOLD analysis project Ga0137403, IMG submission 122057) | Vadose zone soil fungal communities from Angelo Coast Range Reserve, California, USA - CZOMad2_1_16fungal (Hybrid Assembly) | ecosystem: Environmental > Terrestrial > Soil > Vadose zone... | reverse complement strand
CGCTACCGACCGATCCCCGACGACACGGTGAAGCTCCAGAGTCTCCAAGCGGGTGAGATCGACGTCATCGATTACGTCCAGCCGCGCGACGTTGCCGCCGTCAAGGCCGACAAGAACCTCGTCACCCTGGACGTCCCGTCGCTCGCCGCCTTCAGCTACCAGCTCAACCACACGCGGCCGCCGTTCAACGTGAAAGCGCTCCGCCAGGCGGTGGCGTATGCCCTCGACCTCGACCAGATCGTCAAGGGGGTGTGGCTGAATGTCGGGGTGCCGGCCAATGGTCCCATTCCGCCCACGAGCTGGGCCTATGACCGGACCATTACGCCGATCAAGCGCGACTTGGCCAAGGTCAAGGCCAAGCTGGCCGAGGGCGGCAAGCCCACGGGGTTTCCGTTCACCATCACCACCGCCAATATCCCGATCAATGTCCAGGAGGCTGAGGTGATCCAGGCGCAGCTCGGCGAGGCGGGCATGCAGGTGAAGATCAAGCTCGTGGACGCGGCGACCCAGCTCTCCGACGGCAACAGCAGGAACTTCGACATGATCAGCTACCAGTGGTCCGGCCGTCCCGACCCGGATGGCAATATCTACCAGTTCTTCAAGACCACGCCCGGTACCTCGCTCAACTGGTCGGGCATCTCCAACCCGCAGCTCGACGCCCTCCTCGACAAGACGCGCGAGGTCTCGAGCCAGCCCGAGCGCAAGAAGCTCTACAGCGAGCTGATCAAGATCCTCCAGGACGAGCTGCCCATGGTGTACATCGTGCATCCCATCGAGCCCAAGGCCTTCAGTCCGAAGGTGCAGGGCTACGAACCGATACCGGACGGAATGATGCGCTTCAAGGACGTCTGGCTGAAGTAGGCTCGGCGGCGCCCTTCGGCCGTGGGCCGCCTCGTCCTGCGCCGTCTCCTGGCCACGATCCCCGTGCTGGTGCTCGTCACCGCCGGGGTGTTCGCGCTGATTCACCTGACGCCGGGCGATCCGATCGACGTGATGATGGCGGAGTCCGTGGACGCCACCGTCAAGGCCAATCTCCGCCGGGAGCTGGGGCTCGACCAGCCGATCTATGTCCAGTACGCGGCGTGGACGTGGCGGCTCCTCCACGGAGATCTCGGGCGCTCCATCCGCAACGGCGAGCCGGTGATCGAAAACGTCAGCCGGCGCATCCGGCCGAGCCTGCAGCTGGCCGCGCTGGCCATGGCCATCTCCCTCGTCGTCGCCACCCCCCTCGGCATTCTTTCGGCGGCCCGGCGCAATACGTCCGTGGACCGCTTCGGGACGACGTTCGCGCTCTTCGGCATCTGCATGCCCAACTTCCTCTTGGCCCTTCTCCTGATCTTCTTCTTCGGGGTGAAGCTGCGCTGGCTCCCCATCTCCGGCTATATCGACCCCCTCGAGGAGATGCTGCCCGGGCTCCGCTCGCTCGTCCTCCCCGCGCTCACTCTGGGCCTCGCCCTCGCTGCGGTAGTCACGCGCACCCTTCGTTCGAGCATGCTCGACGCGCTCTCGGAGGATTACGTGCGCACCGCGCGGGCCAAGGGGCTCTCGGAGTCGAGCATCATCCGTGGCCACGTGCTCAAGAACGCCCTCATCCCGGTCGTCACCGTGCTCGGCCTCCAGCTCGGCACGCTGATCGGCGGAGCGGTGATCACCGAGTACGTGTTCGCCCTGCCCGGCGTGGGCCGCCTCGTGGTGGACGCGGTCTTCGCGCGCGACTATCCGCTGGTGCAGGGGGTGGTCCTGCTCATCGCGGTGGGCTTCATCCTGAGCAACCTGGCTGTGGACCTGCTCTATGGCTGGATCGATCCCCGGATCAGATATCGCTGAGCCCGCGGCGGCCATGGCCCGGCCGTCTTTCCGAGGGCGGGAGGGCGCGCGCCGGTGGAGATTGCTGCGGCAGGCCGCCCGCACGCGCCTGGGCCCGCTCGGCGTGGTGGTGATGCTCATCGCGATCGCGGTGGCGGTCTTTGCTCCGGTGATCTCGCCGTACGACCCGCTCAAGCAGGATCTCGGCAACACCCTGGCCCGCCCCGACCGCGCCCATCTCATGGGCACCGACAATGTCGGCCGCGACGTGCTCTCACGCATGGTCTGGGGCACCCGGGTATCGCTCATGGCCGGCTTCGGCTCCGTCGCCCTTGCCATGGTCACGGGCGGACTGCTCGGTCTCCTCGCGGGCTATGCGGGGGGCCGGACCGACGGCCTCGTGATGCGGGTCATGGACGCGGTGCTGTCCTTTCCGCCGCTCGTCCTCGCCTTGGCGCTGGGCGCGGTGCTGGGCGCGGGTCTCACCGGGGTGGTCATCGCTCTCGGAGTGGTGTACACGCCCACCTTCGCGCGCCTGATGCGGGGGCAGGTGCTGACCATCACGGCGCGTGACTACGTGGAGGCGGCGCGGGCCCTCGGCGCCCCGGGGTGGCGCGTGGCCTGGCATCACGTGCTGCCGAATGCCGCGGCGCCCATCGTGATCCAGGCCTCGCTCAGCGTGGCCTTTGCCATCCTCGCCGAGGCCTCGCTGTCATTCCTCGGCCTGGGGATACAGCCGCCGGGCGCCTCCTGGGGTAGCATGATCAACGCGGGCCGCGGCTATCTCCAGCAGGCGCCGTGGATAGTCTTCTGGCCGGGCGCGGCCTTGTTCGTCACCGTGGTGGGATTGAACTTCGTGGGGGACGCCGTGCGGGAAGCCCTCGACCCGCGACTTCGAAAGTGAGGAATTCATGATCAGCGTCTACGCCCTGTGCGGCGGCCTCATCGATTTGGATCTGAGCGGTTTCTTTTGTGACAGGGCCCCCGGCTCGCGCGCCACCGTGCCCGTGATCTGCTTTCTCATCGCCCACCCGCAAGGCAATGTCCTCGTGGACACCGGCGTCCATCGCGAGGCCCTCACGGATCCCGTGAGCCGGCTGGGAGAAGGACGCGCCGCCCGCTTCACCCTCCGGTCGTCGCCGAGCGACGAGGTGGTGAGCCAGCTCGCGCTGCTCGGGCTCACTCCCGGCGACGTTCGCTACGTCGTCAACTCGCACTTCCACTTCGACCATTGCGGCGGCAACGAGTTCTTCCCGCGCTCCACCTTCCTCGTCCAGCGGCCGGAGATGGAAGCGGCCCGCCAGGTGCAGGCCGGCGCCACCATGCGCTACAGCCCGAGCCCGATCGACTTCGATCACCCCCTCGACTATCAGCTCCTGGAGGGAGAGCGCGACATCTTCGGCGACGGCCAGGTCGTGCTCATGCCCACCTACGGGCACACGCCGGGCCACCAGTCGGTGCAGGTGCGCGCGGGCAAGGGCACGGATCTCGTCCTCGCCGCGGACGCCTGCTACACGCGCGAGAACATGGACCGCGACGTGCTCCCCAATACGCTCTGGGACCCCGCGGAGATGTCGCGGTCGCTGGGAAAGCTGCGTGGGCTCAGGGACAGGCAGGGGGCGGTGATGATCTACGGTCACGACGTCGCCCAGTGGCAGGAGCTGCGCCGGGCCCCCACCCCGCTCGTGTAGCGTCGACTACGCGCGGGGCGCGGCCTTTCGCGATTCTTCCTTTAAATGCTTCTCGAGCGCGTCGATGAGCAGCCCCAGAGCTTCCTTCTCGGTGCGGCCGGTGACCATGACGGTAGGATAGGCGACGGCGGTGGCACGGTAGAGGCCCTCTTCCTGCACCAGATCGACTTCGATGCGCATCGGCTCTCCACTCCTGGGCACGGGAAATCGGCTACCACGCGGCACGCTAGCAGCCGCCTCCGGCTCCGTCAAGACTATCGCGTGGCGCTGATGCCGCCGTCCACTCCCAAGGTCACGCCGCTGAGCCACTTGGCCTCGTCGGAAGCGAGGTACACGGTGGCGTAGGCCACGTCGTCCGGCTCGCCGAGCCGGCCGAGGAGGTGCATCTTCACCAGCGCCTCGTACTCGCCCGTCTTCTTGAGGCCGTCGAGCATGTCGCGATTGAGATCCGTTTCGATGTAGGCGGGGCAGACCGCGTTGACCCGCACGCCCTGCGCAGCATAGTCCACGGCCATGTCCTTGGTGAGGATGACCATGGCGCCCTTGCCTGCGCCGTAGGCGGCATTGTTCGGCGCGCCGCGCAGCCCCGCCAGGGACGCGATGTTGACGATATTGCCCTTGGTCCGGATCAGCTCGGGCAGGGCCTGCTTGGAGCAGAGGAAGGCGCTCGTGACATTGATGTCGAGCGTCTTCCTGAAGCCGTCCTCGCTGAGGGCGAGCACGGGACCGCGCTGGGCTATGCCGCCCGCATTGTTCACCAGGATGTCGAGCCGGCCGAAGGTCTTGAGCGTCGTGTCGACCATGCGCGCGACGTCCGCCGCCTTGAGCATGTCGCCGGCGCAGACGACCGCGGTGCCCGCGGCCTGCCGGATGTCGGCCGCCGCCTTCTCGAGCGGCTCCGGCCGCCGGCCGGCCAGAGCGACCTTCGCGCCTTCCCTCCCGAACATGAGCGCGATGGCCCGGCCGAGACCCGTGCCCGCGCCCGTCACGATGGCTACTTTGTCTTTCAGACGCATGTCATCTCCCTTGTGGAGGCAAATCGTAGCAGAGGCGCCCCACCGCTGCTTGACTTGACGCGACGCCGAACCTAGACTTTCGAGCCAGATGAGAGTCCGCAGCGCGTGGCGATGAAGCTCGGAACGCTGACAATCGCGGCGTCCCTGCTCGTGATGTGTCTCGGGCGCGTGGGGGCTGCCGCGCCGGACACCGTGCTCCTCGAAGACCTGACGTGGACGGAGTTCCGCGATCTCACCGCGTCCAAAAGCATCATCATCGTCGTGCCCGCGGGGGGCACGGAGCAGAGCGGCCCGCATATGACGCTCGGCAAGCACAACGTGCGGGTGAAGGCGTTGTCGGAGAAGATCGCGCGCGCCCTCGGCAACGCCCTGGTCGCCCCCGTGATCGCCTATGTGCCGGAGGGGCGGCTCAGCCCCGCCACCGGCCACATGCGCTTCCCCGGGACGATCACCGTACCCGGCGAGACCTTCCAGAAGGTGCTCGAGTACGCGGCGCGGAGCTTCCAGGTCCACGGCGTCAAGGACATCGTCTTTCTCGGCGACCACGGATCGACGCAAGGGGATCAGCGGGCGGTGGCGAGCCGGCTGAATCGCGAGTGGGCGGGCACGCCGACCAGAGTCCACGCCATCGACGAGTACTATCGCGCCGCCGATGTGGAGTTTCCGCGCCTCTTGAAGGCGCGCGGCTACCGGGACGACGAGCTGGGTAGCCACGCCGGGCTTGCCGATACCTCGCTCATGCTCGCCGTGGATCAGCGCATGGTGCGGTCCGGCGCGCCGCGCCCCGGCCCGACCGAGGCCAGCGGCGTGTCCGGGGATCCGAGCCGGGCCAGCGCCGAGCTTGGTCAGATCGGAGTGGACCTGATCGTGTCGAGGACCGTCGAGGCGATCAAGCAGTCGGTCGCTCGTCGCTGAGCGGCTGTCGTAGCCCGCCGTATGCTCATAGCCACACCAATCAAGGGGGTGTCATTGCTGATCTCGAATCCTGTTGTGCGTCGCGCGACCAAGGGCGGAACTCTGGGGCTCCTACTCTCGTTGGCGGCATGGCATTGGGCGTGGCCGGCCGTAGGACAGCAGGCCCCCCGCGCCGTTGAGACCGTGCCGGGCATGCCTGCGGTGGTAGATCCCGCCAATCTCTACAGCGAGACGCTGCCCGACAAGGTGAGCCCCACCGTGGCCAAGGCGCTCCCGCGCGTCTACGTGCCCAATCTCAGGTCCAATGACGTCTACGTCATCGATCCGGCCACCTTCAAGGTCGTCGACAAGTTCAAGGTGGGAGTCAATCCGCAACACATCGTGCCCTCGTGGGATCTCAAGACGCTCTGGGTCACGAACAATGCGGAGGGGCGCACCGACGGGAGCCTCACCCCCATCGATCCGACCACGGGCAAGCCGGGCAAGGCCGTGGCCGTCGACGACCCCTATAACATGTACTTCTCGCCCGACGGCCGCTCGGCCATCGTGGTCGCGGAGGCGCTCAAGCGGCTCGATTTCCGCGACCCGCAGACCATGGCTCTCCAGAGCTCGATTCCCGTGCCGCAGTGCGCGGGGATCAACCACGCCGACTTCTCCATCGACGGGAAGTTCGCCATCTTCACCTGCGAGTTCCAGGGAAGCCTCGCCAAGATCGACCTGGTGGGCGGCAAGGTGCTGGGCTACCTCAAGCTGTCGAAGGGCGGGATGCCGCAGGACATCCGCGTGTCACCCGACGGGAAGATCTTCTACGTGGCCGACATGAAGGCCGACGGCATCTTCGTCGTCGACGGCGACAGCTTCAAGGAGATCGGCTTCATCCAGACCGGGAAGGGCACGCATGGCCTCTATCCGAGCCGCGACGGCACCAAGCTCTACGTGGCCAATCGTGGCTCGAATCACATCCACGGCAAGTCCCACGGGAAGGGGAGCGTGTCCGTGGTGGACTTCGCCACGCGCCGCATCGTGGCCAACTGGCCCATACCCGACGGGGGCAGCCCGGACATGGGCAACGTGAGCGCGGACGGAAAGACTCTGTGGCTCTCCGGCCGCTACGACAATGTCGTCTACACCTTCGACACCACGTCCGGCGAAGTCCGCAAGATCCCCGTGGGCAAGGAGCCTCACGGCCTCACCGTATGGCCGCAGCCCGGCCGCTACTCACTCGGGCATACCGGTAACATGCGTTGAGACGTTTGCCGGCCTTCTTCTGCTTTCAGATTTGCCCTTCGTGATCTCGTCACACTAGGGTTCGTGTGACCGTACCAAGTAACACGCAGGTAGATCGACTTGGCGAACGGTTGAGAACCGGGACCCTAGAAGATCCCGACCTCACCTTGCTCGATGACTATCGGCGCTCTTTCGCTCCAGCCTATGAAGGCGTCGTGAATACTCTGCGCAAGCTAGGAGTGCAGCCCACGGGGAGGCCTGCGAAAAGCACTTCTTCCCTCATTGCCAAGATGAAGCGCGAGACCATCCGACTTTCCCAGGTCCAGGACATCGCGGGATGTCGGGTGCTAGTAGCCGACCTTGAAGAGCAGGATCGATTGGTGGCTGCGCTCAGTAGAACCTTTCCGAAGATTACCGTAGTCGACCGACGTACAAAGCCGACCCACGGCTATCGCGCTGTCCACATCATCGTAGAGCTATTTGAGCGAGCGGTGGAAATCCAAGTCCGTACCGAGTCGCAACACATGTGGGCGGAGCTTTCTGAGAAACTGTCCGACCTGGTTGATGCCTCGATCAAGTATGGCGGCGGTCCAACCGACGTGAAAGATCGGCTCTTGAATAGCTCTTTAGCCTTGGGAGCGGTCGAGCAGTCGGAGAGACTTTTTGCCGAGGCTAGTAGAATCATGGAGGAAGAGCGGGAGACCGAGGAAACACGTCGACGAGTAGAGGCGGCGCAAGAGCAACTGACTGATCTCAAAGCGGCCTTGGTCGCTGCTCTCAAAGCGGCGGCCGACACATGGATTAGTGATACAAAGGACAGAACATGATCTTCCTGATCGAATATGACCGCCCTACCGGCCGTATTGTTTCAACGCGAGAGTTCTCCGATGCTTGCCGAGGGGATGCGGAGAAGGCCCGGCTCGACCTCGAGCTTGATCTGAGTCGGCTGGGATTAGTGCGGGAAGTTGTCCTCCTTCAGGCGGCAGACGAAGGAGCATTGCGACGCACACATCGGCGTTATTTCGAGACACCGCGACAGCTGAGTACGGGCTAGGCAGTGACAGGCACTAGCGCGCTCTAAGGCTGCCGTCAGGATTCGAGGAAGCAAGCGCAAGCTATATTGGGATATCTCCTCACTAGCCGACGATCTTCTTGTCCCGCAGCGCCTTGACGTCCGTCGCAGAGAGGCCGAGCTCACGGAGGACGGCGTCAGTGTGCTCGCCGGCGTGGGGCGCCGCGGTGCGCACGGTGCCAGGCGTTCCCGACAGTTTGATGGGGATGCCGAATTCCTTGATGGTGCCCAGGGTCGGGTGCTTCACCTCGACCACCATGTCGCGGGCCTGCACCTGTGGGTCGGCGACCATCTCCTCCGGATCGTAGACCTTGCCCACGCACACATCGGCCTTCACGAGGATCTCGTACCATTCGTCGCGGTTCTTGGTGCGGATGATGGCCTCGATTTCGTCGCGCGCCTTGACCTCCTCGGGATTGGCGGCGCGCACGAACTGGTCGTGCTTCCGGGCGAAGCGCACGAGATCGGGCCGCCCGATGGCCTTGCAGAAGTTCTCCCAGAGCCAGGGCTCGGTGCAGCCGATGGTGAGGAGCTTGCCGTCCTTGGTGTCGTAGATCGCGTAGTAAGGATAGGAGCCGCCGAGGAAGCCTTCGCCCCGCTTGGGGGCCAGCCCATCGCTGAAGAAGAAGCGCATGTTGGGGGTGGCCGCGAGCAGCGCCACCGAAGTGTCGAGGTAGGACACGTCCACGAGCTGCCCCTTGCCCGTGCGCTCGCGCGCGAAGAGGGCGAACATGATGCCGAGCGCCCCGTGCATGCTCGCGCCCGCGTAGTCGGCCACGAGGTTGAGGGGGATGGCGGGCTTACGATCCGCCTCGCCGATGAGCCCGAGCACGCCGGCGAGGGAGAGGTAGTTCATGTCATGCGCCGGATAGTCGCGGTAGGGCCCGTTCTGTCCGAAGCCCGACAGCGAGCAGTACACGAGGCGCGGGTTGGTCGCGCGCAGCGTCTCGTAGTCCGCGCCGAGCCGCTTCATCACGCCGGGGCGGAAGCCCTCGATGATCACGTCGGCCCCCGCCGCGAGCTTCTTGAAGAGCCCCTGGCCCTCGGGCGCCTTCATGTTCAGGGCGAGCGAGCGCTTGTTGCGATTGACGTAGACGAAGGCCGAGCGGCGCTGCCAGTCGGGATCTTCCTGGGTGTCCGACGGCGTCTCGATCTTGAGGACATCGGCGCCCATGTCCGCGAGCATCATGCCCGGCATCTCCGCCGGGGGCACGCGGGCCAACTCCAGGATCTTGATGCCGTCGAGGACTCCCATCGGACTCTCCTTCGCGGTTAGCGGTATGCGTCGGGCGCCTGGATGACGGACGCCCAGAACACCGGATCGTGGCTGGGGAAAATGCGGCCGTCCATGAGCCGCGCGATCGTCTTGAGGCGCTTGATGGAATGCATGGCCCGCGTCGGGTCCCACACCACGCCGGGAGGGATTTCCTTGTCGATGGACTCCTGCCAGTAGCAGCAGTCCCCGGCCAGGATGACCGGGCCCGTTTCGGGCAGCTCCACGAGCAGCGACTGATGACCCGGGGTGTGGCCGTCGCTTCGGAGCACGGTCACCCCCGGCACGATCTCCGCGTCGCCGTCGAGGAGCCGCCAGCGATAGTCGGGCAGGTCGAAGTTCTTCTTGTAGTAGAAGCCGGCGAAGAAGCCCGCGGGGTAGTTGGCATACGCGTACTCGTCCTGCTGTACCGCCAGCTCGGAGCTCCGGAACAGGAATGCCCCGCCCGCGTGATCGTAGTGCAGGTGGGAGAGTACGACCACGTCCACGTCACCGGGCTCGATGCCGATCGAGTCCAGACGGTGCACGAGGAGATCGGCGTCGGTGAAGCTCGCCAGAGGATCGGAGCGGAGGAGACCGGGCACGGCGCGCGGGGAAAGGCCCGTGTCGAAGAGGACCGTCGTGTCGCCCGTGCGTACGAGATAGCACGAGACGGGGATACGGGCCTTCTCCGCCGAGCGCTCCCCGAAGAAGAGGCCCGACTTCTCGAAACCCATGAAGCCGTTCTGGAGCGCGTACAGCCCCTTGACGGCCATCTATCCGGCGACTTTGCGCGCGGGGCGGACGCGGCCCGTCCGGCGCGCGGGTGCCAGCTGCTGCGGGTCGTAGACCCAGATCTTGTGGGAGGCGGCCAGCCCCATGGTGACGCTCCGCTCATTCAGGAGCACGGTGATGGTGCCGGCATACGGCGCCACCTCGGTGACCGTGAGCTTGATGCCGGGCCGCACTCCGCTTTCCCAGAGGAAGTGGAGGAGCTGGCGGTCCGACTCGGCCTCTTCCGTGATGCGCTCCACTACCAGCGCCTGTCCTTTCGTGGCCTGGGACAGGGGGATGGGATTGTGCGCCTCGGGCTGGGGCATGCCGGGAATGGGATTGCCGTGCGGGCAGGTCGAGGGCATGCCCAGCATCTCGGCCAGCCGCTCCTCGACCACCGGGGAGAGCGCGTGCTCGAGCCGGTGCGCCTCGTCGTGAGCGCGCGACCAGTCCAGACCCAGGACGTCGGTGAGCCAGCGCTCGAGCAGGCGGTGGCGACGCGCCATGGTTTTCGCGATGTCGAGACCCTTGGTGGTGAGGCGGATCTGCTTCTTGCCCGCCACCTTCACGTAGCCCTCGCGCTGCATGCGACGGAGCGCCTCGGTGATAGACGGCGCGGAGAGGTGCATGTGGCGGGCGAGCCGCGCGCCGATCACGGGCTGATCGGTGCCCGCGAGATCGAAGATGGCGCCGAGGTAATCCTGGATGGCGGGGGTCGTTTCCATGCCCCAGAGGATACCCCTGGCCCTCCCGCGCGGGCAAGTCCGTGCTATTCTTCCCCATCCGGATCGGGAGGAGGCCACCATGGACTTCGCGCTTACCGAGCAACAGGAGCTGATCCGCAAGGAAGTCGCCGCCCTGTCGCGGAACTTCTCCCTCGACTACTGGCTCGAGAAGGACAGGAAGCACGAGTATCCGATCGAGTTCGTCAAGGCCTTCGCCGAGGGAGGCTGGCTCGGCCTCATGATTCCCGAAGCCTATGGCGGGGCCGGCCTCGGCGTGACCGAAGCGGCCATCATGCTCCACGAGATCTGCGCCTCCGGCGCGGGCACCTCGGGCGCCTCGCCCATTCACTTCTACTGCTTTCCTCCCGAACCGGTCGTTCGCTACGGCACGGAGGAGCTCAAGCGGCGGGAGCTGCCGGGAATCGTGACGGGCGAGACCATCATGTCGTTCGGGGTGACCGAGCCGAACTCGGGCACGGACACGTCGCGCATCCACACGCGGGCCGAGAAGCAGGGGGACCGCTGGATCGTCAACGGCCGAAAGGTCTGGACCACCAATGCCCAGCACGCCAACCGCATTCTCCTCCTCACGCGCACGAGCGACCGCGACCCCGCCAGGCCCCTCAAGGGCATGACGCTGTTCTTTACCAGGTTCGACCGCACGGCCATCACCGTCCGCGAGATCGAGAAGCTGGGGCGGGCGGCCGTGGACTCGAACGAGATCTTCATCGACAACCTGGAGGTCCCGGAGGGCGACGTGGTCGGCACGGTCGGTGACGGCTTCTACCACCTGATCGACTCCCTCAATCCCGAGCGCATCGTGGTGGGGATCGAGGCGGTGGGGATCGGCCGCGCAGCCCTCGAGCGTGCCACCCAGTATGCCAAGGATCGCGTGGTCTTCGACCGCCCCATCGGGAAGAACCAGGCGATCGCCCATCCGCTCGCCCTCGCCCTGGCCCAGCTCGATGCGGCGGAGCTGATGTGTCTCAAGGCCGCGTGGCTCTTCGATACCGGGCGCCCGTGCGGCCGCGAGGCCAATGCGGCCAAGCTCCTCGCCGCCGAAGCGGGCTTCCAGGCCTGCGACGCGGCGCTGCAGACCTTCGGCGGCTTCGGCTACGCCAAGGAGTTCTACGTCGAGCGCCTGTGGCGCGAGGTCCGGCTCTACAAGATCGCGCCCATCTCCCAGCAGATGGCGCTGAACTATCTCAGCGAGCACGTGCTGGGCCTGCCTCGCTCGTATTGATGCCCCTCACCCTCAACACGCTCGATCACGCCTACGACGAGCCGGACGCCGCCACCGTGGCCAAGACGCTGGCCGATCTCGACGGCCGGCGCAATCTGGTGGCCACGCTGGCGCGGGGCGAGGCGACCTACCTGCAGGCCACGGGCAGCGCCGCCGCCGGGCTCGTCCTCATGTATCAGGAAGGGTCCGTTCAGCATCGTTACCGCACCATGGAGAAGCTCCCGCTCGCCCGCGTGACGGAGGCATTCCAGCAATACCTCCGCGGTGACGGCGCGTGGCGGGAGGGCATCCGGTGGGAAGAAGACGAGGAGAAGCTCGGAGTCAGCACCTGGTACGAGAGCTGGTGGTTCTACATCGGCGCTCTGCTCGCGGTGATCGGAGCCTTCGTCTGGTGGCGCGGCTGGTACTAGGAGGCCTCGAGGGCGCTAGCTTCGCGGGGTGATTTGAAGCAGTGCGGGTGCCTGGGTTTCGATCTGTATGGTGGTGTGGTCGATGCCGAAGCGCGCGTGGAGGATCAGGTGCAAGTCGTCGAGTATCCGGGCGGGCGGCGTGCCCCGCTCCACCTCGACGTGGGCGCTCATGGCCTCGCGCCCGGAGGTGAGCGTCCAGACGTGCAGGTCGTGGACGCGCTTCACTCCCGCCGCCCCGCAGAGGGCCACCTCGATCTCGCCGAGGTCGAGATGTGGCGGCACCCCTTCGAGGAGCACATTGACCGCCTGTTTGAGCAGGGCATAGGTGCGCGGCAGGATCATCAAGCCGATGGCCGCGCTGGCCAGCGCGTCGGCGAGGGTCCAGCCAGTCGTGAGGATCACGATGGCCGCCGCGATGACCGCGGCCGACGACAGCGCATCGCCCAGCACCTCGAGGTAGGCGCTCCGGACGTTCAGGCTCTCGCCCGCTCCCGCGTGGAGGAGCCAGGCCGCGAGGAGGTTGACGCCCAGCCCCACCACCGCGACGAGGAGCACAGGTCCCGCCGCCACCTCGTGTCGCCCGCCCAGGCGCTCCCACGCTTCGAAGAGGATGACGAGGGCGAGCACGCAGAGCACCACGCCGTTGACGAGGGCGGCGAGGATCTCGACGCGGTAATAGCCGTAGGTCTTCTCCGCGGTGGCCGGCCGCTCAGCGAACCAGACGGCAAGGAGCGAGAGCCCGACCGCCGCCGTGTCCACGAAGAGATGGGCCGCATCCGCGAGGAGGGCCAGGGAGTTCGTCCACCAACCCACTACGACCTGCACCACCATGAAGGACGCGCTGAGCCCGAAGACGGCCCACAGGCGGTACTTGTGGCGCGACGAGTGGGTAGGGCGGTGATGCACGGCGCTCAGCGGGGCACGGGCACCGTGAGCCGTGCCTCGCCCTGCTTGATGCCCTGGCTCTCGTAGAAGCCGGCCCGCGCCTCGAGGGCGAAGCGGAAATTACCCATGGGGCCGTAGAGGGCGGTGGGGCTCGGCTCCATCTTGAGAATGGAGAAGATGCTGCCGTCGCCCTTGATGAAGGCGATGTCGAGGGCCGCCGGCACATGGTTCATGTGGAACTGACTGTAGATCTCGCGCCCGAAGTCGAAGAGGATCAGCGTTTTCTGTATCTCCTGGGGCGTCGAGCACTGGAAACCGGCGGCCGCCTGCTCCGACGTCTCCGCTACCTTGACCCTGATGGCCATGGTCTTGGCCCCGGCCTGAACGGTGACCATGCGCACGGGCATGGCCGCGAAAGCCTCGCGCCAGCGCTTGCACTCGTCGCCCTGTGCCGAGGCGCCCGCCGCGACCGACACGCAGAGCAGCACGAGGGCGGCCAGCCGCGCGCGCGGGCCCCACGGGATGCGCCGGAGCACGGCCACGCCGGCAAAGATCAGGAGCGCGGTCAGGACCACCGCCCCTCCCGCGGCCAGGCTCAGGTAGTAGGCCGCGGTGAGGCCGAGGCCCACCGCGGCGAGCGCCACCACGATGGCCACGATGGTGGCGCGCCGAAAGTTTCGGCCGAGGCTGAAGCCGGTCAGGGTCGGGATCACGATCATGGCGCTCACCAGGAGCACGCCGACCATGCGCATGGCCACCACGGTGGTGAGCGCGGTCAGCAGCGTCAGCATGAGGTTCAGGGCGGTGACGGGAACACCGCTGGTCCGCGCCAGATCTTCGTGCAGCGTGATGACGAAGAGCCGGCGATAGGAGAGCAGGATGGTCGCCACGACCACGGCGCCCAGGGCCGAAATGAGCCAGACATCGGCGGGGCTGACGGTGAGGATGCTCCCGAAGAGGATGGCGAAGAGATCGGCATTGAATCCGCTCGCCAGGCTGATCAGGACCACGGCCAGGGCGAAGCCACCGGAGAGGAAGACGGCCAGCGCGGCGTCGCCTTGGAGGGCTCCGTGCGAGCGGAGCCGCTCGATGCCGAACGCTCCTACCACAGTGACGATGAGCGCGCCCACGATCGGCGAGGCTCCCATGAGGAGCCCGATAGCCACGCCGGCCAGCGCGACGTGGGCCAGCGTGTCGGCGATGAGGGAGAGCCGGCGCGGCACCAGGAAGACGCCGATGAGTGGACAAACGATGGCCATGATCGCTCCGGCGGCGAACGCCCGCTGCATAAAGCCAAATTGGAGCAATTCAGGCATAACTAGTGGTCGTGACTGATTATTCTGACTGCTGGACCATAGAGGGCTGTCAGCGCGGCATCGCTCAGGAAGTCTCCCGGCCGGCCGTGGAAGATGAGGCGCCGGTTGAGGCAGGCGAGCTTGTTCACTTCCTTGGCCACCACGCCGATGTCGTGGCTGACGAGGATGAGGGTGACCTCCCGCTCGCGACTCAAGTGCTGGAGCATGGCGTAGAAGGACGTTTGCGCCTCGGGATCCACGCCCCCCGTGGGCTCGTCGAGAATGATCAGCTCCGGATCGGAGACGAGAGCCCGGGCGATGAGAACCCGTTGCTGCTGTCCTGTGGACAGCGCTCCGATGCGCGCTCGCGCATGCGCCTCCATGCCCACGCGGGCGAGAGCCTCCTTCACGCGGGTGCGCTCCCGGCTCCCGATGCGCTGGAAGATGCCGAGGCTCGCCACGAGCCCGGTGGCGACGACCTCGCCCACCGTCACGGGCAACGAAGGATCGAGCGCCGCGCGTTGCGGCACGTAGCCCAGCCGGCGCCACTCGCGAAACGCGGCGGGCGGCTGACCGAAGAGCCGCACCGACCCCTCCTGCGGCTCGAGGAGACCCAGCATCACGCGAAGCAGGGTGGTCTTGCCCGAGCCGTTCGGCCCGATGATGCCGAGGAAATCCCCCGGCTCGACGGTGAGGTTGATGCCGTCGAGCACACGCACTTCGCCGTAGGACACGCCCACGCCTTCGAACTCGACGAACGGGCGCATCAGACGAGGCTCCGCCGAGCGTCCCACCAGGCGCCGAAGGCCGCGCACGAGGAGCCGAGGAGGAGGCCGCCGAGGACATCCGACGGCCAGTGCGCGTGCAGCACGAGGCGGGCGAGGCCGACGAGGAAGACCATGGCCAGCACTACGACGGTCAGCGCCATTCGTGTGGCACGGTTCCAGCGCTCCTTGATGGCGAAGTAGATGGCGATGACCGCGAAGGAGGCGGCGCCCGTCATGTGGCCGCTCGGAAATCCGAAGGCCTTGCCCCGCGGGCGGGGCCGTCCCACCAGATGCTTGGCGGTCTGCTCGATGATCGGCGCGGCCAGGAGCACGATCACCACCAGCCACCAGCGCTTTCGCGCCTCGGGCGAGATGACGAAGAGCAGGAGCGCGGCGGGGAGGAGACCTTTCCAGGAGCCGAAGATGTTGACCCAGGTAAAGAACGTGATGATGTCTGGCGTCCGATGCGCCATGACCTCGTCGTAGAGCGAGGAGTCACCCGGCAGGACGCCGACGGCGAGGACGAGAACGCCCAGCCCCACGAAGAGAACGGCGCCCCCTATGGAAAGCCCCCGCCAGCGGTGCGCATGCGCTCTCATGACCTCCAGATTGTACTCGATGGCGCACGGGGACTGGCCATGCCGCTACCTGCATCCCAGCCCTTCACGGAGGCTCTCGAGGTTTCGCATCATGAGCTCGATATAGCCCGTGCCCTCGGCGGCTTCTTTCTTCGTGACCCCTTCGACGGGGTCGAGAGTGAGCAGGCGCACGCCCAGCTCGCGTGCCAGCATCTCGGCGAGCTTCGGGCTGACGAGGGGCTCGAGGAAGATAGCGGTGACCTTGCGCTCTCTGGCCGTCCGCACGATGGCGGCGAGGGCGGCGGGGCTCGGCTCGGCCTGCGGGGCGAGGCCGGTCATGGCGATCTGCTCGAGCCGATAACGTCGGGTGAGATAGCCGAAGGCGGCATGCGACACCACGAGCTCGCGGCGCGCGCAGTCGCGCAGCCCGGTATCGAAGCGCGAGTCCAGGGCCGAGAGCTTGGCGCCGTAGGCCGCGGCATTGGCCTCGTAGACGGATTTCCCCTGGGGGTCGCCGCGCTCGAGCGCGGCCCGTATCGCGTCGACCTCGCCCTTGGCCAGCACGGGATCAAGCCAGACATGCGGATCTAGCTCGCCGTCCCCGCCCGGGCGGGTAATCGTAAGCCCCGCGCTGGCCGCCACCACCACCGTCGATGGCCCGGCGGCTTCCTTGATGAGCTTGTCGGCCCAGGGCTCGAACCCGGCTCCGTTGTACACGAAGAGGCGCGCGCGTCGCACCTGGGCCACGTCCTGCGGCGAGGGCTCCCAATCGTGCCCGTGCACGCCGGGCGGCACCAGGGAGATCACCTGCGCGCGCTCGGCGGCCACCCGCCGCGCGAAGTCGTATATGGGAAAGAAGCTGGCGACGACCAGCGGCTTGCCGTCCGGAGCGGGCGACTGCTGGCAGCCCGCCACCGCCAGGACGCAGAGGACGAGCCCGAGGGTGGCGGCCGGCGTCACGCCGGAACGCTTCTGCCCGTCGCCCGCGTGATGATCGACAGGGCGAGCAGGATGAGCCCGAAGGCGCAGACGACAGTCGCACCGGTCGGCGTATCGAAGACGGCCGAGGCGCCCATGGCGAGCACGCTGACGAGGGTGCCGAAGCTCCAGGCGATGGCGAGCCGTTTCGGAATGGAGCCGCCCAGGAGGTTCGCCGCCAATGTCGGCACGATCAGGTACGAGAAGACCAGCAGCACGCCGGCGATGCGCACGGAGCTTGTCACCACCACGCCGAAAGAGGCATAGAAGAGGAAGTCCCACCAGCGCACCCGCCAGCCCTCCCGGTAGGCGCGGTCCGGGTCGGTCGAGATGAGCAGGAAGGGGTGCCGGCACAGCCAGTGGAAGAGTCCGACGAGCGCGTACAGGCCCGCGACCTTGACCACCTCTCTGCCCCCCACGGCCAGGATGCTGCCCACCAGCATGTTTCTGAGATGCTCGGCCCCGTGCGGCGTGCGGTCGGCGACCAGGACGGCCGCCGCAGAGGAGACGGCATAGACCACACCGATGATGGCTTCTTGGGATACACGGCGCTCACGAGTGCGGGTGAGCGCGAATACAGAGGCGCCGAGAAGGGTGAAGCTCAGGCCGAAGGCGTAGGAGCCCCACGATTCGAGATCGTAACCCCACAGGAAGGCCGCGGTAGCGCCGAGCGAGGCGATCTGAGCCAGCGCGATGTCGACGAACACGACTTCCCGAGCGATGACGTGAAGACCGAGGTACGCATGAATGCCTGTGAGCACCAGGCACATGAGGAACGGCACCCACATCAGCGCGAGGAGGTCGTTGGCCACGTGCCCTATTTAAGCATCTGGGCGAGAGTCTGCACGTTGAAATCGACGGCCTCGATAAAAGTGTCCGTTCCCTTCACGGAGCCGACCGTGGCTGCCAGGATGGCGGCGCTGGCCCCGGCCTCCTGGGCGATTCGTTGGACGAGCTTGAAGTCGCTCCACGGCTCAGCGATGACCGCTTTCACCCGGTCCTCCTTCATGAGATTGACGAGTTTGACGATGTGATTCGCGGTTGCCGGAATGCCGGGCCGTTCCTCGACGGTGCCGACCTGGACGACGCCGAAGCGCGTGAGCAGGTAGATCCACAGCGCGTGGTTCACGACGACGGGAGAGCCCTTGTAGGGCTCGAGCATCTTGGTCCAGCGGCCCACGGCTTCGTCGACTCGGGCGAGGAACTGCTGCCGGTTACGCTCGAAAGCGGCGCGGTGCTGGGGCGCGATGCGCGCGAGCCCCTCGAGGATGTTTTGCGTGACGATGGAAGCCATGCCCGGGTCGAGTGTGTAGTGCGGGTTGCCGACCGGGTGGACGTCGCCCATGGAGCGGTCTACACGGGTCTTGGGAACCTCGAGGACGGGAATGCCGCGCGAAGCATCAATGCGGCCTGGCGCACCCGGGATCACGTTCGGATTGTTCGCGCCCTGGGCGACGACGTCGGCCCAGTCATCGAGCTCGAGACCGTTGACGATCATGGCGTCGGCTCGACGGACCTTGATCATGAGGCTGGGGCGGACCTCGAGATCGTGCGGGTTCTGGGTGGGCCGCGCCATGGCGTCCACTTCGGCGAGATCGCCGGTGACCACCTCGGTCAGCGCCTTGAGATCGGTGGTGCTGGTGATGACGCGGAGCTTCTGGGCGTCGGCCGCGGCCGCGCTGAACGTGATCCAGGCGGTCGCGAGAGAGATCGTCAAAGTGATCAGTCGTCGCATAGCTCCATGTCTCCTTGGCATCAGAACGGATGCGCCGGGTGGGCGCCCAGGATGAAGGTCGCCTGGAGGAAATACTCGCTCACCTGTTTGGCACTCCCGCCATTGTCCTGGAAGTCCAGGTAGCTGCAACACTGGCTCCGGGTCGTCTGTTTGTACCCGAGCCTGAAGCGCAGAAACTCCGAGGGATAGTACGCGAGGAAGGGCTGGACTGCCCACTCCGTCCCCGAGGCGGCCGGGTACTGCGTCCGGTCGTAGCGGAACCCCAGGAGCCACTTCGACAGCTCCCCATGGTTGAACGGCTGGAGCCCGCCGAAGACGTAAAATCCCTGGCTGTTGCGCGTGCGCGTCTGGTCTCTCCCGTCCGGATCAGTGACGACGACGTCCCGGAAGGACAGGAGGTACTCGCCCAGAAGGGTGAAGGCCGCGCGTTGCCAGCCAGGCGGCGTGTACTTGTACTTGGCGTCGAAGCCGACGATCGTGCTGTTCCTCTGCTCGGGTGTCTGCCCGGCCGCGATCGAAGAGCCGAGCTGGACGGCGCCCCACTCGTCGAGGTCGAGGAAGGTCCGCAGCCGGCCCGTCACCAGCGGGTTCGAGATCTGGTCGCGGCCGAAGGCAACGTCGTTCTCGCCGTTGAAGACGCCGCCCAGCAACTCGAGGTAGAAGGGCAGAGGCGGCACCCAGGTTGCTTCGAAGCCGGACTCGACCAGGCCCTCTTTGCCGAAGAACTGCTGGAGGACGTTTGGATTATCGATGAAGGGCCAATCGTGGGCGTGGATCTGGTTGAGGTAGCCGAACCGGTTTCGCATCTTGCCCAGCTTGAGCTGCGTGCCGAAGGGAAGGGCCATCAAGGTCAGGTTTGCCTCCGCCAGGTTGACCGTGAGCTCTCCGCTGCGCGAGTCCTGGCCGGCCTCGACCCGCACCTCGGCACGGGCGTACGGGTCGATCTGGCCGAAGAAGGAGACCTCGACCTCGCGCGGGAAGAAGAGATTCTCGAGCCCGGGGAAGCTGCCGCCCTGGTTCTTCTGGACATTGTGCTGGGTCAGGTTGCCAATGAAGTCGCCGGTGACGCCCATGTCGAACAGGAGCTGTCCCGGGCCGCGTCGCTCGTAGAGCGCGAAGGGCTGGCGGGGTTTGATCAGATCGAGAGGAGAAGGGTCGCTGCCGGGCGGTCGCTGAGCGACGAGGTCCGTCACGGGCGGTGCACCTTGCGCCGGCTGCATCGGAGCCGGCGGAGCCGCCGGCGTCCCCGGAGCCGCGACCGGGGGCTGCGGCCGGGCCTCCACGCGCTCGAGGCGCTCGGTCATCATGTCCATGGCCTTCTTGTACTGCTCCTGCATGGCTTCGAACTGCTTGCGCATCTGCTCCATCTCGCGGCGCAGCGCCTCCGCGTCTTGGGCGGGGGCGGGCGCGGCCTGCGCGAGCAAGCCCAGAGCGAAAGCGAGCGCGACTATGACTCGCATGGTGTCCTCCCTTGGTGGGGCAAGTGAACGGGCCTGGGCACGGATACAGATCCGCGCGCGGGTCGACAGCTAGGGGACCAGGAAGACGAAGCTAGGCGAGGGGGGGAGCGCGGGACTCGGTGAGGCTTACCGACGGGCTCGAAGCCGAACCGGACGACGTGACGGCCGCCGCCACGTCGAGCTGCTTCGGAGAGTCGACGGTGGGCGACTCAGGTACCGAGCCGTCGGTGTGGATAGCCGCGAGCTGGGACAGGGGACACTCGGCGTTGTAGAGACCGAGCCGGCCAGTTTCATGGGTATGGCCCGGTAGGCTGCCTTCGACGGCGAAGGCGACGCTCAGGAGAGCGAGCAGGAAAACAACGGCGGCGCGATGACTCTTCTTCATGGCCGGGCTATTTGTATACGCGAGGCCGGGGAAATTTGCAAGAAACGACCGCTCGAAATGGTCATGGGATTCCGCTTGCCCGAGGGGGCGAGGGCAAGCGGAGAAAAGTTTGCCCGCCCTTGTGCAGGAGATCGTAGGTCGGCACCGAGTCGGTAAAGCCGGGTGGGCCCAAGCCCGTGCAGGGGTCGAACTGATAGCCGTGCCAGGGGCATTCGAGATAGCCGTCGCGCATGATGCCCTCGCCGAGGGGGCCGTTCTGATGCGGGCAGACATTGGAGATGGCGTAGAGCGCACCGTCCTTGCGGACGACTGCCACGCGCTCGCCGTTGACGTGCACCGTGACGGCGCGCCCTTCGGGAAGATCCGCGAAGGCGCCGAGGAAGACGAGGCCGTCCGGGCCCGCAGGCGCCGGCCTGTCGCCGCGGGCTTCCTTGATCGCCGACGCCAGATGCAGTCCCACGACGGCGAGCGCCACCAGCCAGAGCAAGCCAAGAAAACCCCACTTCACCGGCGGCTCGCCCACGAAGCGCGCCGTGAAGTGGAAGACGATCAGGGCATAGGCCCCATACACCGCCATGTGGAGACGCTTCCAGGTCCGCGGCGTCCACGCGTGAAGGAAATAGTCCCACGACGTGAGGGCCATCACGGTGAGGATGGCCAGCGCCCCCACGCCGAAGAGGGTGAAGGGGATGCCCGCGACCTTCTGGCCCGGCAACACTTCGAGGACATTCGCGGGCTTCCAGCTATTGCCGTAGTGCATGACCACGCCCGCGTGGAAGACGGCGAGGGCCCAGGTGGCCACCCCGAGGTGACGCCGGTTGTAGATGAAACGGGTCGCGGGAGGCCAGAGGCGAGAGAGCGGCCCCACGCTGATGGCCGCGGAGAGAAAGAGAAAGGTGAGGACGGCGGTGGCCTGGACGAGGAACACGTCCAGATCGATGCTCCGGAAAAGAGCGCGACCGCCGATGAACCACACCGACACGATCGCGGCGAGCACGGCGTCGAACTTCCACTTCGCGGTAAAGGTCACGGCTCCATGAAGACGATGAAGGTCACCACCGTGGCGACCACGAGCACCCACGCCATCCAGATGTGCCGGTGCAGCCGTCTGAGCTCGCCGATCATGCGCTCAGAATACGCTAGGACTGGCCTTCGGTGGCGAGGGCGGTGATCTGCACGTCCGGGGGCACGCCGGTGAGGGTGAAGCGCACCACGTCGCCGACGCGGGCCCGTTCGAGCAGCTTCGCGTCCTTGACCTTGAAGCCCATGGTCATGCCTGCGGACATGAAGCCCGGGATCTCGTCGTGGGTCAGCACGATCACCTGGATCTCGGGGATCACCGCCCGGACCACGCCCTTGATCACCCACGTCTGCTCGCCGCCGATGACGACGAGGCGCTGGTTCTGGCTGAGTCGGCCTTCGAGCCGCGAGACCTCTCGCCCCCAGGCGAGCCAGCCGAGGAGCACGCCCACGGCCACGGCGAGGTTGAGGAGGAGCACGACGCGCCAGAGCTTCATCAGTGCACGTGCTCGTCCGGCGGCGCCGCGGGCGCCCGCTCCTGGTTGAGGGCCTGGATCTCCGCCACCAGCGTCTTCACATCCGACCAGCCCGGACCGGTGCCTCCTGGTATCCACCGCGCGCGGAGATAGCCCGAGCGGTCGATCAGGAATTCCATGTGGGTGGGCATGGGTGGATCGGGCCGGGCTCCCTCCGGCGCGAGGGTGCGCCGGAAGAGGCGGTAGGTGGAGACGATGTCGGCGGCGCCTTCCGTGGTCACGGGGAACAGGATGCGGGGCGAGGCCCCGATGCGCGTCAGAATCTTTTCCTCTCCGTCCATGGGCACGCCGATGATGGCCGCATTGAAGCTCCTGAGCTCGCCGAACGCATCGGCGAGCTGGACGAGCCGCGGGCGCGACGAGGGCAAGGTGAAGAGCACGAGGAGCACCGGCTGGCGCCCGCGGTAGTCTTTGAGACTCGCGCGGGCCGGCCCCGTGGCAAAGGTGAAATCCGGGGCGACCAGACGCGGGCGCTCGGGCTCATCGAGGTAGCTGAGACGACGCGCGGACTCTCCCGCGGACAGCGCGCGAAGAAAGTTGATCACGTCCCAGCGGTCGTCCTCGGAGAGGGTGGCGCCGAAAGCCGGCATGGCCTGCTTCACGCCGTGGGTAAGCCACCAGAACATGTCGCCCGCCGTGTGATCGTTGGTATGCGGTGCGGTCAGGTCTGCGGGCCGCGAAGTCAGGCCGGCGCCGGCGGGGCCGTCACCCCTTCCGCCGACGCCGTGGCAGGAAGCGCAGTGCGCCCGGTAGAGCTCCGCACCATGAGCGATGGAGCCGGCGGCGTAGGGAACCGACGAGCGCAGGTAGGTCGTGGGATACGCATCCACGGCGAGGGGCGGCAGGGTCTGCTGCGCTCCGGCCACGAGCAAGACCGCGGCGCCGGCCAGCCACAGCGAGCGCCCGCGGCGCATGAAACAGCCGGCGGCGAGGGCGAGGAGGCCGACGAGGACGATCTGGCTGCCGATCAGGACCTGGGTCTTGACGCCCGGGAACTTCCACGTCACATCCGGAGCCAGACGGAAGCTGAAAGGCCAGAGAGGCGTCTCATGACGACCGGGGGGCGTGACCGCGAGCACCGCGGCCACCACCACGAGCGCCAATCCCACGACGGTCTCGATGGCCACGAAGCCCGCGAGGCGTCGCATGGCCGGCCGGCCCATCGTCGACCCGTCTCCGCTCAGTCGAGGGAGCAGGCTCTGGCGGTTCCATCCCGCCAGGGCCAGCACGGGGATGAGCAGCGCCACTTTGAGCAAGACCAGCCGGCCGTAATCGGTGCCCACGAGGCCGGGTACGCCGCCGACCTCGTTCCAGGCATTCCACACGCCGGTCACCACGATGAGCACCATGACGGCGAACGCCCAGGAGGAAAAGCGCCGTGTGGCGATGACGGCGAAGGGCCTCGAGTCGGCGCCTTCCTCGCGAGAGGCGGTGCGAAGGAGCAGCGCGAGCGCGGGCAAGGCGCCGAGCCACCCTCCCACTCCGATCAGGTGCGCCGCGTTCACGAGTACGGGGAGCGCCCGGCCGGGGTCGACGCTGACCGCATGGCCGGCCCAGGCCGCGAGGCCTATACCGAGAGCGGCGAGGATGGCCGCTTCTATCCTCCACGCCAGCCAGTCGGCACGCGAGTCCTCGCTCTCCCGGAGTAGCACGAGCGCGGCCAGGAGGAGCAGCACGGCGTGCCGGAGCAGCCAGACGGTCCCATACTGGGTAGCTCCGAGGAGGCGGAGCCATGCTTCGCCGCGGGCGATGTTGTCCGCTCGCCCAGTCACCACGGTCACCTGCCAGCCCAGGGCGGCCACGCCCGAGAGCAGCAGGAGCGCGGCGAGCCAGCGTGTGGATGCCGCGAGCCGTCGCTGCCACGCGCGCGCCGTCGGCTTGTCCGACGGGCCGGCGAGGAGGCTCATGACGAGCACGCCCACGATGAGGAGCCCGGCGCCGGTGGAAAGCACGCGGATCGCAATACCGAGCGCGCTCATCGAGCTCGGGCCTTGACCGTGAACGTATACCTCGACTCGACGACATGGCCGTCCACGGAGAGGACGCGGAAGCGCACGGTGTAGCGTCCAGGGCCGAGATTGGGCGTGCTCACGGACAGGAGGACGGGATCGTCCGGATCGACCTTCGCGTCGCCGCCGTCCACCTGCTTGCCCGCCTCGTTCCAGACCGACGCCGTGGCGTAGGCGGGCTCGAGCCGCTCGCTGAACCACATCTGCACGCGCTCGGGCGGGCGGGTGACGGTGGCCCGCTGTCCGGGCTGCGACCGCACGAGCAGTGAATGCGAATAGGAAGAGCCCGGCAGCGCCAGGAGCGCGCCGAGCGCGGCCATCACCAGCGTACGGCGTACGGTCATTCGGGATCGCGCCCGGATCCGGTCATGAGCCGCCAGACGAGGGCGAGGAGCAGCACGGCGACGAAGGCGAGGCCGCCCGCGATGAGAGCGGTCGCGAGGGCGCTCAGGGGCGCCGAGGCCAGAGGGCCCCCGTGATCGGCTCGGGCCGGGGTGGCTCGCAGCAGCACGGGGATTGCTGAGGCAAGGAGGAGCCGGGTGGTGGTCATCGCGTCATTATAATGGGGCCATGGCAGGTCCCGTCCGCTCACGAACCCGCGCCGTCCTCTTCGACGCCGGCAATACCCTCCTCCGCATGAACTATCCCGCGATCGCCCGGCACCTCGCGAGCCGGGGTCATGCGGTGACCGTCGAGGCGGTCGAGGAAGCGGAGCTTCACGCCCGGGTACGTCTCGACGCCGATCTCGCCCGCGGTGTCTCGACGGAGGGCCGTCCGGCGCAGGACCGATACACGAGCTATCTCCTCGAAGGTCTCGGCCTCACCGATGTGGAGGAGATCGACGCCGCGGTGAGCTTCAAGCGAGGCTACAATCCGCCCGCCGGCCTCTTCGACCGGGCCGACCCGGGTGCGCGGGCGGCCATTCGTGAAGTGAAAGCGGCCGGGCTCGTGGCGGGGGTCGTTTCGAACTCGAATGGCTCGGCTCGCGCTCTGCTCGACGGCGCCGGGCTCGCGGCTGAGCTGGACTTCGTGATCGACTCGGCTCTCGTGGGGGTCGAGAAGCCCGATCCGAGGATTTTCCACCTGGGCCTCGCGCAGGCGGGAGTGGCCGCTCACGAGGCGGTCTATATCGGCGATCTCTACTCGATCGATGTCTTGGGCGCCCGCGCGGCGGGATTGGGATCCATTCTCCTCGATCCGCGAGGCTTCTGGGGCCCTCGCGATTGCGACACGGCCCGCGATATCGGCGGGGCTACCGCCCTCATCCTCGCAACATTGAGAAAGGAGCAGGCATGACTCGAGCGAAGATCTTGCGGCATCGCATGCTCGTCGTCGCCCTCGGTGCGGTCGCGCTCCTCGCGGCGGGCGCCCTCGTGACCTGGACGGTGGCCACCGCGCAGATGCAACAGCATCACCACGGCGCGGAGCCGGCCAAGGGCGGCTGGCTCGTGAAGCTCGCCCCCGATGCCCGTACCGAAGCGATTCAGCGCCAGCTCCGAGGCTTCGAGACGACCATGGCCGAGGTCGCGTACCGCTACGGCGAGATGTACTGGGGCGGGGTGGACGGCAACTGGGACTACGCCGAACACATGTACGGGGAGCTGGGGAAGACGTTGGAGCTCGGCCTCGAGCGACGGCCCGAGTATCGGAAGAGCGCGGAGACCTTCGTGCTGAAGACGGCGCTCCCCCAGGTGGGCGAGGCCATCAATAAGAAAGACCCCGCCCTCTTCAAGCAGCGCATCGAAAGCCTGCGGGCCGCCTGCACGGCTTGCCATGCCGCCGAGAAGCACCCTTTTATCAAGATCGCGCTGCCGACGGTGCGGCGAAATCCTCTCGAGAAGCCGTAGGCATTCACGAGCGTCGGACGGGCGAGGCGGGCGGAGGGTGGCGGAGGCAGGGGGTGCGCTCCCCGGACCACGCTGAGTCGCCATCCGCTGGGCCACTCTGGCCCGCCACGAGATTTTGGTTTTTGGCTTCGGAGAATCTCCCCAGAGGATACGGGTCCGGGGAGCGCACCCCCTGCCTCCGCCACCCTCCGCCCGGTTGCACGAGCGGTCGAACGACGACGCGCCGGTCCGTTCCTCGCCCGGTTCGTAGACGCTAGGCGGGGAGGTCTATGAACGGGTAGCGGCGCAGGGCGGCGTAGACTTCGGCCTTCATGCGGTCGACGGCCGCCGTGCTCTTGCCCTCGAAGCGCAGGGTCAGGTAGGGATTGGTATTGGAGGCGCGCACGAGGCCCCAGCCGTCGGGGAAGAGGATGCGCACGCCGTCGATGTCGATGCTCTCGTAGCGCCGCTTGAAATCGGCGGCCAGCTCGTCGATCACGGCGAACTTCTTGTCGTCGGGACACGGCGCCTTGAGCTCCGGCGTCGAATGGAAATGGGGCAGGCCGTCGAAGTGGGCGGAGACGGGCCGCGGGTCGCGGGCAATCAGCTCGAGGATTTTGCACGACGCGAGGATGCCGTCGTCCACACCGTACCAGTTCTCGCCGAAGAACATGTGTCCCGAGACCTCGCCACCCAGCAGGATGCCGTCGTCCCGCATCTTGCGCTTCAAGTGCGAGTGGCCCGTCTTCCACATGACCGGCTGGCCACCGTGGGCGAGCACGTCGTCGACGAGGGCCTGCGAGCACTTGACGTCGAAGACCACGGGAGCGCCCGGGTGGCGGGTGAGCAGGTCGCGCGCGAGGAGGGCGAGGATCAGGTCGGCCTCGTGGCGTCGCCCGCGCTCGTCCACCACCCCCACCCGGTCGGCGTCGCCGTCATAGGCGAGCCCGATATCGGCGCCCGTCTCGAGCACCTTGGCCACGAGGTCGCGGGTGTTCTCTTCCATCTCCGGGTCGGGCAGGTGGTTCGGAAAGGTGCCGTCGGATTCACAGTAGAGCTCGATGACCTCCGCTCCCAGACGGCGGAGAAGCTCCGGGGCAAAGCTGCCCGCGATGCCATTGCCCGCGTCCACGACCACCTTGAGCCTGCGCGCGAGGGCTACCCGCGCCGCGATGGCGTCGAAGTACTCGTGGCGCGGATCTCGGTTCGTCCGGCGCCCCGTGCCCGACTCGAAGTCACCGCTCGAGATGGTGGCCAAAAGTCCCTGGATCTCGTCTTCGGTCAGGGGGGCCGCGCCGCCGTGAACCATCTTCACGCCATTGTCCGAGACGGGGTTGTGGCTGCCCGTCACGGTGGCTCCGCCCTCGAGCTTCCAGTGGGCGGCCGCGAAGTAGAGGAGAGGCGTGTGGTTGACCCCGATGTCCACTACGTCCAGACCGGTGGAGAGCGCGCCCGCGGCAAAGGCTTCCTTGAGGGGAGGCGAGGTGGTGCGATTGTCCATGCCGAGGGCGACGCTTTTCCCCCCGCGGCGGCGGATGAGCGTGCCATAGGCGCGGCCGACCTCGACGAAGACCTCGGGCGTGATGTCGATCCCGACTTTGCCGCGGACGTCGTACGCCCGGAAGATGTACGGGTTGATTCCGCTCACGATCTCGCCGCCTCAGATCACGGCGATGGCTTCGACTTCGATGAGCCAGTCGGGCTGGGCGAGGGCGGCCACGGCGATCAGGGTCGAGGCGGGGCCTTTCTTGCCGAAGAACTCCGCACGCACGGGGACCAGCTCGTTCCGGTGACGTATGTCGGTGAGATACGTGTTGATCTTGACGATGGAGGCCATGGTGCCGCCGCCCGCCTCGACCTGTGCCTTCAACGAGCGGAAGACGGCGCGCGCCTGGGCCACGATGTCGCCACGATGGGCGGGTTGGCCCTTGTCGTCGTAGGCGACCTGTCCGGCAAGGAAGAGGATGGTCTGGGCGCCCGTGACCTTGACGCCTTGCGAATAGGTGGGCGGGTCGAAGACGCCGGGAGCGCAGTACCGCTCGATCGTGATGGCCATGAGAATCTCCTTGAGAGACACCGAGTCTTGAGTGAATATGACGACGCCGCGCGGGTCCGTTCCTCCTACGCTAGTGGCCCCGGGCGTGACAAGTCAACCCTAAAGAGGTGCGACCTGTCACCGGTCGGTCATGCTCGAATCGGTCGAGGAGGTCCCATGGACGAAGCGCTCAAGGAAAAGACGAAGAAGACCGCGAAGATGCTCTTCCATAGCCTGAAGGGCGGGGTGGGGTTCGAGGACTGGAAAAAGATCGACAAGGATCTGGCGCGCGAGCTCTCCATGTTCTTCACGGGCAAGCTCTATAGCCGCGAGGTCATCTCCCAGAAGCAGCGCGAGCTCTGCGCGGTGGCCTCGCTGACCGTGCTCAACCGCGAGCGCGAGGTGCACGCGCACATCCACGCTGCGCTCAATGTGGGCGCCACCCGGCAGGAAGTCGCCGAGGTCATCTTCCAGCAGGTGACGTACGGCGGCATGCCCGTGGTCGTGGAGGCCCTTCGCGTGTTCAAGGAAGTCCTGCAGGAGCGGGGCGAGTGGACGTGATGCATCCGACCGTGGTCGCGGCCCTCGAGGCGGCGCGCGCGGCCGGCGAGATCGCGATGAAGTACTATCGCAGCGCCTTCGAGGTCATCATCAAGGCGGACCAGACGCCGGTGACCCAGGCGGACCGCGAGGCGGAGCAGGCGATACGCGGCATCCTCGCCCGCGCCACGCCGGGCGCGGGCTTTCTCGGCGAGGAATTCGGGGAGGAGGGCTCGACCTCCTATCGCTGGATCATCGATCCCATCGACGGGACCAAGAACTTCGTGCGCCACATTCCCATCTGGGCCGTGCTCATCGCCCTCGAGGAAGACGGGCAGGTGACCACGGGCGTGGTGCACAATCCGGTCACCGGCGAGCTGTTCTGGGCGCGCAAGGGCGAGGGCGCCTGGGCCAATGGCGAGCGCCTCCGCGTCTCGACCTGCGCGGCGCTCAAAGACGCGATGCTGCTGCACTCGAGCCTCAACCTGCTCAAGAAGATCGGCTACTGGGACGGCTTCGTCCGCCTCGTGGATGCGACCTCGCGCCAGCGCGGCTTCGGCGACTACTACGGCTACTGCCTGGTGGCGGCGGGCAAGGGAGAGATCTACGCGGAGGCCGATCTCAAGCCGTGGGACGCGGCGCCGATGAAGATTCTCATCGAGGAGGCGGGGGGCCGGCTCACCGACTTCGAAGGCAAGCCCGATATCTATTCGGGTTCGGTCCTCGCGAGCAACGGCCTGCTCCACGACGAAGCGCTCCGCCTCCTTCGCCGCGGCTGATATGACGGACTGGGGCCGGGCCGCCATTCGTGTCGACCAGGCGCACGAGGCGCTCGGCCATCGAGCAATCGAGGCGGCCGGTGCGGTCTTCATCAGCAATCCGACCCTGCCGGACATTCACGTCGCCAACTACGTGCGCTCGGTGACGGCGGGCACCCCGGAGGCGGTCGAGCGCCTCCTCGAGCGGACCGAGGGCGAGTTCGCGGGGTGCCCGCATCGCTGCTTCGAGGTGGACCCTGACACGCCTCCGGTTTTCGAGGCGCGGCTGGTGCGCGGCGGCTACGAGCCCCGCGCCTTCGTGCTCATGGTGCTGGCGGGCGGTCTCCAGGGGCGCGCGAAGGCGGCCGATCCTGTCCTGGCCGGCGACGAGCGAAGCTGGGCCGCGGCTGATCGGCTCAAGCGGCTCGACTGGGCCGAGGCGCGGGCGAAAGTCGGACTCGCCCCCTTGCCGGGCGTGGGCGATCGCCTTGCCGTGGTGGCGCGGCTCAAGACTCCGCCTGACCACAAGTGGCTCGCCTACGTCGACGGAGCGGCGCGGGGCATGGCGTCGGTGTGGGAGATGGATGGCATGGGACAGGTCGAGGACGTCTTTGTCGAGCCCGCCTATCGCCACCGCGGAATCGCGACGACGCTGATCCATCACTGCGTCGCCGATTGCCGCGCGCGCGGGGCGGGGGCCGTGATCATCGTGGCCGATGCCGCGGATACCCCCCAGAACATGTACGCCGCCATGGGTTTCCGCCCCGTCGCCACCAAGCGGCGCTACGTGCTCTACCCCCAATCCAAATCCTGATCGCGGAGGAGACATGATCGATACGAAAGAAGTCTTCGAGGAGGCACGGACGAATTCTGTGTGGCAGGAGCGCCCGGTACCGGACGAGCTGCTCCGGCGGGTCTACGACGTCGCGAAGATGGGGCCGACCAGCGCCAATTGCTGCCCCATGCGTGTGGTCTTCGTGAAGTCGGCGGAGAGCAAGGAGCGGCTCAAGCCGTGCCTCAACGAGGGGAACGTGGAGAAGACGATGAAGGCGCCGGCCACCGCCATCGTCGCCTACGACACGCAGTTCTACGATCTCCTGCCGAAGCTTTACCCGGCCCGGGACATGCGTACGGCCTTCGCGAACAATCCGGAGCTCGCGCAGACGACGGCGTTCAGGAACAGCAGCCTCCAGGGGGGTTATCTGATCATCGCGGCGCGGGCCCTCGGTCTCGATTGCGGACCGATGTCCGGCTTTGACAACGCGAAGGTCGACGCCGGGTTCTTTCCGGACGGTCGGTGGAAGTCGAACTTCCTCTGCAATCTCGGCTACGGCGACCACACCAAGCTCCACCCGCGCAACCCGCGCCCATCCTTCGAAGAGGCCTGCCGCATTCTGTAGTCTGCCTTTTCGGGAGAAGCCACACGCGAGACGGACGGGGCCTGTCGCCGGGGGCGGCCGCTGCGCGGCGGGCTGCGCACACTCGCGAAGGGCCCACTCCGCCCGCCGCGCAGCGGCCGCCCCCGACGCCACCCGTCCGGGTTCACTGGGCCTTCGCGGGACCGGGCGAACCAGATCACCGGCTGCAATGGAGCCAGATGCGTCGGCGGCGATCTCTTTGGTGCATGCCTATCTGGTTGTCATGCTTTCCGATGGCTGAGCCAAGCGGCGGAAGGCGAAGCTCGGCTGCAACATCGGTTACGGTGCTCCATCCCGGCCGTTGCTCACTATCAACCCTTGTCGGTAGAAGAGGGAGATCGCCGCATCGTACGGGAATGGTTTAGCTGTACTGCATCATAAACGCATCCTGAGACCGGGCGGGTGGCGCCGGGGCGGCGGTGCGCAGCCGGCGGAGTGGGCCCTTCGCGAGTGCGCGCAGCCCGCAGGGCTGCGATTCACGAAAGCGTAGGGTGGCGAAGCCGGCTGCGCACCGCCGCCCCGGCGACAGGACCCGCCCGCCTCGCGCGTGAGGTGGCGACTAGCCCAGGGGAAGGACGCGGTGGAGCCAGTGGGCGATGTCGGCGATTTCTTCGGCGCAGACTGAGTGGGGCATGGGGTACTCGTGCCACTCGACGGCGTAGCCGAGTGAGGCGAGACTGTCGCGCGAGCGGGCGGCCCATGAGAGCGGGATTAGCGGGTCCTGAGTGCCGTGGGCCATGAAGATCGGGAGGTCGCGGTTCGCCTGACTCGCTTCCTGTTTCAGGGTATCGGGGAGCGGGAGGTAGGTGGAGAGGGCGAGAAGGCCCGCGAGGCGGTCGGCATGGCGCAGGCCGGTCTGGAGGGCGATCGCTCCGCCCTGGGAGAAGCCGGCGAGCACGATGGCGCCGGGCGCGATGCCGCGGGCGCGCTCGCGGGCGATCAGCGCCTCGACGCGTGCCTGCGACGCGCGTATCCCCGCCGCGTCCTGCCGGCCGTCATTGGTGACGTCGTACCACGCGCGCATCCGGGCCCCGCCGTTGATGGTGACCGGCTGCACGGGGGCGTGCGGGAAGACGAAGCGCGCGGCCGGCGCCGCCGGCATCCCGAGCTCCGGTACGATGGGCTCGAAGTCGTGACCATCCGCACCCAGCCCGTGCATCCAGATGATGGCGGCCCGCGGCGAGGGTCCCGTCTCGATCTCGATCGCTTCGAGCAGATCGCTCATGCGGGGGCCCATCCGTCGGTGAGCTTCCGTACACGTTCCATGAGCGCCTCCTGGTCGAGCGTGGCGAGCTTCTGTTCCTTGACCACCTGGGATCCATGCACCCACACGTCGGTGATGGCCTGGGGTGACATGGCGTAGACGACGCTCTTCAGCAAGTTCGTCGGCGGATGCAGCGAGGGATGCGCGAGATCCACGGCGACGAGGTCTGCCACGCGTCCGGGAGCGATGTCGCCCGCATTGATACCCAGCAGCGCGGCCCCCCCACGCGTTCCCATGGCCAAGGCCTCCTCGGCGGGCAGCCGCGTGCCGTCGAGATGCCGCACCTTCTGCAGCAAGGCGGCCATGCGCATTTCCTCGAAGACGCTCAGCCGGTTGTTGGTGCAGCCGCCGTCCGTACCGAGGCCGATGCGCACACCAGCCGCGATGAGCTCGGTGATGCGCGTGATGCCGTCGCCCAGGATCATATTGGACGAGGGGCAATAGGCGAGCCCCGCGCCCCGCTCCCCCATGAGGCGGACCTCGTCGGGGTCGAGCCAGACGCAGTGGACGCCGATCATGCGCTCCCCGAGCACGCCGAGGTTGTCCAGGTAGCGGATGGGCGTGGCCCCGTGCTCGGTGAGGGTGCGGGCGCCCTCGTACTGGCCTTCCGCCACGTGAATGTGGAAGGGCGTGTCCATGGACTGCGCCACCTCGAAGCCCGCGCGGATCATGGCGGAGGAGGCGCCGTGGGGGCTATGCGGCGCGGGATGGACGGAGACCACGGGATCCTTCGCATACCTGGTGATCAGGTCCGCGGTGCGCCTGGCGGCCTCGACGGGTTTTTCGCGGTAGCGAGCGGGCGCTCCCTCCCAGTCGTACATGGTGCGGGCGAGGACCAGCCGTATTCCCACATCGCGCGCGGCCCGGATCACCGCTTCGGCGTTGTCGTTCCCCTCGTCCTGGAGATAGAAGAAGTCCACGCAGGTCGTGGCCCCGTGCAGCAGCATCTCCGCGAACGCGAAGGCGGCGCCGAGATAGATGCCCTCGGCGTCGAGGCGCGTGGAGAAGGGGTAGAGAACCCGATCGCGCCAGGCCATGAAATCGAGGTCGTCACCGAGCCCGCGCAAGAGCGACTGGAAGGTGTGGCAATGGATATTGACCGTGCCGGGCAGGAGGAGCTTACGACGAAGACGAAGGGCGCCCGCCGCCTCGCCCGCGGGCGTGACGGCCGCGATACGGCCCTCGGCCACGTCCACGGCGAGCCCGGGCTGGACGCGACCGCCGGTGTAGACGAGATCGGGGAGGAGGCGCATCGGCGCGTGGATTCTACCGCGCCGATGCGCCTCCCTCAATACGATCTAGTAGCGGAGGGTCACCGTCGCGAACGCGGAGATCGGATCGCCGGGCGCGCCGGCCGTGTTACGAGGCGCGAAGTAGTACGTCGCATCCGAGATGTTCTTGATATTGACCTGGAAGTCGGCGTGGGGTGTGCGGTAGAAGACGACGAGGTCGCCGGTGACGAACTGAGGCAGTTTCTGAGTGTTGAGGGTGTCGACGAAGATGCCGCCCTTGTACACGAAGCCCCCGCCGCCCCCGAAGCCCTTGAACGTTCCTCCCTGGATCTCGTAGGTCGTCCAAAGCGCGGCCGCGTTCTCCGGCACACCCTGGGCCGAGTGCCCCTTGCCCGCCGACGGGTCGGCGGGAGACAACTTCATCAGCTCCGTGGTGGTGTAGGCGTAGTTTGCCCAGAGGACCCACCCGGGAAGGGGCTCGCTCGAAAAGTCGAACTCTATGCCCTGCGTCATCTGCTCGCCAATGGGCTCCGTGTTGGTGCCGACCGTGATGAGGAAGTTCTTGCGATAGGTCTGGAAGAACGCGAGATTCGTGCGGATCATCCCGTTGAGGAACTCGGACCGGTTGCCCAGCTCGTACTGGAGGCCGCTCTCCGGCACGAGAGCGGCACCCTGCGCGGCTTCGCTGGTGAGGATCGAGAGATAGCTCTTCGAGATGCCGCCGTAGAACGACGTCTGCGGTATGGGTTGATAGGCCAGCCCCACGTTCCAGCTGAACTTGTCGTTGTAGAGCTGGTGCTCATATTGAGCCACGCGATCCTTGTCGTAGGAATCGAAGTGGTCCCAGCGCAGGCCGCCCCGCCACTTCCATTGCTCGCCCATGGCGATCTGATCCTGGAGATACACCGCATAGTCGAGGAGATGGCTGTTGCGGTTGAAGTTGGGGACCCATGTCAGGTTCTTCATGTTCGATTCGGGAACGACGGGGTCCTGATAGATGTTGGTGATGTCGAGCAGGTTGGCCGTCTGTCTCCGCGTATAGAGCACGTCCATCTGGAACTGAAACCCGCCGAGGATGGTGTGGCTCAGCGGTCCCGTCTTGACCTTCCAGACCGGCTCGACCTGGTAGATGAAGTCCGTCCACTGGTCGTGCTGGTCGCGCACGCTCCGGCCGGTGAGGGTCACGCCGTTGGCGGCAAAGGTCGGATTCGAAGCGTTCCTGACGAGCGCCAGATCGCGTTGCATGAAGGCGGCGTTCTGCTGGAGGACGAGGCCCTCGGCCAACTCCGAGTCGAGCTTGAGGGCCAAGCGGTAGACGTCCTGGCTCGTGTCCGAGAAGGGAGAATAGAGTTTGCTGTCACGCGGGATATCCACCAGCGTGCGGCCCTTGAAGGGAATGCCCACGGTATCGGCGATCGCCTCGATAGTCCGGAAGTCGAACTTGGCGGTCAGGGTCTGACCGGGCAGGGGTGTCCAGACCATGATCGGGACGAACTCCGTGAAGGTGCTCGAAACGTCCCGGAACCCGTTCGTGTGGTAGTGGTCGGTGTTGAGGCGATAGCCCAGGGTCTCACCGAGCGGACCGCCCATGTCCGCCCCGAATTGATAGGTGCCGAAGCTGCCGCCCACGCCGTAGGGGCTGTAGAGAGGCGTCGGGGTGGGAAGCTTGGAGATGATGCTGATGGTGCCCCCGGGCGCGCCGCTGCCGTAGAGGGCGGAGCCCGGTCCCTTGAGGATATCCACGCGGGACACGTCGGTGAGCGTCCGGAGATAGCCGTTGACCTGGGAGGCGTCGAGGACCCCGTCGCGGTAGAACTGCGAGGCGAGCCCTCGGATGATGTAGGTGCTGAAGAAGCCGTAGTTGCTGCTACCCGACTGCTGGACGCCGCTGACGTTCCGGATGATGCCGTCGAGGGTGAAGGCACTCTGGTCGTACAGGAACTCCCGCGGCACCGACTGGACGCTCGCCGGCACGTCCATGAGCGGCGTGTCCGTCTTGGTCCCGACGCTCGAGCGTTCGGGGACGTAGCGCGACACGGGCGGCGTGTTGACATTGACCTCGGGGAGCGGGACGACGGGCTTTTCCTGCGCGCAGACCTGGCCGGCGAGGCTGGCGATCGCCGCCGTCACCATGCTCGCGGCCATTCCTCTCATTCCTCGGCGGGCCCGCCGCCACTTTGGCCTGAGCCACATCACGAGTCCAGTGGCAATGAGCAAGAGAAGCGGGACACCGGCCATCGCCGTGAGCGTCTTCTTGAATCCGAAGTAGTTGTACTGGTGGAGCCGGGTCACGAAGAAGTGAATCCGCCTCCCCGTATCCTCGTCCGCCAGGATCACCCCGGAGTCCCGGTGGATGACGATTTCCGGATTGCGCGCCTGCTTGAATCGCACGCGGTACGCGGGCGAGGGTCGCGCGTTGCCCGATCGACCCACGAAGCCGCTCTCCGCGATGACCTCTTCGACCGGCGGATTGCCGCGGACGTACTGTCGGGCGATGAGGGTGGCCTGCGCGGCGGTCAGGGGGGACAGCGGCTCACCCGTGACGGCGTCCATCAGGAAAGACTGGGAGCCTTCGACCCCCGCTCGAAGCTGGACGTCCCAGAGGAGCCGGCCGAAGTCCGATCGGAGGGTGGCCGTCTGCACCTGGCCCGACCGGCCCGCCTTGCGCGCGGCGGCCATGGCGTCCTGCACGGAGACCGCGGCCGCGGTGGACGCCGGGCCGGCCATGGGCGTCTTCTTCCTCATATAGCCCTCGTCCCAGTACAGGTACGGTGAATAGGCCCAGAGCAGTCCCGTGCATGCACTCGACACGAGGAAGACGGCCGAGGCCACGGCAATGAAGCGATGGGCGCGCCGCGAGACAGGGAGGGACATTGACGGGCTACCGCGCGGTTTCGACGAGAGATGCTGATCCAGCCGTTGAGGAGGCCGCGAGCAGTCGGCTCACGGACGCGCTCAATGCTTGAGCTCGAAGCGGACGGGCAGGGTGACCCAGACCGCGACGGCCTGTGTTCCACGGCGGGCGGGGTCGAAGCGCCATTGCTTCACCGCGGCCATGGCCGCGCGGTCGAGCTCTTCGTGACCGGCGGACTTCTCCACGGTGATCTTGCTCACGGTACCGCCCTCGGTGATCTCGAACCTGAGCAGGCTCGTGCCCTCGACGCCGGCCCGCCGGGCCGAATCGGGATATGTCGGCTTCATCTGGTAGCCGCCCTTGGGCACGGCGAAGCTCGTCAGCGAGCCCGTGCCGTCGGTGCCCAGGGCCGAGGTGCTTGGACCTAGGGCGGCGAGATTCTGGCCGGGGCGCGCGCCAGAGGACCCACCGCGCCCCAGGTTGACGTCTCCTCCCGCGAAGGTCTCCGTCCCTGCCCCCGCCGGCTGCGGGTTGGGAGTCGCGGCGGCCTCCGGCACCGGGGCCACGGGTTCCTCCGCCTTCGCCGCGGGAGCGGAAGTGGGGGGTGTGGGCTCCGGCGGCGCCGGCCTCGGCTGCACCGTGGGGCTGCGGTTGGCCACCAGCGCGTGCTTCACCGCCGCTATCGCGCGGGCCGCCGGCTTGACTGGAGTGGGGGGCGGCGTGGGCTCAGCCGTCACGACCTCAACGGTCACGAGCGTCGGCGGCATGAGGGCCGTACCCGCCACCGGTCCGAGCCACGCGATGCCTGCCAGCACGAGAGCGTGGAGGAGGATCGAGCCGCCCAGCGGCGAGGGGACGAGACCTTTGCTCCGGAGCATCACCGCTTCTCCACGGGCTGGACGGCGATGGCCATCCTGGAGATGCCGGCGACCCGTGCCGCATCCATGGCCTCGACCACGTGGCGATGCGTCACGTCTCCATCGGCGCTGACGACCACCACCATCTCGGGTTCCTTCTCGTGCAGGGCCCGCAGCTCTTCCGTGAGCCGGGCCGGCTCGACCTGGTTGCGATTCAGGTAGATCATCCCGTCGCGCGTCACGGAGATGGAGACCCGGTCCTCGCGGGGCTCGCCGCTCGCCGCTTTGGGCAGGCTCAGAGGGACGCCGCGGTACACGGTCATGGCCAGGCTCGCCATCATGAAGAACACGAGGAGAAAGAAGACCGTGTCGATCATGGGGATGATCTCGATGCGGGCCTTCTTCGGCGGGCGCCGGGTCAGCTTCACGGGATTTCGTGCTCGGAGAGCGCCTGCTCGACGCGGGACCCGCACCGCTCCATGACCTCGGCCGCCCGCTCCGCCTTGGCGGAGAAGTAGTTGTACGGAACCAGCGTGGCGATCGCGATGCCGAGGCCCACCGCGGTGGCGATCAGGGCCTCGGCGACGCCTCCCGTAATGGCATTGGGCTGGTTCATCCCGGTCGTGGAGAGCACTCCGAAGGCGGCGATCATTCCCGTCACCGTGCCGAGGAGACCCAGGAGCGGCGACAGCGTGATGACCGTGTCGAGCACGGGGAGGTAGCGCCGCGCCAACCCCAGCTCTTCCTGGGCGACCACCTCCATCGCCTGCACGGCGCCGGCCCCACGATGCCCGAGCCCGGCCGCGATCACCCGTGCCTCGGGGGCATGCGAGGCCCCCGCGACCTCGGCGGCCTCGGCGAACTTGGCGTGCGCCACGAGTCTGAGCGCCCGCTCGGCCCGCGCCGCGTCGCGGCGGCGCCACCAGAATCCCGAGCGTTCGATGATGACGGACAGCGACAGCACCGAGCACACGAGCAGAGGAATCATGACCGGCCCGCCCTTGGCGAGCAGGGCGATCAAAGCAGTGACGTGGCGCACGAGCCCCTCACGACCGGCTGGGTCAGGGACCCCCGGCGGCTATTGGCTCGCTGCCTAAACCGGACAGGCTTTTGGTGGCTGGCTGGATGAACGGCTATTTGGTCAGAATCAGCTTGTCCGCTTTGGTGATGTGGAGCCGGTATTCGGTGCCGTGGTGCACGATGACGACCTCGCGGCGGCCGTTGAAGAGATCGGCGCTCGCGATGCGAGCCGCCTGGGATCCGCTTCCTGTCTCCAGTTCGTCTTCGGCCTTCTCGGTCACCTCCGGTCTCCCGCCGTGCAGACGGTATTGCGCGCGTCTTCAACCAGAGCGGCGACCAGGTGATGGCAGGCGCCGCAGTCGGTGGCGGCGCCACAGGCACGCGAGACGTCTCCCACCGTCGTGGCGCCGGCCGCGACCGCAGCCTCGATGTGGCGTTCGGAAACTCCGAGGCAGAGGCAGACGATCATGAGCGGCTCGCGCTGGCCAGGCCGACGGTTACGGGGGTGCGGCGGGCGAAGAGGAGGAGGCCCACCACGACTACGTAGACGACGTAGGCGCAGGCCTCGAGGAGAGTCGGCTGCGACCGGTAGCCGACGAGTCCCGAGAGAAAACCACCCGCAATGCTTCCGTCGCTCAGGAGCCACGAGGTATTCCAGAGCGGATCGGAGAGGGGCAGCAGTCCAATGCCCTGCAGCCGGGCGATTCCACTGCTGAGGAGGCCGGCGGCGAGCAGCATGATGAAGACCGTGGTGACCGGGAAGAAGTGCTGAAGACTCAGGCGCCGGCCGCCACGGAAAATGGCCCAGCCGAGCGCCGCGGCGCACCCGATGCCGGCGACGCCGCCGACCACGCTGCCCCAACCCCCGCCGCCCGCCTGCGCCATGATGCCCCAGAGGAACAGCACGGTCTCCGCGCCCTCGCGGAACACCGCGGTGAAGGCGATGAGCCCCACGACCCAGAGTCGATTGGAGGTGCGCGCCTCGTCGATCCGGTTCTGCACCTGGCCCCTGATGAGCCGAGCGTGCTGCCGCATCCACCACGCGTGCCACGTGAGCAGGGCCACGGCGGCGAAGACGACGGCGATGGTGATGAGGTCGGGCCCGACGTCGAGGAGCGGCCCGGACAGGTAGCTCACGGCGATCCCCATGCCCACGCTCGCCAGGAGACCCAGGACTCCGCCGCGGGTGAGGTAGCGGACGCCGTCGCGAGCGCCGACCTTCTCGAGGTAGGTGTAGATGATGCCCAGGATCAGGGCGGCCTCGAAGGCCTCGCGCAGCGTAATGATGAAGGTGGCGCCCATGGGCTATTCGGCGACGATGGTCGCTTTGGCCGTCTCGGAGTGGTATTCGCCCACGAAGGGATACTTGCCGGGCTTGAGGGCCGGCATCTTGAGCCGCACCGTCTTGCCGGCGGGGATGACTTTCTCGATGCGCGGCGTGAGCATGTCGAGCTCTTCCGGTCCCTTGTCCTTGTTCGTGATCACGAGGACGAAGGGCACGCCGGCCTTGACCTTGATGACGTCGGGCTGCCAGCGGCTCTTCTCGAGCACGAGGGGCAGCTCGGGATCGGCCGCCACGGCCGCACCCACGAATCCCACGGCCATGACCAGGAGCGCCACCAGCGCCACGTATCCCTTCATCGATACCCCCTTGTTGGTGAAGTGAGGTTAGCCTACCCTAAGGAAAAAGATAGTGTCAACCGTAAAGCTTGTGGGTGGGTTGGCTCAGGACCGAGACGCTGAGGCGTCGGGAAGGGTGTCGCGCAGACTAAGTCCTGGATCGACCATACGACCTGAACCTATTTCGAGGTCGTGCTCCTTAAGCATCTATACTGTTAGCTATTCTCCTTGATCTGCTGGGCGAGGTAATTGGCCTCTCCGGCCTGTCTGATCAGCTCGAGCTGCGCTTCGATCCAGTCGATGTGGCTCTCCTCGGAAACGAGAATCTCTTCGAGAAGGTCACGGCTGCCGTTGTCGCCGAGGCTCCGGCAGCGCTCGATGCCGTTGTTCAAGGCGAGCACGGCCGCGCGCTCGAGATCGAGATCGAGACGGAGCTGCTCGGGCACGGTCTGCCCCACGTTGACCTTGCCGAGCCGCTGGACGTTGGGCACGCCCTCGAAGTAAAGGATGCGGGCGATGAGCCGGTCGGCGTGGCGCATCTCCCCGATGGACTCCTCGCGGAGCTTTTTCCAGAGCCGCTCGTAACCCCAGTTCTCGCACATGCGGGCATGGATGAAGTACTGGTTGATGGCGGTGAGCTCGGCCGTGAGGACCTCGTTGAGGAGGGTGATGACGTCGTCGTGTCCCTTCATCTGCGATCTCCTCGTCTGGCCACGGCTAGAGCACGTGGAGCAAAGAGCGGGTGGTGAGGCTACCGGGTTTCCAGAGGCCGCTCGCCTCGAGGTCGGCGAGCGCGATGTCGGCATCGGGCGAGCGCATGAGGGCCCAGGTCGCTCCGCCGGGGAAGAAGCCGCCGAATGCCATGCGGCCGGCGCCCCGCGCTTCGATGAGGGCAAAGGAGGCCATCTCGGAGTCGGGGGCCTCGCCCTCGACGATGGTGACCTTGCGCGAGCCGTCCAGCACCACGGGCGGCATGTCCCAGGGCTCGACGAACTGGGCGAAGTCGCGCGGCTCCCAGGCCTTCCAGACGCCGCCCGTCCAGTAGGGATCCTCTTCGATGATGCGATTGATGGCGCCGGGCTGCGGTACCCGATAGACGAGGTCGGCGGTCTTGCCGTCGGGAGAGGGGCCGCCCCCGAGCACGAAGCCACGCTGTCGCAGCTCGACGATGCGCTCGATATGCGCGGCCCGGTGCGCGGCGCGGCGCTCGAGATAGTCGTCGGCCGCGGTCAGCGCCACGCGGCAGACGATCATGGTGTCACCCAGCCGCCCGCGAAGGGCACGACCTGGCCGATGAAGAAATCGGCATCGTCCGAGGCAAGATACACGGCGAGCCTGGCCGACTCTTCGCTGCGGGCGAGCCGGCCCGCGGGAATGTTCTTGACCATGCGGGCGAGCTTCTCCGGATCGCCCGTGAGCGCGGGCGGAAAGTAGGTCGGGTTCTCGACGTAGTTCTGCGCGATGGCATTGACCTGGATGCCATCGCGCGCCACCTCGCGGCCCACGGCCTTGGTCAAGCCGTTGACGCCGGCGCGCGCCGCGGAGTAGGCGGCGTAGTTCGGCAGCCCGGGAAAAGCGGCGGCCGATGACATGTTGATGATCTTGCCGCGCTTGGCCGGGCGCATCACGCGGAGGGCCGCGCGCAGGCAGTAGAACGGCTCGTCGAGGAGGCGGCCGGTCATGTCGCGCCACTGCGCGTCGGTGATCCGCTCCGTCGGGCAGCCCGTGGGCGGATTCGCGCTGTTGTTGACGAGGATGTCGAGTTGTCCGAAGCGGGCGACGGCTGCCTCCACCACGCGGTCGGCCTCCGCCGATCGGGTGAGGTCGCCGGTGAGGATGAGGGTGTCGCGACCCGCCGCGGTGGCGATGGCGCCGATGCGCTTGGCCGCCGCCTCGTCCCGGTCGTGCAGCGCGAGCGTTGCTCCCTCGCGCGCGAATTCTTCCGTGATGGCGGGACCCATGAACTCGCTGACGTTGGTGACGAGCGCGACTTTCCCCGTGAGCTTCATTCGCCCACAGCCTAAGCGGGATTTCCCGCCGCCGCAAGACCGTGCTAAGGTGACGGTGCGGCGAGGGAGGTCAAGACGTGACCGACGATCTGCTGCAATCCTTCAGGACCCGCTACGCCTTCGCGCTGGATCCCTTTCAGCTGGACGCCATCCGCGCCATCATCGACGACAAGTCCGTCATCGTGTCCGCGCCCACGGGCTCCGGCAAGACCCTGGTCGCGGAGTTCGCCATCCACACCGCCCTCGCGCGCCAGCGCCGCATCGCCTACACCACGCCCCTCAAGGCGCTCTCCAACCAGAAGTATGCGGATTTCTGCCGGCAGTTCGGGGCCGACCACGTAGGCATCCTCACCGGCGACGTCAAGGTCAACGCGCGCGCGCCCGTCATCGTCATGACCACGGAAATCCTGCGCAACATGTTCTACACGGGCGGGCTGGCCGGGCTCGAGTTCGTGGTCCTCGACGAATGCCACTACATGGGCGACGAGGGGCGGGGCACGGTCTGGGAGGAGATCATCGTCAACGCGCCCAAGGACGTGGCGCTGGTGGGGCTTTCCGCCACGGTGAGGAACATCGCCGAGATCGCCGACTGGATCACCATCGTGCACCGCCCGATCGTGCCCATCACGCATCCGCATCGGAGCGTGCCCCTGCAGTACCTCGTGGCCGATCTCTCCGGCGAGATCCACACCTACGATGCGGTGCGCCGGGGCAAGGTGCGACTGCTCGGTCAGGAGAGCGAGGGCGGCTATCACGACAAGGGTCGCTGGTACACGCGGCGGGTGGTCGACCCCACGGTGATGCTGGACGAGCTCGAGACGCGCGGCTGGCTCCCCGCCATCTATTTCATCTTCAGCCGCGCCGGCTGCGAGCGGGCCATGGAGACGGTGCTGGCCGAGGGCAAGCCTCTCCTCACCCGGAGCGAGCAGCAACAGGTGGACGAGGCCATTCGCGAAGCGACCGGAGACAATCCGACCATCGCCGAGTCGCCGTTGAACCAGACCATCTTCCAGGCGCTGGGCATGGGGGTGGGGCTGCATCACGCGGGCGTCCTGCCCTCGGTCAAGCGGCTCATCGAGCTGCTTTTCGAGCGCGGGCTCTGCAAGGTGGTCTTCGCCACCGAAACCATGTCGCTGGGCATCCACATGCCCGCCAAGAGCGTGGTGCTGCAGTCGCTGACCAAGCGGACCGATCGGGGCTTCCGCTCGCTCACCCACAACGAGCTGACGCAGATGGCGGGCCGCGCGGGGCGGCGCGGGATCGATCCGGAGGGCAAGTGCGTCATGGCCCTCGACGTGCGCGACGGGCTCGAGGACATGATACGGGTGGTGGACGGGCCGCCCGAGCCCATCCTGAGCCAGTTCAAGCTGGGCTATGGCTCGGTCGCGCTTCTCCTGGGATCGGGACAGGATATGGCGACCATCCGCCGCACGGTGGAGTCGTCGTTCGGCCAGTACCAGAACCTGAAGAAGATCCGCGGCCTCGAAGCCGAGGTGGCGAGCCTCGAGATGGCGGTGACGGACGCGCGGCGCTTCGACGCGCCGTGCGGGGACTTCTCGCGCATCGGCCGCTATCGCGTCGCCCGCGCCAAGCTCGAGCAGTTCCGCATGGCGCGCGGAAAGAGCGGCCGCGCCGGCCGGTCCGCGGGCGACGCGGAGCCGGGTCGGCTGGCCCTCGTGAGGCGCAAGAGTGGCGCCTCCCTCGGTATCATCTGCGGGACCGACCGCCGGCGCCATCGCCTGCTCATCACCGTGCTCCTGCCCCACGGCGTCACCGTCCAGATGAAGGAAGGCAATATCAAGAGGATCTTCTGGCAGACGCCGCCGCTTCACCTGCCGCGCGACTGGGAGCGGCGCACGCGGAGTCTCTCCGAACAGTTGGAGCGGCTGTCCATCCCCGAGCTGCTCGAGCTCGAGCGGAGCCAGGGGCCAGAAGGCGAGCTGGCCGCCATCGAATGCCACCGCTGCCCCTGGGGCAGCCAGAGCAAGTGCGACCAGGCCTGGAAGGGGATCGAGGCGCTCGAGGGCCGGCTCGGCCAGAAGCGCGAGATGCTCGACGCTTTCCGCAATGCCTACTGGCAGGAGTTCTGCCGCGTGGTGGCCGTGCTCGAGCGCTTCGGCGCCGTCCAGGACGGCAAGCTGCTCGCCAAAGGGCAGCTCATCGCCGGCTTCCGTCACGACAACGAGCTGCTGGTGGCCGAGATGGTAGACCGGGGCATCCTCGAGGACACCACCCTGGCCGAGGCGGCCGCCCTCTGCTCCTGCCTCATCGAGGAGTCGCGCTCCGGCGACTCGACGGTGGCGCGCCTGTTTCTCAAGAAGCGCGCCAAGCTCAAGCGCAAGCTCCAGGAGCTGGAGGCGGTGGCCCATACCGTGCTGGAAGTCCAGCGCCATCACCACCTGCCCATGCCCGTCGGGGTTTCCACCGGCTTCATGCCTTCGGTGTTCCGTTGGGCTTCCGGAGAAGACGACTGGGCTGGTATCGTGGAGGAGTCGTTCGGCGGCCACGAGGGGGATCTGATCCGGGCGCTCCGGAGATTGATCGACCTGCTGAGGCAGCTCGCGGAGGCCCCCGAGGTACCGCCGGGGCTGGCCTCGGTGCTTGGCCGGGCGGCGAGGGTAGTGGATCGCGGTATCGTGCTCGAGTCCGCGTTGATCTAGGACCCGCGTTTGATCGACAAGAGGAGATCGAGAATGGCGCGTACCCTTCGAGCGGTGGGCGTGATGGCGGTGGGGCTTCTCGCGGGCGCGTGCGCGACGGCGCCGCCCATAGTCGAGAACACGACCCGCGGCCCCAAGGCCGCGGAGATGCACATCGTGCGGTCCTTCAATGCCAATGGCCGTGAGCCGGGATGGGACGAGAAGAGGCAGTTCGAGGATCAGCTCGATGAAAAGGTGTTCAAGTACCTTCGTGAGCATCCCGAGATCGAGAACGACACGCGCTACAGCAGCTTCCGCTTCTGGCGGCAGGTCACCATCGGGAGCACCAAGGAGGAGGTCAGGATCCTCCTCGAGGAGCCGGATCAGCGCACCATAGACCCGGCGCTCATGGCCTCGCTCTCCCGGCGGCATTGGACGCAGGTCCAGACCAAGGCCAAGGAGGCGTGGGTCTACCCGCTCGGCTGGGTCCTCTACATGGACGACAAGGTCGTGGTCAGCATGATTCGCGAGCGCGGATCCAGGGACAAGGACGACGACCAGTAGACGACGGCCCCGGGATCTGCCCTCGTCGGAGTCGGGTGCCGGTGGTACACTCGGGCGCGTTGAAATCCGCGATGACCGCACTGCCCACATGGATAGCGCCCGGCGACGCCGCCACGCTCGTCTGGCATAGCGGGAGAGGCGAAGGAGCCGAGGGGGCCACCGTGTACCTGGTGGCGGGTCCTGCCCTCGACACGCCTCCCCCTTCGCCGTATTTCCTCCTCGCTCCCGCTGACCGGGACGAGTTCGCCCAGCGTCTCTACCGCGGAGAGGTCGACCTGGACGGGCTCCGGAATTTTCTCTCGGACTGCGTGCTCGCCCGCGGGGAAATGAGCCAGAGCCTGGACCGCATCGCCGTGGAGGGTGAGACGCCCGTGCTGGATCTCCTCGACGCGTGGCGCGCCAAGGCCGCGCCACCGCTCCTTCCCTACCTGGACGATATCAGCGCCTTCCTGCCCGGCGAGCGGCCTCTCTTCGTGACCCCCGAAGCGTACGCGGCCGCGCGCGAAACTCCCGAGCGATTTGCCCTGGCCTGGGTGTGCGACGAGTGCGGCCTCGCCGAAGACGCGGCGGCCTTTCTGTGGACGGCTCACGCGGGCGAGACGGTGCGGGTCTGCTTCCTCATCCAGAACGACGGCGGCGTCTGGAGCTGCCGACTTCATCCCTTCGAGTTCAGCAAGGAGGCCGCATGATCCGCTCCTCTTTCCACGCGACGAAGCGCACGCCGCTCGCTACCCGGGGCATGGTCGTGGCCGAGCACCCGCTGGGTGCCGAGGTCGGCGCGGGCATCCTCCAGCGTGGCGGCAATGCCGTCGACGCCACCGTGGCCACCGCCTTCGCCATGCCCGTGGTCGAGCCCTTCATGTCTACGCTGGCCGGCGGCGGGACCATGCTGGTGCACATGGCCAGGCGGGACGAGACGGTGTGCGTCGACTTCAATGTCGAAGCACCGGCGGCGGCGCACGAGGCATCCTACGAGCTCGCCGAAGGTGTGTCGACGGCGATCTTCCCGTGGCGGCGAGTGGTGGACGACGCCAATGTCTTCGGCCCCCGCTCCGTGGCCATTCCGGGAACGGTGGCGGGACTGACCCTTGCCCTCGCGCGCTGGGGAACCATGGAGCTGCGCGACGTCCTGGAGCCCGCCATCAAGCTCGCCGAGGAGGGCTTCGTGCCGGACTGGTACGTGGCGCTCAACACCGCGGTGTCATGCCAGGAGCTGGCGGCCTTTCCCGAGACCGCGAAGACCTATCTGCGCGACGGCCACTACATATACCGGACGCCGTCCATGGAGGGAGGCGACGTGCTGCGCCAGCCCGATCTGGGCCGAAGCCTGCGTCTTCTCGCCAAGGAAGGTCCTGATGCCTTCTACAAGGGCGCCATCGCCCAGGCGATTCACGAGGAGATCTGGGTCAAGGGAGGCTTTCTCACCAGGGAGGACCTCGCGGGCTACGCGCCGCGCGTGCTGCCCCCGCTCCGCGGCGAGTACCGGGGCCTCGAGCTGGCCTTCTCGCCGGGCGCGACCGGCGGCACCACCGCTCTCGAGACGCTCAACATCCTCGCCCAGTTCCCCAAGGCGCGCACGACGTGGAAGACGCCGGGCGGCCTTCATCTGCGCGCGGAGGCCGTGCGCCGCGCCTTCCTCGACCGGCTCGAGCACCTGGGCGATGCCGAGCGCGTGAAGTCTCCGTGGGAAGCGCTCGTCTCGCGCGAGTACGCGGCCAAGGTCGCGGCGGGACTCAAACCAGCCGGGCCACACACGAGCCGCCCCGCGCCCGATCCCTGGCGCTACGATCCGAGCCGCGGCGTCGATTGCACCACGCATCTCTGCGCGGTGGACCGCCAGCGCAACATGGTGTCGCTGACGAACACCGCCGTGTCGCTCTGGGGCTCGCGCATGGTCGTGCCGGGCACGGGCATTCTCCTCCAGAACGGCATGGTCTGGTTCGACCCCGAGCCGGGGCACGTCAACTCCGTCGCGGCGGGCAAGCGTCCGCTCGTGAACATGGTGCCGGCGCTCGGATTCAAGAAGGGAGAGCCCTCCTTCACCGTGGGCGCGCCGGGCGGACGCAAGATCGTCTCGGCCATTCCCCAGGTGATCGCCAACATGGCCGACCTGGCCGATGGGCTACAGGCCGCTATCGAGGCGCCGCGGCTTCACACCGAGGGCGGCGACCTTTGGGTCGACGATGGCGTCGGCGAGGCCTCGCTCAAGGCGCTCAAACGCATGGGTCACCCGGTGGTGCCCAAGCGGTCCGCGCCGGGCACGCTCTACTTCTCGCGCCCCGTGGCCATTCGCGTCACGAAGCGCGGGCTCGAGGCCGGGCTCGAGCCTCTCCACGACGCGGCCGCGGCAGGCCACTAAAAGTGCCTTCAACCTCGCTCCCTCTCCCTCCCAGGGAGAGGGCCGGGGTGAGGGTCGAATAAGGGGAGCGCCATGCCCGAGATCCGACTCACCACCGGATTTTCCACCGTCATGGGCCCGGACCAGGAGGCGATCACCCGCCTCCTGACGGAGACCATCGAGCAGATCGCCCAGGACGACAAGAGCTTCACGCGGGCCAAGATCGTCTTCACGGAATCGGACGAGCGGTGCGGCCTCACCGCGGAGCTCGACGGCGTCAAAAAGGAAGGCGTGCCCCTCCAGATCGATCTCGAGCAGCTCGAAGACGCGCAGACGCAACCGGGCGCGCGGGCCCAGCTCAAGGAATCCCTCCGGCTCTACTTCCGGAGGGTCATGGGGACGTCGTGACGGCGGGGGCGAAGGTCCTCATCGTCAACGCCGACGACTTCGGGCTGACCGCGGGCGTGAGCCGCGGCATTCTGGAGGCCGGGCGAAGCGGCATCGTCACGAGCACGACGCTCCTCGTGAATCGCGACATCCCACCCGCCCAAGTCGAAGAGCTCCAGGCATCGGGGCTCGGCGTGGGCGTGCATCTCAACCTGACCCTCGGCGCGCCCGTCTCCGATCCGCGGCGCGTGCCCTCGCTGGTGGACACCGAAGGGCGCTTCATCCGGGATGCCCGCGAGGCGGCGGCCCGGGCCACGCCGGACGAGGCGCGCATCGAGCTCGGAACGCAGATCGATGTGTTCAGAAAGATCATGGGCCGCTTTCCGACCCATCTGGATACGCATCACCACGTCGGGCGCCACGATCCCATCCTCGATCTCGTGCTGGATTTTGCGCGGGCGCTCAAGGTGGCGGTGCGAAGCCAGGACGCGACGGTGCGCGCGGCCGCGCGGAAGCTCGGGTTGCGGACCCCGGATCACTTCATGGGCGAATCAGGCCCCGAGCCCTACTGGTCTCGCGAGCGGACTCTCGAGCAGCTGGCGGCGCTGCCCGCCGGTCTCTCGGAGTTCATGACCCATCCCGGATACTTCGACGACGATCTGGCCTACAGCCGCTATGGTCGACAGCGGGAGACGGAGCTGGCGGGGCTCACCGATGGGGACGCCAGGCGCGCCGTCGAGCGCCTGGGGATCCGGCTCGCCCACTTCGGCAACTGCTGATCCCACGCGCTCCGGGCGAGCGGTCCTACACGCGCTGCGTGTCCTCGCGCCAGAGCTTGGCCGCGCCGTCGAGCATGAGGACGGCCGCGAGCAGCCACGTCCCCACCTCAAGGGTGATGAGGGCGGTGACGTAGTTGAAGCCCAGCTCGAGCCCTCGATCGGTGCCACGCTGGATGAGTCGCGTCCCGAAGGAATTTCCGGTCACGAGGAGGATCCACGCGGTCAAGACGAGGCTCGGAGCCAACCACCGACGCGTTACGATGCGGGCCGCCGCCAGCATGCCGAGCCAGCCGGAGATTTCCAGGAGCAGCGCCAACACGCCTTCAGGCGAAGTGTCGGCCAAGTGGAAAGCGCCGAAGCTTCCGCCGAAGAGCCCGAGTCCGATGAGCGCCGCGGTGAGTCTGGCCGCGGGGCCCTTGAGAGTCTCTCCGGCACCGGCGTGTTGGCGGAGTGTCGAATGGATGACAGAAGTCTCGTGAGCACGGGGCCCGTTCATCGTCACATTGTCGCTGTCGCGCACGTCGGGCCTGCGCTCACTCAGCATAGGCGCGCACTCTATGCCCGTCGTCAACTCACGTCAAGGCCTGCTACCAGGTCAAGCTGACGAGAGCCGCGATGCCGAAGGCGGCGATGATCATGCCTGAGCAGCGATTGACCCAACGGAGTCGATCGGGAGTGAGGGCGACCCGGAACAGGCCGACGCCGACGCTCAGAATGAGCCACCAGAGCGCGGAGCCGAGAAAGACACCGAGCACCATGACCGACGCGGCGCCGTAGCCGCTCGCCCGTCGACCAAGGCCAAGCCCCGCGAAGATCGCCGCGAAGGAAATGATGGTCGTCGGATTGGTGAGGGTGAGGGCGAAGGTCGAGGCCCACGCGGCCGTGCGCCCGCGTCCATCCGCGGGCGCTCCGGACGCGACGCGCGGCACGGCCATCCAGGTGCGCACGCCCAGAAAGCAGAGAAAGATCCCGCCGCCCGCCTGCAGCCACACGCGCTGCTCCACGAGCGCATTCGTGACCAGCGAGAGCCCGAAGGCGGCCACCGCCCCGTAGACCGCGTCGGCGGTAGCCGCCCCCAGCCCCGAGGCGAAGCCGATGGCGCGGCCGTCGGCGAGCGTGCGACGGATGCAGAGCACGCCGATGGGCCCGACCGGCGCGGCAATGGAGAGGCCGATGATCAGGCCTCGCAGGAAGATAGCGAGATCCACCGAGCGGCTAGGAGGCCTTGGTCGGCGCGCGGCGCCGGGAAGGGGGTTTGAGCGCGGCCTCGATGGCGGCGGCCAGACGCGATTCGTCCGCCGTCGCCTCCAGACGCGCCACGATTTCGCCGCGCTTGTTGACGATCACGGTGTAGGGCGCCCGCTTGAATCCGAAGCGGTTGGCCACGCGGAGGCCCGGATCGAGCGCGGCGGGATAGGTTGCCCCGTGAGATTGCAGGAAGGCCCGGGCCAAGCGCTCGGGGTCGTCCACCTGAACGGCAAGGAACTCGACCCCGCGGTCCTTGTAGCGCTCGTACAGGCGCTGGATACTCGCCGCCTGGGCCGAGCACGACTTGCACCAGGAGGCCTGGAAGCGGAGAACCAGCACCTTCTTCCCGATGAGCGAGCGCGAGTCGAAGGGCTCGCCGCCCGCGATGAGCGGGACTCGAACGGCCGGCGCGGCGGGCGCCGGACTGGCCGGAGAGGGCGCGAAGAGGAGAGCGGCGACGGCGAGGGCAAACAGAAAGCGCGTCACGGCGCATAGTATAGCTGGTGAGCGGGAAGTGGATGTGCCGGAAGTGTCGGGGATCTCTGGCTTCTCTGACCTGTACTGGTCCAATGCTTGATACAGGAAAGGGAGGCATGAGACCTACTCGCGAGTCCAAGTTCCTTTGCGACTCCAGCCGATCTTCGGACGCAAGGAAGTCTTCAAGACTTTGCGTACCTCCGACTTCGAGGAAGCGTTAACGCTCAACCAGCTCTTGGATCGAGTCCTGATCGAGCAGGGTCTACACGTTCCTTCACCCGGCCTTCGTCTCAGGACCGCTGCGCCCTGAGTTCCGTTGTGCGAGCCTGAGGCCAACGTAACCTTGCTATTGGAAGGGGAGCGCCGTCGTGACACTGAATCTGTCATCCATTGTTTCAGGACACGATTTTCGCGCTTAAGTACTCAGGGGGTCCTCGGAGGCTTGTGGCGTAACCTGTGGCGCTAGCGCCACCAAAAAGAGCTTGACGCGAATCCTGTGGATGGCACGTGGAAGCCGAGCGCCGTAGCAGATCGTAGCAACGTCCAGCGCA
>Ga0137403_10000517_pt1 | contig 50248 bp, 44 predicted proteins | sample CZOMad2_1_16fung_FD_122057 | JGI IMG/M metagenome (GOLD analysis project Ga0137403, IMG submission 122057) | Vadose zone soil fungal communities from Angelo Coast Range Reserve, California, USA - CZOMad2_1_16fungal (Hybrid Assembly) | ecosystem: Environmental > Terrestrial > Soil > Vadose zone... | reverse complement strand
GAGCGCTGGTATCTCGCTCTCGAAGCGAAAGGTGCCCGGGGCGAGAACCTCGGCGTCGACGCCATGGAAGAGCTCCTCAGGCTTCGTGAAACCTCGTTGTTCGGACCTTACCTGGAGCGGATCGCGAGCGAGGCGATCGTACTGGAAGAACAAGCTCTCGCGGACAAGCTCGCGCTCAATTCGCAGGTCATGAGGGCCTATCCGGTGCCCTCGGTATTGCTGCGCCAGGTTGCGCTGCTCGCGCTGTCCGGGCGGGAAACCGAAGCCGCGCGCGTCCTGCGCGGGGCAGCGAGGGTCTACCCTGATCCGGTGCGGCAATGGCTGCCCGTCCTCGAGCAACTTTCGCGCGACCGTCCTGGAACTTTCTCCGCTCTCCTTGCGCTGGCCCGCGTCGAGCTCGCGAAGAGCGCAAACTGATGCACACCCGGGTTTGCGCCCGGGCCGGGAACGGGGTAACGTTGGCCGCCTGCGCGGTGACGGGAGCGAGAAATATGGCTGAGCCAGTACGGAACAAGCGCCCCGAGCGGATACGCCTCGGCGATCTGCTCGTTCAGCAGAAGCTCATCTCCCAGGAGCAGCTCAAGGGGGCCCTCGAGGACCAGGCCCGGTCCGGCCGGAAGCTCGGCCGGGTCCTGATCGAAAGCGGCTACCTGTCCGAGGACCAGATCGGCGAGGCGCTGGCCCGCCAGCTGGCCGTGCCGTTCATCAACCTCAAGTACTACAACTTCAATTCCGCGGTGACCCGCAAGCTGCAGGAAGCGCAGGCGAGGCGCTTCCGCGCGCTGCTGCTCGAGGAGCAGGACGACGCGGTGCTGGTCGCCATGGTCGACCCGACGGACCTGTTCGCCTTCGACGAGCTCTCGCGGCTGATGCGCAAGGAAGTGAACATCGCGATCGTGTCGGAGACGCTGCTGTTGCAGACCATCGACCGCATCTACCGGCGCACCGAGCAGATCACCTCGCTCGCCAAGGAGCTCGGAGAAGATCTGGGCGACGTCGTGGACCTGGGGACGCTCTCGCTGGGCGCCGAAGACGCCCCGGTCGTCAAGCTGATCCAGACCATGTTCGAAGACGCGGTCGGGGCGAGAGCGTCCGATATCCACATCGAGCCGCACGAGCGCGGACTGCATATTCGCTTCCGTATCGATGGATTGCTGCAGCCGCAAACCCAGACCGAGGCGAAGATTTCCGGCGCCGTGGCTCAACGGCTCAAGCTGATGTCGGGCCTGGACATCTCCGAGCGGCGCCTGCCGCAGGACGGCCGCTTCAGCGTCAAGGTCAGGAACCAGCATGTCGATGTGCGCATCTCGACCATGCCGACCCAATACGGGGAAACGGTCGTCATGCGCCTTCTGCACCGCGGCGGCGCCTTGCACCAGCTGTCCGACGTCGGCCTGGCGCCGGACATGCTCCAGCGCTTCAGCCGTGCCATCCACCGCTCCACGGGCATGGTGCTCGTCACGGGGCCGACCGGCAGCGGCAAGACAACCACCCTGTACGCGGCGCTCAACGAGCTGAACACGCCCGACTGCAAGATCATCACGGTGGAAGATCCGGTCGAATACCGCCTCGACGGGCTGAACCAGGTCCAGGTCAACGAAAAGATCGAGCTCTCCTTCAGCCGCGTGCTGCGCTCGGCGCTGCGCCAGGATCCGGACGTGATCCTCATCGGGGAGATGCGCGACCTCGAGACGGCCGAGATCGGCCTGCGCGCCGCGATCACCGGCCACATGGTGTTGTCGACGCTGCACACGCGCGACGCGGTGAGCGCGCCCCTGCGCCTGGTCGACATGGGCGTGCCGCGCTACATGGTCGCCTACTCCCTCCAGGCCGTGGTGGCGCAGCGCCTGCTGCGCCTCACCTGTGAGTCCTGCGCCAAGCCCCGCGAGCCCGACGCGCAGGAACTGGCTTGGCTGCTCTCGCTCGGCGCCGATCCGAGAGCCGGCGGGAAGATCCTCGCGGGAGCCGGCTGCCAGAACTGCAACGGCAGCGGGTTCGCGGGACGGACCGGGATCTACGAGATGCTGGAGATGGACACCGAGCTCGCGGCGCTCGCGAACTCCGACGACCCGGGCCGCTTCATGGTGGCCGCGGAGAAGCGCATGGCCGGGCACCTGCTGAGGGACAGCGCGGTCAAGCTGGCGATGGCCGGAAAGACCACGGTGTCCGAGGCCATGCGCACCACCGCGCAAGTCGACGACTGAGCCGGCGCGTGCCGTTTTTCTCGTACCGGGGGCGCAACGCCAGAGGCGAGCTGGTGCGGGGCGTGCTCGAGAACTCCGACTCGGGCGCGGTCGCCGATCAGCTCCTGAACAGCGGCGTCTCGCCGATCGACATCACGGCGACGGGCGGACCGAAAGAGGAATCGGCCCCAGGCTGGTTTCGGCGGCTCGTCGCCGAGAGGGTGACCCTCGAGGACCTGCTGCTCTTCAGCCGCCAGATGTACACGCTGCTCAAGGCGGGCGTCCCGATCCTCAAGTCGCTCGGGGCGCTGCAGGAGTCGGCGACCCAGCCCGCATTCGCGGACATGCTGCAGGACGTGCGCACGAGCCTCGACACCGGCAGGGATCTGTCGACCGCGATGCGCAGGCACCCGAAAGTGTTCTCGCCCTTCTACGTCAGCATGGTGCGCGTGGGCGAGCTGACCGGCGCCCTCGAAGAGGTGTTCCTGAGGCTGTTCAACCACCTCGAGTTCGAGAGGGAAATCAAGAATCAGGTCACGCAGGCGCTGCGCTATCCGGCCTTCGTGATCGGGGTCATGGCGGTCGCGCTGGTGATCATCAATATTTTCGTGATCCCGGCGTTCGCGCGCATTTTCGCCAATTTCAAGGCGGAGCTGCCGCTCATGACCAAGGTGCTGCTCGCCTTCTCGAACTTCATGGTGACCTACTGGCCCGCCCTGCTCGGGCTTGCGATCGGCGCTTTCGTCCTGTTCCGCGTCTGGGTGGGCACGCCCGCGGGGCGCTACCTCTGGGACCGCTTCAAGCTTCGCATTCCGATCGCGGGCAAGATCGTTCTGAAGGCGACGCTCGCCCGCTTCGCGCGTTCCCTTTCGATCGCGCTGAAGAGCGGCGTGCCGATCGTCCAGGCGCTGTCCGTGGTGGAGCAGGTCGTCGACAACACCTACATCGGCCAGCGCATCGAGCAGATCCGCGACGGCGTGGAGCGCGGCGAGACCCTGTTGCGGACCACGGTCACGACCGGAGTCTTCACCCCGGTCGTGCTCCAGATGATCTCCATCGGCGAGGAGTCGGGCGAGCTCGACGAGCTGCTGCGCGAGGTCGCGGAGATGTACCAGCGCGAGGTCGAGTACGAGCTGAAGACCTTCTCGGCGCAGATCGAGCCGATCCTGATCGTGCTGCTCGGCGTCCTGGTGCTGGTTCTTGCGCTCGGCGTATTCCTTCCCATGTGGGATCTGGGTCGGGCGGCCTTTGGGGGCCGATAGCGCACTCGCACGCGACCGTGCCCCGCGCGGCCGGCGCGCGCGATGCGGCTTCACGCTGGTCGAGCTGATCGTAGTCATCTGCATCATCGGCGTGACCGCCGCGCTGCTGCTCGAGCGCCTGCGCTACTATCAGGAGGGCGCGGAAAAGGCCGCGATGGAGTACACCGTGGGCGCGCTGAAAAGCGCGCTGCAGCTGCAAGTCGCCGGGCTGCTCCTGAAGGGCCGAGAGCGCGATCTCGAGAAGCTCGCCCGCGCCAATCCGATCGATTGGCTTCAGGACCCGCCGCCGGGCTATCGCGGAGAATTCCGGGCGCCGGAGCCGGTCGTCCCGCCGGGGAGCTGGTATTTCGACGCCGCCCGCGGCGAGCTGGTGTACGTGCCGAACCTGCACGCCCACCTCCGCCCCGGTCCCGACGGGAGCAAGCGGCTGCGCTTCCGGGCCATGCTGGAATACGAGCCTTCCAAGCCCGGTGCTCAGCGCGAGCGCGGTACACTGACCGCGATGCGGATGGTCGCGGTTACCCCCTATGCCTGGTTTCGCTGAGATTGGCACACAAGTTGCTCTCTTTTCCCTCAAGTTAAACCCTTGTCCCGCCTTGCCGTAAGGAGGCTTGTAGTGAATTTCGGGGATTTGAATTTGGCTCGCACTGGAGTAGACTTCGTGGCCATAGAAATTACGCAAGGTTCAGGCCGTAAGGTTCCAATTCTTTGAGGGAAACGAAATGAACAAACAATCACGCGGCTTTACGTTGATCGAGCTCATCGTGGTGATACTGATCCTGGGAATCATCGGCGCCATCGCCGCGCCCAGGTTCATGGACCTGACCTCTCAGGCCCGGTCCGCCTCTCTGAACGGGCTGCGCGGCGCCGTCCTTTCGGCCGCAGCGTTAGCGAACGCCCTGCAAGTTGCGCAGGGCCTCTCGGCAAACGCTTTTATCTCGGTCGAGGGCCAAAACGTCACCATGTTGAACAGGTACCCGGACGGCACCGCCAACGGCATCGAAAGGGCCATTCGCGCCGATGCCGTGGCTTACACGACCGCCGCCGCCGGCGGGGTCTATACCTGGACAGCGGCCGGGGCCACGACTCCGGCAACTTGCCAGTTCACCTATACGGCGGCGACGGCAACTACCCCTGCGGTAGTCAGCGGGTCGGTCACGGCAGGCGGTTGCAACTGATCGACCACCGCGGTTGAGCAGACTCCGGTAAGAGTCCGTGGGGGCGGGCAGCCGCAAGGCGCCCGCCCTTCCTTTTTTTTGGCGAGCGGGCACGCAATGGGCAGATGCGGCGGCGACTACGCCAATGCGGAAATTCGGGAACGTGCCTTACCCTTCTGGAGCAGCGGGTCGTAATGGTAATGTCAGCGGTTGTCCGCGATCCGCTTGCCTTCAGCTGCTGGCGATGACTCCGACGGGTGTCTCGCTTTGGAAAAAAAAGCATTGACAACAATGGTTTATTGCTTTAACTTGAAGTGGCGCATGACCAAGAGGGGGCGCGGCTGAGCTGGTTCTCCAAAGCGATGCACACTTCGGGTCTGTTGGCGGTGACGGTCGAGCCCGAAACGATCAAGTTCGCCCACGTGCGGAACGCCGGCCGCGCGCGTCCGCTCGCCACCAACTGGTGGAGCGTCCCCGCAGGCGCTCAAGCCCAGGCGGGCTCGCTGCAGAGGTCGGCGAAGGAGCGCGGCTACGGGCGCGCGCTGTGCACGACGCTGCTCGAGCCGGCCGAATATCAGATTCTCCTGGTCGAGCCGCCGAAGGTGCCGCCCGAGGAGCTCAGGGCGGCGATTCGCTGGCGCATAAAGGATTTGCTCGAATATCACGTCGACGATGCCACGATCGACGTGCTCGAGGTGCGCTCGGGAGGCGAAGCCGCGGCCAAAGCCATGTACGCCGTGGCCACTCCCAATCAGGTCGTGCAGAAGAGGATCGCCCTGTTCGAGGAGGCGCGCGTTTCCCTGAAGGTCATCGATATCCCGGAGATGGCGCAGCGCAATGTCGCCGCGCTGTTCGAGGCGCCGGACAAGGCGACGGCGATGCTGGCGTTTTCCTCTTGGGGCGGGCTGCTCACGATTTCGTTCCAGGGCGAGCTGCTGATGACGCGCCGCCTGGAAGTGACGGCGGTGCAGCTGGGGCAAAGGGAGCACGGCGATCACTATCGCGAACGGGTCGCGACCGAGATCACCCGGTCCCTGGACATGTTCGAGCGCCAGCGCATGAGCGTCGCGGTGGGCGAGCTGCTGCTCGCCCCGCTGCCGCAGGATGCCGGCCTCGAGGAATTCCTGCGCTCGAAAGTGTACGTGCCGGTGGCGAGCGCGGAACTGGCGAAAATCATGGACTTCGCCGGCGGCAGCGAGCCCTCGCTCGAGGAGCAGTGGGAGTACTTCCACCTGTTCGGTGCGGCGCTGCGCGTCGAGGAGAAGGCGCTGTGAGCCAGCAGATCAATCTCTTCAACCCGCAATTCCTGCAGCAGAAGAAGTACTTCTCCGCGGTGACGATGGTGCAGGCGCTCGGTCTGCTCATCCTCGGCATCGCGGCCTTCTACGGATACGCACTCTGGCAGGACCACAATCTGGTGCGGCAGACGGCCGAGTCCTCGCGCAGCTACGCCCTGCAAAAGCAACAATTCACCAAGGTCACCGCCGAGCTCAATCCGGAGAAGCTCGAGGCTCAGATCGACCAGGATCTCAAGAGCGCGGAGGCCGCGATCGCCCTGCGGCGGTCCTTGCTGAGCGAAATCCAGTCGGGCGCGGGCGCCACCCAGACCTATTCCGAATACCTTCGCGCCTTCGCACGCCAGACGGTGCAGGGGCTGTGGCTCACCGGCATCCAGATCGGAGAGGCGGGTGGAGCATTGAGCGTGACCGGGCGGGCCCTGCAGCCCGACCTCGTCCCCGTCCTGATCTCGCAGCTCAAGCGGGAGTCGGTGCTGCGGGGCCGCGCGCTGGAGGCCTTGAGCATCACCCGCAGCGCCGCCGGACCCGAAGGCAAGCGCGCCATCGTGGAATTCACGGTGACTTCCCCGGCGCAGCCCGGCGCCGAGAAGCCCCGATCCTAGCCATGACCGCGCGCGAGCTGCTGAAGAATTACGTCAAGCGCGTCGATGCGATGAGCTTGCGCGAGCGGGTGGCGATTTTCATCGCCGCCGCGGTTATCATCGTTTTCCTCGTCGACAGCGCGCTGATCGAGCCCATCCTTCAGCGCCAGAAGGTCAACGCGCTGAGAAATCAGCAGCAACAGGACGAAGTCCGCGCGATGCAGGTGCAGCTGCAGGCATTCGCCCAGGCGCGCGTCAGCGACGGCGCGAGCGCGAAGCGGCAGCGGCTCGACAAGTACAAGGCCGAGATCGCCGCGCTCGACCGGGATCTCGGGGGACGGCAGGGCGAGCTGGTGACTCCGGACCGCATGACGCGGATGCTCTCCGACATACTCAAGCGCAACCCGGGGGTCGAGCTCGTCAGCCTGCGTTCTCTGCCCGCGACGGGCCTTACGCAGGTGCCGGCGGCTGCGGGCGCGGTCCTGTACCGGCATGGCATCGAGGTCACGGCCTCGGGAGACTATTTCAAGATGCTGGGCTACCTGTCCGATCTCGAGCGCAACCCGGCAAAGATACTCTGGGGCGCGATGGACCTGCAGGCGAGCTATCCGAAGGTCACCCTGAAAATCACCCTGTACACCTTGAGCCCCGAGAAAACATGGCTGCTCATCTGAGGAGCTGGCTCCCGATGGTCGCTCTCGCGGCGCTGCCGGTGTGCGCGCAGGGCTTGAGCGACCCGACGCGTCCGCCCCGGGAAATTTCCGGGGAGGCGGTCGAGGTCGATACGACGGTCGGCACCTCGCCCGCGCAGGTCGTGGTGATCTCGAGGAATCGCCGGCAGGCGACGATCAACGGGCGGACGGTCGACCTGGGCGGGCGCTACGGCAACGCGACCCTGGTCAGGATCAGCGACGAGGAGATCGTTCTCCAGAAGCCGGATTCGACGGAAGTGATCAGGCTCTACTCTTCGGTCAACCGCAGGAAGCGCCAGCCCTCGGAAGAGAGCGCGGCGAACGCCGCAGCGATGCGGGAGGAATGAACATGAAACGAATCAGACTCGCAGTCCTCGCCACCGTGCTGGGCTCTTGCGCCAACCTGTCGCCAAACACGACGAAGACGGACCCGGCAATACTCGCCGAGGTCGACAACGCGGCCAAGCAGGCGCGCTCGGTCCAGCCCGACGCGGTGCGCGACGCGCTGCTCCCGCCCCTGCGCGCCGAGATCCCCAAAGTGCCCGGCGCTCCCGTCGAGCCGCGCTTCGACCTGGTGGTGAACGCCGCCCCGGCGCAGCAGGTTTTCATGTCGATCGTATCGGGAACGCGCTACAGCATGGTGGTCAACCCCGGCGTGAGCGGAGCGGTCTCCGTCAATCTCAAGGATGTGACGGTGCGCGAGGCGCTGGAGGCGATCCGCGAGGCCTACGGCTACGAATTCCGCGTCGACGGCACGCGCATCTACATCGACGCGGCGGGGCTGCAGACCCGCGTCTTCCAGGTGAACTACCTGATGGGCCTGCGCTCCGGGCGCAGCGACGTGCGGGTCAGCTCCGGCGCGGTCTCCGGGACACAGCAGGCAGGGGGCGGAGGAGCGCCTGGCGCTGGTGCGGCCATGGGTGGGGCGCCGGGTACGTTGTCGCCGGCGTTGGGCGCTTTCGGTCTGAGCGCCATCACCACCACGAGCCTGGATGCGAGCCGCGTCTCGACGGTTTCGCAGAACGATTTCTGGAACGAAGTGGCCCTCGCCCTGCGATCGCTGGTCGGGCCCGGCGAGGGACGCAGCGTCGTGGTCAGTCCGCAGTCCGGAGTGATCGTGGTGCGCGCTCTGCCCAACGAGATCCGAACCATAGAGAAATATCTCAAGGCGATACGCGTCTCGGTCGAGCGCCAGGTCATGATCGAGGCCAAGGTCATCGAGGTGACGCTGAGCCAGGATTTCCAGGCAGGCGTCAACTGGGCGGCTTTCCAGACGAACCCGAGGTTCGTCTCGGCGGGGCAGGCTTCGCAAGGCACGCTGCTGCAGAGCGGCGCCGGCGGCAATCCTTCCCTGCTCATCACCGGCGCGACCGGGATCACGGCCGGCGCCACGCCGTCTGCGACCGGCGGCTCGTTCGCCGCGATTCCCGGGAGCAATCTGCTGAACCTCAGCAATCCGGCGGCGTCCCTGTTCGGCCTGGCGTTCCAGACGAAGAATTTCGCCGCCCTGATCACCTTCCTCGAGACCCAGGGAGCGGTCCAGGTATTGTCCAGCCCCCGGGTCGCGGCGCTCAACAACCAGAAGGCCGTGCTCAAGGTGGGGACCGACCAGTTCTTCGTCACCAACATCGTCGGCACGCCGGTGACCAACGCGACCGGCTCGGCGACGACCTCGGTTCAGATCACGCCGACCTTCAATCCCTTCTTCTCGGGCGTGTCGCTCGATATCACGCCGCAGATCGACGAGGACGGCAATATCCTGCTGCACATCCACCCGCTGGTGAGCGACGTGCAGACCGACACCATCCAGTTCGACTTCGGCGGCGGTGCCGGCGCGCAGCCCATTCCGCTTGCGAAAAGCACGATCAACGAGACCGACACCATGGTGCGCGCCCAGGACGGCAACATCGTGGCGCTGGGCGGCCTGATGCAGGTTTCGGTGACCACGCAGAAGTCGGGCGTCCCGGGACTGCAGGACATACCGCTGGTCGGAGCGCTGTTTCGCAGCACCCAGCGCACGACCCAGAAGAAGGAGCTGGTCATCCTGCTCAAGCCGACCGTCATCAAGAGCGACAAGGACTGGGAGGACGATATTCAGCAGGCTCGCGACCGGCTGCAGAGTTACGGGCAGGGCAGCGCGGCCGGGGCCACTCGATGACCTCGAAGTGATCTACCTTTCCCACTTCGGCCTGCGCGAGCCTCCGTTCGGGATCACGCCGGACACGAGCTTTTTCTATTCGTGCGCGAGCAGCCAGGAGGCGCTCAACACGCTCCTGGTCGCCGTGGCGAACGGCGAAGGCTTCATCAAGATCACCGGAGAGGTCGGCACGGGCAAAACGCTCCTGTGCCGCAAGTTCCTGGCGACGCTCGACGACAACTGGGTGAGCGCGTATGTCCCGAACCCCAACCTCGAGCCCAAGACGCTGCTGCTCGGTCTCGCGGAAGAGCTGGGGGTGAAGCTCGACGGGGGCCTCGACCAGCACCATCTGCTGAAGGGGTTGAACCTCGCGCTGCTCGACTTCGCGCGCCAGAAGCGGCGCGTGGTCGTGTGCCTCGACGAGACGCAGGCGATGCCGCTCGAGTCGCTCGAGACGCTGCGCCTGCTCACCAACCTCGAGACCGAGAAGCGCAAGCTCGTTCAGGTGATTCTCTTCGGGCAGCCCGAGCTCGACGAGAGGCTCGCCCACGAGTCGATCCGGCAGCTGCGCCAGCGGATCACCTTCCAGCACCACATGGGGACGCTGACGCGCGAGGAAACCGAGCACTATCTCGTGCACCGCCTCGCGATCGCGGGGTACTCGGGCGACGAAGTGTTCGCCCCGGCGGCGGCGCGCGTGATCTACCGCGCAAGCCGCGGCGTTCCCCGCCTGATCAACATCCTCGCCAACAAGGCGCTGATGCTCGCCTACGGCGAGGGCACGCGAAAAGTGACCGCGCGGCATGCGCGCGAGGCGGGCGTCGACACGCCCGCCTCGTTCTCGCTCGCGCGCGTGTGGCTGTGGCTCGCCTTCGCCTGCCTCGCCTTTTCGAGCATAGGGTGGATCGTCCTGCGATGAGCATCATCAACAAGATGCTGCGGGACCTCGACAAGCGCCACGCGCCCTTCAGCGCCACCGGGCCCGCGACCCAGGGCATGTCGCAGCACGCGCACGCCGTGGCCCCGCGCGCATTCGCTTCGGATTTTTTCTGGCGCTTCATGGCGGGGGCGATGTTGTTCGCCGTGGCCTGGGTCGCCTGGGTGGTGTGGCAGCTGATGCCCCGTCCGATCGTCACCGACCTCGCGTATCAGAGCCAGCCGGCGAAAGCCGTGGCGGCGCCTTCGATCTCCGATCCCGCGCCGCCGCGCCAGGCCGCCGCTGTGCCGCCTGCCACACCGAAGCCCGAACCGGGCCCCGCCGTCCCCGCAAAGGTGAGCTTCGACATGCTGCGGCTCGCGACCGAGCTGACCACTCCGATCCCGCAGCGGCGGGCGAGCGCTTCTCGATCGGTCCCCAAAACGTCCGGCTCACCGGCCAAGATCGCATCGGCCCAGCCGCGCGCCGAGGAATCCGCCACGGCGGCCGGGAAGATCGACCGGCGGGCCAACACCTCGGCGAAGAACCGGGCCGAGCAGGAGTTTCGCCGCGCCGTCAGCTTCGTGAACCAGGGGCGGATCGCCGAGGGGATGGAGGGCTTTCGCGCCGCCCTCGCCCTGGACCCCGAGCACGAGGCGGCGCGCCAGACGCTGGTGGCCCTGCTGCTCGAGGCCAAGCGCGTCGACGAGGCCGCCGCGCTCCTGCAGGACGGGCTCGCAGTCAACCCCGACAACACCGCCTTCGCCATGCTGCTTGCGCGCATCATGGTCGAGCGCAACCAGGTGTCCGACGCCCTGTTCGTGCTGCAGAGGCACGCCGCGCCGCCCGAGCGCAATGCGGATTTCCACGCCTTTGCCGCTGCGCTCTACCAGCGGCTCGGCCGCCACAAGGAAGCGATCGAGCAATATCGATCGGCGCTGCGAATCGCGCCCTCCGCGGGGGTGTGGTGGCTGGGGCTGGGGATTTCGCTTCAGGCCGCCGAGCAGCCCAAGGAGGCGCTCGACGCCTACACGCGCGCCAAGTCCGCGGGCAACCTCGCGCCCGAACTCCTCGCCTTCCTCGACCAGCGGCTGAAGCAGCTCCAGTAGCCTGCGGGACTTGATCCCGCCCCCGGCTTCCCGTAGAAAGCGCCCAATGCGGGACCGCTATCGAGAGATCTGCGACGCCTTCCGCTGGAACGTTCCCGCGCGGTTCAACATCGGCCGCGCATGCTCAGCGCGCCACGCGGACGACCGCACCCGTCCCGCGCTCTATTGGGAGGACGAGGGCGGGGCCACCGCGACGCTGACGTTCTACGATCTCCAGCAGCAGGCAAACCGTCTTTCGAACGCGCTCGCCGCGCTGGGAGTCGCGCGCGGTGACCGCGTCGCCATCATCCTTCCGCAGCGCCCCGAAACCGCGATCGCGCACATCGCCTGCTATCAGATGGGCGCGGTGGCGATGCCGCTTTCGATCCTGCTCGGCCCCGAGGCGCTGGACTATCGTATACAGGACAGCGGCGCCACGGCCGCTCTCGTCGACCCCGCCTCCCTGCCTAACTTGACGCAGATCCGCGCCCGGCTGCCGTCGCTCGCCCACGTCATCGGCGTCGCCGGCGCCCGGGAAGCTGGGACGCTGTCCTGGGAGGCTCTCCTCCAAAACGCTTCGCCGCGCTTCACCCCCGTCGACACGGCCGCCGACGATCCGGCGCTCCTCATCTACACCAGCGGCACGACCGGCCCCCCGAAGGGGGCGCTGATGCCGCAGCGCGCGCTCCTAGGCAATATCCCGGGGTTCGTGCATTCGCACGATCTCTATCCGCGGGCGGGCGACCTGCTCTGGTCGCCCGCCGACTGGGCCTGGACGGGCGGCCTGATGGACGCGCTGCTCCCTTCGCTCTATCACGGCGTCCCGCTTCTCGGCTACCGCGGGCGCTTCGATCCCGAGCGCGCGTTCTGGCTGATGCAGAAGTACGGCGTGCGCAACAGCTTTCTGTTTCCCACCGCCCTCAAGATGATGATGAAAGCGGTGCCCGAGCCGGGGAAACGGTACGAGCTTTCGCTGCGCTCGATCATGAGCGCGGGCGAATCGGTGGGCGAGACGGTTTTCAACTGGAGCCGCGAGGCGCTGGGGGTGACCGTCAACGAGATGTTCGGCCAGACGGAGATCAACTACATCGTCGGCAATTCGCACACGCTGTGGCCGGCGAAGCCGGGCTCGATCGGACGGCCGTATCCGGGCCACCGCGTCGCCTGTATCGACGAGGCCGGAAACGAGGTTCCGTCGGGGGAGGTCGGCGAAGTCGCGGCATGGAGCGAAGGCGACCCGGTGTTCTTCCTCGGGTACTGGAACAATCCCGAGGCGACGCAAAAGAAATACGCCGGGAAGTGGTGCCGCACCGGCGATCTCGCGAAGCGCGACGCGGACGGGGATTTCTGGTATCAGGGCCGCACCGACGACGTGTTCAAGAGCGCGGGCTACCGCATCGGCCCTTCGGAAATCGAGAACTGCCTGGTGAAGCATCCGGCGGTGGCCAACGCCGCGGTCGTCGGGAGCCCGGACGCGGAGCGCACCAATATCGTCAAGGCCTTCGTCGTGCTTACGCCCGGCTACGAAGGTTCCGCGAGCCTGGAGGCCGAGCTGCAGCAACACGTGCGCGGCAGGCTCGCGCCCTACGAGTATCCCAAGGAGATCGAATTTCTCGATAGTCTGCCGATGACCACGACCGGCAAGGTGCAGCGCCGGGTGCTGCGGCTGCGGGAAGAGGAAAGGAAGAAGGGCAAAGCATGAATAGCGATTTGATCGGCGCGGTCGCAAGCACTCTCACCACGGTCGCTTTCGTCCCGCAGGTGTGGCGGGCATGGAAGACGCGCTCGGCGCGCGACCTTTCGCTTCCGATGTATTTGATTTTCACGACGGGCGTCGCGCTGTGGTTCGTCTACGGGCTGCTGCTCGGCGCGACGCCGATCATCGTGGGGAACGCTGTCACGCTGGTGCTCGCCGGAGCCGTGCTGGCGATGAAAGTCAAATTCGGCTAACCTGCCTCGGACCATGAAGCTCTACACTTTTTTCCGGTCCTCGGCGTCGTTCCGGGTGCGCATTGCGCTCAACCACAAGGGCCTGAAGGTCGAGCACGCCGGGGTGAGCTTGCCCAAGGGCGAGCACCTGGAATCGGGCTACAAGTCGATCAACGCACAAGGGCTGGTTCCCGCGCTCGAGGACGGCGGCCGCCTCCTGACCCAGTCGCTCGCCATCATGGAATACCTCGACGAGGCTCACCCGGGGCCGAAGCTGCTGCCTGCCTCTCCGCTCGACCGGGCGTACGTGCGCGCCTTCTCCCAGATCATCGCCTGCGAGATCCATCCGCTGAACAACCTGCGCACGCGCAAGTACATCAGCAAGACCTACGGCCTCGACGAGGAGGGCGTGAACGGCTGGTACCGCCACTGGATCGCGGAAGGCTTCGCGATGATGGAGGCGTTCCTCGCCCAGGAGCGAAAGCACGGGAAGCACGTCTTCCGCGATCAGGTCACCATGGCCGATTGCTGCCTGGTTCCGCAGGTGTTCAACGCGATCCTCTACAAGTGCGACCTCAAGCCCTATCCCGCCGTGATGCGAATACACGAAGCGTGCATGCAGCTCGACGCCTTCATCCAGGCGCAGCCCGCCAAGCAGCCCGACGCGGGCTAGAAAGTCACGCCACCGTCCCGAACAGGGCCCCGGCGCCTGCCGTCAGAGCCATGGCGAGCGCGCCCCAGAACGTCACGCGCATCGCGCCCGTCGCCACATTTGCGCCGCCCACGCGGGCGGCCAAGGCGCCCAGGATCGCGAGAAACGCGAGCGAAGTTCCGGAGACGACCGGGATCAGACTCGATCCGGAGCCTGCGGCGGCAGCCAGCAGCGGCATGGCCGCGCCGACGGCGAAGCTGGCCGCCGACGTCAACGCAGCCTGAATCGGCCGCGCGCTGAGCGTCTCGGTGATGCCGAGCTCGTCGCGCGCATGCGCGCCCAGCGCGTCGTGGGCCATGAGCTGCTCGGCCACCTGCTTCGCGAGCGCGGGATCGAGGCCGCGGCCGACGTAGATCGCGGTCAGCTCCCGCTGCTCTCCTGGCTCGTCCATCTTGAGCTCCGCGCTTTCCAGGCTGAGCGCGGCCTGCTCGGAATCCAACTGCGAGCGGACCGATACATACTCGCCGGCAGCCATCGACATCGCTCCGGCAACCAGGCCGGCGATCCCGGCCACCATCACGTTGCCGTGCGTCGCATTCGCGGCCGCGACACCGAGCACCAGGCTCGCCGTCGAAACGATGCCGTCGTTGGCACCCAGTACCGCCGCGCGTATCCAGCCGATGCGGCCGGTGCGGTGCCGTTCCAAGTGGCGTGTCGCCATTGTCGAGCCTCTCTCTGTTAACGATCAGGTCGCTTTCGCCATACGCTCGCGAGCCAGGGCTGCTGCTCGCGCGGCAACCCCGCTGGACGATAGTAATGCTCCAGCTCCGAGAACGCAGCCGTTTCGAGAAACGCGCGCCAGGACTCGAGATCGTGATATACGCCATACCGCCCGCGGTTCCAGCCTTCCTCGTTGTTCCCCCGGGGGTTCGAGGCGAAGAGCACGCCGTCGGGCTTGAGCGCCGCGTGCAGCTCGCTCAGCACGCGCGGCAGCTCGCGGCGCGGCACGTGGAACAGCGAGGCATTGGCGAAGATGCCGTCGAAGTGCCCGGCGGGAAGCTCGAGCGCGAGAAAATCCTGCTCCCAGACCTCGCACCCGCCGTGCTCGCGCGCCATCGCGGCGAGGGGCGGGGAGCCCTCGAGCCCGATCGGCTCGTGGCCCAGGGTGCGAAACGCCGCCAGGTCGCGACCGGGCCCGCAGCCGAAATCGAGAATGCGCAGCGGCGGCGCCCCGCGAACGTGCCGCAGCAGCGCCTCGATGTTCTGCTTCACATCGTGCTCGCGCGTGCCCTCCCAGAACTCTGCGGCGCGTTCGTTGTAGTGCTCGAGCGTCTTCGCGGTGATGAGCGCCAGGTCCTCGAGCAGCCGTGTCATCGCGATTCTTCGATCCCCGGTGTTTCTGGCGCCCCAGAGACGAATCGAACGTCCGACCTGCCCCTTAGGAGGGGGCTGCTCTATCCACTGAGCTACCGGGGCGTGGGAAGGTGATTCTAACGCGAAACGCCTTCGAATCATGGCGTTGCGTTCCGGCGCCTTTGCTGCTAGCTTGCCGGCAGGTTAACCGTCTCACCGAAGTCGGGGAGGCCCGTCGCCCGCCGGGCGCAAGCGAATGCAGCAAGCTGCATCCAAGCCGGTCCTCGATCCGGATGTGCAAATCACCGCCGCCGGTGACGGGGCGCGCGTCGTCCACCTTTCCGGAGCATGGGACATCCGCGCGCTCGAATCGCGCGCCCGCGCGCTGCAGTCGGCGCTGCGGGAAGCGGGGCCGGTGAATGCGGCGCAGTGGGATCTCTCGCGGATCGAGCGCTTCGATCACATCGGCGCGATGCTGGTGTGGCGCGCCTGGGACCGATGCCGCCCGATGAAGCTGCAGCTGAGGACCGAGCACGAGATTTTTTTCGGCGCCTGCGAAGGATCGCTTGGAGCGAGCGTCTCGCGTCTCCAGCCGCGCGATCCGTTCCGGCCCGTCATCGCCGTGGGGCGCGGCGTCCTTGCCGCCGCGGGGCACGCCCTGGAGATGGTCACGCTCTTCGGCCAGCTGCTCATCGACGCGGTCGCCGTGGCGCGGCAGCCGCTGCTGCGGCCCTGGCGCGAGTTCTCCGCGAGCGTCTACAGCATCGGCGCTCAGGCCCTGGGGATCACGGCGCTGGTCGGATTCCTGATCGGGGTGGTGCTGAGCTATCTTTCGGCCGAGCAGCTGCGCCTGGTCGGCGCCGACGTTTTCATCGTCAACATTCTCGGCGTCGGGATCATCCGCGAGCTCGGCCCGGTCGTGTGCTCGATACTGGTCGCGGGGCGCTCGGGATCGGCGATCACGGCCCAGCTCGGGGTCATGCGGGTCACCGAGGAGCTGGACGCGCTTTCGGTGATGGGCATTTCGAACAGCTTGCGCCTGATCCTGCCCAAGGTGGCGGCGATCGCGGTGGCGTTGCCGCTCCTCGTGCTGTGGACCTGCGCCGTCGCCCTGGTCGGAGGCGCGTTCTCCGCCAGCATCGAGCTGGGGATGCCCTTCGTGCAGTTCTTCGCGGGGCTGCCCGCCGCCGTCCCCGAAGTCAATCTGTGGCTCGGCGTCGGCAAGGGAGTGGTGTTCGGCATCCTGATCGCCCTGATCGCGTGCCATTTCGGGCTGCGCATCCAGCCGAATACCGAAAGCCTCGCCGCCGGCACGACGCGCTCGGTCGTGACCTCGATCACCGCGGTGATCGTCGCCGACGCGGTACTCGCGGTGATTTTCTCGGACGTGGGCTGGACCTGACATGGGCGAGCCCGCCGTCGAGGTCAAGGGCCTGTGGACGGTCTACGGCGACCTGGTGGTCCATCGCGACCTGGATCTCTCGGTCATGCCGGGCGAAGTCGTGTCCCTGGTGGGCGGATCGGGAAGCGGAAAGACGACGCTGCTGCGGCAGGTGCTGGGGCTGGAGCGCCCGCGCCGCGGCAGCATCCGGGTGTTCGGCGTGCCGATCCACACCTGCGACGCGGATCTGTTCAAGAAAATCCGCAAGCGCTGGGGCGTGCTGTTCCAGCACGGCGCTCTCTACAGCGCGCTCAGCGTCCGCGACAACATCGCGCTGCCCCTGCGCGAGCTGCACGCCTTCGACGAGGAGTTCATCCGCGATATCGTCATGCTCAAGCTCGACGCGGTCGGGATCGACAAGCAGCATGCGTCGACGATGCCGGCGGACCTGTCGGGCGGCATGGTGAAGCGCGTCGCCCTCGCGCGCGCGCTTGTGCTCGAGCCCGAGCTGGTGTTCCTCGACGAGCCGACCGCCGGGCTCGACCCGGACCGCAGCGAGGCGTTCGTGAAGCTGATTCGCGATCTTCACCTCAAGCTCAACTTCACCGTGGTCATGGCGACGCACGACCTCGATACCCTGGTATCGGTGTCCGACCGCATCGCCGTGCTCGCGGATCAGAAAGTCGTGGCTTGCGGCCCCTTGAACGAGGTCGTAAAGGTGGATCATCCCTTCATCCGCAACTTTTTCCTCGGGGAGCGCGGCCTGCGGGCGCTCTCCGCCGCACCCGTATTGCAGACGACCTGAGGAGGAACCGTGGAAAATCGCGCACACGCTCTCGCAGCCGGATTGTTCACGCTGCTGCTCGCCGTAGCGCTCGTCGCGGCCGGGCTGTGGTTCCGCCGCGACGATATCCGATTCGCGGAATACACGGTCACGACGACCAGCTCGGTGTCCGGCCTGAAATCCGAGGCCGCGGTGCGCTACCGCGGTGTCGACGTGGGGCGCGTCGAGTCGATCAAGATCGAGCCGGGCAGCTCGGGCCGCATCCATATCCGCATCGGCGTGCAGGAGGATACGCCCATCACGCGCAGCACCTACGCCCAGCTCGGCTACCAGGGCGTGACCGGGCTTGCTTTCGTTTCGCTCAACGACGACGGGACCTCGAGCGAGCCGCTCAAGCCCGGCGCCGGCGAGCCGCCGCGCATCGAGATGCGGCCGTCGATCTTCGATTCCAGCCTCGACCTGGTCGCCGCCGTGAGGGAGCTCTCCAGCCGCATGAGCGAGCTGTTGAGCGAGGAGAACCGCAGACTGGTCACCAAAATGCTCGCCGGGATCGAGCGGGCATCGCGCCAGACCGGAGCCCTCGCCGAGGGGCTGCAGCCCGGGGCGCGTGAGTTTCCGGCCCTTATAGGGGATGCGCGGAGTACGCTCGCCGAGTTGGGCAAGCTCTCTCGCAAACTGGAAGAGCGCTCGGCGGCTTTCGACCGGATGGCGGGGAGCCTCGACGAGGTGGGCTCGGCCGCGCGCTCGTTCCACGACGAGACCCTGCCGCGATTCAACGCGCTCGTCGAGCAGCTCCAGCGCGACACGCGCGCGCTCGACCGGGTGATCAACACTCTGGGCGAGAACCCGCAGAGCTTCGTTTTCGGAGCGCAGCGCGGCAAACCCGGGCCGGGCGAATCCGGTTTCAAGAACGGATCCCGCTAGACGATGCGGCTGCGCTCCGCAGGGATCGGGATCCTCGCGCTGGGCCTCGCCTGCGCCGCCTGCAGCATCTCCAGCATTTCATCGGGGCCGGAGATCACGCAATACGACTTCGGGCCCGCGCCCTCGAGGGAGCCTGCGCCCGGCCTGCGCCGGCCGCTGTTGATCTACGATGTGAACGCGCCGGCGTGGCTCGATTCGTCGTTCATCTACTACCGGCTCGCGTTCCAGGACGCCGCGCGTCCGCAGGCGTACGCCGACAGCCGTTGGGTCGGCTCTCCCGCGGAGCTGATCGCCGGCCGTGTGCGCGGGCGTCTCGCCGCCTCGGGCAAGGGAGGTGTCATTCACCCGGCCGACGGGAACCGTGCCAGCAACGCCCTGCGTGTGGAACTGGACGAATTCACCCAGGTGTTCGACGCGCCGGGAGAGAGCAGGGCGGTGGTACGCCTGCGCGCCTCGGTCCTCGGAAAAAACGCTCTCATCGCGCAGCGCAGCTTCAGCGTCGAGCGCCGGGCGAACACCCCGGACGCCGAGGGAGGCGTGCGGGCTCTCATCGAAGCGAGCGACGAGGCGGTCGACCAGCTCGTCGCCTGGACGGTCGCAAGCCTGAACGACTAGGACGCCTGGGATAAAATAGGCCATGACCCGCGAAAGGAAACTCGTGTCGGCGATCGGCCTGGGCGTGTTCGCTGCGGCCGTGCTGATCGCCTTTAGCGGTTATGTAAATCCCGCAATGCTGATCGACTTCGCGAATATACGCATCTGCAGCTAGCCCACTTCACCGAAGTCCTCGATTTCTGGTTCGGCGCCCCGGAATCGCGCGAGCGGGGCCGGCCGCGCAACCTCTGGTTCAGGAAATCGGCGTCGTTCGACGCCGAGATCCGCGCACGCTTCCTGCCTCTGTGGGAAAGTGCCGCGCGCGGCGAGCTCGACCGGTGGAGAGCGACGCCTTTGGCGTCGCTCGCGCTCGTGGTAGTTCTCGACCAGTTTTCCCGCAACATGTTCCGGGAAACGCCGCGCGCTTTCTCCGCCGATTCGCTGGCATTCTCCGTCGCCGCGAGCGCTATCGGGGGGGGCTTCGACCGGTTGCTCGCGCCGGTCGAGCGCACCTTCATGTACCTGCCTTTCGAGCACGCGGAGGATCTCGCGGTGCAACGTCGCTCCCTCGCGTTGTTCGAGGCGCTCGATCCGAACGACATGGACTACGTGAAGCGCCACTACGAGATCATCGCGCGCTTCGGCCGCTTTCCGCACCGCAACGCCATCCTCGGCCGCGAATCCACCGCCGAGGAAGCGGAGTTTCTCAAGCAGCCCGGCTCTTCTTTCTAGTCCGCCAGGCGGCTCGAAATCACGACCTCCGAGTGCAGCGTTCGGTGCACCGGGCACTTGTCGGCGATCTCGAGAAGCCTTTGGCGTTGCTGAGGGTCGAGCTTTCCTTCGAGGGTGATCAGTCTTTCGATGCGGTCGATCTTGCCCTCGCGGGTCTCGCATTCGGCGCAATCCGCGGCGTAAATCTTGCCGTGCTCCAGCTCGACGCTGACGCGCTCGAGCGGGATGCCCTTGGAATCGGCGTACGTCCTGAGCGTCATCGAAGTGCAGGCGCCGAGCGACGCGCACAAGAGGTCGTAGGGTCCCGGGCCCGTGTCCAGGCCTCCCGCCGCGACCGGCTCGTCGGCGCGGATCACGTGAGGGCCGACGAACACCTGGTTGCTGTACTTTCCCTCGCGAGTCTCGCGTACCAGCACCTTGCCCGGTTGCGCGGACGGAGCGTCGGCCTGCGGCGCGGGCACATAGCGCAAGGCCCAGTCGGCGAGAAGCTGCCCGGCGTAGATCGCGTCTGCACGGTTCGACATCAGGTGATCGGCGGGATCGAGCGAGACGAAGCTCTTGGGATGCCTCGCGGCGAGGAAGATCTTCGAGGCGTTGTCGATGTCGACGATGGTGTCGCGCGGCGAGTGCATCACCATCAACGCTTTCCCGAGGTGCGCCAACGCGCCGCCGATCTTCTGCGACCGGATATCGTCGAGAAATTGCTTCTTGATGCGAAAGCCCCGGCCGGCGATGTCGACCTGGGCATCGCCCTCGCTCTCGATCTTTGCGACCGAATCCTTGAGCAATCCCAGCACATGATCGGGCTCCAGGGGCGAGGCGATGGTCGCCACCGCGAGCGTTTCCGGGATTCGCGACGCCGCGGCGAGCACCGCCGTGCCGCCGAGGCTGTGGCCTACGAGCAGCGCCGGGCCGCGGTGCTCGCGCCGCAGGAAGTCGGCGGCCGCGACCAGGTCGTCGATGTTCGACGAGAAATTGGTATTTGCGAAATCGCCTTCGCTGCCGCCCAGCCCGGTGAAATCGAAGCGCAGTACCGCGAAACCGCGCTCGGCGAGCGCGGCGCTGATCGTGGCCGCCGCCTTGGTTTCCTTGGAGCAGGTGAAACAGTGGGCGAAGACGGCGTAGGCGAGCGGCGCGCCCGCGGGGGCGTCGAGGCGCGCGGCGAGCGTCGCGCCGAATGCGCCGGGGAAGCTCACGGGCCGGCTGTTGGGTGCCATGCGGTGCTCCTGGTTTGAATCGGTGCGCGGAACGGGCGCTGCTGCGTCCGGACAGGGATAATAGACGCGATATGCCGACGTGTGGCCACGATATCGCGGCGCCATCCGCCTGGGTGCGCCGCTGGGCCGGGTCGATCCGCCCCGGCGGACGCGTGCTCGACGTCGCCTGCGGCCAGGGCCGGCATCTTCGCTACCTCAGGTCCCTCGGCTTTGCGGCGGTCGGCGTCGACCGCGACGAGCAGGCGCTCGCCGCCCTGGGCGCGCTCGAGGGCGTCGAGCTCCGCGTCGCGGACATCGAGGCGGGCCCCTGGCCCTTCGCCCCGGGCGGATTCGACGGCGTGGTGGTGACGAACTATCTGCACCGGCCCGTTTTTCCTCACCTGGTCGGCGCCTTGCGGCCGGGCGGGGTGCTGATTTACGAGACCTTCGCCTTGGGAAACGAGCGCTACGGACGTCCGGCCAATCCGGATTTCCTGCTCGAGCCCGGGGAGCTGCTGCGCAGCGTGGAACCCCTGAGCGTGATCGCGTTCGAACAAGGGCTGATTTCGGCGCCGAAGCAAGCGCTCGTCCAGCGCATCTGCGCTCTGCGGCGCGAGGGCGGATCGTCCGGGCCGCAGGTGATTGCGTTAGAATGAAGCGCTGATTTTTCTGGGGCCAGCCATATGATTTCAGGATCGATCGTCGCGATCGTCACGCCCATGCAGGATGACGGGCGCCTGGACTACGAGCGCTTCAAGTCGCTCATCGATTTCCACGTCGAGCAGGGGACCGACGGCATCGTGGTCGTCGGCACCACGGGGGAGTCCCCGACGGTGAATTTCGACGAGCACAAGGAGGTGATACGGGCGGCGGTGGCCCACGCGCACGGGCGCATCCCGATCATCGCCGGCACCGGCGGAAACTCCACCGCCGAGGCGATCGAGCTGGCCGAGTCGGCGAAAAACGCCGGCGCCGACGCCTCGCTGTCGGTCGTGCCCTACTACAACAAGCCCACGCAGGAGGGGATGTACCGGCATTTCCGCACCATCGCGGAGAGAGTGGATATTCCCCAGATCGTGTACAACGTTCCGGGGCGCACGGTGGCCGATCTGGCCGGCGAAACCGCGCTCAGGCTCGCGCAGGTGCCGGGCATCGTCGGCATCAAGGACGCGACCGCCAGCATCGAGCGCGGTTCGGAGCTGCTGTGCCGCGCACCCAAGACGTTCTCCGTGTACAGCGGCGACGACGCGAGCGGCCTCGCGCTCATGCTGCTCGGCGCAAAGGGGATCGTCTCGGTGACCGCGAACGTGGCGCCGAAGCTCATGCACGAGATGTGCGCGGCCGCGCTCGCGGGCGATCTGCCCAGGGCGCGCGAGCTCAACTTCAAGCTGCTCGGACTCCATACCAAGCTCTTCGTGGAAGCGAATCCCATTCCGGTGAAATGGGCGGTGGCCCAGATGGGACTGATCGGCATGGGCATCCGTCTTCCGCTCACGCCGCTGTCGCAGCCGTTCCACGAAGTGGTCAGGGAGGCCATGCGGCAGGCCGACATCAGGCCTTCGAGCGGCCTGCGCGTCGTCGAGGGAAAGGCGGGATGACCCGGCGCGTCCTCGCCGGCCTGGTTTGCGCACATGCGCTGGCGCTCGCCGCCTGCAGCTCGACCTTCGACTCCTCGAAGGTCGATTACAAAGCGGAGAGAAAGCTTCCCCCGCTCGATGTGCCCCCGGATCTGACGACGCCGGCTCGCGACGACCGTTACCAGATCCCCGACACCAACAAGCCCGCCGGGCCGACGACGCTTTCGGCTTACAACGCGGAGCGCGGCACGGTGGCGAAGCCCGCGACGACCGGAATCCTCCCCGAAATCGACAAGGTGCGAATCGAACGGACCGCGAGCGAGCGCTGGCTGGTGGTGCCCGAGCCGGCCGAGAAAGTCTGGCCGGTCCTCAAGAGTTTCTGGCAGGACCAGGGTTTCCTGATCAAGACCGAGGTTCCGGAAGCCGGAGTCATGGAAACCGACTGGAACGAGAACCGCGCGAAGATCAAGGAAGACGCCATTCGGAACGCGATCTCGGGCTTCCTCGACGGAGGATACTCGACCGGCGAGCGCGACAAGTTCCGCACGCGGCTGGAGCGCGGCGCGCTGCCCAACACGACCGAGATCTACATCACCCACCGGGGTGTGTCGGAAGTCTACGTCAACATATACCGGGACAGCACGGTGTGGCAGGCCCGGCCCACGGACCCGGGATTGGAGGCCGAATTTCTGCGACGGCTGATGGTGAGGTTCGGTGTCGACGACGCGCGCGCGAAGGCGCAGCTCGCCGCGCCCATTACCGACTCCAAGGCCAAGCTGATGGCGGCCGCGGAGGGCGCCGGCGGCAGCATCGAGCTGACCGAGCCCTTCGACCGCGCCTGGCGGCGTGTGGGCCTGGTGCTGGACCGTGTCGGATTTACCGTCGAGGACCGCGACCGCTCCAAGGGCGTCTACTTCGTGCGCTACGTCGACCCCGAGGACGATGCGGTGGGCAAGAAGAACGAGAGCTTTCTCGCCAAGCTGATGTTCTGGCGCGACCCGCCCGACCCGAAGGCCGGCCAGTATCGGGTATTCGTAAAGGACCGCAGCGAAGCCAGCGAGGTGCAGGTCCTGAACAAGGAGGGCGGACCCGACACTTCGGACACGGCCCGGAAGATTCTCTCGCTGCTGCAGCAGCAGTTGAAATAGGGCGTGCGCTTCACCTCGCTGGGCAGCGGCAGCCAGGGCAACGCACTCATCGCCGAGGCCGGCCGCACGCGCCTCATGCTCGACTGCGGCTTCGCCATCCAGGAAACCGAATCGCGCCTCGCGCGGGTCGGCCTCCAGCCGTCCGATCTGTCGGGCATCATCGTGACGCACGAGCACGGCGACCACGCCGACGGGGTCTTCCCGTTCGCGCGTCGCCACGGAATCCCGACGTGGATGACCTTCGGCACGCTCGCCGCTCTGAGCGACGCGGGCGTCAGCCGGGAGGAGTGCTCGATCCGTCTGGTCGATTCGCAGCTCGCGTTCCAGGTCGGAGACCTCCTGGTGCAGCCGTTCACGGTGCCCCACGACGCGCGCGAGCCGGTCCAGTACGTTCTCTCCGACGGCGCGAGCCGCCTGGGCGTGCTCACCGACGCCGGCTGCGCGACGGCGCACATCGAGGCGAATCTCTCGGGCTGCGATGCCCTGGTGCTCGAGTGCAACTACGATCGGGAGATGCTCGAGGGCGGGCCGTACCCGCCGTCCCTGAAGGCGCGTGTGGCGGGCCGCCTGGGACACCTGGATAACCGGACCTCGGAGGAAATACTCGCCGCGCTGGATCGCGGCCGGCTCAAGCACGTGATCGCGGCGCACCTGTCGCAGACCAACAACACCCCGGGGCTCGCTCGCGCGGCACTGGCGCGCGCCCTGTCCTGCGACCCCGCGTGGATTTCGGTCGCGACTCAGGAGGAGGGCTTCCCCTGGAGGGACCTTTAGGCTCGCTCAGAGCCCCGTGGTGTTTGCCGACACGGCCGGGACCGAAGACTCCCAGATCTCGTCGAATCGCTCGCGCATCGGCAGGCATTCCTTCGGATCGCCGATCACCAGCACGCCGCGCGGTCGCGCCGTCACCGGCCGGCGAACGAGATGATCGCCGTCCGCTAGCGCGAAGCAGTCCTGCACCTTGGCGGCCTCGCCGATCGTACGGTAGATGAAGACGTTCGAGGCGTAGATCCCCAGCAAGGCGATCAGTCGCGGGCAATGCTTGCTCACGTAGTCGACATCGTGAAGCGCGATGAACACGCGGCGATTGGCGCCTCCGCGGAGGAAGCGCGACAAGGTCTCCGCGCGCCCGACCGTATTCATCTCCAGCCCGGAGAGATCCGGGTCGAAAATCCGCAGCTCGCGGCGCGCCAGGGCGAGCAGCCTGCCGAAGCCGGCCAGATAGTCACCTCTCGCCTGAAGCAGAATCCGCTCCGGAGCGGCATCGGAGGGAAGCTCAGTCATTCCGTTCTCCGACGCGAAGCCAGCCGGCGAGATACCAGGAGTGCAGCAGGCGCGCGAGCGGACCCGACATGCCGGTCCCCGGAGGCAGCGAGCGGCGGTCCGCAAGACGCACGAGCGCTTCGCGGGCGCGCAGCGGCGCTTCGACGCGCTCTCCGTTGAGGAAGTAGTCGCGGCCGCGAAACAGCATTCGGGTCCGCGGGTCGAGGCGCAGGCCCCGGGCACGGCACCGCGATGCGAACCGCGCGTGCGCGAGGGGCTTGCGCGGAGGCGAGAACACCACGTGCGGCTTGGGCTCGGACAGGTATTCGCCGAGGAAGCGCGAGACATCCTGTCCCCGCCAGCGAATCCTCGCGACCGTCTCGACCGCGTGCCGCACCATTCTCGCGGGAATTTCCGCCGCATGCCTCGCGGGTCTGGCGCTGCGGTCCGCATACAAACCATCGAGCTCCACCCGCTCCTGGAGGAAAGCGAGAAATTCCCTCGCGATCTCCCCGCGGGACGGAGCCCGGAATCCGATCGAATAGGTGAAGCAGGGTTCGAGCGCGACGCCGTCGTGCGCCCAACCCGGCGGCAGGTAGAGCATGTCCCCGGGTCCCAGCAGCCACTCCTGTTCCGCCTCGAAATGCCGCAGGATCTTGAGCGGAGCTCCCGAGACGAGCTCTGCGTCGTATCGTTTGGCGATTTCCCAGCGGCGCCTTCCGGACCCCTGCAGCAGGAACACGTCATACGAATCGAAGTGCGGACCGACTCCTCCGCCGGTCACGGCGTAGCTCACCATCACGTCGTCCAGCCGGGCGTGAGGCAGGAATCGGAAGAGCCGCAGAAGCGCGTCCGCCTCGGAAACCTCGTGATTGAGGCCTTGCACCAGGATGGTCCAACCAGACCGGGGCAGACGCCCCAGTTCGGCTCGCGAGAAAGGCCCCTCGCGCGCTTTCCATGCCCCGCGATGGCGCTCGACGATTCTCGACTCGACATCGGGTCGCGTTGCGAGCGCAAGCAATTCAGGCGCTTGCACGGCCCCTTTAAAGTTGCTGATCGCGTTGCGCACCAGCAGCGGTTTCTGCTGCCAGAATTGTGACAAGAATGCCTTTTCTGACAGTCCGCCGAGCAGTTGCATTCTCATCGCGGCGATTATAGTCTGTTGATGCCGAAAACCCGGCGAGGAAAACTTGACACGAGCTGGCGAAGCGTCGCTCACGCAAGGCGAATGCCCTACCGATGCGTTGCATGCGGGGCAGGCGGCTCCGCTTTTCTCGCTGCCCGACGCCGACATGGAAACGGTGGATCTCGGCCAGTTCCGCGGCAAGAAGCACGTGGTCCTGTATTTCTATCCCAAGGACGGAACGCCCAACTGCACCCTGGAGGCGACCGATTTCTCCGATCACGAAGACGAGTTCTCCCGCCACAACTGCGTGGTGATCGGCGTGAGCCCGGATGATTGCCTCAGCCACGCCGGATTCCGCGATCAGAACGGCGTTTCGATCCGGCTCCTCGCCGACACGGAGAGCGAAGTCTGCAGGAAATACGGCGTGGTGCACGAGAAGGAAGCCAACGGCTGCAGAAAATCCTGCATCACGCGCTCGACTTTCATCATCGACAAGAACGGCACCGTTCGGCACGTGTTCTATGGAGTCAATCCCCGCGGGCACGTCGCCCAGATGCTGACCCTCGTCCGGACGCTGCGATAAGGCGGAGCCGGAGTCCCGCGGGTTCAGTGCGCATCGCGAAAAACACCGTCGTTTCGCTCGAAGTCGCGCTCGCGGACATCTGGGGAAATACCCTCGAGCGCTCCGAGGAACCGGTGCAGTATCTCCACGGAGGGTACGGAAACGTCTTTCCGGCGGCCGAGGCCGCGCTCGAAGGCAAGAGCGTCAAGGATCGCGTCGAGGTGAGGCTTGAGCCCGAGGAGGCCTTCGGCGACTACGACGAGGATCTGCTCAGGGTAGAGCCGCGCGCCCGATTCCCGGAAACGCTCGAGGTCGGAATGCGTTTCGAGGGCGAGCCCGGCGGCGCGGACGAAGGACGGTTTTTCACGGTCACCGATATCGCCGAGGACAAGGTGGTGCTCGATGCCAATCATCCGCTCGCCGGCATGGCGCTCAAGCTCTCGTGCACCGTGGTCGGCGTGCGCCCAGCGAACGCGGCCGAGATCGAGAACGGCGCGGCCGACGATCCCGAATCGATGATCCTGCGCATCCTGCCCTGACCCGGGGCGGGTGTTTTCGCCTATCATTCCGCCGGAGGAGGACTTGATGTCCGGCATGTTGAGTTTCCTTTCGTATGGCCTGGGTACCCTGGTCGCTCTCGCGCTGGTCGCGTTCGTCGTGATCGTCTTCATCCAGGACATCACCCAGAAGAAGCACACCGTCCTGCGCAATTTCCCGGTCGTCGGGCATCTGCGCTATTTCTTCGAGAAGCAGGGCGAATACTTCCGGCAGTACTTCTTCATGAACGACCGCGAGGAGCTGCCGTTCAACCGCGCGACGCGCGGCTGGGTGTACCGGCTCGCCAAGGCCGAGGCCGGCGTCATCGGCTTCGGCTCGACCAACAATACCAACGAGCCCGGCTCGATCCTCTTCGTCAATCATCCGTACCCGGTGCTGGAGGAAGACCGGCTCCCGACGCCGCCTCTCACTGTCGGCGAAGGCTTTTGCAAGCAGCCCTTCGGCGCCAGGTCGGTGGTCAACGTCAGCGGCATGAGCTTCGGCGCGATTTCGGAGCCGGCGGTGCGCGCCCTGTCGCGGGGCGCGGCGCTCGCCGGCTGCTGGATGGACACCGGCGAAGGCGGCCTGTCGCCGTTTCACCTCGAAGGCAACTGCGACATCATCATGCAGATCGGCACGGCGAACTACGGCGTGCGCGACGGCGCCGGACATTTTTCGACCGAGCGCGTGAAAGAGCTGGCTTTGCTTCCCGAGGTGAGAGCTTTCGAGATCAAGCTCTCGCAGGGCGCGAAACCCGGCAAGGGCGGCGTGCTCCCCGCGGCGAAAGTGACCGAGCAGATCGCGAAGATTCGCGGCATCCCCGCCCACCAGGACTCGATCAGCCCCAACCGCCATCGCGACGTCGCCAACGTCGACCAGCTGCTCGACAAGATCGCGCTCGTCCGCGACCTGACCGGCAAGCCGGTGGGCGTGAAGACCGCGATCGGCGGGTGGCAGTTCATCAACGAGCTCTGCGACGCGGTCAACCGACGGGGCCTGGAGTACGCGCCGGATTTCCTCGCGATCGACGGAGGCGAGGGCGGCTCGGGCGCGGCCCCGCAGGCGCTGATGGACCACATGGCCCTGCCGATCGCGGAGGCGCTGCCGCGCGTCATCGACTCGCTGATCGAGTCGGGCTTGCGCAGCCGCATCCGGGTGATTGCGGCGGGGCGGCTGGTCACCTCCGCCAAGGCCGCCTGGGCCCTTTGCGTCGGCGCCGATTTCGTCAACACCGCGCGCGGATTCATGTTCTCGCTCGGCTGCATCCAGGCGCTGCGCTGCCACCAGAACACCTGCCCGACGGGCGTGACCACGCACAATCACCGCCTGCAGCGCGGTCTGGTCGTCGAGGAGAAGTACTTGCGCGTCGCCAACTACGCGACGGGCATGAACAAGGAAATCGACATGATCGCGCACTCGTGCGGCTGCCGCCACGCGCGCGAGCTCCGGCGCGAGCACGTGCGCATCGTCCAGACGGCCGGACACAGCGCCGCGCTGAACATCCTCTATCCCTATCCCGAGCCCAACACGAAGCGCAAGGCCGCCTGAGCACTATTTCCGCAAGGCCCGGGCGAACGTCGCCAATCCCTGCCTCGGTGTGTTAGATTTCGCGCTGTCTTATCACTCGCTTCGGAGATCAAGATGCTTCTGAGACGCGTTACAGCAACAGCGTTGTTCCTTGTCGCGTCGCTGCCGGTTGCGGCGAAGGACATTCAGGTCCAGGGCCTCAGTCAGGATGATTTCCACAAGCTCACGCAGGACCTGGGGGCCGCGCTTTCGTACAAACCGCTGACGCCCTCCGCGCCGCTCGGCGTTCTGGGTTTCGACGTGGGCGTGGCCGTCACGGACACAAAGATCAAGAACACCGACGCGTTCAAGAACGCGGGAGCCGGGGACATCTCCGACATCGCGGTGCCTTCGGTGCGACTCAACCTGGGGCTGCCGTTCAGCTTCGATGTGGGAGCAATGTACGGGACCGCGCCCGGCACCAACGTGCGGCTCGCCGGCGGCGAAGTGCGCTGGGCGTTCGTCTCGGGGAATACGGCCATACCGGCGATCGCGCTGCGCGGCAGCTACACGCAGCTCGGCGGCGTCGATCAGCTCGATTTCAATACCAAGGGCGTCGATCTGTCGATCTCGAAGGGTTTCGCCATGTTCACGCCGTACGCCGGAATCGGCAAGGTATGGGTGACGAGCACGCCGAAGAACATTCCCTCCGCCACGCCCACCAAGGAATCGCTCTCGGAGAACAAGTATTTCGTCGGCGTCAACATGAACTTCATCCTGATCAACGTCGCGCTCGAGGCCGACAAGACCGGCGAGGATACGAGCTACGGACTGAAGCTCGGGTTCCGCTTCTAAAGAGGAAGTTCCTTACCCGAATTTGTTCATCAGCGAGCGCGCGCTGTCGATGACTTCGCTCGCGGTGATGCCGACGGGGCCCGAGCCGGCCGCGACCAGCGCATCCGCGGCCGCGCCGTGCAGGTACGTTCCTGCGAGCAGGGCCTGAAGCGGGGCGGCGCCCTGGGCGCACAGCGCCGCGACGATTCCCGCGAGCGCATCGCCCATTCCGGCGGAAGCCATGCCCGGATTGCCCGAGGGGTTGATCCAGAATTTTCCGCCCGGCTCGGCGATCACGCTGCCGTTGCCCTTGAAGACCACCAGGCACTTGTACCGCTGCGCGATCGTCCTTGCCGCGGCGACGCGGTCCGACTGCACGCTGCGCGTGGTCTCCCCGAGCAGGCGCGCGGCCTCGGCGGGGTGGGGCGTCATGAGGGTCGCGGCCGAACGTTTTGCGGTGGTCGTGGAAAGCGCCCGGTCGGCGGCGATGAGGTTGAGCGCGTCCGCGTCGAGGACGACGGTCACCGGCGCGGCGAGCGCCGCGCGGAGCGCCTTCCGCGCGGAATCCGCCTTGCCCATTCCCGGCCCGGCGACGAGCACGTCGGCCAGGCCTTTTTCGAAGAGCGCGCCGGGCTTGCGGAGCATCAGCTCCGGATGCGCGTAGTCGACTTGGGGCGGGCGCGGCGTCAGTAGTCCGAGGGTGGCGCGTCCCGCGCCGCACCTCAGGGCGGCGCGTCCCGAGATGAGGGCGGCGCCGACCATTCCCGCCGCGCCGCCGAGGATACCAACGCTGCCTGCCTGCCCCTTGTGAAAGTTCCTCGGGCGCGGAGCGAGCGCCCCCGCGAGGATGTCGGCGTCGAGCAGGGCGCCGTCGGGTTCGAGCAACGCCGGCGGATCGAGCCCCAGCGTTTCGAGCTCCAGCGCGCCGCAATGATCGGGACCGTCCAGCGTCAGCTGCCCCGGCTTGTACGCGATGAAGCTGACCGTGTGCGACGCGCGCACCGCGCGGCCCAAAACCGCGCCCGTGTCCGCGTCGATGCCGCTGGGAATATCGAGCGAGAGGACCGGACAGCGCAGCGCGCCGAGCTCGTCGACCAGTGCGGCGTTTCGCCCCTCGAGCGGCCGCTTGAGTCCGATGCCGAACAACCCGTCGACCGCGAGATCGAAGCGCGTCGCATCGGGAATCGCGCCGAGCAGGGTCCCGCCCGCGCTCTCCCATTTCGCCAGCGCCGTCCGTGCGTCTTCGGGTAATCTGTCGCGCTCGCCGGCGAAGACGACGCTGACGCGAAAGAACCACCGCTTGAGATGAGTGGCGACTTCGAAAGCGTCCCCGCCGTTGTTGCCGGGCCCGGCGACCACCAGGACGGACTTCGCCGTATCGCCGCACAGTTTACGCGCGAGCTCGGCCGCCGCCTCTCCGGCGCGCTCCATCAGGCGGGTCGCGCCCGGAGCACGCTCCTCGAGCTCGCGGATCGCGGCCGTGGTGTAGATCGGCGAAGCGGGCATCGGGCTGAATGATACCGCAGGGAATCATTTCTCCATGACAAGCGTATGCGATACTTCGGCCCAAGATGGCAAGTCAGGAGGAGCGGAATCGGCAGCTCGTCGCGGGCTGGCAGGCCATCTCGCGCAACGACCCTCGCCCGGCCGAGGAGATGGCGAGGGCGGTGCTGAGCGGGAGCTCCGACGACATCGCATCCCTCACCAACGCGCACAACCTCCTGGGTGTGGCGCTGATGCTGCAATCCCGCAACGACGAGGCGCTGACGACTCTCGCGTCGGCGCTCGAGCGCGATCCGCGCTCGGCGGGAACGAGCCTGAATCTGGGAAACGCCCTGAACAATCTCGGCCGGCCCCGGGAGGCGATCCCCCACTACAAGAGAGCGGTCGAGCTCGAGCCCGGCATGCCGCACGCGCACAACAACCTCGCGCAGGCCTACGGGGCGGTCGGCCTTTTCGACGAGGCGGTCCGCAGCTACCGGGAGGTGCTGCGGATCGTCCCGGACGATGCGGGAACGCACGACAACTTGGGCACGGCCCTGGCCCAATCGGGCCGCCGCGAGGAGGCGGTTGCCTGCTATCGGGCCGCGCTCGCGCGCAACCCGGACTACGCGCCTGCGCTGAACAATCTCGGCGTCGCGCTGTGCGAGCTGGAACGGGACGAAGAAGCGCTGCCCCACTTCGAGAAGGCGGCGCAGCTCGATCCGACCGACGCCCAGGCGCACAACAATCTGGGCAACGTGCTTCTCAAGCTGCGCCGCGCCGAGGCTGCCGCTGCGAGCTATCGCAGGGCCGTCGAGCTCGTTCCCGACTACGCCACGGGGCTCAGCAACCTCGGGGCCGCGCTGGTGGCGATCGATCGGTGCGAGGAGGCCCTCGACTGCTGCCGCAAAGCGCTGGCGGTCGATCCCGCGCATGCCGACGCCCACGTCAACATGGGCCTGGCGTACCAGGAGCTCAGGCGGTTCGACGAGGCCATCGCTTCCCATCGGAGGGCTCTGGCGGTCCGGCCGGACTCCGTCGAAGCGCACTCGAATCTGGGCCTGATCTATCTCAGGCAGGGACGCATGCAGGAGGCGACGGAGTCGCTGCAGAGGGCGTTGTCGATCAGGCCCGGATATGTGGTGGCGCTGCTGCATCTGGGCACGGTTTGCCAGGAGACCGGCCGGATCGAGGAGTCGGCCGAACATTTCCGCAAGGCGATTGCGCTCGACCCGAAGTCGGCGGACGCTCACCACAATCTGGGTATCGCGCTGCGGGCGCTTTCGCGGGACGACGAGGCTGTCGCTTCCTTCCGCGAGGCCCTCAGAATCGATCCGGAGCACAAGTACACTCTGGGAGCTCTGTTGTGGAGCGAGCTCTCCGCGTGCCGCTGGGAGTCGCTCGCGGCGGAGACCGCAGAGCTCAGCGCCGGAGTGCGCCAGGGCAGGGCGCTCACCGAGCCTTTCGCGCTGATCGCGGTCTCGGAGGACCCGGAGGAGCAGCGGCAGTGCGCGGTGACCTTCTTCGAGGACCGCGTCGGCGCGGGCCGGGCGCGGCTATGGAACGGCGCGCGCTACACGCACGAGCGGATCCGCGTCGCATACCTGTCGGCGGACTTCAGAGAGCACGCCGTCGCCTATTGCATCGCGGAGCTCATGGAGATCCACGATCGCTCGAAGTTCGAGGTGATCGGCGCCTCCTTCGGCGTCGACGACGGAAGCGCGACTCGCGCCAGGCTCGTTCGCGGCTTCGACCGCTTCTTCGATCTGCGCGGCGTGGGCGACCTCGACGCGGCGAAGCGGCTGAGCGAGGCGGAAGCCGATATCGTGGTGGATCTGATGGGCTACACGAGATTGTGCCGCCCCGGCATCCTCGCGCACCGGCCCGCGCCGATCCAGGTCGGCTATCTCGGCTATCCCGGAACCGTGGGCGCGGATTTCCTGGACTACATCCTCGCCGACAGATTCGTCGTTCCGCCGGAGCACCAGCGGTTCTATTCGGAGCGCGTCGCCTATCTCCCGGATTCCTACCAGGCGAACGATTCGAAGCGGGAAATCGCGCCCCGCATGCCGAGCCGGGCCGAAGTCGGCCTGCCGGATGAGGGCTTCGTCTTCTGCTGCTTCAACAACAGCTACAAGGTCGCCCCGAAGGCCTTCGATATCTGGATGCGCCTTCTCTCACGCGTGCCCGGCAGCGTCCTGTGGATCCTGGAGGACAACGCGGCCGTGGGAGCCAATCTGCGCAGGGAGGCGCAGGCGAGGGGCGTCGATCCCCGGAGGCTGGTGTTCGCGTCGCGGGTCGGGGTGGCCGAATACCGCGCGCGCTGCCGTCTCGCGGACCTGGTCCTGGACACGCTGCCGTACAACGGACACGGCACGACCGGAGACATGCTGTGGCTGGGGTTGCCGGTCCTGACCTGCGTCGGTCCCACTTTCGCGGGGCGCGTGGCGGGAGGCCTGCTGCACGCGGCCGGGCTGCCGGAGCTCGTGACCGCGAGCCTCGAGGAGTACGAGGCACTGGCGCTGCGCCTCGCGAGCGGGGACGCGTTGCTGGCGGAGCTGCGCGCCCGGCTGCAGCGCAATCGGGAGTCGGCCGCGCTCTTCGACAGCGACCGGTTCCGGCGCCACCTGGAGTCGGCCTTTCGGACCATGTGGGAGACCTGGCAGCGCGGCGATCCGCCGCGTTCGTTCGCGGTCGATCCGCTCCCATGAACGCCGCTACGACCGGCGGGAAGGCCGAGGGGCCGCAATCCCGGCTGGCGGCGGGCTGGAGCGCGGTGGAGCGCCGCGACCTGCGCGCCGCGGAGGAGATCGCCCGTTCGGCGCTGCGCGAGGACCGGGCGCAGATCGAGTTCGTGCGTCTCCTGGGCGCGACCCTGTTCATGCAGGATCGTTTCCGGGAGGCGATCGAGCCGTTCCGAGAGGTGTTCGAGAAGGCCCGTACCTCCGGCGCCGGGTATCACCTCGGGTATTGCTATCTGGCGGAGAACGATTCCCGGCGCGCTCGCGAGATCCTGGAGCAGGTGGTGCGCGAATTTCCGCAGATGGCGCAGGCGCATAACCTGTTGGGGATTTCTCTGGCCCGGGAATCGAGGCACGGCGAGGCGCTCGCGCACTTCGCCTCCGCCATCGAGCATGCTCCCCAGCTTGCCGAAGCCCACAACAACCTGGGGAACGCGCTGTCCGAGCTGGGCCGCTACGAGGAGGCGCTTGCACCCCTGGAGCAGGCGACGCAGATCGACCCTGCCGACGCTCAGTCCCGCAACAATCTTGGCAACGCGCTTTTCAGGCTGGGTCGAACCGACGCAGCGATCGCGAGCTACCGCAAGGCGGTAGCGCTCGCGCCGGACTACGTCGTCGCGCTCAGCAACCTCGCCGCCGCCCTGGTCGAGCAGAATCTCGACGAGGAGGCGCTGGCCTGCTGCCGGAAGGCCTTGGCTCTGGATCCGAAGCGAGTCGATGCGCATATCAACATGGGCCTCGCCTACCAGGGGCTGAATCGATTCGAGGAAGCGATCGAGTGCCACGAAAGGGCGCTGGCCCTCAAACCGGACTCCGCCGAAGCGCACACCAATATCGGTCTCGTCCGCCACGGGCAGGAGCGCTGGGAGGAGGCGGTCGCATGCCATCGCCGCGCGATCGCCTTGAGACCCGACCTTGCCCGGGCACGCCTCAATCTGGGCTTCGTCCTCCTCGACCTCAAGTCCTACGAGGAGGCGATCGAATGCTTCGAGAAAGTGCTGGCCATGGAGCCGCAGAACCGGTACGCGCGGGGCGGGTTGCTGCGCGGCGAGCTGGCGAGCTGCACGTGGAGGCGCTTCAGCGAACGCGCCGCCGAGCTCGCACAAAGCATCCGGCGGGGCGCCTCGGTCGTCGAGCCTTTCTTCCTGCAGTCGGTTTCGCACGACCCGGAGGAGCAGAAGCTGTGTGCGCAAGGCTTCACCGCCGACAGGTTGCCGCCGCGGCCCCCTCCCTTCTGGAAAGGCGAGCGGTACGGCCACGAGAAGATCCGAGTCGCGTACTTGTCCGGCGACTTCCGCGAGCACCCGGTCATGTACTGCATCGGCGAGCTGTTCGCGCTTCACGACCGCTCCCGCTTCGAGATCATCGGCGTGTCTTTCGGCGCGGACGACGGCGGCGCGATGCGCGCGTCGCTGATGAAGGGCTTCGATCGTTTCCTCGATGTGAGCGCCAAGGACGATTCCCAGGTGGCCAAAACGCTCAGAGACTTGGAAGTCGACATCGCGGTGGATCTGATGGGATACACGCGGGGTTGCAGGCCTGGAATACTCGCCCATCGCCCGGCGCCGGTGCAGGTGGAGTATTTGGGCTTCGTCGGAACCACCGGGGCGGATTTCATCGACTACCTGATCGTCGACCGCTTCGTGGTTCCCGAGGAGGAGAGCCGGCATTACAGCGAGCAGCTCGTCACCCTGCCGGACACCTATATTGTCAGCCATTCGCGCAGGGTCGAGGCCGAGCCCATGCCGCTGCGCGCGCAGGCCGGATTGCCGGAGAACGGTTTCGTGTTCTGCTCCTTCAACAACAACTACAAGATAACGCCCGAGGTCTTCGAGGTGTGGATGCGCCTGCTTTCCAAAGTCGAGGGCAGCGTGCTCTGGCTGGCGCGGGACAACGCCACGGCCGAAGCGAACTTGCGCAACGAAGCCGCCCGGCGCGGCGTGGATCCGCGCAGACTGGTGTTCGCGTCCTTCGTGAAGCGAATAGAGGAGCACTACGCCCGGCTTCACCTCGCCGACCTCTTCCTCGACACGGCTCCCTACAACGGACACGTCACCACGCTCGACGCGCTCTGGGCCGGGCTTCCCGTGCTGACTTGCCCGAGCCGGCCGTTCGCGGGTCGGGTCGCGGGGAGCGTCCTTCGCTGCGCGGGCGTTCCGGAGCTCGTCACCCGGGATCTCGACGAATACGAGGCGATGGCCCTCAGGCTCGCGGGCGACGAAAAGCTCCTCCGGGGTCTGGGGGCGAGGCTCGAGAAGAACAGGCGCTCGACACCCCTCTTCGACACCGACCGCTTCCGGCGGCATATCGAGTCGGCCTTCACCACCATGCGGCAGATGCGCGAGCTCGGCAAGGGACCCCGGGCGTTCCAGGTGCCGGCGATCGAATGAACGCGGCCAAGGGCAAGTGGCGGTTCTGGGTCGACCGCGGCGGCACCTTCACCGACGTCGTCGCCCGCCGTCCGGACGGGCGCCTCGCGGCGCTCAAGCTGCTCTCCGAGGATCGCGAGCGCTATCGCGACGCCGCCGTGGAGGGAATCCGGCGGCTTCTGGGTCTCGCGCCGGGCGAGGCGATCCCCGGCGACCGGATCGAAGTGGTCAAGATGGGCACGACCGTCGCCACCAACGCCTTGCTCGAGCGCAAGGGCGAGCGCACCGCGCTGTTCGTCTCACGGGGCTTTCGCGACGCCCTGCGCATCGCCTATCAGAACCGGCCGCGCCTGTTCGACCGGCACATCGTGCTGCCCGAGCTGCTTTACTCGAAAGTGGTCGAGGTCGACGAGCGCATCGGCGCAAGAGGCGAAATCAGGGTCCCGCTGGACGAGGAAGCGCTGCGCCGCGATCTGCAGGCGGTGCGCTCCGAGGGATTCCGCTCGGTCGCCATTGTCTTCATGCACGCGTACCGCCACCCGCAGCACGAAGGGCGGGCGGCGGAGCTCGCGCGCGCCGTTGGATTCGAGCAGGTCTCGGCCTCGCACGAGGTGAGCCCCCTGATGAAGTTCGTGTCCCGCGGCGACACCACCGTGGTCGATGCGTATCTCTCGCCCATTCTGCGGCGCTACGTCGCCCAGGTGGCCTCCGAGCTGCAGGGCGTGCGCCTGATGTTCATGCAATCGAACGGCGGGCTCACCGAGGCGCACCGCTTCGCCGGGAAGGACAGCATCCTGTCGGGGCCCGCGGCGGGCGTGGTCGGTGCGGCGAGGACATCGTCCTCGGCCGGTTTCGAGCGGATCATCGCATTCGACATGGGCGGGACATCGACCGACGTCTCCCACTACGCCGGCGAGTTCGAGCGCACTTTCGAGGCGCTGGTCGCCGGGGTGCGCGTGCGCGCGCCGATGATGAGCATCCACACGGTCGCGGCCGGAGGCGGGTCGATCCTGCATTTCGACGGCTCGCGCTACCGCGTCGGGCCGGATTCGGCGGGAGCCGACCCGGGGCCGGCGAGCTACCGCAAAGGCGGCCCGCTCACGGTGACCGACGCCAACGTCATGCTGGGAAAAATCCAGCCGGAGTTCTTTCCTCCGGTGTTCGGACGGGAGGGGAATGCGCCTCTCGACGCAGCCGTGGTGCGAGCCGGATTCGAGACCCTCGCCGGTGAGATCCGCAGCGCGACCGGGGACACGCGCACCGCGGAACAGGTGGCCGAGGGCTTCGTCGAGATCGCGGTGGGCAACATGGCCGAAGCGATCAAGAAGATTTCGGTGCAGCGCGGGCACGACGTCACCGGGTACACGCTGTGCTGCTTCGGGGGCGCGGCCGGCCAGCACGCCTGCCTGGTCGCCGACGCCCTGGGCATGACCCGCATCACCATCCACCCCTACGCCGGCGTGCTCTCGGCCTACGGCATGGGGCTCGCCGACACGGTGGCGATGCGCGAGCAGACCGTGGAGGCGAGGCTTTCGCCGGGCAGCGTGCCCGCCCTCGAGGAGGCGCTCGAGCGGCTCGCCCGCGCCGCGAGCGCGGAGCTGTCGGCCCAGTCCGTCGCGCCGGAGCGCATCCGCGTCGTCAGGCGCGTGCATCTGCGATACGAGGGCGCCGACACGGCGCTGCCGGTCCGCTTCGCCGGGGTCGAGGAGATGGTCGCGCGGTTCGAGGCGGAGTATCGCAAGCGCTACAGCTTCCTCATGCAGGGCCGGGGACTGATCGCGGAGTCGGTCTCGGTCGAAGCGATCGGCGCGCCCGACGCGGAGGACCAGGCGTCCGGCGCGGCTGCCCGCGCCGATGCAACGCCCCAGCCCGCCGAATGGGTCTCGATCCACACCGGCGGAAAGCCTCACCGTGCGCCCGTGTACCTCCGGGACCGGCTCGCGCCCGGAAGCCGCATACCGGGGCCGGCGATCATCGCCGAGAACAACTCCACCACGGTGGTCGAGCCCGGATGGCGCGCCGAAATCGCCCGCCTCGACGACATGGTGATCGAGCGGGTCGAAGCGCTGTCGCGGGCCGCCGCGATCGGTACGCGCGTCGACCCGGTGCGCCTCGAAGTCTTCAACAACCTCTATATGTCGATCGCCGAGCAGATGGGCCTGCGGCTGGCCAACACGGCGTATTCGGTGAACATCAAGGAACGGCTGGATTTCTCCTGCGCGGTGTTCGACCAGGAAGGGGCATTGATCGCCAACGCTCCCCACATGCCGGTGCACCTGGGCTCGATGGGGGAGAGCGTTCGCGCCGTGATCCGCGGGAACCGCGAGCGCATGAAGCCGGGCGATGTCTACGTCCTCAACGCGCCCTACAACGGCGGCACGCACCTGCCCGACGTGACCGTGATCACGCCGGTGTTCGACGCAGCCGGAAGCGAGATCCTCTTCTACGTGGGCTCGCGCGGTCACCACGCCGACATCGGCGGCACCACGCCGGGGTCGATGCCGCCGGACAGCCGCGTGGTCGAGGAGGAGGGCGTGCTGATCGACAATTTTCTGCTGGTCGAGAACGGCCGCCTGCGGGAGAAGGAGACGATCGCGCTGCTGTCCTCGGGGAAATATCCGGCGCGCAACGTCGAGCAGAACATGGCCGATCTGCGCGCGATGATCGCGGCCAACGAGAAGGGGGCCCAGGAGCTGCAGCGCATGGTCCGCGCCTATGGGCTCGTGGTCGTGCACGCCTACATGCGCCACGTGCAGGACAACGCCGAAGAGGCGGTGAGGCGGGTGATCGAGGTGCTGAAAGAGGGCGCGTTCAGCTACGAGATGGACAACGGCGCCGTCATCCGCGTTCGCATCGCGATCGACCGCAAGGCACGCGGCGCGGTCCTCGATTTCACCGGGACGTCGGCGCAGCTGCCGAGCAATTTCAACGCCCCGCCGGCGGTGTGCATGGCTGCGGTGCTGTACGTGTTCCGCACGTTGGTCGAGGACGAGATCCCGATGAACGCGGGCTGCCTCAAGCCGCTGGAGGTGATCATTCCCGAGGGCTCGATGCTGAGGCCCCGCTATCCCGCGGCGGTGGTCGCGGGCAACGTCGAGACCTCGCAGTGCGTGACCGATGCGCTCTACGGGGCGCTGGGCGCGATGGCCGCTTCCTGCGGCACGATGAACAATTTCACTTTCGGCGACGACCGGTATCAATACTACGAGACCGTCGCCGGCGGCTCCGGAGCCGGGGAGGGATTCGACGGCGCGGACGCGGTGCAGACGCACATGACCAATTCGCGCCTGACCGACCCGGAGGTGCTCGAGTGGCGCTTTCCGGTGCTGCTCGAGAGCTTCGAAATCCGCCGCGGGAGCGGCGGCGCGGGGCGCTGGCGCGGAGGCGACGGCGCGGTTCGCAGGGTTCGCTTTCTGGAGCCCATGGTCGCGGCCATCCTCTCTGGCCACCGCAGGATCGCGCCCCACGGCATGGCGGGGGGCTCGCCCGGAATGACCGGGCGGAACTGGGTGCGCCGCGCCGACGGGGCGGTCGTCGAGCTGGGCGCCTGCGACAGGATCGAAATGCATTCCGGGGACTGTTTCGTGATCGAAACGCCCGGCGGCGGCGGGTACGGAAGTCCGCCGGCCGGCGCCCCTTCGGGCGGCCGACTTGCCTATAATAGGGACCGATAATCCATTCCGACGGGCATACCCCGCTTGAGCGAATCGGCCAACCTCGAAGCATGAATCGCAGATCGATCCTCACGAAGACCGGAAAAGGCCTGATGGAGGCCACCGGCAAGACCAGCAACCTCTCGCGGGATCTGCGCAACATCCTCAAGGAAATCGACGGCAAGGTCAGCGTTTCCGACCTGTCGGAGAAGTTCACGAAGATGGGCGAGCCCAAGCTCATCGAGTCTCTCTCCGAGATGGAGCGCGAGGGCTACCTGCGGGAGTTCGTCGGCAAGCAGGAGGAGGGGCCGCGCGCCTCGGCCGGCCGCGCGCCCAGCGCGGCTCCCTCGCAGGCCGACGATCTCGATTTCACGGCGTTCACCCCGGCAAAACCCAACGCCAAAGCGGCCGAGGAGGCGAGGCTGCAGGCGCAGGCGCAGGAGATCGCGCGCCAGGCGCAGGCGACTCGCGCGCGCGAGGATACCGCCGCCAGGGCGAGGGCGGAAATGGCTGCCCGCGCGAAGGCGGAAGCCGATATGAGAGCGAGGCAGGCCGCTGCCCCCAGACCCGCCGCGCCGGTCATGCCGCCGCTCGCGCCCATCTCAACGCCGATTCTTGGAGCCGGGCCGGAAGCGCAGGCCCGGGCGCAAACCGAGGCGCTCGATCGCGCGCGGCGCGAGGCCGAGCGCAAGGAGGCCGAGGAAAAGGCGCGCAAGGAAGCCGAGGCCAGGGCGAAGGCCGATGCCGAGATGGCCGTCAAGCGCGAAGCCGAGGAGCGCCTGCGCCGGGAGATCCAGGAAAAGACCCGGCGCGAAGACGAGGAGAGGGCGAGGCGCGAGGCCGAGGCGCGCGCGAAGATCGAAGCGGAAGCGCGCGTCAAGCGCGAGGCCGAGGAGCGCCTCAGGCGCGAAATGGAGGAGCGCGCGCGCAGGGAAATAGAGGAGCGCATGCGCCGCGAGGAGGAAGAGCGCCGCCGCCGCGAGGAGGAGGAACGCGCGCGGAGGGAAATCGACCGCAAGGCCAAGGTCGAGGCCGAGGCGCGCGCCCGGGTCGAAGCCGAGCTGCGCGCCAAGCGCGAGGCCGAGGAGCGCGTCCGCCGCGAGCGCGCCGAAGAAGAAGAGCGCAAGCGCCAGGAGAAGGAAGCTGCGGAGGGCCTCGAGCGCACTTTGCGGGAGGAACAGGAGAAGGCCGAGCGCGAAGCCGCAGACGGGGCCGAGCGCGAGGAGCAGGAGCGCACGGAACAGGAGGACCGCGCCAGCGAGGGGCAGGAACAGGCCGAGCGGCGCGCCGAGGAGGAGGAGGAGCGGGTGAAGGAGGAGGAAAAACGCGCCCGCCACGAGGAAAAGGTGGCGGCCAAGGCCGCCGCCAAGCTCCGCAAGGCCGAGCGGTCGAGGGAACGCGCGGGCGAGGAGGCCTGGCGCGGTGACGAGGACGCCTTGCGCGATCCCAACGCGGCCTCGCTCTCCGCCGCGGAAGTCTGGGACAAGCGCAAGCCCCGCAGCTTCGCGAAGACGCTCGCGGTCATGCTCTTCATCATTCTGGTGGTGGGGATCGCCGTTCTTCCTTTCGTGCCTCTGGAGACCGCTGCGTACGAAAAGGCGGCGCAAGCCTGGCTCGGCCAGCCGGTCAAGATCGGGACGGTGAATCTCAGCCTGCTCCCCCTGCCGCAGCTGAGGTTCGAGAAAGTCGTGATCGGCAGGGACCCGCAGATGAAAATCGCCGCGATCAAGGCGAGTCCCGAGCTCGGCTCGCTGCTGGAGGACCGGGTATCGCTCAAAAGCCTCGCGCTGGACAATGCCGTCCTGCCGCGGGAGTTTCTCGCCGCGCTGCTGGAGAACAAGGGCGGGCGCAGGACTCTCGGCGTCGAGCGCATAACGGCGAAAGGGCTCAAGATCGACGGCCCGGACATAGGCCTTCCGCCGCTCGATCTCGAGGCAAGTTTCTCCGCCGACGGGGCGCTCCGGTCGGTGCTCCTCTCGAGCTCGGAGCGACAGCTTGCCATGAGGATCGAGCCCCGCGGCGGGAGGGCGGCGATAGAGATGTCTTCGAACGCCCTTCCGATACCGATAGGGGTCGATATCGGCCTGACCGACTTCTCCGGAAAAGGCACGATAAGCGCGACCGAGCTGGTTTTGACCAATACGGAGGCGCGCGTCTTCGGCGGGCGCATTATCGGCAAGGCGCGCCTGAGATGGTCGAGCGGTTGGAGCCTCGATGGCGAGTTTTCGGCACGCCAGATGGAAGCGGTGAAGATCGCTGCGCCATTGCTGGGGTCGGGGACGGTGCAGGGCAGGGCCACGTATACGATGCGGGGCTTGTTGCCCGAGCGCATGGTCCTCAACTCGCAGATCGACGGCAATTTCACGGTACAGAAGGGCTCCATCAGCAACGTCGACATGACGCGCCTGCTCCAGGGCAGCGGATCGGGAGGAGGCACGACGCTTTTCTCGGAAATGAGCGGCGACTTCACGGGGGATCCCAACCGGCTCTTGGTACGCCAGATCAGGATGGCGGCGGGGCTGTTGAACGCCGCCGGGCAGCTTGAGATGGATGCTCAGAAGAATCTTTCGGGAAGGATGCAGATCGACCTGCGCGCCGCGAGCGTACAGGCGCGCGCCAATCTGGGCATTGCCGGTACTTTGACGAATCCGCAGTTCAGACGCAGCAACTGAGCGGGTATAATCGCGCTTTACCTGCGCGTTTCATGTCGTTGATCCTCAAGCTGCGCGGCAGCCCTGCAGTTTCTGCGTTCCGGCTCGACAAGCTCAACTCCCGCCTCACCGAGATCCATCGTTCGCTCCGCGTCGCCGGGGCCGAGTACTGGCATTTCGCCGAAGCCGACCGTCCGCTCTCCGCGCGCGAGACCGAGGTGCTGGCGCGCCTGCTCGAATACGGCGACGCTGCCCGCCCGGGAACCGGGCCGATGAGGCTGGTCGTTCCGCGCCTGGGGACGATTTCGCCGTGGTCCTCCAAGGCGACCGATATCGCGCATCGCTGCGGTCTGGATGCCGTGCGCCGCATCGAGCGCGGAACGGCCTGGTTTTTCGCGAGCACCTCCGTCCCGGATGCGGAGTTGCGCCGGGGACTGGAGCTGATCCACGACCGCATGACCGAAACGGTGCTGGCTTCGGCGGAGGAGGCCGAAGCGCTGTTCCGCCGGCACGAGCCCAGGCCGCTCTCGATCGTCGAGGTGTCGCAGCGCGGGCGGGGTGCCCTGGAGGAGGCCAACTCGGCCTTGGGGCTCGCGCTCTCCGCCGACGAGGTCGACTATCTGCTTGCTCACTATCGGAAAATCGGGCGCGATCCCACCGACGTCGAGCTCACGATGTTCGCACAGGCGAACTCGGAGCACTGCCGGCACAAGATCTTCAACGCTTCCTGGATCATCGACGGCGCGCCGCGCGAGGAGACCCTCTTCGGGATGATCAAGACGACGCACGCGCGCAACCCCGCGGGGACCGTCGTCGCCTACGCCGACAACGCCGCGGTGATGGAGGGGCGGACCGTTCCGCGCTTCTCGCCCGGGCCCGGCGGACGCTACGGATACAGAGACGAGCTCACCCACACTCTGATGAAGTGCGAGACCCACAATCACCCCACGGCGATCTCGCCCTTTCCCGGCGCGGCGACCGGCTCGGGCGGGGAGATCCGCGACGAGGCCGCGACCGGGCGCGGCGCGAAGCCCAAGGCGGGCCTGTGCGGCTTTTCGGTCTCGCACCTGCGCATTCCGGGCTTCGAGCAGCCGTGGGAAGCCGCTTCGGGGAGCCCGGGGCGCGTCGCCTCGGCCCTGCAGATCATGCTCGAAGGGCCGATAGGCGCGGCCTCGTTCAACAACGAGTTCGGGCGGCCGAACCTGACGGGGTATTTCCGCGCGTTCGAGATGAAGGTGGACGGCGTTGTGCGCGGCTATCACAAGCCGATCATGATCGCCGGCGGGATCGGCAATATCAACGCGGCGCACTCCTACAAGAGCGAAGTGACGCCGGGGGCGCTGCTGGTGCACCTGGGCGGCCCGGGGTTGCTCATCGGCATGGGCGGCGGCGCCGCGTCGAGCAAGAACGCCAAGGCCGAGGACCTGGACTTCGATTCGGTGCAGCGCGGCAACCCCGAGATGCAGCGGCGCGCCCAGGAGGTCATCGACCGCTGCTGGCAGCTGGGAGACGCCAACCCCGTGCTTTCGATTCACGACGTCGGCGCGGGCGGGCTGTCGAACGCCCTTCCCGAGCTGGTTCACATCGCCGGCCGCGGCGCCAGGATCGATCTGCGCGCGCTGCCGAACGAAGAGCCCGGGATGACCCCGCGCGAGCTGTGGTGCAACGAGGCCCAGGAGCGCTTCGTCCTCGCGGTCGCCCCCGAGCGCATCGAGGAGTTCCGCGCCCTGTGCGAGCGCGAGCGCTGTCCTTTCGCCGTGGTCGGCGTCGCGACCGGCGACGGCCGCCTGGTGGTCGAGGATCCGCAGTTCCGGAACACGCCGGTCGAGATGGACCTGTCGGTGCTGCTCGGTAAGCCGCCGCGCATGACGCGCGAGGTCCGCCATCGGCGTTTCGAAGCGCCTCCGCTCGCCCTTCGAGACGTCTCGCTCGCGGAAGCCTGCCATCGGGTGCTGCGGCATCCGACCGTGGCGCGCAAGACCTTCCTCGTGAGCATCGGCGACCGCACCGTCGGTGGGCTGTGTTCGCGCGACCCTTTCGTCGGCCCGTGGCAGGTGCCGGTCGCGGATTGCGCGGTCACGGCGATGAGCTTCCACGATTACGGGGGCGAGGCGTTTGCGATGGGCGAGCGCTCGCCGCTCGCGCTCATCAGCCCGGAGGCTTCGGGGCGCATGGCGGTGGGCGAGGCCCTGACGAATCTTGCGGCCGCGGCTGTCGGCGATCTCGAGCGGGTGAAGCTCTCGGCGAACTGGATGGCCGCGGCCGGTCACGGCGCGGAGGACGCGGCCTTGTTCGACACCGTGCGGGCGGTAGCGCTCGAGCTGTGTCCCGCGCTCGGCATCAGCATACCGGTCGGCAAGGATTCCCTGTCGATGCGCACCGCCTGGGAGGAGGGCGGAAGGCAATGCGAAGTGATCGCGCCCCTTTCGCTGGTCGTCTCGGCGTTCGCTCCCTGCGAGGACGTGCGCCGCACGCTGACGCCGCAGCTTGCGACCAGCGCGGGCGAGACCGAGCTGGTGCTCGTCGATCTGGGGCGCGGGCGCAACCGGCTGGGCGGGTCGATCCTGGCACAAGCCTACGGACAGTGCGGCAATGTCGGACCCGATCTCGACGAGCCCGCGCTCCTCGCCGCCTTCTTCGCGGCGATACAGGGTCTCGCCCGAGACGGCCTGATCCTCGCGTACCACGACCGTTCCGACGGCGGGCTGTTCGCGACGGTGTGCGAGATGGCGTTTGCGGCGCACGCCGGCGTCACGGTCAATCTGGACCTGCTCGCCTACGACGAGGCCGCTCACGACGTCGACGGGAACGAGCGCAAGCCCGGGCTGATGTTCGGCCGGGATCTCGAGCGCGTGCTCGCGGCGCTCTTCGCCGAGGAATTGGGCGCGGTGATCCAGATCCGCGCCTCGGACCGCAGCCGCGTGTTCGAACGGCTCGCGGGAATCCCGGCGCAGGTCATCGGCAGCCCCAACGCGCGCGACGAGATTCGCCTGGTGCGCAACGCGAGGTCTGTGTTCAAGGCGCCGCGGGCCGAGCTCGAGCGGACCTGGTCCGAGGTGAGCTTCCGCATGCAGCACCTGCGCGACGATCCCGACTGCGCGAGGGAGGAATTCGACTGCATACTCGATCGGGAAGATCCGGGCTTGTGCACCGTCATGAGCTTCGATACCGCGGAGAGCGCCGCGGCGCCCCATATCGCAACTTCGGTCGCGAAGGGCGCGCGCCCGAAGATCGCGATCCTGCGCGAGCAGGGCGTCAACGGCCAGGTCGAGATGGCCGCCGCGTTCGATCGCGCGGGTTTCGAGGCGCACGACGTCCACATGAGCGACCTCATCGACGGGCGCGTCTCGCTCGCGGGCTTCAAGGGCTTCGCCGCGGGCGGCGGGTTCTCCTACGGCGACGTGCTCGGCGCGGGAGCGGGATGGGCCAAGGCGATCCTCTTCAACGCGCGCACCCGTGACGAGTTCAGCGCCTTCTTCGCGCGGCGCGATACCTTCGCGCTCGGCGCGTGCAACGGCTGCCAGATGATGAGCAATCTGCGCGAGCTGATTCCGGGAGCCGGGCACTGGCCGCGATTCGTGAAGAACCGCTCCGAGCAGTTCGAGGCCCGGCTCGTCATGGTGGAGGTCCTGCCCTCGCCGTCGCTGTTCTTCGCCGGCATGGCGGGCAGCCGCATGCCGGTGCCGACCGCGCACGGCGAGGGGCGCGCGCTGTTCGACTCGGAGACCGCAAGAGCGAAAGCGATCGTCGCGCTCCGCTTCGTCGATAACCGGGGCGCGCCGACCGGAGTCTATCCCTCGAATCCCAACGGGTCCCCGGACGGGATCACCGGGCTCACCACCGCGGACGGCCGCTTCACCATCCTGATGCCGCATCCCGAACGGGCCTTCCGCTCGGTGCAGCAGTCCTGGGCTCCCGCGGGAGCGGGCGAGGACGGCCCGTGGATGCGGATGTTCCGCAACGCGCGGAAGTGGGTGGGGTAGGCCGGACTACCGGATCTTGGCTTTGGAGCGCAGCTCGAACACGTACTTCTGAACTTCCTGCTCCTGCATCCTCTGCTGCAGCTGCGGCTTGACCGTGTCGAAGGGCGGAAACGGCTGGGCCCGGACGTCGTCCAGCTGGATGATGTGCCAGCCGAAGGGGCTCTGCACGGGAGTCTCGGTGTATTTCCCCTTCTCCAGCTTCGTCAGCGCATCGGCGAAGGGCTTGACGTAGGTCGTCGGCGGATTCCAGTCGAGATCGCCGCCCTTGTCCTTGGATCCCGGATCCTTCGATTGCTTGGCGAGGTCCTCGAATTTCGCGCCCTTCTTCAGCTGGGCGACGATATCGTTCGCTTCGGATTCCTTGTCGACGAGGATGTGCCGGGCCTTGTACTCTTTGTCTCCGCGCGCGGCCTTCACCTTGTCGTACTCGGCGTGCAGCTCTTCCTCCTTGACCGGGTGGGCTTTCAGGTAGTCCTGGATCAGGGCCTGGACGAGCACCTGCTGGCGCATCAGATCGAGCTGCGCGCGCACCTCCGCGCTCTTCGCAAAACCCTTGCGATCGGCCTCCTGCGCGACCACTTCCTGCGTCACCAGGTTGTCGACGATCATCCTGCGCGCCTGCTCGTTGTCCGGCTGGCCCTGGGCGGCTCGCTGCTTCAAGATGAAGTCGACGCGGGATTTGGGAATCGCCTTGCCGTTGACCGTGACTGGCTGGGAGCCTTCCTTGGTCTGGGTCGCAGCCTTGGATTCGGTCTTGGACGCAGGGGACTGCGCCCACGCCGCAGTGGAGACGGACAGGGAAAGCGCGGCGAGCAGGCCGAGCGAACGTGAGAACATAGCGGTTCCTTCGATGGAAAGTCGAATCATAGCTCATCCGGCGCGAGAGCCTGAATCGCGAGAGCGTGGATTTCCCGCTGCATCAGCGTTCCCAGCGCGGCGTAGACCATGCGGTGGCGTGACAACTTGTCGCGGCCCGCGAAGCGCGGCGACACGATGAGAAGCCTGAAATGGCTGCCTCCCGCCGCAGCTCCCGCGTGACCGATGTGCCGCCCGGATTCGTCCCGAAGCTCGACGGATACCGGCTCGAGCGGGGCGAGCTTCTCACGGATCGCTGCGGACAGGTCCATCGGGAGCGATCAGCGCGACTGTTCCTGCGTTTCGACGTACCGGGCCAGCATTACGCTTTGCCCCAGGACGAATACGATCATCAGTCCGGTAAAACCGTAGAACTTGAAATTGACCCAGGCGTTGCAGGACAGGTTGTATACGGCCGCGAGATTGACCGCGCCCATGAACAGGAAAAACACGATCCAGGAGGCATTCAGCCGTCCCCAGATCCTGCTCGGGAGGGAGATTTTCTCCTGCAACATCGTCTGGATCAGCGTTCGCCCAAGGACGAACGGCGAAACCAGGAAGACCAGCGAGAACGCCCAGTAGAGAATCGTGGGCTTCCACTGGATGAAAGTCGGATCGCGGAAAACCAGGGTGGCTCCGCCGAACAGCGTCACGATGACGAGGCTTGCCCAGAGCATGCCGTCGACCTTCCTCCTCCTGAAGAGGAGCCAGGACACCTGGATCACCGTGGCGAGGATCGCAAAGCCGGTCGCGAGCAGTATCGGGTCCTGGGTAATCGGCGTGTCGGGCGTAACGGTACAGGCGCCGCCCTTGTCGCCGCCCCCGGCGAGCTTGTAGACGGCAAAAAAAACGATGACCGGAAACAGGTCGAAGAGAAACTTCATTGACGATCTATCCTCGCTTGCGATTTCCTGAATGCTTGTTCCAAGGTACTATACTCCCGGCCCGGCCGTCGCCCGAGCCGCCCCCAGAGGAGAGACAAGTCATGGCCGAACCCCATCTCGCGCAGAAGTCCCCCTATGCGGTCGAGCTCGCACCCGGCGACTACTGGTGGTGCCGCTGCGGGGGCTCGAAAAGCCAGCCGTTCTGCGACGGGACCCACAAGACTACCGAATTCACGCCGGTGAAATTCACGATCACCAAAGCCGAGAAGCTCTGGCTGTGCGGCTGCAAGCGCACGCGCAATCAGCCCTTCTGCGACGGCACGCACAAGACCCTGTAGCGCCGCAGCGGCGCTCGTTCCGGCTATTTCTTCGCCGCCGTCCAGCGCCCCTCCTGGCCGCCATCGGCGCGGAACGAGCCTTCCATGGCCGCGCCGGTCACACGCCCGGAAAATTCGCGGCGCACGCCTTTGCCGTCCACGTAGGCGAAGCTGATCCTGAAGCCGGAGAGGCGCGGCTCGCGCAGGCCAGCGAGCACCGAGCCGAGATACGCCACGCCTTCGATCTTCTGGAACTTCTGGTCGAAATTGAGGCTGAGCTTGTCTGAGCTGCCCCCCGAAAGTTCGAGGGTCCAGCGCCCGGCGATGTTCGCCGGAACGATCCACAGATAGACGCGCCGTCCGTCGACGTCGGTGGACTCGTCGGGCTCCCAGTCCTCCATGTTGAAAGCGTGCGTGACGACGCGCGTGCCCGGCCGCAGCGCGAGGATCTGCGGGCGCAGCTTCATGTTGAGCGACGGCAGCAGGTACATGGTGAGGACCGTGGCCTGGGTGAAGTCGGTCGCGAAAATGTCTCCGTGCACGATCTGCGCCTTGTCGGTGACGCCGGCTGCCTTCGCGTTCTTCTGGGCGAACGCGACCATCTCGGGGTTGAATTCGACGCCCATGGAGCGCGCGCCGAACTTTTTCGCGGCCGCGATGGCGATCTTGCCGTCGCCGGCGCCCAGGTCGATCACGTAGTCCTCGGGCTTGGTTTGGGCCATGGTGAGCATGCGCTCGACGACCTCGTCCGGGGTCGGCACCCAGACGACGTCCTTGCCCTGCTGGCCGACGTAGGGCTTGAAATCCGACTGCTGGGCGTGAGCGACGCTCGCCGCCGCGAACAACGCCGCGGCGAATGCCGCAACGATGTTCCTTGAGATGGCACGAAACATGTCGTCCTTTCTTTTTGAGTGGGAGTACTCTCTTGCGGAAACGCGCACCGCCGACATCGGCGGGGCGCGGCTTATCCCGTATTTTACAGGGCTTCGGCGGCGTGGTCGGCGAGTCGCGAGCGCTCGCCGCGCTGCAGGGTCACGTGGCCTGAATGAGACCAGCCCTTCATGCGGTCGACTACATAGGTCAGGCCCGAGCTGCCCTCGGTCAGGTAGGGCGTATCGATCTGCGCGATGTTGCCCAGGCACACCACCTTGGTGCCCGGGCCCGCACGGGTGATCAGGGTCTTCATCTGCTTGGGGGTCAGGTTCTGGGCCTCGTCGAGAATGAGGTACTTGTTGATGAAAGTGCGGCCGCGCATGAAGTTGAGCGATTTGATCTTGATCTTCGAGCGGATCAAGTCGCGGGTCGCCGCGCGTCCCCATTCGCCGGCTTCGTCGTCGGTCTTGTTGAGAACGTCGAGGTTGTCCTCCAGCGCGCCCATCCAGGGCGTCATCTTTTCCTCCTCCGTGCCCGGAAGGAACCCGATGTCCTCTCCGACCGGCACCGTCACCCGGGTCATGATGATCTCGGAGTAATGCTTGGTCTCGAGGGTCTGCATGAGGCCCGCCGCGAGCGTGAGCAGGGTCTTGCCGGTTCCCGCCTGGCCGAGCAGGGTCACGAAGTCGATCTCGGGATCCATCAGCAGGTTGAGGGCGAAATTCTGCTCCCGGTTGCGCGCGGTGATGCCCCAGACGTTGTTCCTGGCGTGCGTGTAGTCGCGCACGGTCTCGAGGACCGCGGTCGGCTCCGAGATTTCCCTGACCATCGCGAGCAGCGGCCGCTCGCCTTCCTGGTAGACGAATTCGTTCAGCAGCAGCTTGTCGCACAGCGGCCCGCGCACGCGGTAGTAGGCCCGGCCTTCCTTTTTCCAGGATTCCACGTCCCGGCCGTGCTCGTCCCAGAAGTCCGGCGGCAGCTCGCGTACGCCGGTGTACAGGAGGTCGGTATCCTCGAGCACCTTGTCG